>Ga0075370_10001179_pt1 | contig 10994 bp, 11 predicted proteins | sample EndMethybrTD3035_FD_71398 | JGI IMG/M metagenome (GOLD analysis project Ga0075370, IMG submission 71398) | Populus endosphere microbial communities from Tennessee, USA - Endosphere MetaG P. TD hybrid TD303-5 | ecosystem: Host-associated > Plants > Roots > Endosphere | place: USA: Tennessee... | reverse complement strand
AATGTGCCGAGGTGCTGCGTCGCAGCAACGGATGCCGACATGAAAAAGCGGCCCGCGGGCCGCTTTTTCATGTCGGCATCCGTTGCTGCGACGCAGCACCTCGGCACATTCCACTCGACCGGGGGGATCTGTAAGCCCCCTGCCAGCCTCGTGCGTTTCATAATTCATGATGCTGTCAAAAGCGACGACCGTCGATCGATCGGCGCCGAAGCTGCGCCGCCCACCAGACCGAGCACACTGATGAATCGCCTCGCTGCCATCCTTCCGGCCGCCAATGTGCTGGTCGACGTCGACGCTACCAGCAAGAAACGCGCGTTCGAGCACGCCGGGCTGGTGTTCGAGAACCAGCACGCGATCGCGCGGGCCACCGTGACCGACAACCTGTTCGCCCGCGAACGCCTTGGCTCGACCGGTCTGGGCCATGGCGTGGCGATCCCGCATGGCCGCATCAAGGGGCTGAAGAACCCGCTCGCGGCAGTACTTCGCGTACAGCAGCCCATCCCGTTCGATGCGCCCGACGACGAATCGGTCAGCCTGCTGATCTTCCTGCTCGTGCCGGAAGCCGCCACCCAGCGGCACCTGGAGATCCTGTCCGAGATTGCCGAGATGCTTTCGGACCGTGAACTGCGCGAGCGCCTGAAGACCGAAGGCGACGCGGCGGCGGTGCACCGGCTGATCGCGAACTGGGAACCGTTGAAGTCGGTAGCCTGAGCCACGTGGCCACGACGGCCGTCCACTGCGGCGAGGCCGGCGGAGCGGCATCATGAAGCCAACCGTCATCAGCGCCGAAGCGCTGTTCGAAGAACACCGCCCCATCCTCGAATGGGAATGGATCGCCGGGCATGCGCACCCGGAGCGCAAGTTCGACGAGGCCGCGATCCGAAGCGCGCAGTCGGCGGCCGACCTGGTCGGCTACCTGAACTACATCCATCCGTACCGGGTGCAGATCGTCGGGCGCCGCGAAGTGGCGTACCTGAACGAGTGTTCCGACGACGTGGCCGAGCGCCGCATCTCGCGCATCGTGACGCTCGAGCCTCCGGTGCTGATCGTCGCTGACGGCGAGGCGCCACCCGACAAGCTCGTGGGGCTGTGCGATCGCGCCGAGATTCCGCTGTTCGCGACCAAGGAATCAGCCGGCCATGTGATCGACGTCGTGCGCGGCTACCTCAGCCAGCATTTCGCCGAGCGAACGACCCGCCACGGCGTCTTCATGGACATTCTCGGCGTCGGCGTGCTGATCACCGGCGAATCAGGACTGGGCAAAAGCGAACTCGGCCTCGAATTGATTTCGCGCGGACATGGCCTCGTGGCCGACGACGCGGTCGACCTGTACCGGGTATCGCAGACCTCCCTCGAAGGCCGCTGCCCCGACCTGCTGCTGAACCTGCTCGAGGTGCGCGGCATCGGCTTGCTCGACATCAAGGCGATCTTCGGCGAGACCGCGGTACGACGGAAGATGCGCCTGAAGCTGATCGTCCACCTCGTGCGCAAGGAAACGATGGACCGCGAGTTCGAACGCCTCCCCTACGAGCCGCTGAACGAGGAGATCCTGGACGTCCCGGTGCGCAAGACCGTGATTGCCGTCGACGCAGGCCGCAACCTCGCGGTGCTGGTCGAAGCGGCCGTGCGCAACACGATCCTGCAGCTGCGCGGCATCGACACCTACAAAGAGTTTATCGAGCGCCACGCGAAGGCGATGCTCAAGCCCGAGTAGCGCCGGCCACGCCGGGCTACAGCCCGGACTTCGCCTTGTGCGGGCAGTTCTTCTTGGTACAGGTCGCGTACAGCGCGAGCGCGTGATCGTGCAGCTCGAAGCCGCGCGTCTGCGCAATCGAACGCTGGCGCTTCTCGATCTCTGCGTCGAAGAACTCCTCGACGCGGCCGCAGTCGATGCACACAAGGTGGTCGTGGTGCTTGCCTTCGTTGAGCTCGAACACCGCCTTGCCGGTCTCGAAATGGGTCCGCGACAGGATGCCGGCCTGCTCGAACTGCATCAACACGCGATAGACCGTTGCGAGGCCGACATCGGCGCCTTCGGCCAGCAGCATCTTGAAGACATCTTCTGCGCTCATGTGGCGCTGTTCGGTCTTCTGGAAGATCTCCAGGACCTTGATGCGGGGCAGCGTGGCCTTGAGTCCGCTGCTCTTCAGTTCGTCGGCGTGCGTCATGCGTTTTCGGCGCCCGGAGGCTGCCGCTAGAATGAATGACATCATATCGAGGTTGGCACCGGTGGCCGGTGCCGCGCCCATCCAGACATGCGCGAGCCCATGCGTTTCCTTTCCATCGCCCCCGGGCGCGCCGCAGCTGCCGCGTTGCTGATCGCCACGGCAGGGCTCGCCGGTTGCCAGTCGATGCTGCAGTCGTCCGACAGCTTCTTAGGCGTGATCACGCCATACAAGGTCGAGATCGTGCAAGGCAACGTGATCACGAAGGAGCAGGCCGCACTCGTGAAGCCGGGAATGAGCCGCTCCCAGGTCCGCGACGTGCTGGGCTCACCGCTGCTGACCGACGTGTTCCACGCCGACCGCTGGGACTACGTGTTCACGATCCGCCGCCAGGGCGCCGAACCGCAGAACCGCAAGGTGGTCGCGCGCTTCGAAGGCGATGCGCTGAAGAGCCTCGATACCGGTGGCGAGCTCCCGGCCGAACACGACTTCGTCGCGTCGATCGACACCTTCAAGACCTCCCGCAACGCGCCGCCGCTGGTGCTGACCGACGAACAGCTGAAGGCCTTGCCGGCCCCGACCCCGGTCACGCCGACCCAGGTCGAACCCACCGGCCCGGCGCGCACTTACCCGCCGCTCGAGCCGACGTCATGAGCGGCGGCGTCGCGCCGTTGCGAGTGGTCGTGGCGGGAGCGTCCGGCCGGATGGGGCGGATGTTGGTCGAAGCCGTTCTTGCCGCACCTGATCTGAAGCTCCACGGCGCGCTCGATGTGCCAGGCAGCCCTGCGCTCGGGCAGGATGCAGCCAGCTTCCTGGGTCGGGAAAGTGGCGTCCCGATCACCGACGATCTGACCCGCGGCCTTGCCGGGGGCGATGTGCTGATCGACTTCACGCGCCCCGCCGGCACGCTGGCCCATCTGGCGCGTTGCCGTGAGCTCGGCGTGAACGCCGTGATCGGGACCACGGGCTTTGATGACGCACAGAAGGCGCAGATCACCGAGTTCGCGCGACACACCGCGATCATGATGGCGCCGAACATGAGCGTCGGCGTCAACGTCGTGCTGCAGTTGCTGGCGACGGCCGCGCGGGCACTGAACGAGGGGTACGACATCGAAATCATCGAGGCGCACCATCGGCACAAGGTCGATGCGCCGAGCGGCACTGCGCTGAAGATGGGCGAGGTCATCGCGGGTGCGCTCGGGCGCGACCTGAAGGACTGCGCCGTGTACGCGCGCGAAGGCGTGACCGGCGAGCGCGACCCGTCGACGATCGGCTTTGCCACCGTGCGCGGCGGCGACATCGTCGGCGACCACACGGTGCTGTTCGCCGGCACCGGCGAACGCATCGAAATCACCCATCGGTCCGGCAGCCGCGTCACCTATGCCCAAGGCAGCCTGCGCGCGGCGCGTTTCCTGGCCGGCAAGACGTCCGGTCTGTTCGGGATGAACGACGTGCTCGGTCTCGACAGAGCCGCGCCCGAGCGATGAGCGGCTTCGCGCAGTTCTGGACGCAGGGCGATCTGATCACGCGCAGCGTCGCGGCGCTGCTGCTGCTGATGTCGGTCAGCGCCTGGGTCGTGATCCTCTGGAAAAGCTGGCTGCTGCAACGCGTGCGCCGGGACATCGAGCGCGCGGTTCCCGCGTTCTGGGCCGCACCCTCGCTTGAAGCAGGGCGCGATCAACTCGCCGCGTTCGACCGCGAAAATGCGCTGCAGCCGTTGCTCGCCGCAGCGATCGCAGCGCCGGCCGGACAGACGCTCGAAGCGAAGGGCCATGCCGATTCGCAGCTGACACGCCGCCTGCGCGACGCGCTGCATGGTGTGCTCGAGCAACTGCAGTTCGGTCAGGTCCTGCTCGCTTCGATCGGCAGCACGGCGCCGTTCATCGGGCTGTTCGGCACGGTCTGGGGCATCTACCACGCGCTGATCAGCATTTCGACGGCCGGCTCGATCACGATCGAGCGCGTGTCCGGCCCGGTCGGCGAGGCGCTGGTGATGACCGCAGCGGGCCTCGCAGTCGCGATCCCTGCGGTGCTGGCCTACAACGTGTTCGGCAAGCTGGTTGGCTCGTGCGAAGCCGACCTCGAGGGCTTCGCGCACGATCTGCGCGAGATGATCATGGACAGTTCCGCGGCATCAACCTGAGCTGCCCACCATGGCCTTCGGTCGTCTCGAACGCGTAAACCGGCCGGCGCCGATGAGCGACATCAACATGACGCCGCTGATCGACGTGATGCTGGTGTTGCTCGTGATCTTCATGATCACCGCCCCGCTGATGACCTCGAGTCTCAAGCTCGAGCTGCCGAAAGCCGACGGCGCAAAGCCGAGCGACACCCCGCAGTTCATCAGCGTCGCCATCGATCCGCAGGGCAAGCTCTACTTCGGCGAACAAGCACTGGAAGCACCGGCGTTCGCTCAACGGATCGCCGAAACGGCACGCAGCAACCCGCGTACCGAAGTGCAGCTGCGCGCTGACACGACCGTGCCGTACGGGCGCGTCGCCGAGCTGATCGACATGGTGCAGAAGGCGGGGCTGAACCGGATCGGGTTCGTGACCGCACCCGGCGGCGCGTCCGGCACTACTGGCAAGCCGTGAAAGCCGAGCGCGCCAGCGGCGCGCCGCGCGTCAGTCAGTTGGTGGTCTTCGGGTTTCCGGCGCCGGTTGTCTGCATCTGCTGCAACGCACGGCGCGAGGCCTCTGCCTGCTTCTCTTTTTCTTCCTTGGTCATCGGCGTCTTGTCGCGCACAGCAATGTTCGATCCGGTGCGATAGACCAGCTCGACCGGCTGGGTGGCTTGTTGAGTGTCGCCTGCGTCGGTGCTCGCACAACCGGAGGCGAGCAGGACGGTCATCAGCGCCGCAGCGGCGGCGAGTCGGGAATTCATCGAAAACGGTCCTTGTAAGAGGAAGAAACCGAAATCCTAGCCGATCCTCCGACAGCCGCCGCCTTCAATCGACCCGTTCAGCGCCCGTGATGAGTGCCACGAAGCGCTCGATCCCTATGTTGCCGCCCGACAGCGTGACACCGACGCGCTGGCCGCGAAACTGCTCGCGATGGTGCATCAACGCCGCCAGCGCGCAGGCGCCGGAGGGTTCGAGCACGAGCTTCATGCGCTCGAACACGAAGCGCATCGCGTCGACGACAACCGGGTCCGGCACCGTCAACACATCCTTCACCATCGTGCGGATCACCTCGAACGGCTGAACGCCGACCGACTGTGTCTGCTGGCCGTCGCATATTGTTCGAGGCACGTCGATCGAAACGATTTCGCCGCTTCGAAGCGATTGCTGCATGTCGTTGCCGCGCTCCGGCTCCGCCCCGTACACCGCGATGCTCGGCAGCAGATGTTTGGCTGCAACGGTGCAGCCCGACAGCAGCCCGCCGCCGCCGGCGCAGACGACCAAGGCGTCCAGCGGACCGACGTCTTCGATCAACTCGAGAGCGCAGGTGCCCTGCCCTGCCATCACCGGCAGGTGGTCATACGGCGGGATCAAGGCCGCGCCGCGTTGCTCGACCAGCGCGTTCGCGATCACGCTGCGATCCTCCTTGTAGCGGTCGTAGAGGATCACCTCGGCGCCGTAGCCGCGCGTGGCAGCCAGCTTCAGGGCTGGTGCGTCGTGCGGCATGACGATGGTGGCACGGCAGTCATGAAGCCGCGCAGCCAGCGCGACGGCCTGCGCGTGATTGCCAGACGAGAACGCGACGACGCCGCGCTTTCGTTGATCGTCGTTCAGCACGTTGACGGCGTTGTAGCCACCGCGGAACTTGAACGCGCCCATGCGCTGCAGGTTTTCGGCTTTCATGAACACCTGCATGCCGAGCATGGCGTCGAGCGTACGGGAGGTCAGCACCGGCGTTCGGTGAGCAACCCCCTGGAGGCGGGCAGCGGCGGATTGGACTTGCGAGAACTCAAGCATCGAATGAACCTCAGGCCAAGCGGAGCGACAAGGTTAAGACTGCGACGCCGATCGGAACAGACACACAAGCCGATTGCTGTATCGGATCAGAACGCTCATTTCATCCCTGTTATGGTCGTGTTCGCGACCAACTGTTCCGGCCCCGCACCGAGTGCGGCGGCATCATTCGACCATGGATTCGCCAGACGACTCGCAACCGCTCTATCGCCGTCTGGCGCTGCACTATCGCGGCGCCATCGATGCCGGGGTACTGGCTGCCGGCGCCCGCATGCCGTCGGTGCGGGCCATGACGCGGCTGCACCGGGTGAGCCTCTCGACGGCATTGCAGGCCTGCCGCACCCTGGAAGGCGATGGTCTGCTGGAAGCCCGCCCGCGCTCGGGCTACTTCGTCCGCAGGCCGCGCCGCAGCGCGCTGCCCGATGCCTGCGAACCGGATCTGTCGCGTCCGCTCGACCCGGCGCAGTACGTCGGCATCCATGACCGCGTGTCATCGTTCGTCGCGACCAGCGAAACCCACCGCGTCGCCGCCGACTTCGCCACCGCCTGCGCCGCGGCCGAGGCCTACCCCGCCGACGAGCTGAAGAACCTCGCGCTGCGCGCGCTGCGGCGCGCGCCGCAGGTGCTGGTCGAGAGCGCGTCGTCGGCCGGGGATCCGTCGCTGCGCAGCGCACTGGCGCGGCGCGCGCTCGACGCGGGCATGCGGCTGACCAGCGGCGACATCGTCGTCACACAGGGCTGCATCGAGGCGCTGAATGTCGCGCTGCGAGCGGTCGCACAGCCCGGCGACACGGTTGCGGTGGAGTCGCCGACCTACTACGGCTTGCTGCAGGTCCTCGAAAGCCTGGGCCTGCGCGCGCTCGAGGTGCCGACCAGCCCGCGCAGCGGCTTGTCGGTCGACGCGCTCGAACTCGCGCTGCGCACCCACCCCGGCATCAAGGCCGTCGCCGTCGTGCCGAATTTCCAGAATCCGCTCGCCAGCGTGATGCCCGACGACCAGAAGCAGCGCCTTGTCGCGCTGTGCGAGCGGGCGAATGTCGCGTTGATCGAAGACGACACCTACGGTGCGCTCGGCGACGACAACGCAACGCTGTCCTCGCTGAAGACCTGGGATCGCACGGGCAACGTGATCCATTGCGCGTCGCTGCGCAAGACGCTCGCCCCCGGCATGCGCGTCGGCTGGATCAGCGGCGGCCGTTGGCACGCGCGCATCCAGATGCTGAAGTTCGCACAGAGCCGAGCGAACGACGCGCTCGCGCAGCGCACGGTCGGCGAGTTCATCGCCTCGAGTGCATACGACCGCCACCTGGTGCGCTTTCGGCGGGCGCTGCGCGGCCAGCGCGAGCAGATCGCCGAAGCGATCGCTGCGCATTTCCCGGCCGGCACGCGCTCGAGCGTGCCCAAGGGCAGCATGATGTTGTGGGTCGAACTGCCGCAACAGGTATCAGGCCAGCGTCTTCTCGAGACCGCGCTCGCGCAGGGTATCCGCTTCGTGCCCGGACTGCTGTTCTCGAACTCCGACCGCTACGACCACTTCATGCGAATCGGGTGTGGCTTCGCGTTCTCGCGCGAGCACGAACAGGCGCTGCGGCGGCTCGGCGAGATGGCACAGCGAGCGGCGCGCTGATCGCCGCGCAGAACTGCAACTGCGCACTCAGCTGTCGTGGCCGATGCGCCTTTGCAGCGCAGCCCAGCCTGATTCTCCGAGCTCGCGCAAGGTACGGATGTTGGTCTCGTAGATCGTCTCGGTTTGCGGAAATGCCTCGACGGCGCGCTCGACGCTGTCTTCGCGCAGCAGGTGCAAGGTCGGATAGGGGGCGCGGTTGGTGGCGTTGTCCAGGTCGTCGGGGGCCGTGCCGGCAAACCGGTAGCGCGGATGAAAGCTCGCGATCTGGATCGTGCCTTCGAGGTCCAGCGCGGCGACGGCCGCATCGGCGGCATCGAGAAAGTCGTTGAACTCCTCGAATTCGGCGAACTGGTCCGGCACGACCAGCAGCGTGGTTTCGATCTGGCGCGGTTCGGTCTCGGCCAGCAGGCGCAACTCGGTGCGCAGTTCGTCGAGCAGACTCGCCGGCTCCTGGCTCGGGCTGACGACACAGCGCACCTGGCCCTTGACGAACGGCGCCTTCGCGAACGGGCACAGGTTCAGCCCGATCACGGCATGCTCCACCCACGCGAGCAGGCGGGCGGCCACCTTGTCGCCGGGTTCGCGGGTCGTGGGCAGGACGTCGCGGGGCTCGTCGTCGGTATCAGGCATGACTTGGGCCGATTCACCGGGTCGTGTCGGGTGAAGAGTGTACGGCGGCCTGCTTCCTATAATCGTTCGAACCATCGACGCGCAGCGCGCCCAACATGAACCCCGACTTCAAACCCGACGAGATCGAGCGTGCCGCGCAGGCCGCTTGGGCCGCCGCCGACGCGTACCGTGTGCGCGAAGACTCCTCGAAGCCGAAGTTCTACGCCTGTTCGATGCTGCCGTACCCGAGCGGCAAGCTGCACATGGGCCATGTGCGCAACTACACGATCAACGACATGCTCACGCGCCAACTGCGCATGAAAGGCATGAACGTGCTGATGCCGATGGGCTGGGATGCCTTCGGCCTGCCCGCGGAGAACGCCGCGATCGACAAGAAGATCGCGCCGGCCAAATGGACGCGCGACAACATCGCGGAGATGAAGGCGCAGATGCAGCCGCTCGGGCTGGGGTTCGACTGGTCGCGCGAAATCGCAACCTGCGACCCCGAGTACTACCGGTGGAACCAGTGGTTCTTCCTGAAGATGCTCGAAAAGGGTGTTGCGTACCGCAAGACGCAGGTCGTCAACTGGGACCCGGTCGACCAGACCGTGCTCGCGAACGAGCAGGTCGAGAACGGGCGTGGCTGGCGCAGCGGCGCGCTGGTTGAAAAGCGCGAGATTCCAGGCTACTACCTCGCGATCACGAAGTACGCTGAGGAACTGCTCGCCAACGTGGCCGACCCGAAGGCACCCGGCTTCCTCGCCGGCTGGCCGGAGCGCGTGCGGCTGATGCAGGAGCACTGGATCGGCAAGAGCGAAGGCGTGCGCTTCGCCTTCACGCATCAGATCCGCGGCACCGACGGCCAGCTGATCGGTGACGGCAAGCTGTGGGTCTTCACGACGCGCGCCGACACGATCATGGGCGTGACCTTCTGCGCCGTCGCGCCGGAACACCCGCTCGCGCTGCACGCCGCGCACGGCAACCCGGCGATCACCGCGTTCATCGACGAATGCCGGCACAGCGGCACCAGCGAGATCGAGCTCGCGACACAGGAAAAGAAGGGCGTGTCGACCGGGCTCTTCGTCGAGCATCCGTTGACGCACGAGAAGATTCCGGTCTGGGTCGGCAACTACGTGCTGATGGGCTATGGCGACGGCGCCGTGATGGGCGTGCCCGGTCACGACGAGCGCGACTTCGCATTCGCGAAGAAGTACGGCCTCGAGATCCTGCAGGTCGTGCATGTCGATGGCGAGCCGCATTACACCTACGACCATTGGCAGGATTGGTATGCGCTGAAGGACACCAGCGGCGAACGCGCCGTCACGATCAACTCCGACAACTACAGCGGGCTTTCATACCAGGTGGCGATCGATGCGGTCGCGGCGGCGCTCGAGCACCGTGGCCTCGGCGGCAAGAAGACGACCTGGCGGTTGCGCGACTGGGGCATCAGCCGGCAGCGCTACTGGGGCACGCCGATCCCGATCATCCATTGCGATGCGTGCGGCGCGGTGCCTGTCCCCGAGAAGGATCTCCCTGTCGTGCTGCCGGAAGACCTGATCCCGGACGGCACAGGCAACCCGCTGAACAAGTCCGCCGCGTTCCTGAACGTTGCGTGCCCGGCCTGCGGAAAGCCGGGCAAGCGCGAGACCGACACGATGGACACGTTCGTCGATTCGGCCTGGTACTACATGCGATACGCCTGTCCGGACAGCCACGGCGCCATGGTCGATGCCCGCAACGACTACTGGATGCCGATGGATCAGTACATCGGCGGCATCGAGCACGCCGTGCTGCACCTGCTGTACGCGCGCTTCTGGACCAAGGCGATGCGCGACATCGGCCTCGTGAAGATCGGCGAGCCGTTCACGAAGCTGTTCACGCAGGGCATGCTGCTCAACGAGTCGTTCTATCGCGAGACGACGGACGGTGACGGCGAAGGCAAGAAGCAGTGGTACTACCCCAGCGAAGTCCACGTGCAGTACGACGACAAAGGGCACCCGATCGGCGCAACGCTGATTGCCGACGGCCAGCCGGTGTCGCTTGGCGGCATCGAGAAGATGTCGAAGTCGAAGAACAACGTGGTCGAACCGCGCGACATCATCAGGAAGTTCGGCGCCGACACCGCACGGCTGTTCACGATGTTCGCCGCGCCGCCCGACCAGAGCGCGACCTGGTCGGACTCGGGCGCCGAAGGCGCCTACCGGTACCTGCGCCGTCTCTGGAGCTTTGCGGCGAAGAATGCAGAGCGCATTCTCAGCGCCGGCACGAACGCGGCAGGCGCGAGCGGCGCCGCGAAGGACCTGCGCCGCGAAGTTCATATGCTGCTGCGACAGATCAGCCACGACTACGAGCGGCTGCAATACAACACTGTCGTGTCGGGTGCGATGAAGCTGCTGAATGCGCTCGAAGGCGCGAAGCCCGGCGAGGGAGCAGGCGCGACGCCAGCCGACGCAGCCGTGCTGCGTGAGGGCTTGGGCATCCTGTTGCGCGCGCTGTACCCGGCCGCGCCGCACATCACACACGTGCTGTGGGGCGAGCTCGGCTACGCAAAGCAGCACGGCGAACTGCTCGACACGCCGTGGCCGCAGGTCGACGAGCTCGCGCTGCAGCAATCCGAGATCGAACTGATGCTGCAGGTCAACGGCAAGCTGCGCGGCAGCATCAAGGTGCCGGCCGACGC
>Ga0075370_10001178_pt1 | contig 10996 bp, 10 predicted proteins | sample EndMethybrTD3035_FD_71398 | JGI IMG/M metagenome (GOLD analysis project Ga0075370, IMG submission 71398) | Populus endosphere microbial communities from Tennessee, USA - Endosphere MetaG P. TD hybrid TD303-5 | ecosystem: Host-associated > Plants > Roots > Endosphere | place: USA: Tennessee... | reverse complement strand
ATCATATAGGTCGTGCAGCCGGAGCGCGTCATTAGGACGCCGCCGCAGCGTCAGCGCCATATAGGCCCGATCGCCAAATGCCTCGCGCAGCCGCCGCAGCCACATCGATGATGTGTGGTCGGCCTGGTCGGGCACGAACACCGCGACCAGACCTTCTCCATAAGCGACAACGTCGTCCCAATGCAGCACGCATTTCGCCTTGCCGCCGCGCTTCTTGCCCAGCGACAGCAGGCGGCAAAGGCGCGAGTAGGAAGCGCGATCGGTCGGATAGACCAGGATTGAAATCTCTTCAGCCAAATCCAGCCTGCAACCGACAATCAGCCGAACGCCGGACGCTTTTGCTGCCTCATGCGCTCGCACGATGCCGGCCAAGCTGTTGCGATCGCAGATGGCGAGTGCGGGCATGTCCATGGTTGCTGCCTGCGCGAACAGTTCCTCACAGGAGCTGGCGCCGCGCAGGAAGGAGAAATGCGAAGTGCATTGCAACTCAACATAAGGGGCTATCATCCGAAGATGCCATGCAGGAACCAGCGATGCGAGCCAGTCGCGGCATCCTCGCCATCGCCGGCGCGATAGATCCAGAACCGCTCGCCAGCTTCATCCTCGACCTGGAAATAGTCGCGCACGGCGGCAAGCTCGGCGTCGCGCTTCCACCATTCACCGAACACCCGCTCGGGACCATCGGCGTGCTTTACACGTCGGCGGATGCCACGCCAGGTAAAGCTCGCCGGCGGATGATCCGGCAGCAGCGCTATTGCCTCAATCAGTTCCGGCACGGCGAACAAACGGGCCGGGCGCGGCCAATGGTCCGGCCAGGCGTCACCGGTCTCGACCGACGCGGGCGCCACCCTGCGAAACGATCGCTCCGGAACGTCGCTTGCCACCGGGGTAAAGCGATACAATTTCTCCTCCCCGACACGATTGCCAAGTATGTCGATCAGGTCTGAGATATCCGCGTCCTCTGGTTTGATGAACGGCGAAATGGTCTGCGTGGGTGTCAGCGGTTCGGCCAAAGGCGCGCACAACCGCATCAGTTCGATGCCGAAGCCCGGGTCAATCGTTTCGATCTTGTCGCACAGAAGACGGGTCAATAGTTTCGCATCGCGGACCGGCAAGGCCGTACCGACGCGAATGGCTTCGACGCGACTGTCGACGCGGTGGAGCACAAGATCGAGCCGCCGCGCGCCGAGACCTTTGATTTCGAGTTCGGCACACAGCGCTTGAACAAGCTTGCCGACGTAACGCGCGATTGTCTCGGACGCCCCGATGGGCTCGCCAAAGGCATGCCTTACCTCCACCACATCGGCTGGCCGCACCGGCTCTATCGGTTCGGCAAGGTGTCCAACGGCCTGGTCAAGGCGGCGGCCTAATTCTGGCCCGAAGCGCAGGGCCAATGGCGCGCGCGGCTGCGCGATGAGCTCGCCCACGCGCTCGAAGCCCAAAACGCGCAAACCGTTGACGACCGGGCCGGACAAACGGAGCGACCCAATGGGCAGAGGAAGCAGCGCGTCCCGGGTCGCACCGACGGCGACCACGCTGACGGCCTGCGGAGCGAAGCGCGCAAGCGCATGAGCTGCACCCCAACTGTCGGCTATCGCCGCTCGCGCCGAAATGCCGGCCTGACGCAGGCGCTCGACGACATCCTGCAGCATTGGGAGTTCACCGCCATGCAGGTGATCGGCGCCGGTGGTGTCCATGACCAATCCGTCCGGAGGGTCGGCGGCAACGATCGGCGCGTATCGCCGCAGCGCCCATAGTGCCAGCCGTTCGAGCGCTTCAACGTCCGCATCGGGCTCGGCATCCATGATGACCAAATCCCGTACGAGCGCCTGTGCCTTCGTTGCCGGCATTCCGACGCGCAAGCCGGCTTCGATCGCCGCGCGATCTGCGGAGGTCACCAGGCGACGGTTGCCTTGCCGCGCGACCAGCACCAATGGCTTATCCGGTGGCGGCGAGACGTCGCCCAATTTCCTTCTGAGCCGGTCGGTCGACCAGCTTGAAAGGAAGAGCGAGACGACCCTTTGCATCACAAGCCTCCACTTCGATATCGATCGTTTCCCCTCCACGAGATCTGATCAGTTCCAATTGCCATCGCGCTCTGCCGACACCCGGCACGGGAAGCGGCCGCGACGGCAGGACAGAACCCGCCAGCGGGTGACAGAAGCGGTGGGCTGTCCGAAATCGGCAGCCTCGGCCTGGCGCCGCCAGCGGCGGATGGCTATGCCCATCGCGCCCGAGCCTTCGGATGCGAGCTGCAGGCGTCGCGAAGCCGTCATCGACAGACGGGCAACTTCGGCGACCACAGCCCCCAGCCCCACATGGCGCAGACCTTCCTCGAAGCAGGCGAGCAAGGATTTCTCGTCTCCGGCTTCGACATAGATCACGCGGTCCGGGTGAAGACCGGCCTGGGCGATTGCTGGGGCAAACAGATCCTGGCGCGTCACACACCACAACACCTTGCCCTGCGTCCGGGCCGCGATTCCCGCCGCAAAAAGCGAGGCGGCAGCGCCATCGATGGCCCCGTTGCCGCCGCCGGCAACCTCATGCAGAGCACCGAGCGCCACACCCCCTCCGGGCAAATGCCTATCGATAGAAGCGATGCCGAAAGGGAGCACCGCTCTTTCGGGCGTATTGTCGCCTTCGAGACGCGCGATGCGATTTCGAAGATCGGAAATGACAGCGTTTGGCGCCGATGCACTCATCTGTCCTCTGAACGCGAAATGCTGATGATATGTTCCTCATTTGTTCTCTTCGTGGTGAAGAGTCAATGGGATGGCGAGGTGGCTGCGGAAGAAATGCCTGTCGCGACTGCCCGCCGCCATCGATAGGGTCGTCTGCCGACAAGATGATGCGTCGAAGGCCACCTTGTCCCGTTGGACGTCCGCGCCGGCGACTGTCGGCGCCCTAGGGAAAACGGCGTATAAACCGCAGTCCTGTGCGCGTCCGCATAGGCGGACACTGTCGCGCGCTGGACGGAGGAAATTCGCCCCCGCCGCGTGCGGTTAACGGGACAGCCGCAGGAGCGTCAGCATAGCGCCGGCCGCAGGACGGGACGCGGACCGACGGTCCCCGACCGCGGTGGTCCGCATGTCGTAGCACACAGTGGCAGCGCGCCACGTTGAATCCGCCATGACGCCATTTGGCACTTCAGTCCTGCCCTAAAGGGCGACCCCGCCCCGCCATGGCCAGCGCGGTCTTTTGAGGCAGATGTCTCACCGGCATCAACGCTGCCCGCAAGGTCATCCTTGCGGACCGCCCCCTCCAGTTCACGAACACGCCCTGCTTTGCACCGCTCTAGATGCCAGAGCCTGGCGCCGGCTCGCAGCCGATGACGGGACCTTGGAACACAACGTCGTCACGGACATTGCTAGGTCACAGGAGATGTCCATGCCGAAGTTCAGATTTGAGACTGTCGAGTTTGGCCAGACCACGATATCCGAGGAAGAGCTGGCGAGCGCGGAACTGGCAAGCCCGCGCGCTATCGAAAAGGCGCACGCGGCCTTGGCCGCTGGCCCTAGCCCTGGGCGCGATCACTCGGGGTCGGTGACCAGGGTCTATGACGAGGCTGGCTATCTGGTTGCGACCGTCAACTTTTCCGACGTCATGCGCGACGGATCGGCACAGCAGCCCACCGGCGATCTGCCAACTGAAGAGCCCGGCGTCATGCGGTCAGGCTGACTGCCGTCTCCTCTCGAGACGACCTTCAGAGTGAAGATCGATTTCCAACGGGCGTAATTCCATCATCGCCAGAATCGCGGGGAAAGCTCTCGCAAGCGCACGACGACTTCTTGCCCTGACCGGGTACTATTCAGCTAGTGGGCCGCTGCCCTTGCTATGAGGCGCGCAATCCGTTGGGAAAAGGTCTTCGCGTCCGCCGGCTTGTCACCGTCGAGCACACGGGCCTCATCATACAGAAGATGAGCGACGTCTTCCTTGAACGCCCGTTCGTCATCTCCGAGCTTGGCCAAGGTCGCAATCCGTTCGTGTCGCGGATTTATTTCGAGTATCGGCTTGGCGCTCTTGTCCAGTCGACCCGTGGCATTCATCAGTCGCTCGAACTGCCGATCGTGAGCATGCTCCGGCGCCACCAGGCAAACCGCACTTTCAGTCAACCGCGTGGAAGGCGTCACATCCGACACCGCTTCGCCTAAAGCAGTTTTGATGAATGCGAGGAATTTGGAGATTTCCGATGAAACGTCGATCTCAGGAGCCGACGACTGATCGAGCAGCGGAAAGTCCGAAAGGTCGGCAGCTCCCTGCGTAACGGACCGAAACGGCTTGCCTTCGTATTCCGGCGCCATTGTCACCCAGAAACTGTCTATGGGGTCGGACAGCAAGAGCACCTCCAGGCCGCGCGCCTTGAAGCCTTCCAATTGGGGCGATGCCTGAAGCCGTGTCCGGTCATCGCCTGCGATATAGAAGATCGCCTTCTGGCCCTCCTTCATCGCCGACGCATAGTCGGCCAAACTGCGGACGCTGTTGCTTGAAGCCGTCGAGGCGAACCGGGCCAGTTTGAGCAGTTGGTCGCGCCGCTCGTAATCTTCATACAGGCCCTCCTTCAGAACGACCCCGAAGTTGTCCCAGATCTTCGCATAGGCGTCCTGATCATTTTCGGCCAACTTCACGAGTTCTCCCAGAATGCGATTGGTCAAACCCTTGCGGATCACAGCGAGCAGAGGACTCTCTTGGATCATCTCGCGCGAAACGTTGAGCGGGAGGTCCGCAGAATCGACCAGCCCGCGCACAAAGCGCAAATAGCGTGGAAGGAGATTGGCATCATCGGTGATAAAGACCCGACGGACGTAGAGCTTCATCCGGCCCTTGCGATCCTGGTCAAACAGGTCAAACGGGCGTGATCCAGGTACAAACGCCAACACGCTGTATTCGTGCCGGCCTTCTGCGCGGAAATGGATTGTGGTGGCCGGTTCGTCATATTGTCCCCCGACCCCCCGATAGAAATCGATATATTCCTCTGTCTTGATCTCGCTTCTTTGCCGCAGCCAAAGTGCCGTCCCGTCGGATACGTCGCGCGGTTCAGCCCCAGGCGTTTCAACGAATGAAATTGGCACGGGCACGTGGCCCGACTGCGCTTTTGCCAGTCGCTCAAGCCGATAGGCCTCGGTAAAGTCCGTGGCATCTTCCTTCAGGTGAAGCACAACCCGCGTCCCGCGTTTCGGCGCATCGTCGAGACCAACAGGGGCGATGTCGTACGAGCCCTTGCCATCCGATGACCAACGCCAGGCTTCCTCGCTACCCGCTTGACGGCTGATCGCATCGACCTTGTCGGCCACCATGAAAGCAGAGTAAAAGCCCACCCCGAACTGTCCGATCAGCTGCGCGTCATCGCCCTTCCGGGCGGCTTCAATCCGCTCCATAAATGCGCGTGTGCCAGAACGGGCAATGGTGCCCAACGCTTCAGCCATTTCGGCCCGGCTCATGCCGATACCGTTGTCCTCGATGACCAATTGCTTGTTATCTTTGTCAGCGACGATGGTAATGCGGGACTTTGGTTCATCACCAAGAAGTTCGGGACGAGCGATCGCTTCGTAGCGTAGCTTCTCGCATGCGTCGGCGGCGTTGGAGATCAACTCGCGCAGGAAGACGTCGCGGTCCGAATAGACCGAATGCACCATTATGTGCAGCAGGCGCGAGACGTCTGCTTCGAAGGTTCTTGTTTCCGTCGTCGTGGGTTGCGTGGTCATTGACAATTCCTGCGCGATCGTTCCGCCCCTGGGCGCAATAGGCGGATGACGATGTTTAAACGGTTTGCAGTGGACGCCGCCTGCGACCTCTCTGTTGCTGGCGAGACGTCGGCACGGGATAGTTGCAGGGCCCGCCAAGCGAATGGCGGACCCAATTCTTTGTAAGCATTAGTCCTTTGCCGAGACATACTGCGCGGCGAGGAACATCAATGTCGAAGCGACGGTCCGACGCTCCCACCCGGCAGAGGCGGCTGCGTCGAGCAATTCGGACATAATCGGCCTCAGAGACGTTCGGCATTCCTCTTCATAGGCAAGGAACTCCTTGGGTTGGTGTGTGGGTGCGGGCATCGCACCAAAGCTTGGGACCGTGTTCATAGAAGCACCTGGATGTAAGCCCGCCCCCGGTGAGGGAGCGGACAAGCCTCGATAAGGTAATTAGAAGTCCATTCCGCCGCCGCGCGGCATCGCGGGCATCGGCGCTTCCTTCCTCGGCTTCTCGGCCACCATCGCCTCGGTTGTCACAAGCAGTCCCGCGACGGAAGCGGCGTCTTGGAGAGCGGTGCGTACCACCTTTGCGGGATCGATCACGCCTTGCGCGAAGAGGTCGCCGAACTCATTGGTCTGAGCGTTCCAGCCCCAGCCGAACTCACTGCGTTCACGCAGCTTGCCGACAATGATGGAACCCTCTGCACCGGCATTCTCGGCGATCTGGCGCACCGGCGATTCGATCGCGCGACGAACGATCTCGACGCCGGTCTTCTGGTCCCCATTGTCGACTTCAACGGCATCAAGCGCTTTTGCCGCCCGCAGCAGGGCAACTCCACCACCCGGCAGGACACCCTCCTCGACAGCTGCTCGGGTCGCATGCAGCGCATCATCGACCCGGTCCTTGCGCTCCTTGACTTCAACCTCGGTAGAGCCGCCGACGCGTATCACCGCAACGCCGCCGGCGAGCTTCGCCAAACGCTCCTGCAGCTTCTCGCGATCATAGTCGGAGGTTGTCTCCTCGATTTGCGCCTTGATCTGGGAGACGCGCCCCTGGATTTCTTCCTTACGCCCAACTCCATCGACGATCGTGGTGCTTTCCTTCTCGATCATCACTTTCTTGGCGCGACCCAGCATCTGCAGCGTGACGTTGTCCAGCTTGATGCCGAGATCCTCGCTGACGGCGGTGCCACCGGTCAGGATAGCGAGGTCCTCCAGCATGGCCTTGCGGCGGTCGCCAAAGCCAGGCGCCTTGACCGCTGCGACCTTGAGGCCGCCACGCAGCCTGTTGACGACGAGCGTCGCCAAAGCCTCGCCCTCGACGTCCTCGGCAATGATCAGCAGCGGCTTGCCGGACTGAACCACAGCCTCCAGAACCGGTAGCATCGCTTGCAGGTTGGAAAGCTTCTTCTCGTGGATCAGAATGTAGGGCTCATCGAGTTCCACGCGCATCTTGTCCTGATTGGTGATGAAATACGGGCTGACATAGCCGCGGTCGAACTGCATGCCTTCAACGACCTCAAGTTCAGTCTCAGCGGTCCTGGCCTCCTCGACGGTTATAACGCCTTCATTGCCGACCTTTTCCATCGCCTCGGCGAGGAACCGGCCGATTTCGGCGTCGCCGTTGGCCGAAATGGTGCCGACCTGGGCAATCTCGTTGTTCTGGGTCACCTTGCGGGCATTGGCCTTCAGCTCGGCCACGACGGCCTCGACCGCCTTGTCGATGCCGCGCTTCAAATCCATCGGGTTCATCCCCGACGCAACGGCCTTGGCCCCTTCCTTGACGATCGCCTGGGCAAGAACGGTCGCTGTGGTGGTGCCGTCACCGGCCAGATCATTGGTCTTCGACGCGACCTCTCGCACCATCTGTGCGCCCATGTTCTCGAACTTATCCTCAAGTTCGATCTCCTTGGCGACCGTCACGCCATCCTTGGTGATGCGGGGCGCACCGAACGATTTTTCAATCACGACGTTCCGGCCCTTCGGCCCAAGCGTCACCTTCACCGCATTGGCGAGAATATCGACACCACGCAGCATTTTCTCGCGGGCCTCGGTGTGGAACTTTACTTCTTTGGCAGCCATTGGATCACTCCTTGTCTAGGCAGCATTCGTTGACTGGTTGGGTGCGAAGGAGCCGTCAGGCGGCCTTCCTCGCTTCGGCGATCGCATCGATGACACCCATCACGTCGCTTTCCTTGATGACGAGCAGGTCTTCGCCGTCGAGTTTGATCTCGGTGCCGGACCATTTGCCGAACAGGATGCGGTCACCGACCTTGACGTCGAGTTCGACAAGCTTGCCGCTGTCGTCGCGCGCGCCGGAACCGACGGCGAGCACTTCACCTTCCTGCGGTTTTTCCTTGGCGGTGTCGGGGATGATGATGCCGCCGGAGGTCTTCTCCTCTGCTTCAAGGCGGCGGACCAGAATACGATCATGCAATGGACGGAACGCCATGTTTCGTTCTCCTCGTGGACAAACAGGTTTTGATGTTCCTCCGCACCGAACCGGCAATATCGGACCGGCGCGGAATACCGTGACCCTTGTCAGGCATCACGGCGCATATCGAGCTAGTTTTGCTGTTTTGCGGTTTCAAGAGCACAACGAGGAAATTTTCACGCCCGAACGGCGAAAGCGCCAACGCACTCGGAGGCAGGGATGGAAGTACATAGAGCAACATGGCGGCTGATAGCCGGTTGGAGCTTGGTTGCCTGTGCATAGGGGAAGTGGCCCATTGCTGCCCTAGCCGGCAATCGCTGCGAGGAGGAGGAGGAAGGACAAACAGGTCGGTGAAAGGCGCCAGGCCACTGTTCACTTGATATGCGTTGGAATGTGCATGTATTGTGCATATGAGAGGTCGAAGATTTGCAATGGCCCACGCACAGCTCGCACATTCCACCGCGATCTCTGGCTTTGTCGATAGCCTTCAGGAGCCACGCACGCCTTATATCTCGCCGAAACGCCTGTCGCAGGCGCTTGGCGTGAAGGTGGCCAATCTGGCGCAATTGACCGGCGTCCATCGCAACACGCTGCGCAATCCCTCATCTGAGCGCCTGCAGGGCAGGATGCGCGAGATGGTGAAGGTGATCTCGGCCGCGACGGAGCTCACCAGCGACGTCGACAAGGCAATCTACTGGTATCGCAATGAGCCGATCGCCGACTATGGCCATCGCACGGCGGCCGAACTCGTCGCGGACGGCCAGGTCGAAGCAGTCCTGGCCTTCATCCGGGATCTCGAGAACGGGGCGCACGGGTGAAGGTCACCCGCGTCGGGTCGGACGAGATCTTCCATCGCTATCTGACACCTAAATGGGCCTTCCTGCCCACCAGCGGTGCAGGCGCGGCGATCGACGGCGGTCGTTTCAACCGGCCAGGCGTCGAAGCACTCTATCTCTCCCGTTCGACCCAGACGGCTCTTGACGAACACAAGCAGGGTGCCAGCATCGTCCCGCCAGCAACGCTTGCCGCCTACAAGGTCATGCTCGGCCCACCGCTTCAGCGGTGATCCCTGCCCGCGCTCTTAGCCCAGAAGAACGCAACCCTGCGAGCAGCGGAGCGTCTGCGGGAACAGGCGTCAATCACGTTGCTTCGCTCGGGCAAACGCGCCAGTCTGTGGATTCGAGGCTTGTCTCGGTTATGTATAATTGAATGGACGACCAATCCTTGTTTATGAAATCCAGAATCGACCATCTCCCGCCGCCAAAGCAGCGCGAGCTTACTAGGACCGTGGAGGTGCTGCTTGAAGAATTCGACGACGCACTGAAGGGAGGAACGGCCGATTTTAAGAAGCGTGGGCGCATCCTCAAGATCATACTATTCGGTTCGTATGCCCGCGGTGGCTGGGTTGACGAGCCACATACCAGGAAGGGCTATCGTTCGGATTTTGATCTGCTTGTGGTGGTTAACAACCGCAAGCTGACGGATTTCGCCAGCTATTGGCAGCCTGCGGCCGACCGGGTGATGCGTGAAATTAAGACACCCGTCAGCTTCATCGTCCACTCCCGCCGGGAGGTGAACACTGCACTCAGGGAAGGTCAGTACTTCTTTGTGGACATCCGCCGTGAGGGAATCGTTCTGTACGAGCTCGACGAGGAACCGCTCACTGTTCCGGTCCCTACAGGCCCCGTGGAGGCCTTTCGGATGGCTTGGGACTATTTTGCCGGCCGCCTGCCCCAAGCAAGAACGTTCGCTGAGGGTGCGAAATTCTTCGCAGACAAGGGCAGACTCAAGGAGAGCGCGTTCCTTCTCCACCAATCAATCGAGCAAGCCTACGCAGCATTGTTGCTGGTGCTGACGAACTACAGTCCTGCCTCTCACAACATCAAATTCCTACGGAGCCTCGCCGAGGATCAGGCCCAGGAACTTGCCGAAGCGTGGCCCCGCGACCAACAGCGCTTCATAGCTTGGTTCAACATTCTCAATGAGGCTTATGTAAAAGCGCGTTATTCGCGGCACTTCGAGATCACACAGGAAGCACTTCAATGGCTCACAGAGCGGGTCTGCGACCTGATCGGTCGTATCGAAATTATCTGCCAGTCCCGGCTTGAAAAGTTGAGGAACGACGCAAGTAGGGCTGACTAGCGAGCGCGCTAGGTTCTCGGTTGCAGCAATTCCAGTCTGCCATTTATGCGACTTTCCAAGCACAAAAGGCGAACATGTAGTGGCGGCCTCTGTGTTATGGGACGCAACAGCACTGGCTCACTTCGGCTATCGGACGGCTTGTGAATGGCCGGAAGGGCCGAAAGCGGCCATATAGCTTTGAGCTTTCGAATAAGCCAATAAAGCCGTCTGAGACCCGATGTTTAAAAATTGTAGCCGAAACCTTGTGACGGATGAGGTTGCGAGAGAGGATAACCTACCACTCCCTTACCAAGGGAGTGCTCTACCACTGAGCTACCGCAGCAACGGGCGTCTGAATAGCCGCTGACGCCTTGAATTGCAAGGCGTTCCGGCCCCGATCTGCACATTCCCTAGTCATGTGCGATTGTAACCGCAATGGCACCAAACAGGCACGAAACCACCGCCGGTCGACACCATTCCATCAAGAGCTACACCAGTTTTGTAACCCGATTGGTGTCAACCCGGATGCGAATTTGAATAGAGCCTCGCAGAGAGGTTTCTCGCATCCCCTCCCTTCACTCACTACCAGCGAAGGGCTCCGCGCGCGTCCTTGCCCCCGCCACGGCTCGAACTGATGCGGTTGCGAGGTTTGCCATCCCCTCAATTTCAGGGGTCGCGCTAATTGACCGCGTCGACCCCGCTTCGCCTGAGCCGATGGCTTCGGCCAGTGTCGGCCAGATATCTGGTGAACTCC
>Ga0075370_10001176_pt1 | contig 11005 bp, 13 predicted proteins | sample EndMethybrTD3035_FD_71398 | JGI IMG/M metagenome (GOLD analysis project Ga0075370, IMG submission 71398) | Populus endosphere microbial communities from Tennessee, USA - Endosphere MetaG P. TD hybrid TD303-5 | ecosystem: Host-associated > Plants > Roots > Endosphere | place: USA: Tennessee... | reverse complement strand
CCGCGCATTCTTGACCAAAGGCCCGGTGGCGACGCTGCCCATTTACCCCAAGCGTTCCGAGAGCCGCGCCACCACCAGATTAGGATGCCCTCTCCAGGGGCTCGCTCCTATAGTGCGGCCCACTCGCTGCTCGATCGGGCGGCACGCACCCCCACCCCAAAGGACGTCACCACCATGGTCAAGAAACTCAAGCAGATGGCCGAGAAGCAAGCGGCCGCACCCCGCCTGCTCGACAGCGCGCTGGCCGCGCAGGTCAAGGAGTCGGCCCAGCAGATCTGGCTCGCCGGCATGGGTGCCTTCTCCCGCGCGCAAGCCGAAGGCACCAAGGTGTTCGAGACGCTCGTGAAGGAAGGTGCCTCGCTGCAGAAGAAGACCCAGTCCGACGTCGAAGAAAAGATCGGCGCCGTCACCGGCAAGATGACGAGCATGGCCAGCGACGTGCAAGCCAAGGCGGGCCAGCACTGGGACAAGCTCGAAAGCATCTTCGAGGAGCGCACCGCCAAGGCGCTCAACAAGCTCGGCGTGCCGTCGGCCAAGGACGTCGACGCGCTGAGCGCGCGAATCGATGCGCTGAGCGCGCAGATCGCGAAGCTGTCGAAGGGCACGCCGGCCAAGGCCGCCGCGAAGCCTGCTGCCAAGAGCAACGGCACGACGAAGCCGGCCGCGAAGCGCGCTACCGCTCGCAAGTCGGCCTGAGATCTCTCTCGCGAAGGATGCAAGGGGCGCTGCGGCGCCCCTTCGCGTTTTCGGCTTGCGTTTTCGCCTTGCGCTTTCGGCTTACACGTGCGCGGCCTCGCGCGCGCGCCGGTTCGATGCCGCGATGTTGTCGCGAGCGATCGGCTGACCTGCCTGGACTGCGGCAATCCACGAATCGGTGCTCGCGACCGATGCGAAGCGCGAGTGGAAGACGACGCTGTAGACCCGGTGGATCTCTTCCGCGCTCGCGCGTCCGGCGGCGTTCTCGTAGGGCACCGCGCCCGTCGCGTCGGCCAGGAACTCGACGTTGAGCCCCTGATGCACGGCGTGCACGATCGTCGAGGCATCGCAGTTGTGCGTCATGAAACCGACGATCGTCAGCGTGTCGACGCCGCGGGCCGCGAGCCAGCCAGCCAGGTCAGTCTCGGGAAACGCGCTCGGCAAGGTCTTGTGCACGTGGTGATCATGCGCACGCTCGACGACGACCGGATGCAGCGCCCACCCCGGTGAGCCTTTGGCGAACAGCGGCGAGCCGGCCGGCGCGTCCTGCTGCACCACGACGATCGGCACGCCGGCCGCGCGTGCCGCGTCCATCGCCCGCCCGATGTTGGCGAGCGAGCTCTCGACAGGCGGATATTCGATCGGCAGGTTGCCGCTGACGTATTCGTTCTGGACGTCGATCACGACGAGCGCGCGGCGCGGGGCGTTGGGCATGGGCTGAACTCCTTCTTGGTGCCGCGATTGTGGGTCGCCACCGCGCTCTTCGACAGTGGCCCGAATGCCATTGATCGATAGAATCGGGCCATGCCGCAGTCAACGCCCATCACCGTCGCCGTGGTCGCGTTCGACGGCATCAGCCCGTTCCACCTCTCCGTACCTTGCCTCGTGTTCGGCGAGAACCGCACCGCCATCGGCGTGCCGGCATTCCGACTGCTGGTCTGCGCCACGCACAAGGGCCGCTTGCGCACGTCTGCAGGCTTCGACATCGACGTCACGCACGATCTCGCGGCGCTGCGGCGTGCGGCGATCGTCATCGTGCCCTCGTGGCGCGACACCACCGAGCGCCCTGCCGCCGAGCTGGTCGCCGCGCTGCAACGCGCGCATCGCCGCGGTGCGCAGATCGTCGGCCTGTGCCTGGGCGCGTTCGTGCTCGCCGATGCCGGGCTGCTCGACGGGCGAGACGCCACCACTCACTGGGGCTACGCCGGCGCTTTTGCATCGCGCTACCCGGCCGTTCGGCTCGACGCCAACGTGCTGTACGTCGATCACGGCGACGTGCTCACCTCCGCCGGCACCGCCGCCAGCCTCGATTGCTGCCTGCACCTGCTGCGCCAGCGCTGCGGCGCCGAGGTGGCGAACCGGGTGGCGCGCAGGCTCGTGGTCGCGCCGCATCGCGAGGGCGGCCAGGCTCAGTTCATCGAGCAGCCGCTGCCGGCCGCGCAGCGCGACGGCAAGCTGCAGGCGCTGCTGGACTGGGTCGTCCAGCATCTGGATCAACCGCACAGCGTCGACTCGCTCGCGAGCCGGGTCGCGATGAGCCGGCGCACGTTCACGCGCCGCTTTCGCCAGACCACCGGCACGACGCTCTTGCAGTGGCTGCTGAACCAGCGGCTCGCCCACGCCCGCCGCCTGCTCGAGACGACGAACCGCGCCGTGGAGTGGGTTGCGCTCGAAGCCGGCTTCGGCTCGGCGGTGTCGCTGCGCCAGCACTTCGCGGCGTCGCTCGGCACCTCGCCTACACGCTATCGGGCGCAGTTCCAGGCGGCGGGTTGAACAGGCCCTAGCCCAGGTAGCGCGCTTCCAGGTGCCGCCTGAAGTGCGCCGGGTTCAGCGCCTCGCCGCTCGCACGCGTCGCCAGTTCGTGTGAACTCCAACGGCTCGCCTGCGACCAGATGTTCTCGCGCAGCCAGTCGAACACCGGCGCCAGGTCGCCTCGCGCGATTCGCTCGTCGAGGTCGGGCCAGCGCGAGCGGATCGTCGCGAACCACTGCGCCGCGTACATCGCGCCGAGCGTGTAGCAAGGGAAGTAGCCGAACGCACCGGCGGACCAGTGGACGTCCTGCATGCAGCCGTCGCGGTAGTTGCCGCGCGTGTCGATGCCCAGCAGCGACTGCATGCCTTCGTCCCACAGCGCCGGGATGTCGTCGACTTCGATCGTGCCTTCGATCAGCGCGCGTTCGATGCGATAGCGCAGGATCACGTGGGCCGGGTAGGTCAGTTCGTCGGCATCGACGCGGATGAAGTCGGGCTGCACTCGCGTCATGAGGCGGTGCAGCGTGTCGGGCTCGAACGCGCGCTGCGCACCGAACTGCCTCGCGAGCAAGGGCGAGAGCAGGCCGGCGAACGGGCGGCTGCGCCCGAGTTGCATCTCGAAGCTCAGGCTCTGGCTTTCGTGGATGCCCATCGAGCGCGCATAGGCGACCGGCTGGCCCAGCCATTCGCGCGGCAGGTTCTGCTCGTAGCGCGCGTGGCCGGTCTCGTGGATCGTGCCCATCAGGCTTTGCATCATGTCGTCGTCGCGGTAGCGGGTCGTCAGCCGCGTGTCTTCGGGAACACCGCCGCTGAACGGATGCGCGCTCTCGTCGAGCCGCCCCGCGTCGAAGTCGAAGCCGAGCAGCGCCATCACGTCGTGACTGAGCGCGCGCTGGGCCGCTTTCGCGAACGGGCCGCTCGGCGGCTCGACGACTTCGTTGGCCTGCCGCTCGCGCGCGCGGCGCACCAGCTCGGGCAGCCATTGCTGCAGCTCGCCGAACAGGCGGTCGACTTCGGCGCCGGTCATGCCGGGCTCGAACTGGTCCATCAGCGCGTCGTACGGTGCGAGGCCCGTCTGCTCCGACAAGCGATGCGCGGTTTCGCGCGCGAGGCGCAGCACCTCGCGCAGGTTCGGCGCGAAGCCGGCCCAATCATTGGCGGGGCGCTGGCTGCGCCAGGCGTGTTCGCAGCGTGCAGCGGCGAGCGAACTCGCCTCCACCAGCGCTTCGGGCAGCGCGTTCGAGTTGCGCCACTCGCGCCGCATCTCGAAGAGGTTGGCACGCTGCATCGGCTCGAGCGCTTCGTCCTCGGCGCGCGCGAGCAGCTCGGCCAGGCGTGGGTCGGTGCGCATGCGGTGCAGCAACGCACTCATCTCGGCCATCGCGCTCGCGCGCGCCTCGCTGCCCTTGGGCGGCATCATCGCGGCGCGGTCCCAGCTCGCGATCGACTGCAGATGGCCGAGGCGATACAGCCGGGTCCAGGTGGTGCTGAGTTCTTCGTAGGCACTCTTCATTCTTGTCTCCCCTTCACGGCGTGAACTGTCCCGGCCAGAGCCAGAGCATTGCCGCAGTCATTGTCAGATAACGTCCGAACTTGCCGATCGCCATGTAGAACACGCACGGCAGGAACGGCAGCTTCAGCCAGCCCGCGACCGCGCACAGAGGATCGCCGACGATCGGCAGCCACGACAACAGACAGGCCTTGGCACCGAACCGCTCGAGCCAGCGCAACGCACGCGGGTCCGGCGGCTCCCGGTGCTTGACCTTCTCGTACGCGCGCTCGGCGCCGTAGCCCATCCACCACGTGAGCGCGCCGCCCAGCGTGTTGCCGGCCGTCGCGACGAGCACGGCGGGCCAGAACAGTTCGGAGTTCAACTTCACGAGACCGAAGACCGCCGGCTCGGATCCAAGCGGCAGCAAGGTCGCCGAAACGAACGCGACGACAAAGACGGTGCTGAGGCCGAACTTCGGCAGCGCAAGTGCAGCAAGCAGCGATTCGAACCATGCTTCCATAGGCATCGCATTATCGGCAGCGCGACACCGTGAATGCGCGTACAGGCGGGCACCGACGCGCCGCTATACTGCTGCCTCCTTTTTCAGCACACACGTCCAAGTCTTCCCATGTTCATCGGTCACATCGCGTTGCCGAACCGGCTGTTCGCGGCCCCGATGGCCGGGGTCACGGACCGGCCGTTTCGTCAGCTGTGCAAGCGCCTCGGCGCGGGCTACGCGGTGAGCGAGATGGTGACCTCGCGCAAGGACCTGTGGACCAGCCTGAAGACGAGCCGGCGCGCAAACCACGACGGCGAGGTCGCTCCCATCGCGGTGCAGATCGCCGGCACCGACGCGCAGATGATGGCCGAGGCGGCTGCCTACAACATCGATCGCGGCGCGCAGATCATCGACATCAACATGGGCTGCCCGGCGAAGAAGGTCTGCAACAAGTGGGCGGGCTCCGCGCTGATGCAGGACGAACCGCTCGCGCTCGAGATCGTCGATGCCGTGGTTGCCGCCTGTGCGCCGCGCAACGTGCCGGTGACGCTGAAAATGCGCACCGGATGGTGCGACACGGAGCGCAACGCGCTGCGCATCGCGCGCGCCGCCGAGGCTGCCGGCATCGCGATGGTGACGGTGCACGGCCGCACGCGCGAGCAAGGCTACAAGGGGCATGCCGAGCACGACACGGTGGCCGCAGTGAAGGCTGCGCTGCGCATTCCGGTCTGCGCGAACGGCGACATCGACTCGCCCGAGAAGGCGCGCGACGTGCTCGTGCGCACCGGCGCCGATGCCATCATGATCGGCCGGGCCGCCCAGGGGCGGCCGTGGATCTTCCGCGAGATCGCGCACTTCCTCGCCACAGGCGAACACCTCGCACCGCCCGCAACCCTGCAGGCCAAGGACTGGCTGCTCGAGCATCTGAACGACCACTACGCGCTGTACGGCGAGTACGCGGGCGTACGCAGTGCGCGCAAGCACATAGGCTGGGCGGTGCGCGCCCTGCCGGGCGGCGAAGAATTCCGCAACCGCATGAACCGCCTCGAAAGCTGCGACGACCAGGTACGTTCCGTGGCCGACTGGTTCGACGCGCTGGCCGACCGATATACGCTGCTGCCGCGCGCCATCGCGGCGGCCAACGATTCCCTCATCGAGCCGATCGACACGGACCCGATGACCTCTCCCGAACAACAACAAGCATGAGCAAGAAACACATCGAAGAATGCATCCGTGACAGCCTGGAGACCTACTTCAAGGATCTGCGCGGCGTCGAACCGACGGCGATGTACGAGATGATCCTCGGCGTCGTCGAGAAGCCGCTGCTCGATGTCGTGATGAAACACGCCGACGGAAACCAAAGCCGCGCGGCCGAGTGGCTGGGCATCAACCGCAACACCTTGCGGCGCAAGCTGCTCGACCACAAGCTGATCAAATGAAGAACCTGACTGCGCTGCTTTCCGTTTCCGACAAATCGGGCGTGCTCGAATTCGCCCGCGAGCTGCATGGGCTCGGGGTGCGGCTGCTGTCTACCGGCGGCACTGCCAAGCTGCTTGCCGACGCGGGGCTGCCGGTCACCGAGGTGGCCGAGCACACCGGCTTTCCGGAAATGCTCGACGGCCGCGTCAAGACGCTGCACCCCAAGATCCACGGCGGGCTGCTCGCACGCCGCGAGCTGAGCGCGCACATGGACGCGCTCGCCACGCACGGCATCGCGACGATCGACCTGCTCGTCGTGAACCTGTACCCGTTCGAAGCCACCGTGGCAAAGCCCGGCTGCACGCTCGAAGACGCGATCGAGAACATCGACATCGGCGGCCCGGCGATGGTGCGCTCGGCGGCGAAGAACTGGAACGACGTAGCGGTGTTGACCGACTCTTCCCAGTACTCCGGCGTGCTGGCCGAGCTGAAGGCGGCGGGTGGAGTCAGCCGCAAGACGAAGTTCGCGCTCTCGGTGGCGGCGTTCAACCGCATCTCGAACTACGACGCGGCGATCAGCGACTACCTTTCGTCGCTGAACGTCGAAGACGGAACCCGCGCCGAATATCCGGCGCAAAGCAACGGCCGCTTCGTCAAGCTGCAGGACCTGCGCTACGGCGAGAACCCGCACCAGACGGCGGCGTTCTATCGCGACCTCTATCCGGCACCGGGCTCGCTCGTCACCGCGAAGCAGCTGCAGGGCAAGGAGCTCTCGTACAACAACATCGCCGACGCCGATGCGGCGTGGGAGTGCGTGAAGAGCTTCGGCGCCGTCGAGGCGCCGGCCGCGTGCGTGATCGTCAAGCACGCCAATCCCTGCGGCGTGGCGCTCGGCGCGAACGCGAGCGAGGCCTACTCGAAGGCGTTCAAGACCGACCCGACCTCGGCGTTCGGCGGCATCATCGCGTTCAACTGCGAGCTCGACGCGGGCGCGGCTGCGCTGGTCGCGAAGCAGTTCGTCGAGGTGTTGATGGCGCCGGCCTTCTCGCCCGAGGCACTGGCGGTGTTCGCCGCGAAGCCGAACACGCGCGTGCTGCAGATTGCGCTGCCCGCCGGGAGTGCCGCGTCCGGCCGCAACACGCAGGACGTCAAGCGCGTCGGCTCGGGGCTTCTGATCCAGAGCGCCGACAACCGCGAGATGACTCTCTCCGAGCTGAAGGTCGTGACGGCGAAACAGCCCACGCCCGAGCAACTCGCCGACCTGCTGTTCGCCTGGAAGGTGGCGAAGTACGTGAAGAGCAACGCGATCGTGTTCTGCGGCGGCGGCATGACGCTCGGCGTGGGTGCCGGGCAGATGAGCCGCATCGACTCCGCACGGATCGCAAGCATCAAGGCCGGCAACGCCGGGCTCACGCTGCAAGGCTCTGCCGTCGCGAGCGACGCATTCTTCCCGTTCCGCGACGGCCTGGATGTCGTGATCGACGCCGGCGCGAGTTGCGTCATCCAGCCGGGCGGCTCGGTGCGCGACGACGAAGTGATCGCGGCCGCGAACGAGCGCGGCATCGCGATGGTGCTCACCGGCGTGCGGCACTTCCGGCACTGAATGTGACTTTGCCCGAAGCCGGTGGCCTGGCACTTGCCGCACTTGCGCGCCTGATCACCGGCGCGCAAGGCCACTGGTACGGCGCGCCGCCCAAGGCCGAGCAGCGCATCTACTTCGCGAACCACCAGAGCCATTTCGACTGGGTGCTGATCTGGGCCGCGCTGCCGCACGACCTGCGTGCGGTCACGCGGCCGATCGCTGCGCGCGACTACTGGACCTCCTCCAAGCTCAAGCACTGGATCACGCGCGAGATCTTCAACGCGGTGTACGTGAGCCGGCAGCGAACCGACGACGAAGATCCGCTCGAGCCGCTGATGGAAGCGCTGCGCCATGGCGATTCCCTGGTGATCTTCCCGGAGGGCACGCGCGGCAACAAGGGTGACCCCGCGGCGTTCAAAGCCGGGCTCTATCACCTGGCCGAGGCGTTCCCCGACGTGCAGCTGATCCCCGCCTGGATCGACAACGTCCAGCGCGTGATGCCCAAGGGCGAAGTCGTGCCGGTACCCATACTTTGCTCGGTCACCTTCGGCGCGCCGCTGGCGTTGCAGCCCGCCGAAGACAAGCGCGCCTTCCTCGATCGAGCGCGCCAGGCAGTGATCGCGCTGCGTTCGGTGCAGGCCTGAGATCGGCGAGCCGAAATGGGAGCCCTCCGCAATCTCAGCGTCTCGCAGCAGATCGGGCTGCTGTTCGTCGCATTGTTCGGCGTGCTGATCGTCGTCACGGCGATCGCGTTCAGCCGCACGTTGCGCGAGCGCACCGACGAGCAGCTCGCCGCCCATGAGCAGTTCAAGCGCGACCTGCGCGCGATCTGGATCGGCGCCGTGCTGTTCTGGGTGTCGTGGATCGCCGGCGGCATCGTCTCGACCTTGCTCTTCGGCGTGGTCTCGTTCCTCGCGCTGCGCGAGTTCGTCACGCTCACCCACACGGTGCGGGGCGATCACCGCAGCCTGCTGCTCGCGTTCTTTGCGGTGCTGCCGCTGCAGTACGTGATCGTCGCGACCGAACACTTCGACGTGTTCACAGTGTTCATCCCGGTCTACGTGTTCCTTGCGATCCCGGTGATCAGCGCGCTCGGCAACGATCCCAAGCGCTTTCTGGAGCGCACTGCGAAGATCCAGTGGGGCATCATGGTGTGCGTCTACGGCATGAGCCACGCACCGGCGCTGCTGCTGCTCGACCTGCCCGACTATCGTGACCGCGGCGCCTTCCTCGTCCTCTATCTCGTCCTCGTGGTCGCCATCGCGCAGATCGCCCAGGAGAGCGCGACGCGCCGACTGCGGCGGCGCCCTGCCGCGCGTGCGATCAGCCGCTCGTTCTCCTGGCGGGCCTGGGGGCTGGGCGTGCTCGCAGCGGGCTTCGTGGGCACGGCGTTGTACTGGGCCACCCCGTTCAAGCCGATCCCGGCCTTGGTGGCCGCGCTCGTGGCCGGCGGCAGCGGCACGCTCGGCGAGTTCGTGATGAAGGGCATCAAGCGCGATGCGGGCGTGCGCAGCTGGGGCGGCAAGGCATCCGTGACCGGCGCGGTCGGGCTGCTCGACCGGGTTGCGCCGCTCTGCTTCGCGGCGCCCGTGTTCTTTCACTCCGTGCGCTGGTATTTCGGCTTGTGAGCGCGACCATGCGGATCCTCGGCATCGACCCCGGCCTGCGCACGACCGGCTTCGGCGTCGTCGAATCCGTCGGGAACCGACTGCACTACGTTGCAAGCGGCACGATCAAGACCGACGCGGTCGACATCGGGCAGCTGCCGGCGCGGCTGAAAATCATCTTCGAGGGCGTGCGCGAGGTCGCCGCGCGGTACCAACCCACGTGTGCCTCGGTGGAGATCGTGTTCGTGAACGTCAACCCGCAATCGACGCTGCTGCTCGGCCAGGCGCGCGGCGCAGCGCTGACAGCGCTGGTGACCGGCGGCCTCGACGTCTCGGAGTACACGGCGCTTCAGATGAAGAAAGCGATCGTCGGGCACGGCCAAGCGCGCAAGGAGCAGGTGCAGGAGATGGTGCGTCGGCTGCTCGACCTGCCCGGCCTGCCCGGCAAGGACGCGGCCGATGCGCTCGGTCTCGCGATCTGCCACGCCCACGCAGGTGCGTCGTTCAACGCGATGAGCCGGGTGACGACGCTTGCGCGCAAGTCGCATGCGCAGTTCCGCAAAGGACGCAGCTACTGAGTGGCGCGGGACGGCATGGGTTGCCAGCCGCCTCAAATGGAACTACGATAGTTACCTATCGCTGATCCCACATGAATACCAGCAGCCGTTTCGCCGTCGCCGTCCACGTGTTGTCGCTCCTCGCGACCAGCTCGGGCCCGGTGTCGTCCGTGATGATCGGCAGCAGCGTGAACACCAACCCGGTGCTGATCCGGCGCATCCTCGGGCAGCTCGGCCGCGCCGGGCTGACGCAGTCGGTGCGGGGCGCGACCGGCGGGACCTTGCTGGCCCGCACGCCCGCGCAGATCAACCTGCTCGAGGTGTATCGCGCGGTCGAAGAACCGGGCGTGCTCGCGCTTCATCGCAGCGATCCGAACCCTGCGTGCGACGTCGGGCGCAACATCACGCGCGTGCTGGGCGGCGTGTTCGACCGGGCGCAAGACGCGGTCGAGCGCGTGATCGAATCAATGACGCTGCAAGACATCCTTCGCCAGCTCAAGGTGAAGCAGGCCGCCTGAGCTGTTGTTCTTTTTTTTGCCTGCAATTGCAACTCTCATAGTTACTTATATCCGGAGAATCTCATGAAGATCGCACTCGTCGCCGCCACCGGCAACATCGGCCGCCACATCGCCACTCGCGCTTTGGGGCGTGGCCATCAAGTCACCGCCATCGCCCGCAGCGCTCGCACGCTGAGCCCTGAACTGGTCGGCGCACGCCTGGCCGTCGCCGCACTGGACGACCCCGCCGCGCTTGCCGCTGCTGTGCGCGGCCACGACGTGCTCGCCAGCGCCTACGGCCCCGGCGCTGCAGACGCAGGCACGATCGTCTCGGCAACGCGCCAACTGATCGAAGCAGCCCGGGCCGCCGGTGTGCGGCGGCTGATCGTCGTGGGCGGCGCGGGCAGCCTCGAAGCGGCGCCCGGCGTGCAGCTCGTCGACACGCCAACTTTCCCTGCGCCGTACAAGCCCTACGCACTCGCCCATCGCGAAGCGCTCGGCCTGTTGCGCGCGGCAACCGACCTCGACTGGACCTTCTACGCGCCCGCCGCTGAAATCGGCCCGGGCGAAGCGGTCGGCGCCTTCCGCACCGGCACGACGACGTTGATCGTCGGCGCGGACGGGCACAGCCGCATCTCGTACCCCGATTACGCTCAGGCGTTCGTCGACGAGATCGAAGCACCGCGCTTCACGAAACAGATCGCAACCGTCGCCTACTGAGGGCGGCCCGGGCGGGTTGTCGCTTGCGCGCCAAGCGCAGCGACAGCACAGGCAGACACCGCAGGCAAAGCGGCGACAATCACGCCCCATGTATGCCCTGTTCGAAGACGCCGGCAAGTTCCACGCCGGCCGCGTGATGACCGACTCCGAGACCTCGGTGCAGATCGAGCTCGAGTCCGGCAAG
>Ga0075370_10001175_pt1 | contig 11030 bp, 11 predicted proteins | sample EndMethybrTD3035_FD_71398 | JGI IMG/M metagenome (GOLD analysis project Ga0075370, IMG submission 71398) | Populus endosphere microbial communities from Tennessee, USA - Endosphere MetaG P. TD hybrid TD303-5 | ecosystem: Host-associated > Plants > Roots > Endosphere | place: USA: Tennessee... | reverse complement strand
CTGGATGTTCAGGATCATGAAGAACGCATGGATCGACGAAGTGCGCAGCCGCGCGCGGCGCGCCGCGCGCGGCTGCGCACTTCGTCGATCCATGCGTTCTTCATGATCCTGAACATCCAGCTGTCGACGCGGGTTCCGCTTTGCCATTGCGCGGCATGGGTCAGCGCCCGCTCGACACCCAGCTGCACCAGATCGTCCGCATCTTCGCGATGGCGCGTGATCAGGCGCGCGAACCGGCGCAGGCGCGGCAGCAGCGCGATCACTTCCTCGCGTATCGAATCGGGCGATCCCGTCATGTATGGGTCTGAACGAACGGCGCCGGGATTTTCTTCCACGGCTGGAACGTTTTGTTGTCATCCGGACTGCATCCCGCGGGGTACCCTTGCCCGCCACGAGACCATGAAACAACTGCCGATCGCACTGCTTCTCGCCACCGCGCTGTACGGCACCGGCCTGCCGGCGTTCGCCCAGCTCGGCGGCCTGCAGCGCTTGCCGAACCTGCCCGCGCTGCCCGGCGTGACCTCCCGGGACACGAGCCGCACGCTGCGCCAGGTCGAGCGCAACGTGCTCTCGCCGCTCGATCTGCAAGGGCTGCGCCTGCGCACGATCGACGAGCTGCTGAGCCGCGACCCGCTGCGCTACGAGCGCGATCCGCGCGGCGAGCTGATCCTGCGCGGCGAGCTCAGCCTGTATGCGCCGACGCCTGCCCTGCTCGACGCGGCCCGCGCCGCCGGCTTCACGCTGCTGCGCGAGCGCATGCTCGATGCGCTCGAGGTGAGGGTCGTCGTGCTGCGTGCGCCGCAGGGAAGTTCGACCGCGGCCGCACTCGACAGCTTGCGCGCGATGGCGCCGGATGCCGCGATCGACTTCAATCATGTGTACGTGGGCAGCGGACCCCAGCCGGCATCGGCGTCCGCTTCCGCCGACGGGCCGCCTTCGGTGCCGGACAGCGCCGGCATCCGTATCGGCCTCGTCGACGGCGCGCTCGATACCCACCATCCAGCGCTGCGCGATGCCGACATCCGACTGCGCCGCTGCGCGCAGGCGCAACGCCCGAGCCCGCACGCGCTGGCGATCGCATCGCTGCTGGTCGGACACGCTGGCGCGTTCCACGGCGTCGTGCCGCAGGCGACGCTGTTCGCCGCCGACGTCGGCTGCGGCGATTCGGCGGTCGACGCGATCGCCGATGCCCTCGGCTGGATGGTGCTGGAACGCGTGCCGGTGATCAACGTCAGCCTGGTCGGACCGCCGAATCGCACGCTCGAGCTTGTGGTCGCCGCGGTGACGCGGCGCGGGCACCTGATCGTCGCCGCGGTCGGCAACGACGGCCCGGCGGCGCCGCCGCTGTATCCGGCGGCGTATGCGGGCGTCGTCGGCGTCACTGCCGTCGATCCGTCGCGCCGCGTGCTGCCGGAAGCCTTGCAAGGTCCGCAGGTGATGTTCTCGGCGCCCGGTGCGCAGCTCGCGGTCGCGGCGGGCACGCGCGAGTACGCTGCCGCACGAGGGACTTCGTACGCCGCGCCGGTGGTCGCCGGCTTGATCGCCCTGCAGCTGCGCGAGGCCCGGCCCGACACCGCTGCGCGGACGCTGGCAGCGCTGGCGCGCGATGCGATCGACCTCGGCGCGCCGGGGCGCGACACGGTCTACGGCTTCGGCCTCGTCGGCGAAGGCCGGCGCATCGACCCGCTCGCGCTGCGCTGAGTCGTTACACATGCTTTCCGATCGGCGCGGAAGGATTGCGCCGCGCCGCTCGTTGGACTGGGTGTGAATGCCGCGGATGCGCCGCGGCACACGAGCATCAAGCCAAGGAGAGTCTCATGATCAACGTCTCACGCCATCGCCGTCATCTGTTCGCTGCCACCGTGCTCGGTTCGGTGCTGTGCGCCAGCCTCGCGCCGGCGCATGCCGGCCTGCTCGGCGGCAGTGCCAGCGGCGGGCTCACGGCCAACGGCCGGGTCGGCGGGCAGCTCGGCGCCGACCCGCGCAGCCTGGGCGCGCCGGCGCGCACGATCTCGAACAGCGCCGAACGCGCGGCCAACGGACTCGGCGCACAGGGCGCCGCGCAGAGCAGCGTGCCGGGCGGCACGCAAGGCGGCGCGGCGGGCGCGATCGGCGGCGGCGGCACCGCGCTGTCGGGCGGCGCCGTCAACACGCCGACATCGAGCGCCGCTGCTGCGGCGCTGCGCAAGGAGCCGGGCAGCGTGCAAGGCAGCGCTGCGGTGCAGGCCACCGGCAGTGCCGGCGCAAGCGGCGACGCGACGCTGAAGACGCCGGCGCGCGCGCAGCGCTGAACGCGGCGCCGCGCCCCGGCGCTTTCAGATCTCTTCGTACAGCGGCAGCGTCAGGAACTCCTCGAACGCTTCCTGCGTGCTCATCTTCGTGAAGATCTCGGCCGCGCGATCGAACTTGCCTTCGAAGCCGTCGGCCTTGATCTTCGCGAGCTCTTCGGGCACGAGCGCCTTCACGAGCTCGGCGGTGACCTTGCGGCCATCCTCGAGCACGCCCTTCGGCGAGCGGATCCACTGCCAGACCTGGCTGCGGCTGATCTCGGCGGTGGCCGCGTCTTCCATCAGGTTGTGGATCGGCACGCAGCCGTTGCCGGCAAGCCAGGCGCCGAGGTAGTGGATGCCGACGCCGATGTTCATGCGCAGGCCCGCTTCGGTGATCGGCGCCTCGGGCTTGAAGTCCAGCAGCTGCGCGGCTGTGACGTTCACATCGGGGCGCTGCTTCTCGAACTGGTTCGGCTTGTCGCCGAGCACGTCGACAAACTCCTTCATGCTCGCTTCGACGAGGCCCGGGTGCGCGACCCAGCCGCCGTCGTAGCCGTCGGTCGCATCGCGCTTCTTGTCGGCGATGATGCCGGCCATCGCGATCGCGTTCTTCTCCGGATCGTTCTTGATCGGGATCAGCGCGCTCATGCCGCCGATCGCCGGAGCGCCGCGGTGGTGGCAGGTCTTGAGCAGCAGCAGCGCATACGAGCGCATGAACGGTGCCGTCATCGTCACCTTCGGCCGGTCGGCGAGGCAGAAGTTCTTGTCGAGCTTGAACTTCTTGATGCAGCTGAAGATGTAGTCCCAGCGCCCGGCGTTCAGGCCGGCGCTGTGCTCGCGCAGTTCGTAGAGGATCTCGTCCATCTCGAACGCGGCGATGATGGTCTCGATCAGCACCGTCGCCTTGATCGTGCCTTGCGGCAGGCCGAGCTCGTTCTGCGTCATCACGAACACGTCGTTCCACAGCCGCGCCTCGAGGTGGCTCTCGATCTTGGGCAGGTAGAAGTACGGGCCGGCGCCGCGCGCGAGCTGCTCCTTCGCGTTGTGGAACATGAAGAGGGCGAAGTCGAAGATGCCGCCGGAGACGCGCTTGCCGTCGATCAGCACGTGCTTCTCGTCGAGGTGCCAGCCGCGCGGGCGCACCTGCAGGCAGGCGATCTTGTCGTTCAGCTTGTAGAGCTTGCCCTTCTGCTCGAGCGTCAGCTCGCGGCGGATCGCCTTCACGAGGTTGACCTGGCCCTGGATCTGGTTCGCCCACGAGGGCGAGTTCGCGTCCTCGAAGTCGGTCATGTACGAGTCGGCGCCGGAGTTGAACGCGTTGATGACCATCTTCGCGTCGACCGGGCCGGTGATCTCGACACGCCGCAGCTGCAACGCCTTCGGGATCGGCGCGATCTTCCAGTCGCCGGCGCGGATGTGCGCGGTCTCGGGTAGGAAGTCGAGCTTCTCGCCGGCGTCGAGCTTCTTCGCGCGCTCGACACGAGCCGCCAGCAGTTCCTTGCGGCGCACTTCGAACGCACGGTGCAGCTTGGCGACCAGCTCGAGCGCCGGGACGGTGAGGATGGTCTCGAAGCCGGGCAGGATCGGCGCGTTGATCTGCACGCCTTGGGGCAGCGGGATGCTCATGGTTGGTGTACTCCAGGTTCAAAGAAACTCAAGACATCGCGCAGGCTCGTGCCGGTGCGCGTGGGGGAGGTGTCGAGCTGTTCGATCGGCAGTGCACCACGGTTGACCCACAGCGTCGTGTAGCCGAACCAGGTGGCGCCGATCGCGTCCCAGCAGTTGCTCGAGACGAACAGGATCTCGCGGGCAGGCAAGTCCAATGCCTGCGTGCCGAGCGCATAGGTGGCCGGGTCGGTCTTGAACTTGCGCAGCGGGTGCACGCTGATCACGTGCGCGAGCAGGCCGGAGAAGCCGGCGCTCTTGACGGCGACGCCCAGCATGTCGGGGTCGCCGTTGGAGAGGATGCCGGCCGTGATGCCGCGATGTTTCAGCTCGGCGAGCACTTCGCGGTTCTCCGGGAAGCTCGACAGGTGCCGGTACTGATTCATCAGCCGGTCCTCCGACGTGGCATCGAGCGCAAGGCCGAGGCGCTGGGCCGCGTAGCGCAGGCCCGCGCGGGTCAGTTCCCAGAACGGCTTGTAGTGGCCGCTCATCGAGGTCAGCCGGGTGTATTCGATCTGCTTGTCGCGCCAGAGCACGCTCAGCCGTTCGCCGAAACCGGGGAACAGCTGCTCGGCCAGCAGTGCGACGCTGTAGACGTCGAACAGCGTGCCGTAGGCATCGAACAGCACGGCGCGCGGCCGAACTGCTTCGGGCGTTTTGCTCATCGGCGAAATTTATTCGATAGGTGCAGCGAGAGTAAGTACGATCGAAGTCTTGGATTCATGACAAATCGACACTGAATCATCCTGAGGCCGTGGACAAGCTGAAGCAGATCGAATCGTTCGTCGCGGTGGCGACCAAGGGCAGTCTGACGGCTGCCGCCAACGCGGAAGGGGTTGCGCCCGCGGTGATCGGTCGCCGCATCGACGCGCTCGAAGCGCGCCTCGGGGTCAAGCTGATGGTGCGCACGACCCGGCGCATCACGCTGACCCACGAAGGCAGCGCTTTTCTCGAAGACTGCCAGCGCTTGCTCACCGACTGGGCGTCAGCCGAAGCCAGTGTCAGTGCCGGCGGCGTGAAGGCAAGCGGCTATCTGCGCATCACCTCGCCGGCCGGCTTCGGGCGCCGCCATGTGGCGCCGCTCGTACCGCGCTTCCTGGCGCTGCACCCGGAAGTCAACGTGTCGCTCAACCTCAGCGATCGGGTGGTCGACATCGTCAACGAGAGCTTCGACTGCGCCGTGCGCGTCGGCGATCTGCCCGACAGCAGCCTGGTCAGCGTGCGGCTGGCCGACAACCGGCGGCTGTGCGTGGCGACACCCGCCTATCTGAAGCGCGCCGGCACGCCGAAGCACCCAAGCGAACTGGCGCGCCACGAGTGCCTGACGCTGAGCAGCGATGCGAGCCAGACGCGCGGCTGGGCGTTCAACGTCGACGGCGAGGTGATCCACCTGCGGCCGAGCGGCCGGCTCGACTGCACCGACGGCCAGGTGCTGCACGACTGGTGCCTCGCCGGGCTCGGGATCGCGTGGCGCTCGACCTGGGAGGTCGAGCACGAAGTCGCGTCAGGGCAGCTCGTCAGCGTGCTCGACGAATTCTCGGCGCCGCCGAACGGCATCTATGCGGTGTTCCCGCATGCGAAGCACCTCGCGTTGCGGGTGCGCTTGTGGATCGACTTCCTGAAGCACAGTTATGGCGATCCGGCGTATTGGCGCGGGGCGTGAGCGCGCCAGAAGCACCATGAGGCGCGCAAGCAAAAGGCCCGCATGCAGCGGGCCTTCGCCAAACGATCGGAGCGAGCTTACTTGCTCAGGCATTCCTTCATGAACGCCTTGCGCTCGTCGCCCTTGGTGGCCTTGGCCTTCGGATCAGCGTTGCAGGCCTTCATCTTGTCCTGCTGCGTCATCTTCTTGGCCGACAGGCATTCCTTCATGAACGCCTTGCGTTCGTCGCCCTTCTTGTCGCCGGCCTCGGTGTTGCAAGTCGCCATCTTGGTCTGCTGCTTGCCCATCGGTGCGCTGGCGGCGTCGGCGGCGTACGCGCCGGTCATTGCGAAACAGCTCAGTGCGAGGGCGGTGATCAGGTGCTTCATGTGTTTCTCCTTGGAGTGCGTCGGGCGGTTGGCTGAATGCCGGCAGCGATTGAAGCACGCGACGTGCAGCGCCAGCAAGGCATGAACGCCGCGGCGCGTGTCGCGGTGGACACGGCCGTTGCGCCGAATGCTCGGACGCCCGGTCAGAGAATGCGACGCGGGTGCGCCAGCGCTTCGTGCGCGACGTGCAGCCGCCGCACCAGCACCTTGATGAACGCCTCGTCGAACAGGTGGCGGCAGTTCGGGCTGACCTGCACCAGCGTGTCGGGCGTGAACGAGATCGTCGTCGCCGATTCGGTGACGATCACATCGGTGCTGTGGCGCTTCAGGTCGGGGCTCGGCGCGAGATAGGCCATCTCGCCGATCGACGTGCCGGCGCCGAGCTGCGCCACCTTCTTGCCATCGCGAAACACCTCGACCTCGCCTTGCGCGAGGATGTGGAAGTTGTTGCCCTCCTCGCCCTTGCGGTACAGCGCGTGGCCGAAGTGAAAGCGCTGCCACTTGGCGCGATGCACCACTTCCCACAGCTCGACGTCGCCGAAGTTGGCGAAGAAGTCCAGCGTGCGCAGCAGATTGAAGCGCTCCGAGTCGAGCACGCCCTGCAGGTGCCCGCGCGGCACCTGCTGGCCGGTGATCAGCCCCGAGAGCGCCTGGGCGAACTCGTCCCAGTTCGCATAACGCTGGCTTGGGTCCTTCGCGAGCGCGCGCTGGATCACCGCGTCGAGTCCGTCGCTGACGCCGGCGCGCAGCGCGCCCAGCGGCCCCGGCGGCGAGTGGTAGATCTGCTGCATCATCGCCGACTGCACCTGCGCGTCGAACGGCGGGCGTCCGGCGATCAGGTGGTACAGCACGCCGCCGAGCGAGTACATGTCGGCACGGCAATCGAGCACGCCGCCGTCGAGCTGCTCGGGCGACATGTAGGCGAGCGAGCCGACGCGATAGATCTGCGTCACCTCGGAGTCGAGGTTCAGCACGCTGCCGAAGTCGCTGATCTTGACGTCGGTGATCGTGCCGTTGTTGAGCACCGCGAGCAGATTGGCCGGCTTCACGTCGCGGTGGATCAGCCCCTGGCGATACACGTAGCCCAGCGCCATCGCGCACTTGAAGCCAATTTCGACGATCAGCTCGAGCGGCAGCAGCTGATCGGCGCGGCAGAACGGGCGCAGCGTGCTGCCGGGCACGTACTCCATCACGAGGTATGGCGAGACCGGATCGGGCACCGCGTCGAACATCTGCACGACGTTCGGGTGGTTCAGCCGCCCGACCAGCGCCGCCTCGGCCGCGTAGAAGCGCTCCGAAAAGCGCCCCTCGACCGCGTCGCCCGGCATCACGGGGCGCACGCGCTTGATCGCGACGTCGCGGCCCTTGAAGTCGTCGTGGCAGAGGAACACCTCGGCCGTCGCCCCTTCGCCGAGCCGACGCAGCACGCGGTACTTGCCGATGAGCGTCGGCAGCCCGGCGGAGCGCTCGAACGGCGGCTCGACGGGTTGGGAGGCGGAGGATGCTGGCATGGGAAGCGGAGCGGTTTCGCATCTTCGCACCGACGGGGCCAGCGCATGACGACGAAAAGCGGGCGAAATGGCAAGCATCCGTGAACCGCCGCACAAGCCACAGTGGGCCGCGCGACGCTCTGGCGCCTCGATGGCCCCCCGTAGAATCGCCCGCATGATCGAAGTCAAGAAGGAGCTGGTGGACGCGCTTCGCGCAGCGCTCGCACAGGTCGAGCCCAACGCGCCGCCCGCGCCGGCGTTCGAGTCGCCCAAGCACGCGTCGCACGGCGACCTCGCGTGCACCGCCGCGATGGCGATGGCACGGTCGCTGAAGAAGAACCCGCGCGAAGTGGCGGCGGCGCTGGTCGACGCGCTGAATCGCCAGCCGGCGGTCGAGCGCTGGGTCGCCGCGCTCGAGATCGCCGGCCCCGGCTTCATCAACCTGCGGCTGAAGGACAGTGCGAAGCAGTCAACGGTCGCCGAAGTGCTCGCCGCGGGCGCGCGCTATGGCCAGCGGCCGGCGCGCAGCGAGCAGGTGCTGGTCGAATTCGTCTCGGCCAACCCGACCGGGCCGCTGCACCTCGGTCACGCGCGCCAGGCCGCGCTCGGCGACGCGATCTGCAATCTGTTCGAAACCCAGGGCTGGCGCGTCACGCGCGAGTTCTATTACAACGACGCCGGTGTGCAGATCGCGACGCTCGCCGCGTCGGTGCAGGCGCGGCTGCGCGGCTTCAAGCCGGGCGATCCGCAATGGCCGGAAGCCGCGTACAACGGCGACTACATCGCCGACATCGCCAACGACTTCGCCGCGAAGAAGACCGTCAAGGCCGACGACCGCGAGTTCACCGCATCCGGCCAGGTCGACGACCTCGATTCGATCCGCCAGTTCGCGGTGGCCTATCTGCGCCACGAGCAGGACCTCGACCTGCAGGCCTTCGGCGTGCGCTTCGACCACTACTTCCTCGAGTCCAGCCTGTACTCGAGCGGGCGGGTCGACGATGCGGTCAAGCGCCTGATCGCCGCCGGCAAGACCTTCGAGGACGGCGGCGCGCTGTGGCTGCGCACGACCGACTACGGCGACGACAAGGACCGCGTGATGCGCAAGTCCGACGGCACGTACACCTACTTCGTGCCCGACGTCGCCTACCACGTCAACAAGTTCGAGCGCGGCTTCGAGAAGGCGGTCAACATCCAGGGCGGCGACCACCACGGCACGATCGCGCGGGTGCGCGCCGGCGTGCAGGCGGCCGGTGCCGGCGTGCCCGAGGGCTACCCGGACTACGTGCTGCACAAGATGGTCACCGTGATGAAGGGCGGCGAGGAGGTCAAGATCTCCAAGCGCGCCGGCAGCTACGTCACCTTGCGCGACCTGATCGAGTGGACCAGCAGGGACGCGGTGCGCTTCTTCCTGCTCAGCCGCAAGGCCGACAGCGAGTTCACGTTCGACGTCGACCTCGCGCTGAAGCAGAGCGACGAGAACCCCGTGTTCTACGTGCAGTACGCGCATGCGCGCATCTGCTCGGTGATCCGCCAGTTCACCGACGGCGGCGGCAACGAGGCAACGCTGGCGAACGCGAACCTCGCGCTGTTGACCGCACCGAGCGAAGCGGCGCTGCTGCTCAAGCTCGCCGAGTTCCCCGAGCTGCTCGCGGGCGCGGCCGAGCACCTGTCGCCGCACGACCTGACGTTCTACCTGCGCGATCTCGCCGCGAGCTTTCACAGCTACTACGCGGCCGAACGTTTCCTCGTCGACGATGCCGAACTGACGCGCGCTCGCCTCGCGCTGCTGGTCGCCACGCGCCAGGTGATCCGCAATGCGCTCGCGGTGCTCGGCGTCAGTGCGCCCGAGCGCATGGAGCGAGACACCGAATCGACCCCCCGGCTGCCCGCGTCATCTCCTTCGCCATGAAAGCCATGCCCCAGAAGAATCCCCAACGCGGCGGCTTCGCCGTCGGCCTGATCATCGGCTTGCTGATCGGCCTGGCGCTTGCGCTGGGTGTCGCGCTGTACGTTACCAAGGTGCCGGTGCCGTTCGTCAACAAGGTGCCGCAGCGCACGCCGAGCCAGGACGCGGCCGAGGCCGAGAAGAACAAGAACTGGGACCCGAACAGCCCGCTGTACGGCAAGACGCCGGCCAAGCCGAACCCGGCCGCGAGCGGCCCGCTGGTTGCACCCGCTACCGGTCTGCCGGCCACACCACCGGCCACGACGCCACCGGTCACCGCCACGGCACCGGCAACGCCTCCGGGTGCGCGCGACCCCGGGGCGATCCTCGCCGACCGGCCTGCGCCGGCAGCCTCCAAGCCAGGGCCCGCGGCCGCGGGCGTGCCGACCGTTCCCGGCACCGACCCGTTCGTCTACTTCGTTCAGGCCGGCGCGTTCGGGCGCAGCGAAGACGCCGAGCAGCAACGCGCGAAGCTCGCGATGCTCGGGCTCGAGTCGAGGCTGACCGAGCGCGAGCAGTCCGGCCGCACGGTGTTCCGGGTGCGCCTCGGCCCGTTCGAACGCAAGAGCGATGCCGACTCGACCAAGGAAAAACTCACGGAAGCCGGCATCGAGTCGGCCCTCGTGAGGGTGCAGCGTTGAGCGGCCTGAACTTTGCCGCGTGATCCGCACTCTTGTCGGCATCCCAACCGCTGAACCAACCGAGGCCGCCCCGTCATGAAGCGTCGACAGTTCTCCGCTCACCTGCTCGGCTGGGCCTCGGCAGGGAGCGCCGCACTCGCGTTGCCGGCGCAGGCCCAGGGCGCGCCCGTCGAAGGCACACACTTCGTGAGGCTGACGCCGCCCGTGGCCACCGGCTCGCCGGGCAAGATCGAGGTGATCGAGTTCTTCTGGTACGGCTGCCCGCACTGCAATGCGTTCGAGCCGGCGCTCGATGCGTGGTCGAAGGCGCTGCCGGCCGACGTGGCATTTCGCCGCGTGCCGGCGGCGTTCAGCGAGTCGTGGGTACCGCACCAGCGCATCTTCTATGCGCTCGAGAGCCTGGACCTCATCCCCGCCATGCACCGCAAGGTCTTCTACGCGATCCACGCCCAGCGCATGCGGCTCGACAAGCCGGCCGACATCACCGCGTTCATGGCGAGCAACGGCGTCGATGCCGCGAAATTCGGTCAGGCCTACGACTCGTTCTCGGTGCAGACCAAGGTCCGCCAAGCCACTCAGCTGACCAATGCGTACAAGATCGACGGCGTCCCGGCGCTCGGCGTGCAAGGGCGCTACTACACTTCGGGGCCGCTGGCCGGCTCGAACGAGCGCTCGCTGCTGGTGGCGGACCACCTGATCGAACGCAGCCGCAAGGGCGCCTAAGGCCGCTGAGAAAACCGTCACGCCTGGCGGCCGATCTGCGGCTGCAACAAGCGGGCCAGGCATGCAAACTCGTGGGCTAGAATGGCCTGCAAGTTTCATGCCTCTATGACCACACCCTTTCACACGACGGCCCTCGCCGTCCGCTTGCGCCGCTGGCCAATGGCCGCGTTGGCGTTGGGCTGCGCGGTCGCGCTGGCCCCGGCGCACGCCGAAAAGGCCGACCGGCTGAAGGAGATGAACATCGTCTCCGACCGTGGCGGCAAGC
>Ga0075370_10001173_pt1 | contig 11030 bp, 12 predicted proteins | sample EndMethybrTD3035_FD_71398 | JGI IMG/M metagenome (GOLD analysis project Ga0075370, IMG submission 71398) | Populus endosphere microbial communities from Tennessee, USA - Endosphere MetaG P. TD hybrid TD303-5 | ecosystem: Host-associated > Plants > Roots > Endosphere | place: USA: Tennessee... | reverse complement strand
GGCTGTACATGGCCGCGAGCGCGCTGGAATTCGAATCGGGCGGCACCGGCGTCCACCAGATCCTGGCCTCGCGCCGCCCCGACGTGCGTCCCTACGCCCAGCCGGTGCCGCTGACACGACAGGACTTGTATGACCACGAAAAAGCGTGCTAGACTAGCGGTCTTGCAGGCGCGTAGCTCAGCTGGTTAGAGCACCACCTTGACATGGTGGGGGTCGGAGGTTCGAGTCCTCTCGCGCCTACCAAATTCGAAGTCGTTTCTGGCATGCCAGACGATGTGGCCGCAGGAGGCGAAAGCCTCCCGACAGAAGAAGCCGCGAAAGAATTTGGCAATGCCTGCAAAGTGCATCGCTGCATTCAAGTGAGCCCCGAACGCGAAAGTGTTCGGGGCTTTTTCTTTGTGCGCGTGCAGGCCCTCGGCCTGCAGCATCCGACGGGCGCTGTTCCTGAGCGCCGGCGCGGGCCCGGTAGCTCAGTCGGGGCGCGTCATGTCCTCGGCGCGCACCCAGGCGTCGAACTGCTCGCCGGTGAGCTTGCCCGACGCGATCGCCGCCTCGCGCAGCTGCAGGCCCTTCGCGTGCGCGGTGCGCGCGATCTGCGCCGCGGCGTCGTAGCCGATGTGCGGGTTCAGCGCGGTCACCAGCATCAGCGAGTTGCGCAGCAGCTCGGCGATGCGTTCGCGGTCCGGCTCGATGCCCTGCGCGCAGTGGCGATCGAAGCTGCGCATGCCGTCGTCCAGCAGTCGCATGCTCTGCAGCAGGTTGTGGATCATCACCGGCTTGTAGACGTTGAGCTCGAAGTTGCCGCTGGCCCCGGCCATGCTCACCGCGACGTCGTTGCCCATCACCTGGCAGCACAGCATCGTCAGCGCCTCGCACTGCGTCGGGTTGACCTTGCCGGGCATGATGGAGCTGCCGGGCTCGTTCTCCGGGATCCGGATCTCTCCCAGGCCGCTGCGCGGGCCGCTGGCCAGCCAGCGCACGTCGTTGGCGATCTTGGTCAGTGCCGCCGCGAGCGCCTTGAGCGCGCCGTGCGCGCGCACGATCGCGTCGTGCGCGCCCAGCGCGGCGAACTTGTTGGGCGCGGTGACGAAGCCGAGGCCGGTCATGCGATCGAGCTCGGCCGCGACATCGGCGCCGAACGACGCCGGGGTATTCAGTCCGGTACCCACCGCCGTACCGCCGAGTGCGAGCTCGCGCAGTTCCGGCAGCGTCGCGTGCAGCGCGCGCTCGGCGTGGTCGAGCTGCGTGACCCAGCCGGAGATTTCCTGTCCCAGCGTCAGCGGCGTCGCGTCCTGCAGGTGCGTGCGGCCGATCTTGACGATGTCGTCGAACGCCGTCGCCTTGGCGTCCAGCGTGGCGTGCAGGCCCTGAAGCGCGGGAATCACGTGCTGCGCGATGCCCTGGACGGCGGCGACGTGCATGGCGGTCGGGAAGACGTCGTTGGACGACTGGCCCAGGTTGACGTCGTCGTTCGGGTGCACCAGCCGCTTCAGGCCCGTCGGCCCGCCCAGCAGCTGCGACGCGCGGTTGGCCAGCACCTCGTTCATGTTCATGTTGCTCTGCGTGCCCGAGCCCGTCTGCCAGACCGACAGCGGGAACTCGGCATCCCACCGGCCCTCGATGACCTCGGCGGCGGCGCGCACGATGGCGTCGGCCTTGTTCGCGGGCAGCCGCCCGGCGCGCCCGTTCACGCGCGCCGCCGCGCTCTTGACCAGCGCCAGCGCGCGCAGCAGCTCGGGCGGCATGCGCTCGGTGGAGATCGCGAAGTGCTCGATGGAGCGCTGCGTCTGCGCACCCCACAGGTGCTCGCCGGGAACGGGGATGTCGCCCCAGGCGTCGTGCTCGATGCGTTGTTCGTGGCTCATGGTCGTTCGTTCGGCGAAGGAGGAGGGGACGGCTGAAAGGGTAACGCCGCTGCGAAGACCCTGCGTCCGCACGGCCGGCGCGGCCCGTCGCGCCTGCCCGGCGGGCGGGGGAATCCCTTGCTGCACCGCAGCGCGCCGCCTCTAGAATCGATGCGCAACCATTCCAACGGGGACACTCCATGGTCACGACGCGTCGCACCACCAAGGCCAGCGCCGATCCGGCAGCGCCGGAGGGCCTGCGCATCCTCAAGAAGTACCCCAACCGCCGTCTCTACGACACGCTCACCAGCTCCTACATCACGCTGGCCGACGTCAAGAAGATGGTGCTCGAAGGCGCGGCCTTCGAGGTGCGCGACGCCAAGTCGGGCGACGACCTCACCCGCTCGATCCTGCTGCAGATCATCCTGGAGGAAGAGACCGGCGGCATGCCGATGTTCAACACCCAGATGCTCGCGCAGATCATCCGCTTCTACGGCCATGCCATGCAGGGCGTGATGGGGTCGTACCTCGAGAAGAACCTCCAGGCCCTGGCCGAGATGCAGTCCCGCTTCGCCGAAGGCGGCAAGGGCCTGTACGACGCGACGGCGCTCACACCCGAGGGCTGGGCCAAGTTCGTGAGCGGCCAGGCGCCGATGATGCAGAACCTGATGGGCAGCTACCTCGAGCAGTCGAAGAAGCTGTTCGAGCAGATGCAGGAGCAGATGGGCAAGCCGGGCGAGGCCATGTTCCCGATTCCGGGCTTTCCGCCGGCCAAGCGCTGAATCGTTCCGGACGGGCCATCGTCGATGGCGGGGACGCGCAGCGCTCGCGTCCAGATCTCAGGTGTTCGATCCGAAGCGAACGGCCGAACGCGCCCGTGCCTTGGCGGCCTCGACCTCGCGGTTGTGCGGCGGCGCGGTCGTCGTCATCGACGCGATCAGGCGCCGCGCCGACGCCGCCACCTCCTCGACGGCCCGCTCGAACGCCTCCTCGTTGGCCTTGGAAGGCACGGTGAACCCGCTGAGCTTGCGCACGAACTGAAGCGAGGCGTCGCGGATCTCGATCTCGGTGGCTGGGGGATCGAAGTTGAACAGCGTCTTGATGTTGCGGCACATGGCGGCGCCCGGTTGATGCGATGCACCGCCATGGTACGGGTTCGGCCGGCCCACCATCGAATCCGCGGGCCGACTACAACGCGAGGCTTGGCTGTGGGCTGGTTCCACTTCGGCGCCGCATCCATCAGACCGATGGCGCATCAGGGTGCATAGTGTCCGCACGCAAACACCAAGGGAGCATCCATGAATCGGCGAGTTTTCTCCTTGCTGGCTGGCATTTTGTTCGCTGCGGCTGCTCACGGCACTTCGCCAGCCGACCGCATGGACGAGGTCGCGCAGTACTACGTGAACCAGCAGCAGTTCATGGGGGCGGTGCTGGTGGCGCGCGGCGACCAGGTGCTGTTCAGCAAGGCCTACGGCTTCGCGAACCTGGAGTGGAACATTCCCAACACCACCACGACCAAGTTCCGCATCGGCTCGGTCACCAAGCAATTCACCGCCGCTGCCATCCTGCTGCTGGCCGAACGCGGAAAGCTGAAGCTCGACGATCCCATCAAGAACTTCTGCCCCGACGCGCCCGCGGCCTGGGACGCGGTGACGCTCACGCACCTGCTTGGCCATACCTCGGGCATCCCGAGCTACACGAACACGCCCGACTTCGAGAAGCTGAGCGCCTCGCACGCGACACCGCAGGAACTGGTGGCACGTGTGCGTGATCGGGCGCTCGAGTTCGCGCCGGGCAGCCGGTTCAGCTACTCGAACACCGGCTACGTGTTGCTGGGCATGGCCATCGAGAAGGCCAGCGGCGCGAAGTACGCCGACTTCCTGAAGCGGAACATCTTCGACCCCCTGGGTCTCGCGGACACCGGCTACGACGACAACGAAGCCATCCTGCCGAAGCGCGCCTCCGGCTACTCACCCGCGCCACAGGGGAAGGTGAACGCCATGCACGTGGACATGTCCACGCCGTTCGCCGCTGGCGCCCTGTACTCCACGGTGGATGACCTGCGCCGGTGGCAGCGAGCGCTGTTCGACCATCAGCTGCTGTCGAAATCGTCGGTGGAGAAAATGACCAGCGCCGGCAAGGGCAACTACGGCTTTGGCCTGTTCATCGGCGACAAGGCCATCTCGCACGGTGGCGGCATCCCCGGTTTCAATTCCCGCGTGGCGTACTACCCGGCGACCGACGTCGTGGTGATCACCTTGTCCAATCTCAACGGCCCTGGCGCGGAGGCCATCGGCGAGAAGCTCGGCGCGCTGGCCGGGGGCGAGACGGTGGTGCTGCCGCCGGAGCGCAGGTCCATATCGCTGAAACCCGAGCTGCTGCAGCGTTACGCGGGCAAATATCAGCTGCAGGCCGACGTGGAACTCACATTCACGGTGGAGGACTCGCAACTGTTCTGCGCGACATCGGGCGGCGGCAAGTTCCCGCTGGCGGCGATGACGGAGACGGAGTTCTTCCCCATTCCGTTCGAGGCGGAGTTCGTGTTCCAGAAGAACAAAGCAGGCAAGATCACCGGCGTCAGGTTACGGCAGGGCGGTCAGGACACGCTGGCGCCGCGCAAGGAATCCTGATTTGCCCTCGCATTCGGGGCTCGGCATGGGCCAGGTCAACTACCAGAGTTTGAGTCGTGTCCTTCGGGTGCTGTTACAATAAAGCGTTCGGCTGTGGTCAGTTCCACTGCGAGAAAGTCCAATGGAATCAACTACTTACACCACTCCGGACACTAAAAAAGTCCCCACGATTGCCTTCACTTCGCTCGGCTGCCCCAAGGCCCTGACCGACTCCGAGCTCATCCTCACGCAATTGCGCGCCGAGGGCTACGGCACCAGCAAGACCTACGCGGGCGCCGACCTCGTGGTGGTCAACACCTGCGGCTTCATCGACGACGCGGTCAAGGAGAGCCTGGACGCGATCGGCGAGGCGCTCAACGAGAACGGCAAGGTGATCGTCACCGGCTGCCTCGGCGCCAAGCCGGGCAAGTCGGGCGGCGACAGCCTGATCCACGAGGTGCATCCCAAGGTGCTGGCCGTCACAGGCCCGCACGCCACGCAGGAGGTGATGGACGCGGTGCACCAGTACGTGCCCAAGCCGCACGACCCGTTCGTCGACCTCGTGCCGCCGCAAGGCATCAAGCTCACGCCGCGCCACTACGCGTACCTGAAGATCAGCGAGGGCTGCAACCATCGCTGCACGTTCTGCATCATCCCGAGCATGCGCGGCGACCTGGTGTCGCGGCCGATCGGCGACGTGCTGGGCGAGGCGCAGCGCCTGTTCGAGGCGGGCGTCAAGGAGTTGCTGGTGGTGAGCCAGGACACCTCCGCCTACGGCGTCGACATCCAGTACCGCACCGGCTTCTGGGACGGCAAGCCGGTGAAGACGCGCATGCTCGACCTGTGCGAGCGCCTGGGCGACCTGGCCGCGAAGTACGGCGCCTGGGTGCGGCTGCATTACGTGTACCCGTACCCGCATGTCGACCACGTCATCGACCTGATGGCCTCCGGCCGGATCCTGCCCTATCTCGACATCCCGTTCCAGCACGCCCACCCGGCCGTGCTCAAGCGCATGAAGCGCCCCGGCACCGGCGAGCGCACGCTGGAGCGCCTCCAGGAGTGGCGCGCGAAGTGTCCCGAGCTGGTGATCCGCAGCACCTTCATCGCCGGCTTCCCCGGCGAGACCGAAGAGGAATTCCAGACCCTGCTCGACTTCCTGCGCGAAGCGCAGATCGACCGCGCAGGCTGCTTCGCCTACTCGCCCGTCGAAGGCGCGACGGCCAACGAGCTGGCCGGCCAGCTGCCGCAGGAACTGCGCGAGGAGCGCCGCGCGCGCTTCATGGCGGTGGCCGAGGAAGTGTCGACCGCCAGGCTGCAGCGCCGCGTCGGCGCCACGATGCAGGTGCTCGTCGACAAGGCGCCGATGCTGGGCCGCAAGGGCGGGCTGGGACGCTCGTACGCCGATGCGCCGGAGATCGACGGCACGGTGCGCCTGCTGCCGCCGGAGAAGGTGTCCAAGCAGCTGAAGGTGGGCGAGTTCACGCGGGCGCGCATCGTCGCGACGGAGGGCCACGACCTCGTCGCGCAGCCGATCTGAGATGAGCCAGGACAAGGACGCGGACGCGAAGTCCACGCAGCAGATCCATCACGGCTACGTGCCGGCCGCCGGTTTCGCCGCGGTGGCGCCGCCGCTGCATCGCGCGTCGACGGTGCTGTTCAAGGACGTCGCCGCGATGCGCGCCAGCCACTGGCTGGACAAGACCACGTACACGTACGGGCTGCACGGCACGCCGACGTCGTTCACGCTGGAAGCCCGGCTCGCCACGCTCGAAGGCGGCACCCACGCGATGCTGGTGCCCAGCGGCCTGGCCGCGATCGCGCTGGTCGACCAGTCGCTGCTGTCCAGCGGCGACGCGGTGCTGATCCCCGGCAACGCCTACTTCCCGAACAAGAGCCTGGCCGCGCACGAACTTGCGCGCTGGGGCATCGTGCACCGCTTCTACGATCCGATGGACGTCGAGTCGCTGCGTGCGGCGCTCGGCGAGGACGTCAGGCTGGTGTGGATCGAGCCGCCCGGCTCGGTGACGCTCGAGTTCCCCGACCTGCGAGGTCTCGTGCGCACCGTGCGCGCGCACGCGCCGCGCGCGACGGTGGCGCTCGACAACACCTGGGGCAGCGGCATCGCCTTCGACGCGTTCGACCTGGACCCCGGTGCGACGCCCGCGCTGGGGGTGGACCTGACGATCCACGCGCTCACCAAGTACCCGTCCGGCGGCGCCGACGTGATGATGGGCTCGGTCGTCACGCGCTCGCAGGCCTTGCACGACCAGCTCGCGCTGACGCATTGCCGACTCGGCCTGGGCGTGGGCCCCAACGACGTCGAACTGGTGCTGCGCGGCCTGCAGACGGTGGCGCTGCGCTACGCCGCCCAGGACCTCGCGACGCGCCGGATCGCGCAATGGGCGCTGGGCCGCAAGGAGTTCGCGGCCGTGCTGCATCCGGCCACGCCAGGATCGCCGGGCCACGAGCACTGGTCCGCGCAATGCCGCGCGGCGGCGGGACTGCTGACGCTCGCATTCGACCCGGCCATCGCACCGGATCGCATCGACCGCTTCGTCGACGACCTGCGCCTGTTCGGCATCGGCTGGTCGTGGGCCGGGCCGATGAGCCTGGCGGTGCCGTATCGCCCGGACTCGGGGCGCGTCGGCGCGTACCCGGGCACGCTGGTGCGCCTGTCGATCGGGCTGGAGGACGTGGACGACCTCATCGCCGACCTCGAAGCCGCGCTGGGCCGGCTCGCCGCGGGCTGAATGGACGGGGAGGGCGTCAGCCCTTCGGCCCGGCGACCTTGTGGCGCATCAGGCGCCCCTTCTCGCGCTCCCAGTCGCGCTCCTTGATCGTGTTGCGCTTGTCGTGGTCGGCCTTGCCCTTGGCCAGCGCGATGTCGGCCTTCACGTAGCTGCCCTTGAAGTGCAGGTTCAGCGGCACCATCGTGAAGCCGCGCTGCTCGACCTTGCCGATCAGGCGGCGGATCTCCTCGCCCTTCATCAGCAGCTTCTTGGTGCGGTCGGCTTCCGGATTGACGTGCGTGGACGCCGAGCGCAGCGCGTTGATGCGGCAGCCGATCATGTGCAGCTCGCCGTTGCGGATCACCACGTAGCCGTCGGTCAGCTGCACCTGGCCCGCGCGGATGGCCTTGACCTCCCAGCCTTGCAGGACAAGGCCGGCCTCGTACGTCTCTTCGATGTGGTATTCGAACCGCGCGCGGCGGTTCTCGGCGATGAGGGCGGGCATTGGGGCGCTTAAAATTCTTCCATTGTATGAAGCACGTCAAGAAGTCCGTCCTGCTGTGGTACTCCGCCCGCGAAATGTACGAGTTGGTCGTCGACGTGGAGTCCTATCCGAAGTTCCTGCCGTGGTGCGATTCCAGCACGATCCTGGAGCGGCACGAGGCCGATCAGGCGACGGGGGCGCCCGCGGGCGTGACGGCGCGGGTCGGCCTGTCGTACGCGGGCGTCAGGCAGTCGTTCACGACGCGCAACGAGCAGGTGCGGGGCGAATACGTGAAACTCAAGCTGGTCGACGGCCCGTTCTCGCAGCTCGATGGGGTGTGGCAGTTCAAGCCGCTCAAGGCGCTCGACCCCGCGCAGCCGCCCAACCCCGACGAACCGGTCGCCTGCAAGGTGGAGTTCGACCTGGCCTACGCGTTCTCCAACCGCGTGTTCGAGGCGGTGCTGAGCCCGATGTTCGACCAGGTGGCCAACACCTTCGTCGATTCCTTCGTCAAGCGCGCGGCGCAGGTCTATGGCGAACGCTGAGATTTCGGTGCAGGTGGTCTGGAGCCCGTCCGCCCGCCAGGCGCTGGAGGTGACGCTGCACCTGCCGGCCGGTGCGACCGTGGCCGATGCGATCGCCGCCGCGGGCTGGCCCGCGCTGGCGGCAGCCGCGCAAGGCGATGCGGCGTTCGCGGCGGCGGGCTTGTCGGCCGCCGTGTGGAACAAGGGCCGCGCGCTCGATCACGCGCTGCGCGAGGGCGATCGCGTGGAGGTGCTGCGCGACCTGCAGATCGATCCGATGACCGCGCGCCGCGTGCGCTTCGAGGCGGCGGGCGGCATCGACGCGCTGCGCCGGCGCGGCTACGCCGGGCGCAAGCGCTAGGAAACGAAACTTACTGGCCGGCCGGCGCGGGGCCGCAGCTGGAGGCGACCGCGTCCTGCGTGCGCTTCATCTCGGCGGCGCGCGCATCGTCGTCCATGATCTCGCGCTCGCCCTTGTCGTTGAAGCGGGCCATGCGCTGGCCGCTCTGCAGCGCCTGCAGACTGGCCTGGGCGCGCGTGCAGTTGTCCTTGCGGACCGCCTCGTTCTTGGCGACGGCCGCGTCGTGGTCGGCCTTTTCCTTCGCCGCCTGGTCGGCCTTGTCCTTGTCGATGGCCTTCTTCTTCTTGTCGAGGGCCGAATCGCCGGCCGAGGCCGGCGCGGACGGCGCATCGACCTTGGGCGAAAGCACCGGCGCGGCGCCGCCACCGGGGCCGCTGATGATGTTCTTGGCCGGCGTGCCCGGAGGCGGCGCGGTGTCGCTGATGTGCAACTGGCCCGAGGCGTCGCGCCACTTCCAGAGGGACTGCGCCTGCGCGCCGGCGGCGAACGCCAGCAGGCAGGCGGCGAGGGACAGTGCGGTCTTTTGCATGGGGTTTGGGGCCCGGCCGGTGGACGGGCGCAGCAGTGTTGTGGACCCAACGTGGTGCCGAGGCGGCACGTTGACATTCTCGTGTCATCGGCCGCGCCGCCGAGCAGTGTATGCCCGGCAGTGGTGACAAATCGCAAGCGAGCCGGGCGATCCGCGCCGGCTCGAGGGCGTTCCCGGCACTGCCGCCGAGCAAGAGCGTCCCGGGTGCGTATAATTCGCTTTTGCGTCTGGAGCTTCCCCCATGCGCCTTCTTGGCAAAGCGCTCACCTTCGACGACGTGTTGTTGGTGCCGGCATATTCCCAGGTGTTGCCTCGCGACACCAGTCTGCGGACCCATTTCACCCGCAACATCGTCCTGAACCTGCCCGTCGTCTCGGCGGCCATGGACACCGTGACGGAGGCCCGCCTGGCGATCGCGATCGCGCAGGAAGGCGGCATCGGCGTCATCCACAAGAACCTCACGGCGATGCAGCAGGCCGCCGAAGTGGCGCGCGTCAAGCGCTACGAATCGGGCCTGCTGCGCGACCCGGTCACGATCGCCCCGGCCGCCCGCGTGCGCGACGTCGTCGAGCTGTCGCGCCTGCACGGCGTCTCGGGCTTCCCGGTGGTGGACAACGGCCGCGTCGTCGGCATCGTCACCAACCGCGACCTGCGCTTCGAGACCCGCATGGACGCCCCGGTGCGCGAGATCATGACGCCTCAGGAGCGCCTGATCACCGTGCCGGAAGGCACCTCGCTGGCGGTGGCCAAGGAACTGATGCACCGCCACAAGCTCGAGCGCGTGCTGGTCGTCAACGACGCGTTCGAACTGCGCGGCCTGTTCACGGTCAAGGACATCACCAAGCAGAACACCTTCCCCAACGCCGCGCGCGACTCGCACGGCAAGCTGCGCGTGGCTGCCGCGGTCGGCGTGGGCGAGGGCACCGAGGAGCGCGTCGAGCTGCTGGCCAAGGCCGGCGTCGACGCCATCGTCGTCGACACCGCGCACGGCCACAGCCAGGGCGTGATCGACCGCGTCAAGTGGGTCAAGAAGAACTTCCCGCAGGTCGACGTCATCGGCGGCAACATCGCCACCGGCGCCGCGGCGCTGGCGCTGGCCGAGGCCGGCGCCGACGCGGTCAAGGTGGGCATCGGCCCCGGCTCGATCTGCACCACCCGCATCGTCGCGGGCGTGGGCGTGCCGCAGGTCATGGCCATCGACAACGTCGCCACCGCGCTGCAGGGCACCGGCGTGCCGCTGATCGGCGACGGCGGCATCCGCTACTCGGGCGACATCGCCAAGGCCATCGCCGCGGGCGCCAGCACCGTGATGATGGGCGGCATGTTCGCCGGCACCGAAGAGGCGCCGGGCGAGGTCATCCTGTTCCAGGGCCGCAGCTACAAGAGCTACCGCGGCATGGGCTCCATCGGCGCGATGAAGGCCGGTTCGGCCGACCGCTACTTCCAGGAAGCCGACGACCAGCCCAACGCCGACAAGCTGGTGCCCGAGGGCATCGAGGGCCGCGTGCCGTACAAGGGCTCGGTCGTCTCGATCCTGTTCCAGATGGCCGGCGGCCTGCGCGCCGCGATGGGCTACTGCGGTTGCCCGACGATCGACGACATGCGCAACAAGGCGGAGTTCGTGGAGATCACCTCGGCCGGCATCCGCGAGAGCCACGTGCACGACGTGCAGATCACCAAGGAAGCCCCGAACTACCGGGCCGAGTGAGCCAGCCATCCTGACAGACAGCCGCCCGGTTCGCCCGGGCGGTTGCGCTTCAGACCCATTTCGAGACCGGCGCCGCGCGAGGGCCGGCGAGAGACAACCTCATCGAGCAGCCACCGTGAGCGAAGACCAGACCACCGCCGTCGAATCCCGCAGCAGCACCGGCGAGCGCCGGGCCGCGATGCCGTTCATCATGGCCACGGTGCTGATCGACATGATCTCGATCGGGCTGATCATCCCCGTGC
>Ga0075370_10001172_pt1 | contig 11031 bp, 10 predicted proteins | sample EndMethybrTD3035_FD_71398 | JGI IMG/M metagenome (GOLD analysis project Ga0075370, IMG submission 71398) | Populus endosphere microbial communities from Tennessee, USA - Endosphere MetaG P. TD hybrid TD303-5 | ecosystem: Host-associated > Plants > Roots > Endosphere | place: USA: Tennessee... | reverse complement strand
CGACGAGGTTCGGCACCTGGGCTGCACGCTTCTCGAGATACAGCGCCAGTTCGGCGACCGCGGTCGCCGAACTGGCGCTGTATCTCGAGAAGCGTGCAGCCCAGGTGCCGAACCTCGTCGGCACGATGGGCGTCCTGAGCGTGCCGAACGGCTCGATCAACGTCGTGCCCGGGCGCTGCCGGTTCACGCTCGACATCCGCGCGACGACCGATGCGGTGCGCGACGCCTGCGCCGCCGACGTGCTCGCCGAGCTCGCACGGATCTGCGAGCGGCGTGGCCTCGGCCACCAGATCGAGGAGACGATGCGGGCCGCCGCCGCCCCGAGCGCGCCCGCGTGGCAGGCGCGCTGGGAGCGCGCGGTCGAGTCGCTGGGCCTGCCGGTCTTTCGCATGCCCAGCGGCGCCGGCCACGACGCGATGAAGCTGCACGAGGTGATGCCGCAGGCGATGCTGTTCGTGCGCGGCGAGAACGCCGGCATCAGCCACAACCCGCTCGAGTCATCGACCAACGACGACATGCAGCTCGCGATCGAGGCGTTCAGCCACGTGCTGAACGAGCTCGCGTTCGCAGCCTGAGCAGCTTGACCGGAACGAAGGAACCAACACGATGAACGCCTACGAACAACTCGACGCCTGGATCGACCTGCACTTCGACGAAGAGATCGCGTTCCTGCGCGCCCTCGTGCAGGTGCCGACCGACACGCCGCCGGGCAACAACGCACCGCATGCCGAGCGCACCGACGAGCTGCTCGCCGGCTTCGGCTTCGAGGCCGAGAAGCATCCGGTCCCCCAGTGGGCGCTCGACGAGTACGGCCTCGAGTCGATCACGAACCTGATCGTGCGGCGCCGCTACGGCGCCGGCCGCACGATCGCGCTGAACGCACACGGCGACGTAGTGCCGCCCGGCGAAGGCTGGACGCACGACCCCTACGGCGGCGAAGTCGTCGACGGCAAGCTCTATGGCCGCGCCTCCGCGGTCAGCAAGAGCGACTTCGCGACCTACACCTTCGCGGTGCGCGCCCTCGAGTTCGCGGCGCGTTCGCTGGACATCGCGCTGAAGGGCAACGTCGAGCTGCACTTCACCTACGACGAAGAATTCGGCGGCGAGCTCGGCCCGGGCTGGCTCTTGAAGAACAAGCTGACGAAACCCGACCTGCTGCTGGCCGCCGGCTTCAGCTATCAGGTGGTCACCGCGCACAACGGCTGCCTGCAGATGGAGGTCACGGTGCACGGCAAGATGGCGCACGCCGCGATTCCCGACACCGGCGTCGACGCGCTGCAGGGCGCGGTCGCGATCCTGAATGCGCTGTATGCGCAGAACGCGCTGTACAAGCAGGTCACGTCGAAGGTGCCGGGCATCACGCACCCGTACCTGAACGTCGGCCGCATCGAAGGCGGCACCAACACCAACGTCGTGCCCGGCAAGGTCGTGCTCAAGCTCGACCGGCGCATGATCCCCGAGGAGAAGCCGGCCGAAGTCGAGGCGACGATCCGCCGCGTGATCGCCGACGCGGCGGCCACGGCCCCCGGCATCACGGTCGAGATCAAGCGGCTGTTGCTCGCGAACGCGCTGCAACCGCTGCCCGGCAACCAGCCGCTGGTGAACGCGCTGCAGAAGCACGGCGAGGCCGTCTTCGGCGAGCCCATCCCGACGTCGGGCACACCGCTGTACACCGACGTGCGGCTCTACGGCGAAACCGGCGTGCCGGCCGCCATCTACGGCGCCGGGCCGCGCACGGTGTTCGAGTCGAACGCGAAGCGGGCCGACGAGCACATCGTGCTCGAGGACCTGCGGCGCGCGACCAAGGTCGTCGCCAGGACCTTGTTCGACCTGCTGCAGTAGGCGAGCCCGGCAGTTCCCTCTCCCCCTGGGGAGAGCCATACAGAATGCCCGCGTCGCCGATACTGCGGGCCGGCCCCGGGCATGAAACTTGATTCAGCCGGGCATCGGGTCACCCCGGCCCCTCTGCCGGCCCGCATCGGAAGGATTCGCTCCATGACTCTTCGCCCACGCGCCGGCCGCTGGCTGGCCGGCCTGTCGCTGATCGCCCTGCTCGCCGCGTCCGCGGCGCAAGCCCAGGAAACTCCGATCAAGTTCCAGCTCGACTGGCGCTTCGAGGGCCCGGCCGCGCTGTTCCTGGTGCCCGAGGCCAAGGGCTACTACAAGGCCGAGAAGCTCGCGGTGACGGTCGACGCCGGCAATGGCTCGGGCGGTACCGTGACGCGCGTGGCCTCCGGCGCCTACGACATGGGCTTCGCCGACCTCGCCGCGCTGATGGAGTTCCAGGCCAACAACCCGACGGCGCCGAACAAGCCGATCGCCGTGATGATGGTCTACAACAACACGCCGGCCGCGGTGCTGGCGCTGAAGAAGTCCGGCATCAAGGCGCCGGCCGACCTGAAGGGCAAGAAGCTCGGCGCGCCGGTGTTCGATGCCGGGCGCAAGGCCTGGCCGATCTTCGCGAAGGCCAACGGGCTGGACGCCGGCAACTGGACCGCGATGGACCCGACGCTGCGCGAGACCATGCTGGTTCGCGGCGACATCGACGCGATCACCGGCTTCTCGTTCACGTCGCTGCTGAACCTCGAGGCGCGCGGCGTGAAGGCCGACGACATCGTCGTGCTCCCGTACCCGAGCTACGGCGTCAAGCTGTACGGCAACGCGATCATCGTCTCCGACACCTTCCTGAAGAAGAACCCGGAAGCAGTGAAGGCGTTCCTGCGCGCGTTCACGAAAGGCGTGAAGGATGTGATCGCCGACCCGAAGGCCGCGATCGTGACGCTGAAGGCGCGGGACGGCCTGGTCGACGCCGCGCTCGAGGAACGGCGCCTGAAGCTCGCGCTCGACGCGACCGTGCTGACGGCCGATGCGAAGGCCGAGGGCTTCGGCAACGCCCTCGCGCCGCGCCTGAGCCTGATGGCCAGCCAGGTCTCCGACGCCTACGGCACCAAGCAGCGCATCGACCCGTCGGCGATCTGGAACGGCTCGCTGCTGCCGCCGGCGGCCGACCGCGACATCTTCAAAGTGACCAAGAAGTGAGGAGCACACAGGCCCTTCGATACCTCAGGGCGAACGGGTTCCCCGTCTCCGAAGTGAAGAGGAGCACACAAGCCCTTCGATACCCCGTCTCCGTTCGGGCTGAGGTATCGAAGCCCGCGCGGGCCGCCATCCCATGAACTTCGTCGAATTCCAGGACGTCTGGCTCGCCTACAACGACGAGCTGCTCGCGAAGCAGCAGTTCGCGGTCGAGGACATCACGCTCGCGGTCGAACGCGGCGAGTTCGTCGCGATCGTCGGGCCCTCGGGCTGCGGCAAGTCGACCTTCATGAAGCTCGCGACCGGCCTGCGCCGCCCGTCGAAGGGCACGGTACTGGTCGACGGGCGCGAAGTCGCCGGGCCGCTGAAGATCACCGGCATGGCGTTCCAGTCGTCGTCGCTGCTGCCGTGGCGCACGACGCTGGCCAACGTGCTGCTGCCGCTCGAGATCGTCGAGCCGCACCGCTCGCAGTTCCGCGCGCAGCGCGCGATGTACGAAGACAAGGGCCGCAAGCTGCTGCAAAGCGTCGGCCTCGGCGGTTATGAAGACAAGTTCCCATGGCAGCTCTCCGGCGGCATGCAGCAGCGCGCGTCGATCTGCCGCGCGCTGATCCACGAGCCGAAGATGCTGCTGCTGGACGAGCCGTTCGGCGCGCTCGACGCGTTCACGCGCGAGGAGCTGTGGTGCATCCTGCGCGACCTGCACGCGGCGCAGCGCTTCAACGTGATCCTCGTGACGCACGACCTGCGCGAGGCCGTGTTCCTCGCCGACACCGTGTACGTGATGAGCCGCAGCCCCGGCCGCATCGTCGCGAAGAAGGCGATCGCGCTGCCGCGCCCGCGCGAGCTCGAGCTGACCTACTCGAAGGAGTTCACCGACATCGTGCTGGAGCTGCGCGAGCACATCGGCGCGATTCGCCGTCCGTTGACCAGCAGCACCGGCGCCGCGGAGCTGGCATCGTGAGACGGGCCGAGCGCCGGGCCGCTGCCAAGCCGGCCCGGGTCCCCCTGGGGGACCGGCCGACGTACTCGTCGGACGAGGGGCTGTCATGACTGTCCAACGCCGCGAGCGCTACGCGCCTTGGGCGCTGCTGGTCCTGGTGCTGATCGTGTGGGAGCTGCTGTGCCGCGGCTTCGGCGTCTCCGAGTTCGTGTTCCCGGCGCCCAGCGCGATCGCCGCCAAGCTCGTCGAGCAGGGCCCGCTGATCGCCGCGCATGCGTGGCGCACGTTCTGGGTCACGATGGTCGGCTTTGCGCTCTCGATCGTCGTCGGCACGCTGCTCGGCTTCCTAGTCGGCAGCTCGCGCCTGGCCTACGCCGCGATGTACCCGCTGATGACGGGCTTCAACGCGCTGCCGAAGGCGGCGTTCGTGCCCATCCTCGTCGTCTGGTTCGGCATCGGCGTCGGGCCGGCGGTGCTCACCGCGTTCCTGATCTCGTTCTTTCCGATCACCGTGAACATCGCCACCGGCCTCGCCACGCTCGAGCCCGAGCTCGAGGACGTGCTGCGCGTGCTCGGCGCGCGCCGCTGGGACGTGCTCGTCAAGGTCGGCCTGCCGCGCGCCATGCCCTACTTCTACGCCTCGCTGAAAGTCGCGATCACGCTCGCGTTCGTCGGCACCACGGTGTCGGAGATGACGGCGGCGAACGAAGGCATCGGCTACCTGCTAATCTCCGCCGGCTCGTCGATGCAGATGGGTCTCGCGTTCGCGGGCCTCGTGGTCGTCGGCGCGATGGCGATGGCCATGTATGAACTCTTTGCCTGGATCGAACAACGCACCACCGCCTGGGCCCACCGCGGCACCCACGGTGGCTGAACGCAGCGAACCGAACCCCGCGCAGGTGATCGCGATGCTCGAACGCGCGCAGGCGCTGGCGCAACGCGCACTCGATGAAGGCCACCACCCGTTCGGCGCGCTGCTCGTCGCGCCCGACCACGAGACGGTGCTGATGACGCAAGGCAACGTCGACGGCGTCAACCACGCCGAAGCGGTGCTCGCACGCGACGCGGCGCGGCGCTACACGCCGGCCGAGCTGTGGGGCTGCACGCTGGTCACCACGGTCGAGCCGTGCGCCATGTGCGCCGGCACGCAGTACTGGGCGAACATCGGCCGCGTCGTCTACGGGATGCAAGAGCGCACGCTGCTCGAGCTGACGGGCAACCACGCCGAGAACCCGACGCTGGACCTGCCGTGCCGCGAGGTGTTCGCGCGCGGCCAGAAGGACGTGCACGTCATCGGCCCGGTCCCCGCGATGACCGAGGCGATCGCCGCGCTGCACCGCGCGTTCTGGCGCGCTTGATGAGCTGGCGCGGTCGACTCGATCTGACCTATCGGCGCGACGAGGACGCGCGCCGCACCCTCGTGCACGACCAGCACGACGGCCCGCTGCGCATCCTGAAGAGCCTGTACCCCGAGTCGCCGCAGGTCTGCCACAGCGTGCTCGTGCATCCGCCCGGCGGCATCGTCGGCGGCGACGTGCTCGAGATCGACGCCACGCTCGCGCCGAACACCCACGCGCTGATCACGACGCCGGGCGCGACGCGCTTCTACCGCAGCCTCGCCGAACCGGCGCTGCAGCAGGTGACCGCACGCATCGCCGACGGCGCCCGGCTCGAATGGCTGCCGCTCGAAACGCTGGCCTACAGCGGCTGCATCGCCGAAACGCGCATGCGCTTCGAGCTTGCCCCGCAAGCCGAGATGATCGGTTGGGATGTGCTCGCGCTCGGCCTGCCGGCCGCCGACCAGGCGTTCGAGCGCGGCCGCTACACCCAGGCGATCGAGCTGCCCGGCTGCTGGCTGGAACGCGGGCGCATCGATGCCGACGACGCCACGCTGCTCGATTCGCCACTGGGTTGGGATGGCCAGCGGGTGCTCGCGACGCTGTGGTTCGCCGCCGGCAGCGCGCTGCCGGCCGATCGCGCCGAGACCTTGCTCGAGGCGGCTCGCGAATCGGCCGACGCACACGTGCTGCGCGAGCGCTGCGGCGTGACCGCACCGAATGACCGGGTGATCGTGCTGCGCGCGCTCGCCGCGCGGGTCGAGCCGGCGATGCAGCTGCTCGCCAACGTGTGGGCGCGCTGGCGCGAAGCGGCCTGGGGGCTGCCCGCCTGCACGCCGCGCGTCTGGCGGACCTGAGGCCTGACGCCCTCTCCCTCAGTAGCGCGACGGCGGATCCGGCACATAGCCATAGGTCTCGCGCGATCCGGGGAACGGCCGCGGCCGCGCGATCGGTGTACCGCCGACGATGCCGGCGGCCACCAGGTTCTCGTAGCGGTCGTACTGCACGCTGACGATTTCGTCCGGCGTGCTGCTCGCGCGTTCGAACTGCGTCGTCGTGACCCACGAGTCTTCGCGCTGGCCGTGGCCGGTGCCGAGCCGGTCGGCCTTCGCCGCGAGCTGGCCTTGCGCGGCCGGTGGCGTCGCGGCTGCCGGCGCAGCCGGCGGCGCGGCCTCGGCGAGCCGGCGTTCGGGCCCGTCGGCCGATGAACCCGCGGCGCGCCGATCGCGGTCTTCATCGACGCCGCGCGAGACCGGCCGCGCCCGCTCGCGAAACACCGCAACGCCGATCACGCCGACATCCAGCGGCCGTCCGGTGCGCGCCGCGTACGAGTCGGGCAGCGACGTGAACTCGAACGCGGCGACCTGCGAGTCGCTCTTGCGCCAGCCGGTCACCTCGTACGACTGCCACGGCTCGAACACATAGCCGCCCTGGCCCCAGGCCGCCGTCTTGCCGGTGAGGATGTTGACGCCGTCGACCGCGGTCACCGCCAGCACGCGCGCGCCGCTGCGGTTGCTGATGCGGATCGCATAGCGCGCCCCCGGCCGCCCGGCGACGTACGAGCGACCGGCATGCCGGTAGACCTCGAGCACCTGGCCAGTCTCGCGGTCGACGATCTCGACATCGACGACGCTGCGCCCGACGGCAACGGCCTGCGGCGGCATCGAGCAGCCCGTCAACGCAAAGGCCGCGCCGGCAGCCAGCAGCGAACGGCGCCGCAACGCGGCCCGCGGTGAACGCGGTGAACCCGGCAAGGGGTCGGACGAGGGCGTGGTCGGCACAGCAGCCATGGCGAGCTCCATCGGGTGGTTGATGGAGGCTTGCACGCGCGCCACAGCGCCATGGGGTGAAGCGTTCGCCTACGTCGATGTAAGAGATCCCTGACCTGTGAAGCACGACACGCAAGTAACTCGCACCGTGCGCCCGGCCCATCTTTTCAGGGGTGCACGGCGAAGCCTCTCGCTGTCAGACTGCCGTGCGGATTGCAATTGTTTACATATCGAGAGTCACATGATGCTCCGGCTCATCGCAGCCAACCCTCTCCAGGTCCACGAGGGGCCTTCGGCAGAGATGCGTCGTTTCTCCGCCGGGATCCGGGTCGTCACGGCCCTGCTCGCCACCGTGCTGCTCTCGACCTCGGGCGATGCCACGGCGTTCTCGATCTCGGTACTGCTGGTGTACGGCGCATGGTCGGGCCTGCTGCTGTGGCTGGAAGCCAGCGAGCGTTCCACGATCACCGGCGCGTGGCCGTACTGGATCGACATCGCCTGGTCGTGCACCGTGCTCAAGCTGTTCGGCGCGGGCACGATGATGATGATCCTCACGCTCGTGCACCCGGTCGTGCTCACCAGCATCGGCTACGGCGTGCCGCACGGCGTGCTGCTGGCCCTCGTCGCAGCGGCCGGCCTGATCTTCGACAACACGGGCGGGTTGATCCAGGACATGAAGCTGGGCTGGCGCCAGGCGCTTCCGGCCCTGCTGGTGCTGACGCTGGTGCCCGCTGCCGCGGTGCTGGCCCGGCCGATGAGCGTGCTGCGGCGCCGCCTGGCGCTGGTCGACGAGCTCGAAGCCAGGCTCGACCCGCGGCGCGGCCTCGAACCGATCTGCGCCGAGCTGGTGGAACGCCTGCGCGCCGGCACGCAGGCCGACGTCATCGCACTGGTGCTGCCGAGCAAGGTCGGCGCACCCGCGATGATCGCGGGCCTTGAAGACCCGGGCTTTCGGGCGAAGCCGGATGTGCACGCGAACCTCGAATCGCTGCTGTCGCAGGCACCGCCGTGCCCGGTGAGCCACGTGATACGCCGCTGGTGGGACCTGCGGCCGCGCACCCGGCTGCACGCCAACGTCTCGTTCTCGCGCACGATGACCGCGCCGCTCAACGCGGTGGCCCGCATGCTCGACGTGCGCAGCGTGCACGTGGTGCCGCTGTCGCGCTACACGCGCCAGCACGGTCACTTCGTGATCGGCTATCGCCGCCCGCAAAGCTCGACGCAGGATCTGTCGGCGTTGTGCGGCGCCGCGCCCGACCTGCTGCGCATCGTCGAACAGGCAACGCTCGTCGACCAGCTGCAGGACGAGAGCGCCTGCCACGAGCGCGCGCGCATCGGCCGCGACCTGCACGACAGCGCGATCCAGCCGTATCTCGGCTTGAAGTACGCGGTCGAATGCGTGGCGCTGCGCATTCCGCCCGACAACCCGGCGCGCGCCGAAGTCGATGCGCTGGCCGAGCTGGTCAACAGCGAGGTCGCGGCACTGCGCGAGCTGATCTCGGGCCTGCGCACCGGCTGCGACCGCGGCGACAACGCGCTGGTGCCAGCGGTGCGGCGCCAGGCGCGCCGGTTCTCGCTGCTGTTCGGCATCGAGGTCGAGGTCGACTGTCCCGATGCGCTGCCGACCACACGTGCGCTGGCCGGCGCGCTCTTCCACATGGTCAACGAGGCGCTCAACAACATCCGCAAGCACACCGCGGCGCGCCACGTCTGGCTGAACCTCGCGAGCGAGGCCGCGGCCATCACGCTGAAGGTGCGTGACGACGCCGGCAGCACACGCGGCGCGCCCGGTGTCGATTTCCACCCGCGATCGCTGGTCGAGCGCAGCGCCGAACTCGGCGGAACGATCAACATTTCCCGACCCGACGGCCTGAACACCGAGCTCGTCATCCGTATCCCTCAATAGCCGAAGCGAGGCTCCCCGCCATGAATATGACCCACGCTGCCATCGCCGACCCCCATGCGTCGGGACGCCATCGGATTCGTGTGTTCGTCGCCGAAGATCACCAGATCACGCTGTGGGGGCTGAGCCAGTTGATCGATGCGGCGCCGCTGCGCATGCAGGTCGTCGGCACCGCCAGCACGCTGTGCGAGTTGATGAACCACGACGCGGCCGCCGAGGCCGACGTGATCCTGCTCGACCTCGACCTCGGCGGCGAGGACACGAGCGCAGCGCTCGCCTGCCTGCGCCAGCGCTGCCCCGGCCACGTGCTGGTGCTGACGGCCGCCGACGATCGCGAGAAGCATCGCGCCGCGATGCTGAAAGGCGCGCGCGGCGTGCTCCACAAGTCGGCCCCGGCGCAGACCATCCTGCAGGCGATCGAGAAGGTCAGCGCAGGCGAGATCTGGCTGGACGGTGCGCTGCTCGGCGACGTGCTGGGCCGGCTCACCGACACGTCGCCGCGCGCCGCGCCGCGCGAAGTCGACCCGGACGCGCAGCGCATCGCCAGCCTGACCCCGCGCGAGCGCGAGATCGTCGTGACGATGCTGCGCAGCGCCGGTGCCAAGCAGATCTCGGTGGCCGACGAGCTGCACATGAGCGAGCACACCTTGCGCAACCACCTCACGACGATCTACAGCAAGCTCGGCGTACACGGTCGTCTCGAGCTGCACGTGTATGCGACGGCGCACGGGCTGGGCGCGGCGCGCGGCCGCCTCGACGCGTGAGCGGGCGATCGAGCGACTGAGCCGATCGCGCGGCCCCCGTTTCTCGGGGGGATCAAGCTCCTAGGAACGTTTGACGATTGCTCCCATGCGGCCAGCGCCGTCGGGACGGAACATCGGACGGTGGGCCCATGGGCCATCACTGCCGATCATCGAAGTCAATCGACCCAGGAAAGCATGCAGAGCGCGCGAGTTGCATCGTTCCCCATCCAGGCTCCGGGCCTCAGGGCCGCGTTTCACCTGGGCGATACGTGGACGCTCACGTGGATCGTGATCGGCATCGACGCCATCTGGCTGATCGCGGGCGGATGGTCGATGGCGTGGCGCGATGTGGCCGTGGCGGCCTCGGCGGTCGCGGCCTTCATGGCGCCGCTGGCGATCGGCCGCTATCGGCGCGATCTGCGCATCCGCAGCACCCTGCGCGCCGCGGCGCTGCTGATCGCATTTCAGGCCGCGGCGGCGACCTTGAGCTACCTGGTCGTCAGCACGAACGCCGCCCTGATCGATGCGCAACTGGCGGCCGCTGACCGTGCATTGGGTTTCGATTGGCTGGCACTGAACGTCTGGCTGATCGGCCATCAGCACGTGCAAGCGACGCTTCGACTGGCCTACTGCAGCGGCCTGCTGCAATTGGTGTTCGTCGTGCTGTTCCTGGGTTTCAGCGCGCGGCCGGCGCGACTCGAGGAGTTCATGCGCCTGTTCATCATGGCGACGCTGCTCGTCGTTCTGCTGTCTGGCCTGTTTCCCGCGGCTGGAGCGTGGAAGCACTACGCGATTGAAGGACAGTTCGACCTGTCGTCCTTGTCCCATTTCGAATTGCTGCGCGACGGTCGAATGCGCGAGATCCCGCTCAGCCGCATGCAGGGCTTGATCTCGGTCCCGTCGCTGCATGCGGCGATGGCGGTGCTGTTGGCCTACGCCATGCGTCGAACCGTCCTGTTCCCGCTGTTCGCCGCGCTCAATCTCGCGATGCTCGCGTCCACCCCGGTCGACGGAGGTCACTACCTCGTCGATCTGCTGGCCGGCGTGGCATCGGCCGTCAGCCTGATCGCGCTCGATCGTCGCCGCAGGGCGCGGCCGGTCCAGCCAGGGACCGCGATGCCGACGTGCAACCGAGAGGGAGCGCCCTCATGACTGCTTCTGCAACCGCGCTGATCGACACGCAGGCGCGACGTGGGACCGTGTCGAGCCGCCAGGTCGAGGTGCTACGAACGCTCTTCTTCTTCTCCGGATTCCCGGCGTTGATCTACCAGCTGGTCTGGCAGCGGGCGCTGTTCCGCAT
>Ga0075370_10001171_pt1 | contig 11031 bp, 14 predicted proteins | sample EndMethybrTD3035_FD_71398 | JGI IMG/M metagenome (GOLD analysis project Ga0075370, IMG submission 71398) | Populus endosphere microbial communities from Tennessee, USA - Endosphere MetaG P. TD hybrid TD303-5 | ecosystem: Host-associated > Plants > Roots > Endosphere | place: USA: Tennessee... | reverse complement strand
GCCAGGTGCTGGTGCGATTGCAGGAGCTGGCCGCCGAGGCGCTGGCCGGCACGCCGTGGTCGGCGTGGACCGAAGACTGGGCCGATGCGAGCGTCGCGATGACGCCGTTGTCGCGCGGCAGCGAGCTGCTCGCGATCCTGCTCGGCCTGCTGGCGCCCTGCCTGGTCGCGTACACCATCGTGCGCCCGGGCTGGCGCCGCGCGGCGATGGTGCCCGGCGCGGCCGCGCTCGGCTTCGCGACGACCACGCTGTCGACGGCGCTGAACTTCGGCCCGCAGCATGCGCTGGCCTGGCTGACGCCGCCTGCCTTGCCGGGGCTGCTGAGCGGTGCGATCGCCGGGCTGCTGCTGCTGCGCATCCCGCGCCGCGGCGCGGCCGGGCTCGGCCTGGTGGTCGTGACGGCGCTGGTCGCGCTGGTGGCGCAGGCGCCGACCGATCCCTACTTCGCCGAGAGCCTGCAAGGCTGGGAGCAGGGGCGCTTCATCCGCTTCCACGGCCTCGCGCAATGGGTCGGCTGGCTGTGGCCGTATGCGGCGCTCGTCTACCTGCTCGCCCGCGTGGCCGCCAGGGACAGCCTCGAACGGGACGCTGCGGCAGGTCCGTAAAATGCGCCGATGACCTATTTCAAGCGCCACATCTTCTTCTGCCTGAACCAGCGCGACAAGGGCGAAGACAGCTGTGCCAACCACCATGCGCAGGCCGGCTTCGAGCGCTGCAAATCGCGCACCAAGGCCGAGAAGCTGGCCGGTCCCGGCGGCGTGCGGGTCAACAAGGCGGGTTGCCTCGATCGCTGCGCCGGCGGGCCGGTGGCGGTCGTGTACCCCGAAGCCGTCTGGTACACCTATGTCGACGATGCCGACATCGACGAGATCGTCGAGTCGCATCTGAAGAACGGCGTGGTGGTCGAGCGGCTGCTGCTGCCCGATTCGGTCGGACGCTGACCGGGCCGTGCAGATGAATGCGAAGACCGTCAAGCAGCTGACACCGGGCCCCGCGGGCGCGCTCGAATGCGCGCTCGACCGCCCCGAGGGCGAGCCGCGCGGCGTGGCGGTGGTCTGCCATCCGCACCCGCAGCAGGGCGGCACGATGGACAACAAGGTGGTGCAGACGCTGGCGCGCGCCTTCCTGCAACTGGGCTACCGCACCGTGCGCTTCAACTTCCGCGGCGTGGCGGCCTCCGAAGGCGCGTGGGACGAAGGCCAGGGCGAGATCGACGATGCGCTGGCGGTGATCGCCGCGCACCGCGACCCGGCGCTGCCGCTGGTGCTGGCGGGCTTCTCGTTCGGCGGCTACGTCGCGTCACAGGCGGCCGCGCGCCTGCCCGATGATGCGAAGGCCGAGCGGCTGGTGCTGGTCGGGCCGTCGACGCAGAAACAGAAGGTCGCGCCGGTGCCGGAGGAAACTTTGGTGATCCACGGCGAATCCGACGAGATCGTGCCGCTGTCGGCCACCCTCGACTGGGCACGGCCTCAATCCCTGCCGGTGGTGGTGATCCCCGGCGTGGGCCATTTCTTTCACGGGCAGCTGGCGCTGCTGAAGAACCTGGTGGTGCGGTCCTGGCATCGTTGATGCCCGGGCTTCGCGCACCAGCCAACCTGATTCCGACGTTCATGAAAAGACTGTTTGCCCTCGTGCTGGCGCTTGGCGCCGCTGCCGTCTCGTCCGTTTCCTACGCGCAGGCGCCCCAGCCGCCGGAGATCGCGGCCAAGAGCTACATCCTGCTCGACGTGACCACCGGCCAGACGCTCGCCGAGCGCGAGGCGGATGCGCCGGCCGACCCGGCCTCGCTGACCAAGCTGATGACCGCCTACCTGGCGTTCGCCGCGCTGCGCGACCACAAGTTGACGCTGGAGCAGACGCTGCCGGTGTCGCTGCGCGCCTGGCAGGAGCGCAAGGGCGGCGGCTCGCTGATGTTCATCGAGCCGCGCAGCGCGCCCAAGGTCGACGACCTGCTGCGCGGGCTGATCGTCAACTCCGGCAACGACGCCGCGGTGGTGCTGGCCGAGGGCGTCGGCGGCACGCTCGACCAGTTCATCGAGCTGATGAACCGCCAGGCCCAGGCCTTCGGCCTGAAGAACACGCAGTTCAAGAACGCCACCGGCCTCACCGAGCCGGGCCACAAGAGCACGGCGCGCGACGTGGCCGTGATCGCGAGTCGCATCATCCGCGACTTCCCCGAGTACTACCCGATCTACTCGATCAAGAAGTACCACTACGAGGGCGCGCCGATCAGCAACGAGAACAACCGCAACGTGCTGCTGACGCGCGACCCGACCGTCGACGGCATGAAGACCGGCTACACCGAGGCCGCCGGCTACTGCATGGTGGTCTCGGCGCAGCGCGACTTCCCGAACCTCGCGGTCAACGGCGCCGGCGGCGGCAAGCGGCGCCTGCTCAGCGTGGTGCTGAACGCGGCCTCGATGGAGGCCCGCGCGAACGAGAGCCAGAAGCTGCTGAACTGGGGCTTCCAGGCCTTCGACACGGTGCGCCTGTTCGAAGGCTCGAAGGCGGTGGCCACGGTGCAGGTCTGGAAGGGCACGGCGCGCGAGGCCCAGCTGGGCGCGGCGAACGGGGTCTTCGTCAGCGTGCCCAAGGGCGAGGGCGCGAAGCTGCAGACGAAGATCGAGCGCACCGATCCGCTGGTCGCGCCGCTCGCGCAGGGCCAGCGCGTCGGCACGCTGAAGGTGACCACCTCGACCGGGGCGCCGGTGGCCGAGTTGCCGCTGGTCGTGCTGACCGGCGTCGAGCAGGCCGGCATCTTCGGCCGCGCCTGGGATGCCCTGCGGCTGTGGATCAAGTAAGCTCATCCGTTCCCACTGCATCCGTCCTCGGGAGCCCGCATGCAAGCCCTGCCTGACACCCTGTGCTACCTCAACGGCGAGTACGGTCCGCTGCGCGACGCCAAGGTGTCGGTGCTGGACCGCGGCTTCGTCTTCGGCGACGGCATCTACGAGGTCGTGCCTGTCTACGGGCGCCGCCTGTTCCGCTTCGACGAGCACCTTGCGCGCCTGAACCGCAGCCTGGGCAAGGTGCGCATCGCGAGCCCGTTCGACCGCGCCCAGTGGCTGGAACGCTGCCGCAGGCTGATCGATGCGCAGGCGGCCGACGACCAGCTGCTCTACATCCAGGTCACGCGCGGCGTGGCGGTGCGCGACCACGTGATGCCGCCCGATCTGACACCGACGGTGTTCATGATGGCCAACCCGATGAAGCCGGCCGGCGCCGAACAGCGCCACCACGGCGTCGCCTGCGTCACGGCGCGCGACTTCCGCTGGGAGCGCGGCGACATCAAGTCGACCTCGCTGCTCGGCAACGTGCTGGCGCGCCAGATCTCGGCCGACCACGGCGCCGTCGAGACCATCATGTTCCGTGACGGCTTCCTGACCGAGGCCTCGTCCAGCAACGTGTGGGTCGTGCACGAGGGCGCGGTGCTGGGCGCCCCGAAGAGCGAGCACGTGCTCGAGGGCATCCGCTACGAGCTGATCCGCGAGCTGTGCGAGGAAGCCGGCATCGGCTACAACCTGCGCCCGATCTCCGAGGCCGAGGTGCTGGGTGCCGACGAGCTGATGCTGAGCTCGGCCACCAAGGAGGTGCTGGCGGTGACGCAGGTCGACGGCGAGGCCGTGGGCCATGGGGCGTTGCGCGGCAAGCCCGGCCCGATCTACGCGAAGCTGTACGAGGCCTACCAGCGGGCCAAGACGGTGCAGTCGATTTGAATTTTCCGCAGGCCGCCCCATCTGCGACGGCATGAACGCCACGATGCAAGACATTCCGCCCGACCAGTCGCTGATCGAATACCCGTCGCGCTTCCCGATCAAGGTGATGGGCACGAACGCCGACGGCTTCGTCCATGCGATCACGACGATCGCGAAACAGTTCGACCCCGAATTCGACGCGTCCACCGTCGAGATCCGCCCGAGCAGCGGCAACAAGTACCTGGGCGTGACGGTCACCGTCACCGCCACCAGCCGCGAGCAGCTCGACGAGCTGTACCGCACGCTGTCGACGCACCCGATGGTCAAGGTGGTGCTTTGATGTCGGTCCAGTGACGTGCCTGCGCTGCTGAAGCTGCTCGGCCCGACCGACTACGCGGCGGCCGGGCAGGCGATGCGCGAGTTCACCGAGCGCCGCACCGCCGACACGCCGGACGAGATCTGGCTGTGCGAGCACCCGCCCGTCTACACGCAGGGGCTGGCCGGCAAGGCCGAGCACGTGCTGGACGCGCACGGCATCCCGGTGGTGCAGACCAACCGCGGCGGCCAGGTCACCTACCACGGCCCCGGCCAGGTGGTCGCCTACCCGCTGATCGACCTGCGCCGGCTGGGCATCTACGTGAAGGAATACGTCTACCGGCTGGAGCACTGCGTCATCAAGACGCTCGAAGGCTTCGGCATCACCGGCCACCGGGTGCCCGGCGCGCCCGGCATCTACGTGAACCTGTCGGATCCGGCCGGGCATGCGGCGCTGACCGGGCCGCGGGCGGATGACTTCGAGGGCCTGGGCAAGGTGGCGGCGCTCGGCATCAAGGTCAGCCGGCATTGCACCTACCACGGCCTGGCGCTGAACGTGGCGATGGACCTGAGCCCCTTCAGCGGCATCAACCCCTGCGGCTACGCCGGGCTGCAAACGGTCGACTTGGCTACACTGGGCGTCCGCACCGACTGGACCACCGCGGCGCAGCGGCTGGGCGACCGGCTGGTGTCGCACCTGAGCTGACCTGTCGGCCGCCCCTCGAAAGTACTCCCCCGATGTCGACCGAAAACGTCATCCACCAGGCCCAGGACGCGGCCCATTACGATGCGAGCGCCAAGCAGAAGGCGCAGGCCAAGACGGCCCGCATCCCGATCAAGATCGTCGCGGCCGAGACGCTGAAGAAGCCGGACTGGATCCGCGTGAAGGCCGGCTCGCCGACCACCCGCTTCTACGAGATCAAGCAGATCCTGCGCGAGCACAAGCTGCACACGGTGTGCGAAGAGGCGTCGTGCCCGAACATCGGCGAATGCTTCGGCAAGGGCACCGCGACGTTCATGATCATGGGCGACAAGTGCACGCGGCGCTGCCCGTTCTGCGACGTCGGCCACGGCCGGCCGGATCCGCTGGATGCCGATGAGCCGCTGAACCTCGCGAAGACCATCGCGGCGCTGCGCCTGAAGTACGTCGTGATCACGAGCGTCGACCGCGACGACCTGCGCGACGGCGGCGCCGCGCATTTCGTCGAGTGCATCCAGCGCACCCGCGAGCTGTCGCCCGACACCCGCATCGAGATCCTGACGCCCGATTTCCGCGGCCGCATGGACCGCGCGCTGGAGATCCTGAAGGCGGCACCGCCCGACGTGATGAACCACAACCTCGAGACCGCGCCGCGCCTGTACAAGGAAGCGCGCCCGGGCTCGGACTATGCGTACTCGCTGAACCTGCTGAAGCGCTTCAAGGAATTCGCGCCTCACGTGCCGACCAAGAGCGGGCTGATGGTGGGCCTGGGCGAAACCGACGAAGAGATCCTGCAGGTGATGCGCGACATGCGCGAGCACGGCATCGACATGCTGACGATCGGCCAGTACCTCGCGCCGAGCGGCCACCACCTGCCGGTGCGGCGCTACGTGCACCCGGACACCTTCAAGATGTTCGAGGACGAGGCACTGAAGATGGGGTTCACGCACGCGGCCGTCGGCGCGATGGTGCGTTCGAGCTACCACGCGGACCAGCAGGCCCACCAGGCCGGCGTCGCGAACGCTGTCTGATCAGGCCGGGTCGGCGAGCAGTTTGTCGACCAGCGCCTGCAGCGCCACGAAGTCCGGCGCGCCGACGTAGCGCTTGACGATCTCGCCGCGCTGGTTGATCAGCACGCTGGTCGGCGTGCCCTCGATGGGGCCGAAGCTGCGGGCGACCGCGCCGGTGTTGTCGATCACCACGGTGAACGGCAACTGCCGCGATTCGGCGAAGTGGATCACCGAGGCCGGCGGGTCGTAGCTCATGGCCACCGCCAGCGTCTCGAAGCCGCGCGCCTTGAACCGGTTGTGGGTGGCTGCCAACTGCGGCATCTCGTGCACGCAGGTCGTGCAGGTGGTGGCCCAGAAGTTGACCAGCACCACCTGCCCCTTCAGTTGCGCGACGCTGCTGCGGCTGCCATCCAGGCGGACGAACGCGGCGTCAGGCGCCATCTCCGGGCGCGCGAGGACCGAATACACCGCATAAGCCCCACAAGCCGCTGCCGCGATTGCCAGAACACTCAACGCGACGGCAAGATGGCGGGTCAATTTCATGGGATGTGATCGATGCAGCGGAGAAAGTTTACGTCAGCGGTGCTCGCGGGCCTGGGACAGGGGTTGGGCTTTCTGGCTTGGAGCGGGCAGGCCCAGGCGTTCAGCCTCAGCGAAGGCGATGCCACCGCGGGCATCCGGGCGGCGCTGGAGCGCGGCGCGGTGTCGGCCGTCGGCCTGCTCGGCAAGCCGGACGGTTTTCTGTCGAACCCGAAGGTGCACATCCCGCTGCCCGGCTTCCTGAACGACGCCGCGCGCTTCCTGAGGGCGACCGGGCAGCAGCGGCGCGTCGACGAACTGGAAACGGCGCTGAACCGCGCCGCCGAGGCCGCGGTGCCCGAGGCGAAGACGCTGCTGGTCGGTGCGGTGAAGAGCATGAGCGTCGAGGATGCCAAGGGCATCCTGACCGGCGGCGACGGCTCGGTCACGCAGTTCTTCTCCACCAAGACGCGCGAGCCGCTGGGCGTGCGCTTCCTGCCGATCGTCAAGCGGGCGACCGAGAAGGTGTCGCTGGCCGACAAGTACAACGCGGTGGCCGGCAAGGCGGCGAGCTTCGGGCTGCTGAAGCCGCAGGATGCCAACATCCACAGCTACGTCACCGAGAAGGCGCTCGACGGGCTGTTCCTGATGATCGGCGAGGAAGAGCACAAGATCCGCGAGAACCCGGTCGCCACCGGGAGCGCGATCCTGAAGAAGGTGTTCGGCAGCCTCAAGTAGTCTTCGACAGCTCGAACATCAGCGCCGACGGCAGCGAGGTCAGGATCGCGTCGCGCCCGACGCGCGCCATGCTCAAGCCGCCGAAGCCCGAGATCTCGAAGGCATTGCCCTCTTCGATGATCTCGATGAACACCACATCGCCACCGGCCGAATCGACCTCGTTGCGCAGGTCGTTGAAGCGGTCGCCGCGCAGCACCGACTCGACGACGATCGCATGCGGCAGGCCGCTGCGGCAGAAGTCGCGGGCCTCCTCGATCGAGGTGACGAAATCGACCAGCAGGCCCATGTTGCGCACCGCGTCGCGCACCTGGATGCGCACGTCGCGCCGCGAGGCGACCACCAGCACATGGCTGCCGGCCAGCGGCTTGGTGCGGGCCGACGGCGCGAAGCCGCGGTCCAGTTCGAGGATGCTCAGGCCTTCGAGCTGCTCGCTGACGGTGCGCGGGAACTCGATCGACAGCGTCACGTGGCTGCCTTCGATCTTGCGCTCGATCGGCAGGCCCATCGTCCACGCGGTCTGCTCGAGCAGGCGCCAGGCGATCGAATCCAGCGGCGAGCCTTCTTCCACCGTGGCGGGCGGCAGGTCGGCCTGGTCCTCGGGCTGGTAGGCGAACTTGCTGACCAGCCGTGCATGCGTCGGCCAGGTCTTGATGTCGATGCGGTACTCGATGGTCGACTGCGCATGCAGCAGCGACCAGTCCAGCAACGCGTTGAACAGGCTGAACAGCAGCGAGGCGTCGACGATCACGTCGGCCGGCTTCAGCACCTGCTTGATGTGGATGCCGCGCGCCTGCGTCTCGGCGGCGCGCTGGGTCAGCACGTCCTTCAGCGTCTGCGTGAGCGGCAGCCGCTCATGAGTCTGGCGCAGCCGGCCGGAGGCCAGGCGGCCCAGTTGCTGGCCGGCGATGCTGATGGCGCGCGCCTTCTGCAGTTCTTCCACCAGGCAGCGCAGGCTGACGCGGTCGATGCGACCGGTACCGGCGAGGGTCGTGACGCGTTCGAGCGCGCTGGTCAGCGGCGCCGCCATCTCGGCGCTGAGCTCGTTGACCACGTCCCGCCAGTGATCGCCCTCGTCCGGTTCGTGGCCGGCGTCGCGGTGGGCGGGCGCGGCAGCGCGGTCGAGTTCGGTCATGTCCATGTTGGCGTCCCTGTCCGTGGATGAACGGCTTGTGCGGGTTTGTCACCCTTGGTTGCAAGTGTCGTTCAGGCAGGCAGCGGAGGACACCCCCCGAGCGCCCAATCCCCCGACCTTGGGGGTGTCGCACGGGGCGGCCGTGTCAGTTACAGGACATGCTGGCGGCGCAGCTCGGCGCGCTCGGCGTCCGACCAACCGAACTCGGCCAGCACCTCGTCGGTGTGCTCGCCGAGCAGCGGCGGCGCGCGGCGGTATTGCACCGGCGTGCCGGACAGCTTCATCGGGCTCGCGACCACGCGCAGCGTGTCGGCCAGCGGGTGCGGCATCGGCACGGTCATGCCGCGGGCCTGCACGTGCGGATCGGCGAAGACCTCGGCCAGGTCGTTGATCGCGCCGCATGGCACCTTGGCGGCCTCGAGGGCGGACAGCCACTGTTGCTTCGGTCGGGCCCGGACGATCTCCTCCAGCAGCGGCACCAGCACCGCGCGGTGGCGCACGCGGTCGGCATTGCGCGCGAAACGCGGATCGGCGGCCAGCTCCGGCCGGCCGGCCACCTCGCAGAACTTCGCGAACTGGCCGTCGTTGCCGACCGCCAGGATCATGTGGCCGTCCGAGGTCTCGAACACCTGGTAGGGCACGATGTTCTGGTGGGCGTTGCCGGCCCGCCGCGGTGCGGCGCCGGTGGCGAGGAAGTTGGCACCGAGGTTGGCGAGCATCGCGACCTGGGTGTCGAGCAAGGCCATGTCGACGGCCTGGCCCTGTCCGGTGGCATCGCGGTGGCGCAGCGCGGCCAGGATCGCGACGCTCGCGTACATGCCGGTGAAGAGATCCGCCACCGCGACGCCCACCTTCTGCGGGCCGCCGCCGGGCAGGTCGTCGCGCTCGCCGGTCACGCTCATCAGGCCGCCGATGCCCTGGATGGCGTAGTCGTAGCCGGCGCGATCGGCATAGGGGCCGGTCTGGCCGAAGCCGGTGATCGAGCAGTAGACGAGGCGCGGGTACTGCGCTCGCAGCGCCGCGGCGTCGAGCCCGTAGCGGGCCATGTCGCCGACCTTGAAGTTCTCGATGAAGACGTCGCACTGCGCCGCCAGCCGGCGGATCAGGGCCTGGCCCTGCGGCCGCGCGATGTCGACCGTGATCGAGCGCTTGTTGCGGTTGGTGCCGAGGTAGTAGGCCGCCTCGGCGGTGTCCTCACCGTCGCGGGCCTTCAGGAAGGGCGGGCCCCAGCCGCGGGTGTCGTCGCCGCCGCTGCCGTCGCGCAGCGGGCGTTCGACCTTGATCACGTCGGCGCCGAGGTCGGCGAGCGTCTGGGTGCACCAGGGGCCGGCCAGCACCCGCGACAGGTCGAGGATGCGGACGCCCGACAGCGGCTGCGGTGGGGAGGGGGGAGTGCTCATGCGGGCGATTGTGGCGCCGCGGGTCGGGATAATGGACCGATGCCGCTTTACCGAGTTTCCCGACTTTGCATCGCCGCGTGCGCGGCCCTGGCGGCCTGCTCGCCGTCGCTCGACTGGCGCGAGGTCCGCCCCGTGGGCGCCGGCGTGCTCGCGCTGTTCCCGTGCCGGCCTGCGCAGGATGTGCGGGTGGTGGCCCTGGCCGGCAGCCCGCTGACGATGAACCTGCAGTCCTGCCAGGCGGCCGGTGCGACCTTCGCGCTCAGCGTCACCGATGCGCAGGACCCCGCGCGCGTCGCCGCGACGCTCGATGCGCTGCGGGTGGCTGCCGCCGGCAACCTGGGCGGAACCCCTGTCGTTGCGGCCGCCGCGGCGGTGTCCGGCATGACGCCGAACCCGCTGGCGCAGCGCGTCCGGGTCGACGGGCGCTTCCCGGACGGCACGCAGGTGCGCCAGGAACTGCTGTTTTTCGTCAAGGGCACCGTGGTCTACCAAGCGACGGTGCTCGGCGCGCGCGTGGACGCGTCGGCCGTCGACACGTTTTTCGAGGGGCTGAAGCTCGCCGTGTGACGCTGCGTGTCAGCGCCGGACGGCCCCCCGGCGTTGTAGTCACATGACGGTTTGGTGCACATGTGTGGTTTTTGTGGCGAGTCGAGGCCACGCCACAAGCCGCAGCCACCAAGTCGGCAGCTCGAACTGCCGATAATCGAAAACCATGCCCGGTCTTCTCATCATTGCCCACGCGCCGCTGGCGTCATCGCTGAAAGCGGTGGCACAGCACACCTTCCCGGACTGTGCCCGGTTGGTCGAGGCGCTCGATGTGCTGCCCGGCATGCCGGTGGAGGAGGTCGAACAGCAGGCGCGCGAGATGCTGGGCCGCGTGAGCAACCCCGACGCGCTGATCTTCGCCGACGTGTTCGGCGCCACGCCCTGCAACGTGGCGCAACGCCTGGCAGACGGCCTGCACGTCAAGGTCATCGCCGGCGTCAACGTGCCGATGCTGTGGCGCTCCCTCTGCTATGCCGACGAATCCCTCGACGCGATGGTGGCACGTGCGATGGCGGGTGCCACGCAAGGCGTGATGCAAGTGGCCTCCGCGCGTCCGCAGAACCAGGCCTTCAAACCAGGCGGAAATGACCAAAACCAGCATCACCATCAGCAATAAGCTCGGCCTGCATGCACGTGCCTCGGCCAAGCTCAGCAAGCTTGCCGGCAGTTTCCAGTGCGAAGTCCTGATGAGCCGCAACGGCCGCCAGGTCAATGCCAAGAGCATCATGGGCGTCATGATGCTCGCCGCCGGCCTCGGCACCGTGGTCGAACTCGAGACCTCCGGCGCCGACGAAGAGGCGGCGCTGCAGGCCCTCGTCACGCTGATCAACGACAAGTTCGGCGAGGGCGAGTGACCACGGGGCCGCGGCCCCGTTCCCTCACTGCCCCCAGGTTCATTGCCCCAGGAAGTGCTTGCGGTAGCGCTGCGGCAGGTCGGCGATGCGCATCAGCATCGGCAGGTCGGCGGTGTTGAAGT
>Ga0075370_10001169_pt1 | contig 11034 bp, 8 predicted proteins | sample EndMethybrTD3035_FD_71398 | JGI IMG/M metagenome (GOLD analysis project Ga0075370, IMG submission 71398) | Populus endosphere microbial communities from Tennessee, USA - Endosphere MetaG P. TD hybrid TD303-5 | ecosystem: Host-associated > Plants > Roots > Endosphere | place: USA: Tennessee... | reverse complement strand
TCGGCAGCCCTTTTCGGCACGCCGCCCTCCGAGGCCAGGCGCAGCAGATGGCCGCGGGCCACGGCATCGCCTTCGCCGCAAACGTCCATGTGATGCTGGCCCCTTGGGCCTTCGCTGAAGCTCAGGTCGAAGGCCGGCGCCAGCCGCCAGCGCCGATCCCGCCCGAGGCGCCAGGCAAAATTCTTTGGATGGTCGTCGCGGTTGTGGAACAGCACGTTGAAGACCGCCCGCACATAGGCCTTCTGCACCTCGCGCTCGTCGCGGGTCAGCAGGCGGGTGGCGCGCAGGAGGGCGGTGTAGTCCGTGCTGCCCGGCAGGCGGAAGTCCACCTGCAGCAGGCCCGCCAAGCTATGCACCGGCACGCGCAACCCTTGTTTGCGATCGAAACGCGCCACGCCGAAGGCCGCCAGTTTGGGCGACAGGTCGAACCACGCGCTCGCCGGCATCTCCAGCCCGCAATCGCGGGCCAGTTCGGCGTACATCTGCTCGATGGCGCAGACCTCCTTGTGTTCGCCCTGCGCGGGGAACTTCACCAGCCAGGGTTCGCCGAGGGCGTCGCCGCGCGTGCTGACCTGACCCGTCTCTGCGTCGTACTGCACCAGCGCCTTGGGCCGTGCCCCTTGTGGAGAGCCGCCCGTCAACGCCAGTTCGCGCAAGGCGGCACCTGCCTTTCCAGCCAGGGCACGCTCGCTCTCCTTGGCCAGGGCCAACAGGTTCCAATCCGGCTCCTCGACATCGGGTTTCGTGGCTGGCACGAAGCGCAGGGCACCCATGGCACGATTTCCGATGAAGGCCAGGCGATCCAGCGGTCCGGGATGGCGCAGGCCCTGCTTGCGGAACAGCCGGTCCATCAGAAGCAGCCCCCAACCATCGGGCAGGCTGTCGGCGATCAGGCCGGGCAGGCGATGCAGGTGCGGTGGGAAACCGCCATAGGCTGTGGCGTGCAGCTTGAGATGCAGCGGCGACAACTCCAGCCCTTGCGCCAACGCCTCGGGTGCATATTCGAACAGCAGCGTGACGCCATCGTCGGCCAGCAGGCCCAGCGGCCAATCCTCGCCCCAGCCGCAGTAGTGGATGGCCAATCGTTTCACGCGTTTCTCCGGCGAGGTGCCCGTTGCCGCTGGCTGGCGGCCTCGACCTGCTCCATCTGGGCGATGGACTGGCGCTTGAGCACGAACAGATCTTCCAGTTCATCCACCAGCCCGAGCGCTTGCACCGTACGCACCAGCGTGTCCAGAGAGGACTGGCCGCTGCTCTCCAGCTTGCGCAGCGCACCCAACGAGAGGCCGGCCATCTGCGCCAGTTCGTGCTGAGGCAGGCCTTGGGCCAAGCGCTGTGCACGCACGCGCTGGCCCAGGGCTCGAAGGACCTCGTTCGCAGACGCTAGATTAAACGACATTTTTATGGTTATTAACTAATGAAATTGATAAAAATATTCATTTTATTGGCTTTTGTCTCATCGATCTCGCCTGCAAGGTTCACCCGCATCGCGATGGTCCGCAAGAAGCGCTTTGGTGATTCATCGCCCCCTGTCTTGCACGGGCCTCGGATGCCATTCCAGTGACGCAGCGGAACAGCGCTGTGCGGCCTGTCGCCTGGGTGATAGAAAGCGCCCCGGCGGCAGGCTTCTTACGGGCATTCCCTGACCGGCAGGGGTGCAAAGACCAGTAACCTCATCTCGCATTGCAGCATGACCAGGAGACAAAGATGAAATTCGCACTGAGACTTGCAAGCGCGGCCGTCCTCGCCGCGGCTGCCACCGGCGCCCTGGCCCAGAAGGGCGAGACCGTGAAGATCGCGATGATCGAAGGGCTCTCGGGCCCCTTCGCCAATGTCGGTCAGAACCAGCTCAAGAGCTGGCAGCTCGTCAGCGAAAAGCTCGGTGGCGCCAAGAATGCGGCCGGCGTCAAGTTCGAGGTCGTGGGCATGGACAGCAAGAGCTCGCCGCAGGAAGCGCTCAACCTGCTGAAAGCCGCGAGCGACCAGGGCTTCCGCTATGTCACGCAGGGCAACGGCTCGAACGTGGCGGTGCCGCTGGCCGACGCCGTGGCCAAGCACAACGAGCGCAATCCGGGCAAGGAAATCATCTACCTGAACTACTCCGCGGTCGATCCGGTGCTGACCAACGAGAAGTGCAGCTACTCGCATTTCCGGCTCGACGCCGACACCTCCATGAAGATGGCGGCGCTGACCTCCTTCATGAAGGACCAGCCCAAGATCTCGAAGGTCTACCTCATCAACCAGAACTACTCGCACGGCCAGCAGGTCTCGAAGTATTTCAAGGAGGGCCTGGCGCGCAACCGGCCGGACGCCAAGATCGTCGGCGACGACCTGCACCCGCTGGGCCAGGTCAAGGACTTCGCGCCCTACGTGGCCAAGATCAAGCAATCGGGCGCCGACACCATCGTCACCGGCAACTGGGGCCAGGACATGACCCTGCTGGTCAAGGCGCTGAACGACTCCGGGCTGAAGATCCCGATCTACGCCTACTACGTGGGCGTGTCCGGCACCCCCACCGCGCTCGCTTCGGGCGGCGACCTGGAGGTCTACCAGATCGCCTACAACCACTCGAACTACACCGGCGAGCTGGGCACGCTGATGAACGAGTTCAAGGCCAAGTTCAACGACGACTTCTACACCTTCTCGATCTACAACGCGATCGTCATGCTGGGCGACGCGATGGCCAAGGCCAAGTCCACCGATCCCATGAAGGTCGCCGCCGCCCTGGAGGGCCTGAAGTTCAAGGGCTTCAACGGCGAATCCGAGATGCGCAAGACCGACCACCAGCTGCAGCAGGGTCTGTGGATCTCCAAGTGGCAGAAGGTCGACGCCAAGTACAAGTACAGCGTGGAGAACACGGGCTACACCTTCGCGCCCGTGAAGTACCTCGAGCCGTACATCGCCAGCACGCCGACCTCGTGCGAGATGAAGCGTCCGGCGCCCTGAGAGCACCGCATCAGCAAGAACGCCGGCGGGTGATGCAAATCGCTCCCCGGCGCTTTTTTTAGGCCCGGCCGACGCGGCTGCAACGACGACGAAGACCTCGTGGAATTCTTTGCCATCTCCCTCCTGAACGGGCTCAGCTACGGGCTGCTGCTGTTCATGCTGAGCTCGGGCCTCACGCTGATCTTCAGCATGATGGGCGTGCTCAACTTCGCGCACACCAGCTTCTACATGCTGGGTGCCTACTTCGCCTACACGATCTCCGGCGTGGTGGGCTTCTGGCCCGCGCTGGTCGTCGCGCCGCTGCTGGTCGGTGCGCTGGGCGCGCTCTTCGAGCGCTACTGCCTGCGGCGCGTCCACAAGTTCGGCCACGTGCCCGAGCTGCTCGTGACCTTCGGGCTGTCCTACCTGATCCTGGAACTGGTGCAGCTGGTGTGGGGCCGCGCGACCGTGCCGTACGGCCTGCCGCCGCAGCTGCAGGGGCCTCTGTTCACGCTGTTCGGAACGCAGTTTCCCAAGTCCCGCTCCTTCATCATGCTGCTCGCGCTGTTGATGCTGCTGTCGGTCTGGCTGCTGCTGACCCGCACCCGAATCGGCCTGGTGATCCAGGCCGCGCTGACCCACCCTGAAACGGTGGAGGCGCTGGGCCACAACGTGCCGCGCGTGTTCATGCTGGTGTTCGGCGGCGGCGCGGCGCTGGCCGCCCTGGCCGGCGTGATCGGCGGCAACACCTACGTGACCGAACCCGCCATGGCGGGCGCGGTCGGATCGATCGTGTTCGTCGTGGTGGTGGTCGGCGGCATGGGATCGCTCGCGGGGGCTTTCCTGGCCTCTCTGCTGATCGGCGTGCTGCAGACCTTTGCCGTGGCCATCGACCAGTCGCTCGCCTCCGGCCTGCAGGCGCTTGGCGTCGCGGTGACGGCCAGCACGCCCGGCTACGACCTGCTCCAGCTCACCGTGGCGCAGGTCGCTCCGATCCTGCCGTACCTTCTGCTGGTGCTGATCCTGATCTTCCGGCCCAAGGGCCTGCTCGGCAAGCGGGAGGGATGACATGACGAAGAACGTGGCGCACGACGGCTTCGAGCCGGTGGGCAGCCCGGCCGGGCATGCCGAGAGGGCGCGCGCAAGCCAGCCGGTCGCCTACTACCGCTTCAAGCCCTGGAACATCGGGCGCGTGCTGATCTGGACCCTCTTCGCCGTGGGCCTGATCGTCGCGCCGCTGATCTTCCGCAGCAGCCTGGCCCTCACCATGCTGTCCCAGATCGGCTACCTCGTCATCATCTGCCTGAGCTACAACATCCTCCTCGGGCAGGGCGGCATGCTGAGCTTCGGCCATGCGGTGTACACGGGCATGGGGGCCTTCATCGCAGTGCATGCGATGAACCTCGCCACCAAGGGCGCGGTGCCGCTGCCGCTGGTGACGATCCCGCTGGTCGGCGGGCTCGCGGGTGCAGGCTTTGCGATCCTGCTGGGCTACGTGACCACCAAGAAGTCCGGCACCACCTTCGCGATGATCACGCTGGGCATCGGCGAGCTGGTGGCGGCGATGTCCCTGATGTTCCCGGGCTTTTTCGGCGGGGAGGGTGGCGTCACCACCAATCGCGTCTACGGCACGCCCTTCCTGGGCCTGACCTTCGGCCCCCAGATCCAGGTGTACTACCTGATCGCTGCCTACTGCTTCGTCTCCACGGCGCTGATGTTCGCCTTCACCGGCACGCCGCTCGGCCGCATGCTCAACGCGGTGCGCGACAACCCCGAGCGGGTCGAGTTCATCGGCTACGACACGCAGTGGGTGCGCTACCTGGCCTTCATCATCGCCGGCTTCTTCGCCGGCATCGGCGGGGCGCTGGCTTCCATCAACTTCGAGATCGTCAACTCGTCGGACAGCCTGAGCACGATCCGCTCCGGCGGCTATCTGCTGTTCACCTTCCTGGGCGGCGCGACCTTTTTCTTCGGTCCGATGATCGGCGCCGTGCTGCTGGTGTTGGCCTCGGTGCTGCTGTCGGAGCTGACCAAGGCCTGGCTGCTGTACCTGGGCCTGGTCTTCCTCTTCATGGTGATGTTCGCCCCGGGCGGCATCGCAAGCCTGATCATGATGAACCTGCGGGTGGCCAGGTTCGGCAAGTTCCATCGCCTGTGGGGCCTCTACGGGGCCCTGGTGCTGACCGGGGCGGTGATGGTCGTCGGCGCGGCGGCGCTGGTCGAGATGATCTATCACATGCAACTCAACGCCGCGCTCGGCCCCAAGCTCAACTTCATGGGCGTCGAGCTCGACACGTCCAGCGTGGCGAGCTGGGCGGGCGCTGCCGCCCTGCTGGTCGTGGGCGTGGCGCTGGTGGAAGCGGTGCGCCGCCGCTTCGTGGCCGTGTGGGGGCACGCGCAGGAAGAGATCGAGCTCGAAGTGAAGCGCAGGGAGACCGCATGACGCACGCTCTTGAACTGAGGGCCTTGCGCAAGAACTTCGGCAAGACCGAAATCATCCGCGGCGTCGACCTGGCGGTGGAAGCCGGCGAGCGCGTGGCCATCATCGGCCCCAACGGCGCCGGCAAATCCACGCTCTTCAACCTGATCAGCGGCCGCCTCGAGCCCACCAGCGGCGAAGTGCTGCTGCACGGCCAGCGCATCGACGGCCGTCGGCCCTACGAGATCAACCGCCTCGGCCTCTCGCGCAGTTTCCAGATCACCAACATCTTCCCCAAGCTCAGCGTCTTCGAGAACCTGCGCTGCGGCGTGCTGTGGAGCCTGGGCTACCGCTACAGCTTCCTGCGCTTTCTCTCGAACCTGGACGACGCCAACGAGCGCACCGAGGAACTGCTGCGGCAGGTCCACCTGGAAAAGAAGCGCGATGTGCTGGCAATGAACCTCACCTACGCCGAGCAGCGGGCGCTGGAGATCGGCGTCACCATCGCCGGCGGCGCCAGCGTCATCCTGCTGGACGAGCCCACCGCCGGCATGAGCAAGACCGAGACGGCGCACTTCATCGCCCTGATCAAGCAGGTCACGGTCGGCAAGACCCTGCTGACCGTGGAGCACGACATGGGCGTGGTCTTCGGCCTGGCCGACAAGATCGCGGTGGTGGTCTACGGCGAGGTGATCGCCTTCGACACACCGGCCGCGGTGCGCGCCAACGCGCGCGTGCAGGAGGCCTACCTGGGTTCGTCGGTGGCCGATGCGCAGGCTGGGGGGCATTGAATGTCGGCAGAAATCGAGATCGGACATCCGAACGCAGAAGACGCAAAGATTCCGCAAAGGTCGCAGAAAAGACATAGGCAAAATTTTCGGAATTCCTTCTGCGTCTTCTGCGAAACCTCTGCGTCTTCTGCGTTCGGATGTCCGATTCCGAAGCCGTCCCAGGACCCCCTGACATGCTGAAACTCGAAGACATCCACGCCTACTACGGCAAGAGCCATGTGCTGCACGGCGTTTCCTTCGGCGTCAATCCCGGCGAGATCGTGGCCCTGCTGGGACGCAACGGCTCGGGGCGCTCGACCACCGCCAAGGCCATCATGGGGCTGGTGCATGCCGAGGGCGGCCTGCACTGGAAGGGCCAGGACATCCTGCGGTGCAAGGCCTACGAGATCGCGCACATGGGCATCGGCTACGTGCCCGAGAACCGCGACATCTTCCCCAAGCTCACCGTGCACCAGAACCTGCTGCTCGGGCAGAAGGGCAGCGGGAAGGGCAGCCGCTGGTCCTTCGACGACATGTACGGCATGTTCCCCCGGCTCCAGGAGCGCCAGCACACCGAGGCCGGCGTGCTCTCGGGCGGCGAGCAGCAGATGCTGACGCTGTGCCGCACCCTGATGGGCGACCCGGACCTGATCATCATCGACGAGCCCACCGAAGGCCTGGCACCCAAGATCGTCGAGCTGGTGGGGCAGTACCTGCGCACCCTCAAGGACAAGGGCATCTCGGTGCTGCTGATCGAGCAGAAGCTGACCATCGCGATGGCGATCTCCGACCGCGCCCTGGTCATGGGCCACGGCAGCATCGTCTTCGACGGGACGCCGAACAGCCTGCGCGCCGATGCCGCGACGCGCAAGGAGTGGCTGGAGGTCTGATCGCCGCGCGACTTGTCTCGCCAGCGACTGAGTCCGTTTGCCTGCCCCGGCGAAACGCCTAGAATTTCCCAAAAAAAGAACGTCCGTGCTTTTTAGATGCGGTGCAGCGTAGCCAGGTGCATGCTGCATCCCCTCCAACCCGTTTTTCGATCCTCTCCCATCCCAAAGGAACGCAGCATGACGGCTGAATACAAAGTGCTCGGCGATGTCGCCGTGATCACCCTGGCCAACCCCCCGGTCAACGGCCTCGGTTTCTCGACGCGCGTCGGCATCACCGACGGCCTCTCCAAGGCCCTGGAGGACGCGGCCGTCAAGGCGATCGTGATCACCGGCGCCGGCAAGGCCTTCTCGGGCGGCGCCGACATCAAGGAGTTCGGCACGCCCAAGGCGCTGCAGGACCCCAATCTGCTGAGCGTGATCCTCGCGCTCGAAGCCTCGACCAAGCCCATCGTCGCGGCCATCCACTCGGTGTGCATGGGCGGCGGGCTCGAGCTGGCCCTGGGCTGCCACTACCGCGTGGCCGCGCCCGGCACCAGCGTCGCGCTGCCCGAGGTCAAGCTGGGCCTCCTGCCCGGCGCCGGCGGTACCCAGCGGCTGCCGCGCGTACTGGGCGTGGAGACCGCGCTCAACATGATCGTCAGCGGCGAGCCCGTCAAGAGCGAGCTGCTTGCTTCCCTGCCCAACCAGAAGCTCTTCGACAAGCTGGCCGCCTCGCCGGAGTCGCTGTTCGAGGAGGCGGTCGAATTCGCCAAGTCGGTGGCCGCCAAGGGCGGCGAGCTGCCGCTGGTGCGCAGCCTGCCGTGCAAGCATCCGCAGGGCGACGCGTACTTCCAGTTCGCGCGCAACATGGTCGGCGGCATGTCGAAGAACTACCCGGCGCCGCTCAAGTGCGTGGATGCGGTGCAGGCCGCCACGCAGATGAAGTTCGACGAGGGCATGGCCGAGGAGCGCCGCCTCTTCACCGCGCTGATGTTCACCCCCGAATCGCTGGCGCTGCGCCACCTGTTCATGGCCGAGCGCGCGGCTTCGCGCATTCCGGACGTGCCGGAAGACACGCCCCAGCGCGCCATCCGGTCGGTGGGCGTGATCGGCGCCGGCACCATGGGCGGCGGCATCACGATGAACTTCCTGAATGCGGGCATTCCCGTCAAGATCCTCGAGATGAAGCAGGAGGCGCTGGACCGCGGCATCGCCACCATCCGCAAGAACTACGAAGCCCAGGTCAAGAAGGGCAAGCTCAAGGCCGACAAGTACGACCAGCGCATGGCGCTCCTGTCCACCACCCTGGACTACAACGACCTGAAGGACGCCGACCTCATCATCGAGGCGGTGTTCGAGGAACTGGGCGTCAAGGAGAAGGTGTTCAACGAGCTGGACCGGGTCGCCAAGCCCGGCGCCATCCTCGCCTCCAACACCTCGACGCTCGACGTGGACAAGATCGCCGCCTTCACCAAGCGTCCGCAGGACGTGGTCGGCATGCACTTCTTCAGCCCGGCCAACGTCATGAAGCTGCTGGAAGTGGTGCGCGGCAAGGAGACCGCCAAGGACGTGCTCGCCACCGTCATGGGCGTCGCCAAGAAGATCAAGAAGACGGCCGTGGTCTCGGGCGTGTGCGACGGCTTCATCGGCAACCGCATGATCGAGCAGTACTCGCGCCAGGCCGGCTTCCTGCTCGACGAAGGCGCCACGCCGCAGCAGGTGGACAAGGCCATCGAGAAGTTCGGCTTCGCGATGGGCCCGTTCCGCATGGGCGACCTGGCCGGCAACGACATCGGCTGGGCCATCCGCAAGCGCCGTGCGGTCGAGCATCCCGACATGAAATACAGCCGCACGGCCGACAAGCTCTGCGAGCTCGGCCGCTTCGGCCAGAAGACCGGGGCAGGGTGGTACGACTATCAGGCGGGCAAGCGCGATGCGATCCCCTCGGAGCTGGTCAACAAGATGATCGAGGAGCACCGCAAGGAACTGGGCATCACCCCGCGCAAGATCTCCGACGAGGAAATCGTGCAGCGCCTGGTCTACGCGCTGGTCAACGAGGGTGCGCACATCCTCGAGGACGGCATCGCCTCCAAGTCCGGCGACATCGACATGGTGTACCTCACCGGCTACGGCTTCCCGGTCTGGCGCGGCGGCCCGATGCACTATGCCAACCAGGTGGGCCTCTACAACGTGGCCGAGGCCATGAAGCGCTTCGCCAGGAATCCGCGCGACGACGCGAGCTTCTGGCAGCCTGCACCGCTGATCCGGAAGCTGGTGGCCGAAGGCAAGCAGTTCGGCTGACGCGGGCGAGGGCGAAGGCAGGCCATGGTCAAACGGGTCTTGTGGGCGCTGCTGCTGGTCGTGGTCGTGCTGGCGGTGGTGATCGCGGGCAATACCTGGCGCCGCCCCTCGCTGCAGCTGCAGGTGCCGCCGGTCCAGCAGGTGGAGGTCGACGAGAAGGCGGCGGCCGACCGGCTGGCGGGCGCGGTCGCCATCCGCACCGTCTCGGGCATGGAAGGCCTGCAGTCGGACGGCGCGGAATTCAAGAAGCTCCACGCCTACCTGGCGCAGCAGTTCCCCAAGCTGCATGCCGCGCTGAAGAAAGAGGTGGTGGGCGACAACGCGCTGCTCTACACCTGGACCGGCAGCGATCCCTCGGCCAAGCCCATCGCGCTGATGGCCCACCAGGACGTGGTGCCCATCGCACCCGGCACCGAGAAGGCCTGGGCGCAAGATCCCTTCGGCGGCCGGATCAAGGACGGCTTCGTCTGGGGGCGCGGCACCTGGGACGACAAGGGCAACCTGCTGGCCCAGATGGAGGCCATCGAGATGCTGGTGGCGCAAGGCTTCCAGCCGCGGCAGACCATCTATCTCATTTCCGGCGCCGACGAGGAACTCAACGGTCTGCGTGGCGCGAAGCCGATCGCGGAGCTGCTGAAGTCGCGGGGCGTGCGGCTCGAATGGGTGCTCGACGAAGGCCTGGTCATCACCGAAGGCCTGCTCCCCGGCCTGGACAAGCCGGCAGCGCTGATCGGCATGGCAGAGAAGGGCTATGCCACCTTCTTCCTGTCGCTGGACCAGGCCCCCGGCCATTCCTCGATGCCGCCGAACAGGACGGCCATCGGCGCCATGAGCGCGGCGCTCGCGCGGCTCGAAGCGAACCCGATGCCCGCCTCCATCACCGGCGTGGCTGCCGAAATGTTCGCGACGCTCGCGCCGGAGGTCCATGGCCTCAACCGCGTGCTGCTCTCCAACCTCTGGCTCTTCGGGCCGCTGGTGCAGCACCAGCTGGAGCAGGGCGCCAGCACCAATGCCATGCTGCGCACGACGACTGCGCTGACCATCGTGCGCGCCGGCAACAAGGACAACGTGCTGCCGGGGCGCGCCGAGGCCGCCGTCAACTTCCGCATCCTGCCGGGCGACACGCTGGCGTCGGTGGAGGCGCACATCCGCAAGACCGTTGCCGACGATGCGATCACCATCAAGCCCTATCCGGGCAACGCGGAGCCGACGCCGATCGCATCGACCGCTACCGCCAGCTACCGTGCCCTCCAGGTGGCAGTGCGCCAGTCCTTCCCCGACGCGATCGTCGTGCCGGGCCTGTACATCGCCGGCTCGGATTCCAAGCATTTCGTCGACCTGGCGGACAGCGTCTACCGCTTCATGCCGGTGCGCGCGCGTCCCGAGGACCTGTCGCGCTTCCACGGCACCAACGAGCGCATCTCGATCGCCAACTACGTCGAGATGATCCGGTTCTATCACCAGCTGCTGCGCAACACGGCGCAGCCCCAGTAAGCCTCTTTCCTCTTTTTCTTGCAAAGGACCTCACCATGACCCGCGCCGTCATCGTCTCCACCGCCCGCACGCCGCTCGCCAAGAGCTGGAAGGGCGCCTTCAACATGACGCACGGCGCCACCCTGGGCGGCCATGCCGTGCAGCACGCGGTGGCGCGCGCCGGCATCGACGCCGCGGAGGTGGACGACGTCATCATGGGCTGCGCCAACCCCGAGGGCGCGACCGGCGCCAACATCGCGCGCCAGATCGCGCTGCG
>Ga0075370_10001168_pt1 | contig 11036 bp, 10 predicted proteins | sample EndMethybrTD3035_FD_71398 | JGI IMG/M metagenome (GOLD analysis project Ga0075370, IMG submission 71398) | Populus endosphere microbial communities from Tennessee, USA - Endosphere MetaG P. TD hybrid TD303-5 | ecosystem: Host-associated > Plants > Roots > Endosphere | place: USA: Tennessee... | reverse complement strand
GACGCAGTCCGCGCGCTTGCTTTCATTGGCGATCTGAGCATGGGCCAGCCGACCGACCATTCGCTGCGCACCGCTTGGCTCGCCGGAATGATTGCCACGCAAGCCGGCGGCGACCCATCGCAGGTCGAGGCCGCTCGGCACGTCGCGCTGCTGCGCTGGTCTGGTTGCACTGCCAATGCCCAGGAGTTCGCGGACTTTCTGGAAGACGACGTGCAGGGTCGACGAGCCCTTCTCGCATCGCCAAAGCCGCGAACGCGCCAGCCGCCTCGCAGCGTGCCCATCCCCGACGGCATGCTGGCCATGGCCAATATCCATTGTGAAATCGCCGGCGACATCGCAAACACACTGGGCTTGAGCCCCGATACCGAAGCGGCGCTGCGCGCCATATTCGAGACCTACGACGGCGGCGGCATGCCCGGCCTCCTGCAAGGCAAGGACGTGCCGCTTGCGACATACGTCGTGGCCCTGGCGAGCGACCTCGAAATTTTCAGCCGCCTGTACGGGCTCGACGAAGCGCTCACGCTGGCCCGCGGACGCGCCAACAGCGTCTACCCCGGCTTCCTTGTCGATGCGAGCGCACCGTGGGTCTCGACGTGGATGAAAGCACTGGATTCCGCTGCGCCGCCGTGGACCGACGTTGCCGACCAGCCCGCTTCGATGCTTCGACGCGTCGGGCTGGAGCTCGTCGGCGACGTGATCGATCTCAAGCTTCCCTGGATGACGGGTTACTCGCGTCGCGTGGCCCAACTGGCGCGCGACGGCAGCGCGCACGCCGGCCTGGACGAGGCCTTGTGCCAGCGTACGTACAAAGCCGGGTTGATCCACGGCATCGGGCGGGCGTCGGTGCCCAACGCGATCTGGAACGCGCCCGAGCCGCTGCCCGCCTCGTCACTGGAACGCCTGCGGCTCGTGCCGTACTGGACCTCCCGCGCTGCCGGACAAATCGACGGACTCGCGGTCGAGGCAGAAATCGCATCCTTCGCCTTCGAGCGGCGCGATGGCTCCGGCTATTTCCGCGGCCGATCGGGTACGGCGATGCCGCTGGAGGGTCAGTTCGTCGCCGCGGCCGAGCAGTGGGTTTCTCTTCGCACCCGCCGTCCGTGGCGACCGGAGTTCACCGAAACAGAGGCGCTCAGTCGCATGAAGGAAGACGTCGAGGCGGGCCGCTTCGACCAGGAAGTCGTCGCTGCGTTGCTCGCCAGCGTTCTGGCGCACGCACCTTCGACGAAGCCCGTGGCGCCGACGCGAGGCGAGCAGTCTCTGTCGGAGCGCGAACTGGAGGTTCTGCGCTGCATCAGCCAAGGCGACAACACCAAGCAGGTCGCTCGCGCGCTGGGCATCAGTCCGCGCACGGTACGAACGCATGTCGAACGCCTGTTCCACAAGCTCGAGTGTTCGACCCGAGCGGCTGCGACGTTGAAGGCGGCCACCAGGGGACTCATTTGACAAGACAGTTCTGACTGCCAGGCGGAGGCCTGCCGCCGGGGAAGACGTGGGGTGGAACAACCAGCCACTTGCGTCCATCGGGCAGCTTGCGGCGTTCGAGCGAAAACCCGCGCGATTCGAGACTTACTAGCGCATTCAGTTTCCCTGCCCGCGCCGCACCTCTCTAAAGTGGATGCCCCTGTCACTCAGCACCCCACCCTGTGGGCAAGGAAGGCATCACACACACCACCCCTGACGGATGAACCGCGTCGCTTCGCGGCGGGCCATCGATGCAACGTGCACCGATGCGAATGCGAGGCACAAAAGGCGACGGCCGAGGTGCGGTAACACCCCAGCCGTCTAACCACATGACGTGCAACACTTTGGAAAGAAGGCACCCCAAATGGCTAGACGAACTATAGCCCGGCGTCCCAGGCCGGCATCCCCCGACGCACCGACCACCACGGACGGCCCCAGCGCATCGGACCTCCTCGAGAACAAGCTGGCGCAATTGAAGTCGCTGCTGTGGTGCTGCCATGGCGATGGCAACCGATGGTTCGAGGATGCAGGGCCGCAGCACCTGGACAACGTGCTCTGGATTGCGGCCGACCTGGCGCGGGAGGCGGCGGCGTTGTTCCAGCAGCGCGAGGGCGAACGGAACGCGCGGACTTGATGTGGGCAGGCTCGGGCTGACGGGGCATGAGCGAGGCGCTGGCACGTGTGTGGCAATGTGTCATCGCATTTGGCGGCCCCGATCGCCGGAAGCAGTCATGCGAGCGGTGTCTCGCATGACTGCTTTGGAATAAGGCGCACCTGCGGCATGGGTGCATCGAAGGCAACCAAGGGCCGGAGGTTGCCATTCGAGCTTCAGCCTTGGAGTCGGCTTTGCAGCGGAAGCGGCCTGTCGTTGGCCGAGGCTAGACTTCAGGGTTCGGCCAGGAGCGGTCGTCCGCTATTTGGCGCCGAATTCACTCGCGAGCAGTCATTCGTGCTTTGCGAGAAGGAGAGATCGACAACGGGTGTTGAGATGCGCCCGTTGGGAGGGGCAGATGCAACGGCCTTCTTCGTCCCACGACGCCTCGTCACCGCCGCCTGAATCGCCCCCGGCTGCGCGGCACGGAATTTCCTTTTTGAATGACTATGAGTTTTTTGTCAATCCAGTCCACGGCAGAAATGAATTGCAGATTTGCAAGAATAGAAATCATGCAATACTTTTACAGATTTCTGCTTACAGCATTTCTCACTTCGTTCTTCCTCTCCGCATGCGGCACTACGCATAGTGTCGCCAAGGAAAATTTCTCGGAATCACCGTCGCCGGAATTGATGAGCCCAGCCATTGAACTGCCTCACACGGCAATATTGTTTACCATAGTTCCAGTCCCTCCCGGAGAGGACGTGGTTGAAATAAATCCCGAAAAATACGCTTACACACACAAAAATTATCCATATGCTGAAGAATCCATGCGCCTAATTAAATTGCAGCGATGGGTAGCTCAGCAAAATGTCGCGCACCCAGAAAGACAAGCGCCACCGGTCAATCTTTTGATCCCCCCAAAGCCTGCCCCCTCAATTATAGAAAAAGAAACGCCTTCACGCCGAGGGGAGGTTTGGGGGAATAGCGATGAGCTAGCTCAACGATTGGCACAACTGCAAACGTGGATTTCTGCGCAAGTTTCAACGCGAATTTCCAAGTGAGATCGCCATTTGGAATTTTTCTCGTGCCGCCCCATTTAATTTTCTTCTCGACGGTAGAGTCAATGTTCAATCTGCCATACGTCACTTTGAAGAGCGAAGCGCTCAGAGAACGACGAGCGCGTAGATTCTGAAGAGACAAATTCATCTTCACCGGAAAGTCCGCTTTGCGGTCTGGCGTACTTCTGCTTCGGTTTAGGGTTGTCCAACACCTGCCCTCAGGCCGTTGTCGCGCTCGGAGCCGTCGTGTCGCACGGGCAGCTATCGGACAACCCTAAACCCAACCGTTCTTCGCTCCTTCTCCAAAGCCCTCCTCGCACGCTTTCCTCAGCATGCCTGTCAGGAACCGATTGCGCAGGGGCGGAGGCCACTCGGTGCGGAGCGTCCGGCAGCCATCACTCGTCGAATTCGGTCGAGTGCGCCAACACCTTCTGGGCCTCCAGGGCAGAGAGCCTCGACGTCAGAGCTTCGTGGACAACGGCGTAAGCATCGCTTCCCAGCGTGAGTCGCCGCGGTGCGGGGCTTTGTGATGTCGAATCGATAATCGCCTGCGCAACTTTGCGCGGGTCACCGCGGAACATGGAGAGCCCCGCGGAGGCAACCATTCGCCTGAAGTCCCCGACGGCCGTCTTTTCGTAGACGTCCATCGTCTTACCGAACGCGGCACTCGAGGTCCCAAAGTTTGTGCGGGAAGCACCAGGCTCGACGAGCGTTACCTCGATTCCAAAGCTGGCGATTTCGGGAATCGTTCCTTCATAGAAGCCCTCGATGCCCCACTTGGTCGCCGCGTAGACGCCCATCGTCGGATACGAGCCTTGACCGACCATGGACGAGATCTGAACGATTCGCCCCCCGCCTTGCTTGCGCAAGTGCGGAATCACGGCCCGGGCGATATGTATTGAGCCAAGCAAGTTGGTATCGACCTGCCGCTCGATTTGTGTGTCGTCCACTTCTTCTGCCGCGCCGAGCAATGCATATCCCGCATTGCTGACAACGACGTCGATACGCTTGAGATCGGAGAACGCTTTCTCGACGACACGTCGAACGTCGTCGGCGTGCACGACATCGAGGACCTCCACCCAGAGTCGGTCACCGTGCGCCTTCTTCAGGTCGTCCAGAGCGTCTTGCTTGCGAACGGTGGCAGCGACTCGGTCACCTCGCTGCAGGAGAATCTCGGTGAGCTGGCGACCAAAGCCGCTGCTGGTGCCAGTGATAAGCCATGTTCTTGACATGATGGGTTCCTTTCAGTGAGCCAGAAACTTCGGCCCGATCTCCAACCAACTCGACAGGTCGGCTCATGCAGCGGATGTGTTGCGCATATCCAGTTCAGCCAACTCCGCCCTGAGCGCGGCCACTCTCTGCGTTCCATTCAATGCTTCCATCCGGCATTGCGCTTGCAGCCAAAGTGGACGAGCTTGGCGAAACAGTCGCTCCCCCGCCTGCGTGAGCTCCACCAAGCGCATGCGGCCATCGGTGGGCGCGGGGCCAATCTGAACCAGGCCATCTCGCTCCAGAACGGAGGCCATCTTTCCCATGGCCGTCCGTTCGGTGTCGAGGCGCTCGGCAAGGGTGTTCATGGGCGCACTCTTGACCTCTTCGAGCAAAGCCAGAATCAGAAACTGCGATATCCGTAGACCGGTCGGCTGCAGATACGCGTCGTACAGCCTTGCCGCCTGCCGGGCCGCCTTCTTGATGGCAAAGCAGCTGCAATCCTCGACCCGTGCGGGCGCATCGACTGTGGGCATACCAAGCTCCTGGATTCCGAGCTGGATTCATACCTTTAGACAAACGCGTCCCGGTTCTTCGCGATGAAGTCAGCAACGGATAGCGCCGGCTTGCCCGTCACCTGCTCGACGGCGTCGTTTGTCCCCGCGAACACTCCGTTCTGATAGTCCTGGGCCACCTCGACCAGGTGTTGAACGAGGAACGGGTTGAACTTGTAGGTGTGCTTCATCTCATGCCGGAACTCTTCGATGGAGAGCGGGGCATATTCGATCTTCGCGCCAAGTACGTCGCTCATGGCTGCTGCAATCTGATCGTGATTCATCTCGACCGGGCCATGAAGGGTGTAGGTCTTGCCCCCGTGTACTGCAGGGTTGGCCAGGATGTGTGCAATGACGCGACCCTGGTCGTCGGTGCTGATGGGCGCGTGACGCCCGTCTCCGAACGGGAACTGAATGCGCTTCTTCGCCCAGATCTCATGCGCGAAATGGGGATAGACGAGCCAGTCGGCAAAGAAGGTAGGACGCAGGTGGGTCGTCGCGACGCCTGACCAGTCGAAAACACGTTCTGCAACCCAGTGGTCCTGCGCGGCATGGCTCTTCGAGTCCCGCCGGGCCGAAATCTGCGACATGTTGACGATGGCAGCGACACCCGCCTCCTTCGCAGCCTGCGCAAAGAATGCGCTTGCGTGCACGATGCCCGGCGAGATGGGGTGCAAGAAGTAGGCGGAGCGAATCCCTTTCATCGCGGCGCGAATGGCATCGAGGTCGGTGAAGTCGCCCATGGCGATCTGGACGCCCTTGTCGCGCAGGGCCTGGGCGGCGTCGCCATCCGCACGCACATAGGCTCGCACACGCCTGTCCATCTTCAACAATGTGTCTATCGCGGCGCCGCCTGTACGGCCAGTTGCGCCACTCACGAGGATTTCTGCTTGAGTCATGATTTCTTTCTTTCAGCCGTTACGGGCATATGCTCGCAATCGACAAAACTGTGCCCGTTCAGTGGAGGCACAAGGCCACTTTTCTTGTTCGCGGTTCAACTCTCGAACGGAGCGTGATCGAGCAGGTCGCAAACGTTGGGGATCTCCAAGCCATGAACATGGCGGCGCCCGATGTCTGCCAGGCCGGTGCCGATCGCGGTATGCGGCTTCTTGCGCGCGACCGCTGCGAGAGCCTCTTGAAACGCTGCCTTGAAGCCGAGGCGTGGGTACAGAGCAAGCGTGTCGTCGATGAGTCCGGGGGTGATTTCGTCCATCCGAAGGCCCATGACATCCACGTGCGCGCCCATGTGCACCAGGGCAATTTCCGGCTCTCCGCGGTCGGCGATGCCGGCACTGGAGTGCAGGGCGATGGCATCCCAGACCAGTTGGGCATTTGCCTCCGGGTAGCCCTCTGCAATCAAGAATCGGCTGGCGGCATCCGCGCCGTCGACCTCGAATCGGTTGTCTGCTGCGTACTCGTCGGTGAGCCCCAGGTCGTGAAGAAGAGAGGCGAGATAGACGGCTTCTCGGTCGTACTTCAGGCCGCGCTTCTTGCCCAGGAACTCGGAGAACCACCAGGTCCGGTGCAAGTGGTTCTTCATCGTCTCCGAGTGCACTCGATGCACCAGCGAGACGGCCTTGCGGGCTAGCTGTGTGTCCGGAGTGGTGATGCCTCCGACTGTGACGAGTGAGCTCATTTGGGATGCCTCAGATTTGGTTGACTTGGGTTCAAGTCTAAGGATCGGAGGTGTGGCACAAATGACATTATTCAGACGATTTGCGCCAAAATAGAGCCTTGGCTTTTCGAAGCCGGAGGCCTTATGAACAAGCGAGCGAAACTTGGAAGCACCCGTATCGGGCCCACTCAAAAGCGGGTGGTCATCTTGGGCCTGCCACCTGTGGACGCTCTGGATGTCATAGGGCCGGCAGAGGTGTTTGCCTTGGCCAACAAAATGCACACAGGAGAAACCGCGCCCTACGCGCTCGAGCTGGTGAGTGCAGGCACAGACGTGTGCCTGGAGAGCGAGACTGGCATCGGTCTCAGAGGGCACCGGACCTTGGCCAATGAGCGCCGCGCGAGCAGACCTATCGACACGCTCATCGTTGCCACTGGCATGGACTCACTGGAGCGCTTGGACAGCACGGCCATCGATTGGCTACGAGTCCGAGCCCAAACCGTAAGACGGGTTTGCTCGATATGTGTTGGCGCGTTTGCGTTGGCAGAGGCCGGACTGCTGGATGGCCGCCGAGCGACAACCCATTGGGCCATGGCGAATCGGCTTGCCGAGCGCTACCCTGCAGTCCAGGTTGACCCGAATCCCATTTGGGTGAAGGACGGAAACCTCTATACGTCCGCAGGAATCTCGGCAGGAATCGACCTCGCCCTCGCATTGGTTGGAGAAGACCTGGGCAACTCTGTTGCGTTGGAGCTCGCAAAGGGCTTGGTCTTGTTTCTTCGACGACCGGGAGGACAAGCTCAGTTCAGCGTCTCACTCCAGGCCCAGAAAGGGCTGAGCCCGGTCCTCGATAGCCTGCGTCTTTGGGTAAACGAACACCTGGGCCAGGAGATCACGGTCGAGATGCTTGCTGACGTCGCAAACACCAGTGTCAGAACGTTGGTACGGATGTTCCAACGAGAGATGAAGACCACGCCCGCGAAGTACGTTGAGGAGGTACGGCTCGAAGCAGTTTGCCAGGCTCTGGAGCTTGGTGGACGGTCACTGGAATCGATTGCGCGCCGATACGGCTACCAGAGCGTGGATGTCTTGAGGAGAGCGTTTGTCCGTCGTCTCGGGGTGACGCCCAAAGAGTACGCACAACGGTTCGCGATTGCTGCCACTGGACCTGACGGAATCGAAGTCACTTAGTTTCCACTTCTGCAGGGAGACCATTGAACGAGAGACCGAGAAAGACCCTCGGCTTCCAGACGCCGGCCGAGATGTTCAGCCAGACCGTTGCATCGACCGATTGAATCCGCCGCCGACTGCAGAAGTCCAAACGTCCCGCTCGAAGATCCCGTCCCGCCGGATTGCAGTCATCCAGAGGCACTTACAAACTCCCCGCAATCCGCTCCCGCACCCACCGATGCCCCGCATCCCGATGCCGCCGCTCATGCCAGAGCATCGCCATCTCATACCCCGGCACCTCCAGCGGCGCCTCCACCACCCGCAGCCCCGTCGCGCCGCGCGCCAGCCGCTCGGGCAGCATCGCCACCATGTCGGTCTCGGCCAGGACCGACATCATGAAAAGAAAGTGCGGCACCGACAGCGCCACGCGCCGCGCCAAACCCTTCTGCGCCAGCGCCTCATCCGTGGGCCCGACGAACCCACCGCCGGCCAGCGACACCACCACGTGCTCCAGCGCGCAGAACTGCGCGAGCGTCGGCCTCCGCTTCAACCGCGGATGCCCTGCCCGCCCCGCCAGCACATAGCGCTCGTTGAACAGCACCCGCCGGTGCAGCCCGGGCGGCGCGCCCACGCTGGTGTGAAAGAACAGGTCGATCTCCCCGTGCTCCAGCTGCCGCGCCATGCGCGACGGCATCGCCTCCACCACGGCCAGCCGGGTGTTCGGCGCGGCCGTGCGCAGCCCGGCCAGCGCCGGCAGCAGGATGGCCGACTCGGCATAGTCAGCCGCGGCCACGCGCCAGGTGGTGGTGGCCTCCGCGGGGTCGAAAGGCTTGGTGGGCGCCACCGCGCGGCCCAATGACTCCAGCGCTTCGCGCAGCGGCTCGCGCAGCTCGTCTGCGCGCGCGGTGGGCCGCATGCCGCGTTGCGCGGGCACCAGCAACGGGTCACCGAACACCTCGCGCAGCTTGGCGAGCTGCACGCTCACCGAGGGCTGCGAGAGGTGCAGGCGCTCGGCCGCGCGCGTCACGTTGCGCTCCGCGAGCAGCACGTCGAGCGTGACCAGCAGGTTGAGGTCGATGCGGCTGAAATTGTTCATGGCAATGGCTGGAATTCGAACTATTCATTTCCAATATATCGCCATCTTTCCTAACCTGCGTGCATGTTCTTCATCCCACAGGTCCTGCCATCGTGAAAGTCCTCCTCGTCCACGCCCACCCCGAAGCCCGGTCGCTCAACGGATCGCTGAAAAACTTCATGGTGGAGCGCCTCACCCAATCCGGACACGAAGTGCGCGTGTCCGATCTCTACGCCATGCAATGGAAGGCGCCGCTGGCCGCTGCCGACTTCGCCCACCTCGAGCCCGGCGCGCACTTCGATCCCGTCCTCGATTCGCAGCGTGCCTTCGAGGCCGGCACCCAGCCCGACGACATCGCCGGCGAGCAGGCCAAGCTGCTGTGGGCCGACGCGGTGATCTTCCAGTTTCCGCTCTGGTGGTACTCGATGCCCGCCATCCTCAAGGGCTGGGTCGAGCGGGTGTACGCCTACGGTTTCGCCTACGGCGTGGGCGAGCACTCCGACACGCACTGGGGCGATCGCTTCGGCCAGGGCGTGATGGCCGGCAAGCGCGCGATGCTGGTGGTCACCACCGGCGGCTGGGCGCCGCACTACAGCCCGCGCGGCATCAACGGGCCGATGGACGACCTGCTGTTTCCCATCCACCACGGCATCCTCTATTACCCGGGCTTCGATGTGCTGCCGCCCTTCGTGGTCTACCGCACGGGCAAGGTCGACGGCGCGGCCTATGCCCGGATCACCGAAGACCTCGGCCGCCGGCTCGATGCGCTGTGGACGACGGCCCCGATTCCGTTCCGCCCGCAGAACGCGGGCGACTACGAGATTCCCGCCCTCACCCTGCGGCCCGACATTGCGCCGGGCCAGTCGGGGTTCGCGGTGCACAGTGCACCGCGCGAGACGGCTGGTTAGGGCCGCACAGGGTTGGTGACGACGCGCGTCACTCGGCTTCGATGCCGGCGGCCTTCACGATGCGGCCCCACTTCTGCGACTCGGCGGTCTGGAACTTCGCAAGGTCTTCGGGCGATGTGGTGAACACCTCGGTGCCGGTCGGTTCGTAGAAGGCCGTCTTCGCGGACTCGCTCTTCGCGGCCCTCACCAGCAGCTCGTTGAGCCGCTTGACCACGGCGGGCGGCGTCTTCGCGGGCGCATAGGCCGCGAACCAGTAGCCCATCTCGTAGCCCTTCACGCCGGCTTCGGAGATGGTGGGCACATCGGGCGCGAGCGGCGAGCGCGCCGCACTGGAGACGCCCAGCGCGCGCAGCTTGCCGCCCTTGACCTGCGGCAGGCCGGTGGCCGTGTCGGTGATCATCATGTGGATCTGCCCGCCGAGCAGGTCGGTGACGGCCAACGTGTTGCTCTTGTAGGGCACGTGCAGCAGCTTGATGTCGGCCATCTGCTGCAGCAGCTCGCCCGCCATGCGGCTCGACGAACTGCCGCTGCCGAAGCTGTACTTGCCCGGCTCCTTCTTCGCGAGCGCGACGAACTCGGCCACGCTCTTCGCCGGGAACGACGGGTTCACCACCATGATCTGCCCGCCCTTGCCGAGCGCGGCGATGGGCGCGTAGTCCTTCACCGGGTCGTAGGGCAGCTTCTTGAACAGGTGCTCGTTGGCGGCGTGCGTGGTGTTGGTGGTGATCAGCACGGTGTAGCCGTCGGCGGGCGCCTTGGCCACGTTCTGCGAGGCGATGAAGCCGCTGGCGCCGGCCTTGTTGTCGATGATGACGGGCTGCCTGGTCTCGGCCGTGATGCTGTTGCCGAGCGCACGGGCGATCTGGTCGGTGGCGGTGCCGGCCGCGAAGGGCACGACGAAGGTGATCGCCTTCTCGGGGAAGGCCTGCGCGTGGCCCAGCAGCGGGGCCAGCGCCAGTGCGGCGGTCAGCAGGGTGAGGGGAAATCGTTTCATTGTTTTGTCTCCGGATGGATGGGTAAGAAAAAAGGGGCGCCGCAGCTACGGCCCGGCCAGCAGCGGTGCGAGCGCGCGCGGTATCCGGATCGGCATGTCGAGCAGCAGGAAGGACAGCGCCTTGCCGTGCGCATCGAGGTTCAGCGCGTCGTTGACGCCGCCGTCGAGCACCGCGTCGAGCACGAAGTTCATCGCATGCAGCTTCGGCAACACGAAGCGCTGCACCTGCGAAGGCGCGCGGTGGCGGAACTGCGCCGCGACGCGCTCGGGCGTGAGCTGTTCGAGCAGCAAGGGATAGAACTCGGCGCGCCACGCGATCACGCTGATGTTGGAGCGGTCGCCCTTGTCGCCGGTGCGACCGTGGGCTGCGCGGTAGAGGGGGACTTCGATCATG
>Ga0075370_10001167_pt1 | contig 11038 bp, 8 predicted proteins | sample EndMethybrTD3035_FD_71398 | JGI IMG/M metagenome (GOLD analysis project Ga0075370, IMG submission 71398) | Populus endosphere microbial communities from Tennessee, USA - Endosphere MetaG P. TD hybrid TD303-5 | ecosystem: Host-associated > Plants > Roots > Endosphere | place: USA: Tennessee... | reverse complement strand
ACGTGGTCGAGGCAGGCCCGGCCGCGCCGGGCCCGGAGCACCCCGACCAGGTCGACGCGGGTGTGCTCCGGACGGATCTCGTGCTCCTCGCACCATCGCCAGAGCAGGTCGTGCAGCCGGGCCAGCTTCCCGGCGTCGACCGCCTCGTGCGGCGACCCGCAGACGCCGCTGGACCGGGTCTTCACCTCGCACGCCACCAGCACGTCGCCGTCGCGGAGCACGAGGTCGAGCTCCCCGAGGTCGCAGCGCCAGTTGCGGTCGAGGAGCACCATCCCCTGCCCGGTGAGGTGGGTGGCCGCCACCCGTTCGCCGTAGGCCCCCAGGGCCAGTCGTTGTGCCGCCGTCGTCATGTCGTGACCTCCTGGACAGGAGGATCACGACGGGTGCGGACGCTCCGACGACGTCAGGAGTCAGCCCTGTGGAGGAGGACGGTGAAGGCGCCCTGTGGACGCCGGGCGGCTACTGCACCAGCCGGACCGGGTCGCCGTCGATCTTCGCGGTCCAGGTGGTCGTGTCCGTGGGCACGCCGGCCGGGAAGTTGAACCGCACGGTGAACCAGCAGCCACCCGCCTGGTTGACCTGACACGTGTAGTTGGCCGGGATCGGCACGTTCACGTACTGCCACTTGCCGTTGTAGGTGGCGCTCGACACGTTCGTGAGCTGACAGCCGGGGACGGAGCCGGTGACGACGCCGCTGCCGGTGCAGTTCCCGATCGAGGCCGGGAGGTTCGAGTCCGTCGGCGGCAGGATCGTCAGCGTGCCCGGCTGCGACGCGTCGCCGGTGTCGAAGAAGCCGATCTTCAGGGTCTTGGTCGCGGCAGCAGGGACGACCCGCACCAGGTTGAAGGTCGAGTTCGCTCCGGAGGACCCGTTGCTGTAGTTGGCGTACATCCCCATCGCCTGGAAGCCCGAGATCGAGATGTTGCCCCGCTGGGACCCCTTGACCCGCAGCGCGAACCGGTTGTTCCCACTGCCCTTGATCACGGTGTTGTCGCCGGCCTGGCTGAACACGTTGGCGTTGTCCTTGTAGCCACCCTCGCCGTCCGCGTTGCCGCCCAGAGCGACGTTCGTGCGGATCTGCAGGTAGTAGTCGCCGGCCTGGGTGGGCGTGTACGTGCAGAGGTCGACCCACTGCCGGAAGACCTTGGCCACGTCGGGCTTGTACTTCGAGTTGGCGGTGGGCGGACCGCGCAGGACCTCGCTGCGGACGTTGGTCGAGTCGTAGCCCGGGTACTGCCGCTCGCACGCGGCGATCGGCGTGGCCAGCTTCGGCTGGTAGGTGTCGGTGGGCAGGCGCAGGCCGTACGACGTCACGATGTCCGAGGCGTTGCCCGCCCCGAGCACGTCGCCGTTGCAGAACGGCGTGGAGTTGCCGGCGGCGTACCGGGCGATCCCGTCGCTGGGCACGAACGGGCTCATGTTGTTGACGAAGGCGCCCCCGGTCCCTGACGTGTTCGGGTTCCCGGCGCAGTCGTCGCCGACCTGGACGAAAGCCGGGTCGTAGACCTGGATCGTCATCGGGTAGCCGACCGCGGCCGGCTTCACGCGGACGATGTAGAAGTAGCCCAGCGGGTTGAACTCGGTGTTCGTGGTGCCCGAGCACCCGGAGTTCCCACTGGCGCAGGTGCGGGTCATGAACGCGTCGCCGTTGGCCTTCGGCGTGTCCGGCCCGGCGATGGCGCCCCAGTACTGCGGGTTGGACGAGCAGGTGGCGCCACCGCCCGGCACCACGATCTGGCTCGTCGACGGCCCACGGTTGACGTCGGCGCTCAGCGCCGCCCCCGGCTCGTTGCCGTAGGCGTTGCAAGGGCTCCCCATGGGAGCCGGGCCGTTGAAGTCGGCCACGGCCGACCGCGAGACCGTGGTGTACGGCTTGCCGAACGTCCCCGCGAACCCGTTGCGGATCTTGCTGGTGACGGTCACCTTGAGCTGGCTCGGCTTGCTCGTGGTCGACACCGTCACGGTCGAGGTGCCGCTGTTCGGGTAGCCGTTGCGACCGGAGACGGTGATCGCGGTGCTCTTCGCGCTCGTGAAGTCGTCGGGCATGTACGTGACACCGGCGAGCGCCGCCGCGTCCGCAGCCGTCTGGACCCGCTCGATCTCGACGTACCACCGGGCGACGTCGACGGCGATCGCCGTCAGCGGGATCAGGACCGTGCCGGCGAGCAGAGCGGCCAGCAGAGCGGCGTAGCCGGCCTCGCCGGCCCGGGAGCGACGGCGCGACCGTCGGGTGCGCTCACTCATGCGTGCGGGTTCGCCGTTCCCGGCTTGCAGCTCTCGTTCGGCAACGGCTCGAACTGCATGACGCTGCGCTCCTGGAGCGTGATGCCGTTGCCGAAGAAGCCGGTGAGCCACTTGTGCTGCGCCTGCAGGATGACGCCGACCGACTCCCGTCCGGAGTCGTTGACGCACGCGTTGATCGACGCCGAGCTCCACGAGCCGCTCGAGTAGCGGAACTTGTTGAGCCCCTTGTCCCACACGTACTTCACGCACTTGGTCGAGCAGCTCGTCGACTTGTTGCCCGCCGGGAGCGGGTAGCCGTCGGGGTTCGCCGAGTAGACCAGGATCCAGCTGATGCTGTCCTTCGGCATCGCGCTGCCCGCGCGCTGGATCGCGTCGGCGGCGACCTGGGCGACCGCCGGGGCCGAGGCGGGGGTGCACGGAGGCGGGTTGGCGCTGGCCTGGCAGGTGCCGGGCCCTGCGCCCGCCGCGGCGGACGCGCTGCGGGCACCGGTGCGCACCGAGCTGTTGGTCGACACGGTGTCCCGCATCATCAGCGACATCTCGATGATGCCCATGAGCAGCAGCAGGAGGAGCGGCGTGACCAGGGCGGCCTCCACCGCCACTGCACCGCGATGGTCGCGCGAGCGCCTTGCTGAACGTGTCCGAGCCGTCACCGAGAACCCCTTAGGCCACGAGTCCGGTCGACCCCCTGTCTCCGGACGCGTAGCCGGACGAGGCTGGCAGATCGGCGAGGGTCCTGTTCGCGGAACGGGAGAACCCCTGGGGTGTGGCTCTGGTCACCCGAGCCCGGACGGCTCGAGGTGGTCTGGAGCGGCCCGGACAGAGGTGTCAGTGCACGAGACGGACCGGGTCGCCGACGATGGTGGCGTCCCAGGTGGTCACGTCGTGCACGGAGCCGGAGCCGAAGGTCATCAGGACCCGGTACCAGCACCCACCGAACGAGGTGTACGTGCAGTTGTAGTCGAGCGGGATCGGGATGGTGATCGTCTCGACCTTGCCGTTGTTGTTCGACGTTCCGCCACTGCCCAGGGTGAACGGCGCTGTGCAGTTCGAGATCGTCACCTGGGTGGTGCCCGCCGAACCGCCCTGGGCCTTGCAGCTGCCCGGGAACGGCGTCGAGGTGATCGAGCCGGTCGCGTCGGAGGGCGGGAGCACCTTCACCGAACCCGCGGACTGTGAGTCGCCTGCGTCGAAGTAGCTGAACGAGATGTACTGGCCGGCCGCACCGGGCAGCACCCGGATCAGGTTGAACGTCGCACTGGCGGCGTCGGTGTTGATCCAGATCGGCATGTGGCTGTAGCCCGAGACCGCCACGTCCTTCTCCGAGCCGCTGGGCGTGACCGCGCGGATCGCGAACGAGTTGCTGCCCTCACCCGACGTGGTGTTGCCCGTGAGGGCGGCGGCGGCGGCCACGTTGCTCTTGACGAGCGTCCCGGCCGTACCGGCGTAGGCGACGTTCGTGCGCACCTGGAGGTAGTAGTCACCCGCCCTGGTGGGGGTGAACTTGCACAGCGTGGACCAGTTGTGGAACAGCTTCGCGAGGTCGTCGTTGTACGACGCCTTCGTCTTGTTCAGGACGTCGGGGCTCCAGGTCTGGAAGGTGCCGCTGCTGGCGGTGGGCACCCAGCCGCCGTACTGCTTGATGCAGGGGGTGCCCGTGGTGTCGTTCTGCACGGGCGCGGCCTTCGGGTCCTGCGAGTCCGTCTGCTGCCGGAGGACGAAGCTGGTCGTCATCTTGTGCTGGTTCGGTGCCGTCGTCGTGGTGCCGTTGCCCGGGAAGCTGTCTCCGTTGCAGTAGGTCTGCCAGTGCGTCGCCGGCGTGGTCGCGGCACCGGCGTCCTTGCTGTACCGCACCCGTGCCTCGGCGTTGGTCATGTAGTTGTTCGGCGCCGTCGCGGTGCCGTAGGACGTCTGCAGCGCCGCCGTCGTGTTCAGGTACTCGCAGTACTGACCGGTGAACGCGAACTGCGGGTCGTAGAGCTGAACGTCGATGGTCTTGTTGACCGCGGCCGGCTGCACCTTGACCGTGAACACGTACCCGAACTCGTCGTACTCGCCCTGCGGCGGCTCGGGGCTCGGGATGTTCGACGTGCCGACGCAGCCGTCGACGTTGCTGATCTCGCAGTTGCGGGTCTGGTAGCGGTCGCCCTGGACCTTGCCGGTCTCGGGGCCCTCGATGTTGGCCCAGAAGACGGGGGTCCGCGAGCAGTTGCTGAACGGCGAGGAGCCCTGCGAGGTTCCCGCCGGCGTGGTCGAGGAGGTGCCCGAGCCGCTGTTCGGCTCGTTGCCGAAGGTGTTGCAGGGGCTGCCCATCGGCGCGGGGCCCTTGTAGTCCGCAGTCGCCGTCCGTTGGATCTTCGCGGTCGAGACGCCGATCATGCCGCCGAAGGTGTTCTCGATCGTCGAGGTGATCGTCACCTTGAGCCGGCTCGGCAGCTCGCCGACCTCGACCTTGACGACGACCTGCGCCGAGGCGTCGTCGTAGCCGTTGCGCTTGGCGACGTCCTTGGCCCGCAGCGTGGCGTTGGTGAGGTCCTGGGGCAGGTACGGGACACCGGCGAGCGCGGCCTGGTCGGCGGCCTTCTGCACGCGGGAGATCTCGTCGTACCAGCGCGACGTGTCGATGGTGATCGCGCACATGGCGAGGAGGAAGCCGCTGGCGCACAGGATGGCGACCATGATCGCCGCGAAGCCGCCCTCCGTGGACCTCGCGTCGGCGAGGTTGCGGAGGTGCTGCGTGAACCGCTGCCCGAGACGGCGCCTCATGGGTGGGTCCCGGCCCCGCAGTGCTGGGCGTCGAGCGGTTCGAACGTCCCGACCGCGTGGTCCTCGAGCTTGATGGAGCTTCCGAACAGCCCGGTGAAGGTCTTGTGGCTCGCCACCATCTCGATGCCGACCCGGTCCAGCGGTTTGGACACCGTGCCCGGGAAGCAGGCGCTGATGGTGGTGCTGTTCCACGAGCCCTCGGCGTAGCGGAACTTGTTCGACGAGGCCTTCCAGGTGAACTTCACGCAGTTGCTGTAGCCGGCGCACCCGGTCGGCATCGTCGTGTTGCCGTCGGTGCCCGGGTAGCCGTCGGCGTTCGCCTTGTAGACCAGGATGTACTGGATCTGGTCGACCGGCATGGCCGAGCCGCTGCGCTGGATCGCGTCGGCGGCGTACTGGGCCAGGGCTGGTGCGCTCGCCGGCGTGCACGGCGGCGCACCGGTGCCGGTCTCGCAGACGCCGGGGCCGGCTCCGGCGCCGGTGGACGCGATGCGGACGCCGATGCGGGTGTTGGAGACCACCACGTTGTGGTCGCGCATCAGCATGCCGAGCTCGACGATGCCCAGCACGACGAGCAGGAGGATCGGCATGACCAGCGCAGCTTCGAGCGCGACTGCACCACGGTGGTCACGGGTGCGACGACCAGCACGCGACGATGACGCCACCGTCGACTCCTTGTCTTCGGTTCAGGGGGGTCCCGTCAGGCTTGCAGGTTTGCGCCTCCCACATGACTGGAACAGGTTGGTAACTAGGGTTGTGACTAGTCAGTTGTGCCCGAACGGACGAGTCGGCCCCGGCACCACGCCGTTCGTCAGTCGACGAGCCGCACCACCGAGCGCAGGTGCTCGCCGTAGGTCACCGTCGGGCTCTGCGCGCTGAGCGGCAGCGCTTCCTTGTTGAAGCAGAAGACCGTCAGCGTCTTGACCGAGTTGCCGTTGACCTGGATGCCGTTGTCGCTGGACGCACTGGTCGACTGGGTCTCGTCGGTGATGAAGGCCGGCACGAACTCCAGGATCGGCTGGAAGTCCTTCTGCGCCCGGTCCGTGGCGTAGACGACCGGCAGCCAGACGAACCTGGGCGAGTCCACGACGGAGGGAGCGAGCATCGCCTGGGTGACCCCGTCTCCCTGGGCGATGTCGTCCAGCGTCGCGCCGTTGCGCAGGAAGCAGGACAGCACGTCGTTGTTGATCGCCTCGCCGTTGATCACCTGGTTGCTGCGGCCGGGACAGGTCGTCGCGTTGCCCACCCTGGCCGTGCTCAGGCGACCGAGGTGGCCGCTGGCACCGGCGATCAGCCCGTCGAAGATCGCCGGTCCGTCGTTCCCGGTGTCCCCGAGGATGCAGTTGCGGCCGTCGATCGCGACGTTGTCGGGCGCCGCGCCGGCGATCCAGCCCTTCGCCGGCGTGCCGCACGACTTGGTGACGGGCTGGGAGGGCGCGAACGTGTACGGCACGAGCTGGTGGTCCAGTCCCTCGGCGATGTTCACCGCCAGCCGCTTGCTGGTCTGGCCGCTGCCCATGTCCTTGCGCGGCGTGTCGAGCTGGCCGAAGTTCCCCCGGTCCTGACCGACGCACCCCACCGGCACGTTCGAGGGCTGGGCGCTGGGCGACGCGCTGCCCGAGGGCGACGGCGTGGTCGTCGGGGTGGCCGTGGGCGTGGACACGGGCGCGTTGACCCGGAAGACCAGGGAGTTGGTCGAGGCCGTGATGGTCCCCGTCCCCTGCTGCCGCACGATCGCGTAGACCGTCCAGTCGCCGGGTTGCGAGGTGACCTCGGTGCTGACCTGGAAGGCCGGGACGTCCAGGATGGCCTCCGGCTTCTTGAGGTCCTGGGCGGCGTACTCGATCCAGAACGTTCCGTCGGGCGAGTAGAACCGCAGGGACGCCCGGTCGATCTTGTTGGACAGCCCGGTGATCTTGTACGAGGAGATCGTCGTGGTGGTGTCCGGGCCGACCGACAGCGGCGACGGGCCGGTGAGGCCGTGCACGCCGGTGGGGAGTCCGGTCGAGACCCCGGACGTCGGGGACGCCGACGGGGAGCTCGTGCCGGTCGGGGACGGCGCCGACGCCGACTCGGTCGCTGTCGGGCTCGCTGAGGACGAGGGGCCACCGCCGCCGCCGCCCCCGCCCTGCTCGGTGTCCACCTGAGCCGAGCCGAGGGCGCATCCGCTGGGCAGCCAGAACGGGAGCATGTCGAAGCCCGGCGGCAGCTCGCCCAGGACCTCCACCGTCGCCTGGCGCTGGACCTGTGCTCGTTCGGCACCGGCGATCCGCCCGAAGATGAACGGGACGTTCGCCTCCGGGGCGATGACGGTCATCCGGGTGCACTCGTCGGAGCAGGGGGTCCCGTCGCTGTTCTGGAAGGTCACCTCCCCGTCCAGGGTGTCCCCGTTGAGGAGCTGGGCGGCGCCGACGTTGCTCAGGTCCTGACCGGTCGTGCCGTTCTTGGACAGGTACGACGCCACATCGGCGGCGATGCTGGTGCGGTTGGACGTGGTCATGGGCAGCATCCAGCCCGAGCTCAGCGCCGACACGTCGACCTGTTTCTGCACGTCCCGCTTGCGGGCCCAGAGGTTCCCGAGGTCGACCGCGATCGCGGCGCTCAGGAACATCACCACGGACAGCACCGCCACGATGACGGCGATCGCCCCGCGCTCGTTACGCGTCCGGTCACCCATCCCGAGACGGCGGATCACGAGCAGGTCTCCGGCTGGGTCGGGACGTACTCGAGCCGCGAGGTCACCTTGGCGATGACGTTCGCGTTGTCGGGGACCGGTACGAACGGGACGTTCAGGTCCATGCTCGTGAAGCTGATCTCGACGGTGACCTGGTCACCGGGGAGCAGGTCGCCGGGTCGGCTGGGCGGGCTCTTGGTGTACGTCCGCTTCACGACCGTCACTTCTCCGGCACCTGCGAGCTCCGCCACCCGCGACTCGACCTCGCTGCGGAACGCCGCGCACGTCTTCTGGTCACCGACGGCGGCCCGGCGCGCGGCGTCGCGGGCGACGTCGCTGCCGCCTTGGCGGGCGTAGAAGTAGCTGCCGTACTGCACCGTGGCCAGCACGACGAGGAGCAGCAGCGGGACCAGCAGCGCGAACTCGACGGCGACAGCGCCGGACTCGGAACGGTGGGGGCGTCGTGGCACGACGGACCGTGTGCGCATGGTGGGGGGCTTCCTGCACGTACGGCCGCCTCAGAGGCGGATAGCTCACAGGCTGTCACCCGATAGCCCTGTTGCACGACCAAAACACGCACCACCCGCGCGAAGTGACTACGGAAATCATCCGAAAGGACTACCTGACCTCGGCGCTCCCGGACACCGCTGAGCCGCCACCCCAGCACTGGGCGCATTCCCCTGCGGCGTTCGGGCAATGGCTCTTATCGTCGATGTCTGTCGCGGGCCAGCCACGCGCCGTCACGGCGCCGGGCGGGCCTGACACGGGTTCCGTCCCGGGAGGGGGACGGGCGCCCGGTCCTGGCGGTCCCCCACCGGTCGCCAGGGCCGACGGCGCGCCGTCAGCCGGCCAGTGCCGGGTCGTTGCAGCTCGGCCGCGGGAGCGCCCACACGTCGGCGCCTCCGACCTTGATCCCCAGCTGGCTCTGCAGCTGCGGCGTCACCACCGTGTTCATCGGGCTGACGACGGTGCTGTTGACCGAGTTCGTCGCGGTCGTGAGCAGGCCGCTCAGGACGCCGCTCAGCCCGGTCACCGCCGAGACGTCCATCAGGCCCGAGGTGCCGTAGCCGGGCAGGAAGTTCACCTGCACCTTGCCGCCGGACGAGGTGGCGGGCGCGCTCAGGTTGTTGAGCACGATGCCCGACCCGTACGACTTCGGGGTGTCGTAGTCGTCGTCGGGGTGACGGAAGGACACGGTGGAGGAGGTCGTGCTCTGGGACGTCGAGGTCGTCGAGTTGTAGGTCAGGTTGAGGATCACGGTGGCGATCTTGATCGTGCCGAGGATCGGCAGGGTCTGCTTCAGGTCGAGACTGCCGGTGATCGTGATGGTCTCGTTGGTCGAGACCGTCGAGGCCAGCGACGCGGTGACGGCGACGTCGATGCCCTCCGCGTTGGAGGTGCTGGTCGCGTCACCGCAGACGATGTCGCTCAGCAGGCCCTCCGCCTTGGCCAGCGCCAGGTCGGTGTCGGTCGCCGTGTGCACCAGCAGGTTGCCGCTGAGCAGCGGCAGCGCGATCGGCGCGTTCACGTCGGTGAGGTTGCCGTCGACGGACAGCGTGACCTGACCGGTCTGCGCCCTCGCCTGTCCCCGTGCGCCGCACGCCAGCTTCGGCTTGTCCCCCACGTAGAGCGACGTCACGAAGCTGGTCAGCCCCGGGACCTGCGTCGCCAGGCCCGGAACCGCGAGCGTGTTGGTCCCGTTGACGGCGTACGCCGACCCGACGACGAGGTCGAGCACGTTGAACGTCGCGGCCAGGGCCGCGGTGTCGGCCGTCGTGATGCCGAGGATGTCGCTGATCTTCATCGTGGTGGTCAGGTTGGCCTTGGTGCTCAGCTGCTGGAGCAGCGTCACCGAGGCCGTCGGGCCGCCGTTGGCCTGGACGGCGCTGGCGACGGCGGCGTAGAACTGGCCGAGCGTCAGGCCACCCAGCTGGAGCAGCGCGTCGGGCGTGCCGACGTTGAGGCTGCTCACCCCGACCAGGTCGAGCAGGTCGAGGTTCAGGCCGGCCAGGCCCTGGTAGCCGACCGCGGTCGCGGACAGGGTCGAGTTGTTGATCAGGGACGGCATCGTGGACACCAGGAGGTTGGCCGTGCTGGTGTCGATGCCGGCCGCGAAGGACCCGAGCCGGAAGCAGGTCGACGGCGCCGGCACCGCGATCGCCTTGCGCGTCGCGTTGCCGTGGCCGGGCCGGAAGGCGAAGTTGACCCCTCCCAGCGCGGTGACCTCGAGCGCGTTGGGGACCTCGCTGCCGGTGGCCTGCTTGGTGGTCAGGATGCCGCCGGCGCCCACCTCTGTCGTGAGCTGGTGCGTGGTCGAGTCCATGAACGCGAGCTTCACGGTGACCGTGGGCGCGTCGCCGAGCACGTCGCCGTTGCGTTCGACCGACTTGACCAGCGCGGCTGCGAGGGTGGGGTGCCCGTTGTAGCCGCTGTTGATCTGGGCGGCGGTGCGACCGTCGACCAGCCGGACCAGGTCCAGCGCGACGACATCGGCGAGGGCCTGCATGTCGCGGCGCACGACGCGCTGCATGCCCAGGTCGACCGCGAGGGCGGTCGAGGGGATGATGACGACGAGCAGCGAGGCGACGATCGGGATGATCGCGCCGCGCTCACCTCGCGAGGCCGACCGCCGAGCCAGGGTTGCGCTCGCACGAGTGCGGAGTCCCGAGACCCACGACATCAGCTGGTCCTCGCGACGGCGGAGTACTTGAGGGAGCCGGGCAGCACCAGGCCGACGCCCGGGAACTTCGGCGTCAGCGGGTGGTCGTCGTAGTAGTAGTCCAGGGCGGCGGTGGCGCAGTCGTCGGTCGCGCTGTTGGTGCAGGCGGCGATGGTCACCGAGCAGGTGCCGACGTCGACGCTGTTCTTCTTCAGGTGGGAGCCGGCGGCGTACCCGTCGCAGGACACGCCGTAGGAGCCGAGCGCCTCGTTCATCGCGGCCAGACCGGATGCCTGCTTCGTCGCGGCCGTCGGGTACGGCGAGACCGCGGCCGCACGGGCAGCCTCGGCGGCGCCCTGGCTCAACGCCTGGCGGAAGCTCAGCATGTAGCCGTAGCTGATCACGCCCATCACGAGCAGGATCAGCAGCGGGGCGACGAGCGCGAACTCGACCGCCGCAGCTCCCCGCTCGTCGCGACGCCGAGATGTTCGTGCACAGAACATCACGAGAATTACTTCCTTGCTCCCCCAAGTAATCACGGTCCCTCAACCGCTCTGCGAAGGTAGCGCTCCGGGTTACGGCCTCGTCGGTGGTTCTCGGGTCAAATGGTCCGAACGGACTACTGCTGAGTCACCCGTTCGGGTGTCTGCAGGCTCGGCTCACCTCGGACGTGTCCAGACCAGCCGCGGAGCTGT
>Ga0075370_10001166_pt1 | contig 11044 bp, 12 predicted proteins | sample EndMethybrTD3035_FD_71398 | JGI IMG/M metagenome (GOLD analysis project Ga0075370, IMG submission 71398) | Populus endosphere microbial communities from Tennessee, USA - Endosphere MetaG P. TD hybrid TD303-5 | ecosystem: Host-associated > Plants > Roots > Endosphere | place: USA: Tennessee... | reverse complement strand
GCCGCAGGCCGTAGGGGGCACATGAGCCCCGCCCGGCCGCCCGCAGGGGCTCGCTCCCCCTTGGGGGGACCGGCCGCAGGCCGTAGGGGGCACCCATGACCGTGCCGCTTTCGCCGCCGGTGCCCGGCCGCGTCGATACGCTGCCGGATGCGGATCGTCTCGAAAGGCGACGCCGGCATCGGCTGCTCGTTACCCTCGCGCTGCTGGGCGTGCTGTTTGGCGCGCTCGGCCTGGCGGCCGGGCCGTCGGGCCTGTCGTGGCATGAATTCGTGGCGGACCTCCAGGGCGACCAGGCCCTGCTCATCCTCGGCCAGATCCGTGCGCCGCGCACGCTGGGCGCGTGGGGTGTGGGCGCCTTGCTAGGCCTGGCCGGGGCGTTGGCTCAAGGCCTGTTCCGCAACCCCCTGGCCGATCCCTACCTGCTCGGGACGGCGGCAGGCGCCGGCCTGGCGGTGGTGCTGGTCCTCGCCGGCGCGTCGCTGGGCGGCGTCGCCTTCGGGCTGGCGAGCGCCGACTGGTTCGCCCGGCTCGGCCTGGTCGCGGCGGCCTTCGTCGGGGCGCTGGGCGGGCTGGTGCTCACGCTCGCGATGGCGCGCGGGGCGCGCGAGCCGATGCGCCTGCTGCTGGCCGGGGTGGTGGTGGGCGTGGTGCTGGGCGCGGCGAGCGACCTGGTGACGACCGTCTCGCCCGAGGCCTTGCGCGGCAAGCAGAGCTTCCTGCTCGGCAGCACGGGGTTTCTCGGCTGGTCGAGTTGTGCGTGGCTCATTGGGGGCCTCGCGCTGTTGTTGCCGTTCGCGCGCCGCCATGCCCGCGCGCTGGATGCGCTCACCCTGGGCGAGGACAGCGCGGCCAGCCTCGGGCTCGATCTGCCGCGGCTGCGCCTGGTGCTGGTCGGGCAACTGGCCTTGGCGACGGGGCTGGCGGTCTCCCAGGCCGGGCTGGTCGCCTTCGTCGGCCTCGTCGCACCGCACTTGGTGCGCCGCCATGCGCCGGCACCGCAGGGCTACACGCTCCTGGCCAGTGCGGCCATGGGCGGCGTGCTGCTGCTCGGGGCGGACGTGGTGGCGCGCTGGCTGATCGCGCCGCAGGAGCTGCCGGTGGGCGTCGTCACCGCGCTGCTGGGCGGCGGCTATCTGATGCGCCTGTTGCATCGCCGGGAGGCCGGCGGTGCTTGAAGCGCGAGGGCTCTTCGTCGAGCTGGGGCAGCGGGAGGTGCTGCGCGGCGTCAGCGCGTCCCTGCTTCCTGGCTGGACGGCGATCGTCGGCCCCAACGGCGCGGGCAAGTCGACGCTGCTGCGCGCACTGGCCGGCCTCATCGTTCCCGCCCGTGGCGAAATCCGCCTCGAAGGCAAGCCGTTGGCCGACTGGCCGCGGCGCGAACGGGCGCAGCGACTGGCCTGGCTTGCGCAGTCGGGGCCGGCCAGCGGCGAGCTGACGGCACGCGAGACGGTCGCCCTCGGCCGCCTACCGCACCAGGGTCTGCTCGGCGTGTCCACGCCGGCCGACGAAGCCGCGATCGATGCCGCCATGCACGCGACCGGCTGCACCGCCTGGGCCGCTCGCCGGCTCCAGGCCCTGTCCGGCGGCGAGCGCCAGCGCGTGCTGCTGGCCCGCGCGCTGGCCACCGGCGCGCCGGTGCTGCTGCTGGACGAGCCGACCGCGCACCTGGATCCGCCGCACCAGGTGGCGCTGGTGCGCCTGCTGCGCCACCTGGCGGCCACCCACACCGTGGTCACCGTGCTGCATGAGCTGACGCTGGCGTTGCGGGCCGACCGCCTGCTGGTGATGCGCGACGGCGCCGTGCAGGCCGAGGGCGCGCCCGCCGAACCGGCGTTGCGCGCCGCGCTGCAAGCGACGTTCGACCACGCCATCCACATCGACGAACGCGGCGGCCATCTCGTGGCCTTGCCCTGCCTGGAGGACTGAATGGAAATCGAAGCGCCCCCGATCGACCGCAGCACGCCCAAGCCCGAAGGCGAACGGCGGGGCCTGGTGCTCGTCCACACCGGCGACGGCAAGGGCAAGAGCACGGCTGCCTTCGGCCTGGCCCTGCGCGCGCACGGCCGCGGCAAGCCGGTCAAGGTCTACCAGTTCATGAAGGTGCCTTCGGCGCGCTTCGGCGAGCACAGGCTGTTCGAGCAGCTGGGCGTGCCGATCGAGGGCCTCGGCGACGGCTTCAGCTGGAAGAGCCGCGACCTCGATCACTCGGCGCAGCTGGCGGCCGAAGGCTGGGCCCGGGCCGAGGCGACCCTGCGCTCCGGCGAGCACTTCCTCGTCGTGCTCGACGAGATCATGTACCCGCTGCGCTACGGCTGGATCCCGCTGGAGGCGGTGCTGGCCGCGCTGCGTGAGCGGCCACCTAACACTCATGTCGTGCTGACCGGCCGCAACGCACCCGAGGAACTGATCGAGCTGGCCGACACGGTGACCGAGATGCGCCTGGTCAAGCACCACTTCGCGGCCGGCGTGCCGGCGCAGCGCGGGATAGAGGACTGAAAGCACATGACGATTGCTGCCATCAGCTGGAGCGCCGGCAAGGACTCGTGCCTCGCGCTGCTGCGTGCCCGCGAGGCCGGGCTGGAGGTGCGCAGCTTCCTCACCATGCTCGACACCGACGGCACGAGCAAGAGCCATGCGCTGCCCTCGGCGCTCATCGCCGCGCAGGTCGAGGCATTGGGCGGCACGTGGCATCCCGCCGTGGTCGGGCCCGGTGACTACGGCCACGCCTTCGGTGCCGCGCTGCAGCAGCTCAAGGACAGCGGCCACAGCCACATGGTCTTCGGCGACATCGACCTGCAGGCCCACCGCGACTGGCTGGAGCCGATGTGCCAACGCGTGGGCCTGGAGGCCGTGTTCCCGCTCTGGGGCGAGCCGCGGGCCGCGCTGGCCGAAGAGATCGTTCGCCGAGGCATCCAGGCACGGCTGGTCTGCGTCGACACGGCACGGCTCGATGCGTCCTTCTGCGGCGCCGAATACGACGCCGCTTTGCTGGCGCGCCTGCCCGCCACCGTCTGCCCTTGCGGGGAGGACGGCGAGTTCCACACCTTCGTCTGGGGCGGGCCGGGGTTTGCGGCGCCTTTGAGCCTGGGGCCCGGCACGCCGCGCCGCGAGGCCTCGCGACCACCTCTGTCGCCGACCGAGCTGGTGTTTTGCGCGCCGGAGCTGCTGGCGTGACGACCGCCGTGCCGGCGCTGCTGCTGGCCTGGACGCTGGACCTGCTGTTCGGCGAGCCGCCGAACCGCTGGCATCCCGTGGCGGCCCTCGGCCGCGTGCTCGGCCCGGTCGGGCGGCGGATCAGCACCTGGCGGCCGGGGCCGGCGTTCGCGGCGGGCGCCATGGCCTGGCTCGCCCTCGCGGCGCTCATCGGCGGCGCAGCGTGGTGGGTCGAGTCCCTGCTCGCCAGCAGCCTGCCTGCCTTGGGCGCCGCGGTGCTGCTCGGGCTCCTGCTCAAGCCCTGCTTCGCCTGGCGCATGCTGCGCGACGAGGTGGCGGCGGTCGAGACGGCCCTCGAAGCCGAAGGCCGGGAGGCGGCGCGCCTCCGGCTGTCTCGCCTCGTCAGCCGTGACGTGCGGCAGGCCGACGAGGCCGCGATCCGCCAGACGGCGATCGAGACCCTGGCCGAGAACCTCAACGACTCCGTCATCGCGCCGCTGGCCTGGTATGCCGTGTTCGGGCTCCCGGGGGCGGCTGTCTACCGGCTGGCCAACACGGCCGATGCGATGTGGGGCTATCGCGGCCGCTACGAATGGGCCGGCAAATGGGCCGCACGAGCGGACGATGTCTTGTCGTGGCTGCCGGCACGGATCACGGCGGTGCTGCTGCTCGGCGTTGGTCCCGGGTGGAGAGCGTTGGCGCGGGAGGCCCGCCACACGCCTTCGCCCAACGGCGGCTGGCCCATGGGCGCGATGGCGCTGCACCTGGGCGTGCGGCTGGCCAAGCCCGGCGTCTACTTGCTGAACGGCGCTGCGCCTGCGCCCGACGCGATCGCCATGCGCAGGGCCCTCAGCCGTGCCGGTGCAGCGGCCTGGGCAGCCATGGGGTGGACCGTCGCCGCGCTGGTCGCCAAGGGATGGCTGACGTGAGCCGGACGCACGGCGGCCCGGACGCGCGCGGCATGGCGCGCTGGGACTTCTCCACCAACGCCAACGCCGCGGGCCCGTGTCCGTTCGCGCTCGAGGCCTTGCGCCGTGCCGATCCTTCCCGCTATCCCGACCCGGGCTACCACCGGCTGCGCGAGCAACTGGCGGCCTCGCATGGGGTCGCCATGTCGCGCATCGTCATCGCCGCCAGCGCGAGCGAGTTCATCCAGCGCATCACGGCGGCGGGTGCGCGGCTTGCGCCCGGCCCGGTGCAGGTGCCGCGGCATGCCTACGGCGACTACGCGGCGGCGGCCCAGGCGCACGGTCGCGACATCGTCACCGAAGAGCAGGGCGAGGGCCCGGCGCCAACCTTGCGCTGGTACGCCGATCCGTCGAGCCCGCTGGGCCAGGACAGCCCGCCTCCGACGGACCTGAAGCTCTGCACCACGGTGCTCGACGCCGTCTACGCGCCCTTGCGCCTCGAAGGCCACAGCGCCTGGAGCGCTGCCGCCCGTGATGCGGTGTTCGAGCTGGTCAGTCCCAACAAAGCACTGGGGCTGCCCGGCGTGCGGGCCGCCTACGCCATCGCGCCGAGGGACCACGGTGAGGTCGCCGCCTGGTGCGCCGCGCTGGCGGCGGCTGAACCTTCGTGGCCCATCGGCGCGGATGGCGTCGCGCTGCTCCAGGCCTGGGTCGACGACCGCACGCAGCGGTGGCTGGCCGAGCAGCGTCCCCGGCTGCGCGAATGGAAGCGGACACTCGTTCAGTTGCTGCAGGCGGCTGGCGCCGAGGTGCAGCCCAGCGTGACGCCCTTCCTGTGCGCCCGGCTGCCGGCCGGCGTCACTCCCCAAACATTGCGCACTTGCGGCATCGCCGTGCGCGACGCCGGCTCGTTCGGCCTGCCCGGTTGGGTACGCTTGGGCGCGCAGCCGCCGGCGTCGATGGACGCCCTGCGCCAGGCGCTGCACGATTTTTCCGACGACCACACCTTGTTGACCACGGGATCCTGATGACGGCACGCGCGATCATGGTCTGGGGCTGCTCCAGCGGCGCCGGCAAGAGCCTGCTGACGACCGCGCTGTGCCGCTGGGCGGCGCGGCGCGGCATCGATGTGGCGCCCTTCAAGGCGCAGAACATGAGCAACAACGCCCGCGTGGTGGCGGGCCAGAACGGGCGCTACGGCGAGATCGGCGCGGCCCAGTACTTCCAGGCGCTGGCGGCGCGTGTCGAGCCCAGCGTGGACATGAACGCCGTGCTCCTCAAGCCCGAGGGCGAGACGGCGAGCCAGGTGGTGGTCAACGGCCGGGTGGCGCCGGGCCTCTCGCGCCTGCCCTGGCGCGAACGCAGCCACCAGCTGGCGATGGCCGCCCGCGAGAGCTTCGCCCGCCTGCGCGACCGCCACGAGTTGCTCGTGATCGAGGGGGCGGGGTCGCCGGCCGAGATCAACCTCGCCGCCGAGGACTACGTCAACCTGGGCACCGCGCGATGGGCCGCGGAGAGTGGCCGCCTCACCAGCCTCATGGTGGCCGACATCGATCGCGGCGGCGCCTTCGCGCACTGCTACGGCAGCTGGGCACTGCTGCCGAAGGACCTGCGGGCCACGCTGGCCGGCTTCGTCTTCAACAAGTTCCGCGGCGATGCCAGCCTGCTCGCGCCCGGCCCGGAGCAGCTGGAGCAGATGACCGGCGTCCCGGTGGCGGCCGTGCTGCCGATGCGGCGCGACCACGGCGTGCCGGAGGAGGACGGGGTGTTCGACCACCATCCCATCGCATCGGCGGCGCCCCTGCAAGGCGTGGCCGCTCCGGTGCGCACGGTGGCGGTGGTCACCTATCCGCAGGTCAGCAACCTCGACGAGTTCCAGCCACTGCGCCAGGTGCCGGGCCTGCGCCTGGTCTGGGCCCGCAGCGTGGCCCAGCTGCACGGCGCCGACTGGATCGTGCTGCCCGGCTCCAAGCAGGTCAGCGGCGATCTCGCCTGGCTGCGCGCGCAGGGGCTGGACCGCATGCTGCGCCTGTACGCCGCCGCCGGCAGGCCGCTGCTCGGCGTGTGCGGCGGCCTGCAGATGCTCGGGCGCACCCTGTCCGACCCCGAAGGGGTGGACGGCGAGGCCGGCAACTGGCCGGGGCTGGACCTGCTGCCGCTGGTCACCCGCTACGAGGCCCACAAGCGGGTGGGCCGCGCTACAGGCAGCTTCACCGGCCTGGCCTCGGGCCCGTGGAGGGCCTTGAACGGCGTGGAGGTCTCGGGCTACGAGATCCGCCAGGGCCGCACCTCGCCCCTGGACGGGCAGGGCGCCACCGCGGTGCTGCGCGACCGAGAAGGCCAGCCGCTGGCCTGGGCAGCCGGCTCGGTGCTCGCGACTTCGGTGCACGGCCTGTTCGAATCGCCCGCGGTGTTGCGCGCGCTCTTCGGCGTCGGCGTGAAGAGCCTGGACGACAGCTTCGACGCGCTGGCCGACATGATCGACTCCTGCTTCGCGCCCGGCCTGCTCGCGCGCCTTTGCGAATGACCCAATCCTCCACCGAAGCCATCGCCGCCACCGGCCCGCAGCGCATCGTCTGCCTGACCGAAGAGACCACCGAGTGGCTCTACCTGCTGGGGCAGGAGCAGCGCATCGTCGGCATCTCCGGCTACACCGTGCGGCCGCGACGCGCGCGCGACGAGAAGCCGCGCGTCTCGGCCTTTCTCGACGGCAAGATCGACAAGATCGTGGCGCTGGAGCCCGACCTGGTGATCGGCTTTTCCGACATGCAGGCCGCGCTGGCCGACAAGCTCATCCGAGCCGGCCTGAACGTGCTGGTGACCAACCAGCGCAGCGTGGCCGAGATCTTTGCCACCTTGCGGATGGTGGCCGGCCTGGTGGGCTGTGCCGCGCCGGCCGAGGCCTGGATTGCCGAACGCGAGCGCGCTTTCGCGGCGATGGCCGAGGTCACTCGCGGCTGGCCTCGGCGGCCGCGCGTGTACTTCGAGGAATGGGACGAGCCGATGATCAGCGCCATCCAGTGGGTGTCGCAGCTGATCGGCATCGCGGGCGGGGACGACGTCTTCCCCGAGCTGGGCTCGCAGCGCATGGGGCGCGACCGGGTCATTGCCGACCCGCTGGAGCCGGCCCGGCGCGCGCCGGAGCTGGTCGTCGGCTCCTGGTGCGGCAAGAAGTTCCGGCCCGAGAAGGTGGCTGCGCGACCCGGCTGGGCCGAGGTGCCCGCGGTGCGCGACGGCCGCCTGCACGAGATCAAGTCCTGCGACATCCTGCAGCCCGGCCCCGCGGCGCTGACCGACGGCGTGGCGCAGCTGCATCGCCTCTTTGCCGACTGGGCCCGCCCTGCACATAACTAACAAGATGAACGCACCATTGAAAATTGCCAGCCTGCAAGACGCCGCCCTCGCCGCCCGCGTGCAGCACCGCCTCGACCACCTCACCAAGCCGCTCGGCGCCCTGGGCCGGCTCGAGGCCCTGGCCCTGCAGATCGCGCTCGTGCAGGGCCGCGAGCGGCCGCGGCTGGAGGCGCCGCAACTGGTCGTCTTCGCGGCCGACCACGGCATCGCCGCGCGTGGCGTCTCGGCCTACCCGAGCGACGTGACCTGGCAGATGGTCGAGAACTTCCTGGCCGGCGGCGCGGCGGTGTCGGTGCTGGCGCGCCAGCACGGCCTGGCGCTGACGGTGGCCGATTGCGGCGTGAGGCACGATTTCGGCATCCGCGCCGGGCTGTTCGACGCCAAGCTCGCGCCCGGCACGGCGGATTCGAGCCGTGGGCCGGCCATGAGCCGCGTGCTGTGCGAGCAGGCGATGGACCGGGGCGCCACGCTGCTGCGCGCACTGCCGGGCAACGTGCTGCTGCTGGGCGAGATGGGCATAGGCAATACCTCGGCCGCGAGCCTGCTGATGAGCCGCCTGACCGGCTTGCCGCTGGCCGATTGCGTCGGCCGCGGCACGGGCCTTGACGACGCCGGCCTGGCTCGCAAGCTGGGCGTGCTCGGCGAGGCGCTCGCCCTGCACGCGGCCGCGATCGAGCCGCTGGACGCGCTGGCGGCGCTGGGGGGGCTGGAGATCGCGACCATGGCCGGCGCGGTGCTGCAGGCGTCGGCCGAGCGCCGCCTCGTCGTGGTCGACGGCTTCATCACCACGGCTGCTGTCGCGGTGGCCGCCGCTCTGGCACCGGCGGTGCTCCAGCGCTGCGTGTTTGCGCATGCCTCGGCCGAAAGCGGCCACGCCCGCTGGTTGAAGGCACTCGGCGTCCAGCCGCTGCTCGACCTGGGACTGCGCCTGGGCGAGGGCTCCGGTGCGGCACTCGCCTGGCCGGTCATCGATTCCGCGTGCCGGGTCCTCGAGGAGATGGCGAGCTTCGAGTCGGCAGGGGTCAGCGAGAGAGTCGGCGAGCAGGCCTGATGGAAGCCCTGCTGCGCGAGCTGCGGCTGGGCTTCGTCGCGCTGCAGTTCCTCACCCGGGTGCCTGCGCCGCGCTGGGTCGGCTTCGAGCCGGGGTGGCTGAACGCGTCGGCGCGCCACTTCCCTCTGGTGGGCGCGCTGGTCGGGGCCGTCGGCGCGGCGGTGCTGCTGGCCGCCTCGATGCTCTGGCCGCCCCTGGTCGCGGCCTTTCTGGCCCTGGCGGCGACGGTGTCGATCACCGGCGCCTTCCACGAGGATGGGCTGGCCGACACCCTGGATGCGCTGGGCGGGTCCGTCCCGCGCGAGCGGGCCCTGGCCATCATGAAGGACTCGCGCATCGGCAGCTATGGCGCGGTGTCCCTCATCGTCGTGCTGGGCGCTCGGGTGGCGTTGATGGCTGCGCTGTGCGCTGGGCCATGGCAAGTCGTCGTTGCAGCGATGGTCCTCTCGCATGCGCTGGGACGCGCCGGCGCGGTGGCCCTGATGGCGTTGCTGCCCTATGCAGGCGATGCGGAGCATGCCAAGGCCAAGCCGCTGGCGACGGCGATCGGCCCGGTCGAATGGATGACGGCGCTGGCCTGGGGCGGCGGACTGGTGGCCGTCGGAGTGGGCGCGGGGGCGCTCTCGCCCGGCCGTGCAGTGGTCGTCCTGGCGCTTGCCGCCGGCGTGGCGCTGCTGATGCGCGCGTGGTTGCGCCGCCGCCTGGGCGGCTACACCGGCGACACGCTGGGCGCAGCCGAGCAGTTCACCGAGGTGGCGGTGCTGCTGGCGCTGTGCACGGTGTGACGGTGCCGCTGGCGCCCCATCTGCTGCTGGCCTGGCGACACCCGAGGCCCGACGGCGCCGAGGGTCGTTGCATAGGAGCGGGCACCGACCTCCGGGTCGATCCGCGGCGCGCCAAGCGCCTGGCAAGGCGAATCCAACGCGAGGGGCGCCGACACCATCTGCCCCGCATCGTCGTGACCTCGCCGCTGCGGCGCTGTGCCGATGTCGGACGGTGGCTGCGCCGCTGGGGCTGGCAGCACCGGGTCGAGCCGGCGCTGGCCGAATTGCACTTCAGCGAGTGGGAGGGTCGGGCGTGGGATCAGATCGATCGCGCCGAGTTGGATGCCTGGTGCGCCGACTTCAGTGGCGGCCGGCCCGGAGGCGGCGAGAGTCTCGAGACGATGCTCGAGCGGGCCGGAGGCTGGCAACCGGGGCTGGCGCGCGTGGTCGTCGGCCACGCCGGCTGGCTGCTGGCGCGGCGCTGGTGCGAAGAGCAGGGGGATGATGGGCGTCGCCCGACGGCCGCGGAGTGGCCGCCGGCGCCGCCCTATGGAACGCTCTACTTGGTGAGGATGAGCTTGCCCGTGCCGGTGCGGCGCAGCCGGTAGACCTGGCCGGCGTGCATGATCAGCGCTTCGTCGCCCGTGCCGAGCAAATCCTCACTTCTGTACTGCGGCCCGGGAGGCGTGTGGAACTGGAGAACGGCGGTCGGCGCGGGGCTCGGCGGGAGGCCGGGAGGCGTCGGCGGCGGGGTCGGGATCGTCATGCCGGCATCGTAATACGACTGATTCGCATTGGCGCTCCAATAGCCGAGTGAGTGAGCGGGTCATCGCTGAAATAACGGCCGCTTGTTGGCTTTATGCAAATAGGAACCATTCTCAATAGAATGCGCTTCCTGCCCACGCCAGCCTGCGCCAGCACCGGGACCCGTTGTTCCGCTGCCGGAGTCGAGATGCGCAGTCTCCTCGTTCGCCTGCACCGCTGGTTCGGCCTCGCCGCGGCGGTGTTTCTCTTCATCGCCGGGGCGACCGGTGCCGTCATCTCCTGGGACCACGAGCTCGACGCCTGGCTCAACCCGGAGTTCTACGAGGCCCGCAGCGAAGGGCAGGCGCTGCCCGTGTCGGAGCTGGTGAGCCGCGTGGAAGCGGCCGACCCGCGGGTGCGCGTCAGCTACCACCCGCTGGCCGTGGAGCCCGGGCACACCTTCGTCGCCTCTGTCTTGCCACGCTGGGACGAGAAGTCCGCCGCCCTTTACCAGCCCGGCTACAACCAGGTCGCCCTGGACCCGGCCACCGGCGCCCTCCAGGGCCGGCGCGAGTGGGGCGCGGTGTCGCTCACGCGCGAGAACCTGCTGCCCTTCCTCTACAAGCTGCACTACTCGATGCATCTGCCGGCCAGCGGCGGCATCGAATGGGGCGTCTGGCTGATGGGCCTGATCGCGGTCGCCTGGGTGCTGGACACCCTCGCGGCACTCGTCATCTCGTTCCCGAAGGCGAGCCAGTGGAAGCGCTCGTTCAGTTTCCGGTGGTCGTCCGGCGGGCGGCGGCTGGTGTTCGACCTGCACCGTTCGGGCGGCGTCTGGCTGTTCCTGCTGGTGCTGCCGCTGGCGATCACGTCGGTGTCCATGAACCTGAACACCCAGGTCATGCGCCCGGTGGTGGAGTGGTTCTCGCCATTGACCCCGTCTCCGTTCGCCAGCCGCAGCCCGGCGGCGCGGCCGATCGAGCCGCAGGTCGGACGGGCCGAAGTGCTGGGTCGCGCCGAGGCCGAGGCTCGGCGTCGCGGCTTCACCGAGCCGGCCGGCGGCGTGTTCC
>Ga0075370_10001165_pt1 | contig 11045 bp, 7 predicted proteins | sample EndMethybrTD3035_FD_71398 | JGI IMG/M metagenome (GOLD analysis project Ga0075370, IMG submission 71398) | Populus endosphere microbial communities from Tennessee, USA - Endosphere MetaG P. TD hybrid TD303-5 | ecosystem: Host-associated > Plants > Roots > Endosphere | place: USA: Tennessee... | reverse complement strand
AATCTTGGTAGCAAACTGGCGCAACCCGAAAACGGGGTGAGGGATCGCCCAACCGGCCGAATACGAACCGCAAGACAGAATGTTGCTGCAAGATCAGTCCTTGTAGCACTATTTCGGCACTATCCCGCCGTTTGCCCCTGCCCCGCTTCGGTTGCGGCGTACGGCAGATTCGGCTTCCGCGAAGAAGCTCGCAATAGTGGCCCGGTATCCTGCCTCCCCCAGGAGCAGATGGGACAGCGGAATGTCGAGCGAACCCTGAAAGACAAAGCATCAGGAAAACCCGGACGAAACCGTTTCCACGGCCAATCGACCCGTCGCATTTCATGCTGCGACGCAATATGACGTTGACCCGGACATGGCCGTTGGCGATAGTCGGCAGGGAAACAGTCAAGGATTCGTAGATGCGCGTATATGTGGCCGGTTGCGGTGGCATGCTGGGTGAAGCGGTTCACAAGGTCTTCGCCGAAAAGCATACGGTGGAATGCAGCGACATCGATCTCAACGCTCCCTGGCTGAAGCATTGCGATTTCCGCGATTTCGCGCAGTACAAGGCGGCGGTTGAGGCGTTCGCGCCCGACGTGCTGATCCACCTCGGCGCGCATACCGACCTCGAGTATTGCGAGCGCGAAGCGGACGACGCCTACCGCACCAACACGCTCTCGGTGGAATACGCCAGCACGATCGCGAATGCCCACGGCATCCCGCTCGTCTACATCTCCACCGCCGGCATCTTCGACGGCGAGAAGCTGCTCTATGACGATTGGGACCAACCCAACCCGCTGGGCGTCTATGCGCGCAGCAAGTACATGGGCGAGCTGCACGTCCAGCGCAGTGTGGCCAAGCACTTCATCTTCCGCGCCGGCTGGATGATGGGCGGAGGCCCGGCCAAGGACAAGAAGTTCATCTCCAAGATGATGAAGCAGATCCAGGCCGGCGCTACCGTGCTCAACGTCGTCGACGACAAGCTCGGCACGCCCACTTACACCATCGATTTCGCCCGCAATATCGAGCGCATGCTGCACACCGAGTATTACGGCCTCTACAACCAGGTCTGCGGCGGCGAGACCGGCCGCTTCGAAGTGGCGGAGGAACTGGTGAAGGTGCTGGGCCTGGCCGACCGGATCGAGGTGAAACCGGTCAGCTCGGATTTCTTCGCCGCCGACTATTTCGCGCCGCGGCCGCCGTGCGAGCGACTGGTCAACTACAAGCTCGACCTGCTTAACATGAACAACATGCGCGACTGGCGTATCTCGCTCGAGGAATACATCGCCGACTACTACGGCGAAGTCGTCGCCGAGCTGCACGGGACCAGGCTCAGCGCCGCAGAATGACCGCGTCGAATAAGCCGCTGCGCATAGCCGCCTTCGGCTTCCGCAGCCTGCCGCCCAGCCAGGGCAGCGCCGGCGCGGACAAGTTCGCGCTGGAACTCCTGCCCCGGCTGGCGTCGCGCGGGCACGAAGTCGTGGCCTACAATCGCGTCTATCCCGATCAGGATGCGAATCGCGACGGCGAGTTTCGCGGTGTGAAAGTGCGGTCGTTCAGAACGGTCGCGCGATCGGGCTTCGACACCTTGCTCCATTCGGCGAAAGCGACTTACGACATCATCCGGCACAATCGCGCCGATGTCGTCCACATCCAGAACGGCGGCAACAGTCTGTTCGCGGCCGTCCTGCGCCTGTTCGGCAAGCGCACCTATCTGAGCCAGGACGGGCTGGACTGGGAACGCGACAAGTGGTCGTGGTATGCCAAGCTCTACTTGCGGATCATGACCCAGCTGACCGCGCGCGTGCACAACGAAGTCATCTTCGACAACGTGTTCGCCCGCGCCTATTTCGAGGATCGGTTCGAGCGCAAATACGCCTTCATCCCTTTCGGCGCCGACGTCGAGGACAACGGCATTTCGGACGATATCCTCGGCAGGCTGGGGCTGGAGAAGGACAACTATCTTCTGTTCGTCGGCCGGTTCATCCCGGACAAGGGCCTGCAATACCTGATCCCCGCGTTCGAGCGGACGAAGACGGACAAGAAGCTGGTCCTGGTCGGCGGCAGCCCCAACCCCTCGGCGTTCGAGGCGGGCTTGCGCGACACCGACGACGCACGCATCGTTTTCCCGGGGTTCGTCTATGGCGCCGACACCCACGCGCTCATGCAGAACTGCTATGCCTATATCCAGCCGTCCGACGTCGAAGGTCTTTCGCCGGTGATCCTGGAAAGCTCGTTTCTCGGCGCGCCGGTGATCTGCAGCGATATCGAGCAGAACCAGTATATCCTCGGCGATACCGGCGTCTATTTTCGCAAGGGCGACACCGATCACTTGTGCGAGGTGCTGGCCGAAGCCGTCGGCGATCAGGCGAAGCTGAAGCAGCAGGCCGCCGCGCAGCGGCAGCGGATCACCGAGAAGTTTTCATGGGATAGCGTCGTCGACGATCACGTCGATATCTTCCGCTCGCGTTGAGCGGCAGGATGCCCAATCTCCTCTCGATCAACGCCTATCACTATGTGCGCGGCGGCGCGGATGTCTGCTATTTCGAGCATGCCGCCCTGTTCGAACGGCAGGGCTGGGGCGCCAGCTATTTCTCGATGCACCACGACGAAAACCTGCCGTCGCCCGACAGCAGCTATTTCGCCGAGAACATCGATTATCACAAGCCGGGCCCCAAGCTGCAGAAGCTGCTTCATGCCGGCCGGATCGTCTATTCGTTCGAGGCGCGCGGGAAGATCGGCGCGCTGCTGGACAGCCGGCGCATCGACATCGCCCACGTCCACAATATCTATCATCACCAGTCGCCGTCGATCCTTGCCGAGTTGAAGCGTCGCGGCATCCCGACGGTGATGACGGCGCACGACCTCAAGATCGCCTGCCCGAACAACAAGATGATGAACCGCACCGGCGTCTGCGAACGGTGCAAGGGCGGCAAGGTGTGGAACGTGGCGCGCTTCCGCTGCGTGCAGGACAGCACCGCCGCCAGCACGCTGATCGCGATCGAATCAGCGGTCCACAAGGCGCTCGATCTTTATCAGCGCAACCTCGACCGGATCGTGACGCCCAGCCGCTTCTACCGCGACAAGCTGATCGAATGGGGCTGGGACGCCGACAAGATCGTCCACATTCCCAACTTCATGCCAAGCCTGCCACAAGTCGAGCCGACCCCCGGCGGCGATTACCTGCTCTATTTCGGGCGCCTGGCGCCGGAAAAGGGCGTGGCCACGCTGGTCCGCGCCGCGGCGATCAGCGGCATTCCGGTCGTCGTGGCGGGCACTGGCCCCGAAGAGGCGGCGCTGCTCCGCCTTATCGCGGAACTGGACGCGCCCGTGCGGCTCGTCGGCTTCCAGAAGGGCGACGCGCTCTGGCGGTGGGTCGATGGCGCGCGCGCGGTCGTCCTGCCATCCGAATGGTACGAGAACGGCCCGATGAGCACTATCGAGGCCTTCGCGCGGGGCAAGCCGCTGCTGGGCGCGGCGATCGGCGGCATTCCCGAGCTGATAGTGCCGGGCGAAACCGGCTGGTCGTTTCCATCGGGCGATGCGGCGGCGCTGGCGGCGGCGATGGGCCGGGTCCTGGCCACAAGCGAAGGCGAACTTGGCCGGATGGCCACGGCGACACGACGCTTCGCCTCGACCGAATTCGCGCCATCGACTTATTACGAGCGGATCGAAAAGCTTTATGCCGGCTTGGGCGTGTCAGCGGACAGAAGCGCTCGATAAGGCGGGAGCGGCAGCGCAACGCCCTCAATAGGCGTTGCCGTGCACCATGACCTGGAACGTCCGGACGATGATCTTCATATCCGTCCAGAACGACCACTGGTTGAGGTATTCGAGATCCGCATCCACGCGATTGGTAAGGTCGGAAAGCGTTTCGGTCGATCCGCGGTAGCCCTTCACCTGGGCCAGCCCGGTGAGACCCGGCCGGCAGGCGTGCCGCCACCAATAGCGGGCGTCGATATCCCAGAACAGCCGGTTCGACGCCTTGGAATTGACCGCGTGCGGGCGGGGGCCGACAACGCTCATCTCGCCAAGCAGAACATTGATGAACTGCGGCAATTCGTCGATGCTGGTCCGCCGGATGAAGCGCCCGACGCGTGTCACGCGGTCATCCGCCCTGCGGGTCGAAGCGGCGCCCAGCACATCGCACTTGTCGACCCGCATGCTGCGGAACTTGAGCACATAGAACAGCTTGTTCTGTCGGCCTATCCGGGGCTGGCGAAAGAATACCGGCCCGGGGCTGTCGAGCTTGATCGCCAAAGCGGTCACCAGCATGAGCGGGCACAGCGCAACGAGCGAGCACAGGGCGAAAGCCACATCGAACAGGCGTTTGGTCAGCCTTTCGCGCAAGTCGAGCGGTCCGCGCGCCACGACCAATGTCACGGCGCCCATGTGCGATCCCGTGCCGAGCGGGCGAATATCGTCCATCCCGGAAACGACGATCTCGGCATCGACGTTCATTCCCTGGAGCATATGCGCCCAGACCCCGCGCCTGTCTGTGCCGCAGCGCACGACGACGCGATCGGCCTTGCCGACCAGCTTGGCGAAACGGTCGAACGTCGCCGGGCCGGGATTGGCAGGGTCGAACAGCGTGGCGGTATCCACCGACAATGCTGCACAACCGGGATCGAGCGGCACGCCATCGCGCAGCTCGATCACCGAATAGAGCGTTCCATCGAGCTGCCTGCGCGCATAGCTCGCGAAAATCATCCGGAACATGAGCACCAGCGTGATGGAAAAGAACAACCCGAAAGCGAAATGCGCGCGGGACACGATATCCGTCGCCTTCAGGAATAGCGCCACCAGCGAAAGCACGCCGGCGGCGATGCCGATGGCCCCCATCGCGCGCAGCAGCGACGCCCGCTGCCCCAGGATAACCGCGTCCGAATAGGCTCGAGTCAGCCCGGCGCTGACGAGGTAGACCGGCAGAAAGGCGCCCAGCAAAACGGGGACTGTATCCGGCAAAGCTATGCCGAAGCGGGTCAAGCCAGCGGTCACGAAGCCGAGCACGACGGCCGCCACGTCGATAAGCACCAGGCCTACGGCGAGGGTGAGCCTGACCGCCCTCTTGGAGCGAGCTTCGTCCGGGACCAATCCAGCCTCTCGGAGTTCAGCCGGAATGACATGTATATTCACGCCCTGCCCTTCGATTGATCGAACTTAAACGTCCACACTCGACTCAGCGGCTGCAGACTATGCTGCAACCGCGAATAGGACAACATCAAAAGCTGTGCGATGTCGTGATTATTCGCCAAGAAGATATTGTCCGTGAACGAAAAGCATCCTTTCCAATTTTAACCATCGCATCGTCATCGTGCGATTTCCCCGCCGCTCTTGCGTAGCGCGATCGTATCGATCCGCACGGTCGCAGCCGACTGTCCCTCACCGGGAAGAACCCGCAATCGCCAGCGCTGGGGTGTGCAATTCTCGGGAATGGAGACCGGATAGGCGTAGGAAGCCTGGCCCGCGCGGATCGCCTTCGCCTCGCTCCAGATCGGCGCGACTTGTCCGCGCGAACCGCAGACCAGCTCCCACTGCAAATAAGTGTCCTGGATGTCGCCCGACACGCCCGCCCTTTGTTCCAGGCTGTAGCTGCCCGGGGGGAAACCCGTAACGCGCTCCGCCACCGCCGCCATCTTCTCGGGCTGCACGTCGATCTCTAGCGCCGCATCCGTGCCCAAACGCGTTTCCACCCGTTCGTTGGTGATAAGACGCCAGCCGACAGGCGCGGTCTCCGGATGCACGGTCGCGGCGTTGAACCCGAAATCGTCGAGCGCGGCCGGCGGCATCGCGCCCGCCGTGCTCACCAGTTGCCGCGCGACGTCATAGCGATCGCTTTCCATCAGCTTGTCCAGCAGCCGTGGGATCAGCCCGGCATGATAATCCGGCAGACGAATTCGTCCCTCGATCAGCAGCGTCGCGACATTTGCCGGATCGGAACCCATCTCGGTCGCGAACTTCACGATCCATGGGAACCACGGTCGCTGGGCATGTCGGATGAGGCCGGCACGCAATTTTGGGTCGCCGAGGCTTTGGGCGAACGACGCGTTCAGGGTGCCGACCGCGGACGGCCGGACGGTGAACGCGCGATCGAGATGGAGGAAGAAACCCTCGTAATCCCCGGCAATGCTCGCAAGCCCCAGCAAGGCCGTCTGCGTCGCCAGATCGCGGCGGGAAATACGTTCGGCGAGCAGCAATTCTTCCCTGAAGCCATCGCGCCCGATCAGCCGCGATGCCAGTGCCACCTGCCGCATCGCCGACGCGTCGAGCGGTGTTTCGGCGAGCACCCGCTTCGCCGTGACATCGACCAGACGCAAGTCTTCCGGACTTATCGGATCGGAGCCGAGCAGAGTTTCGTCATGGCTGGCCGAAACGATCCGCGGATTGCCGCCGATTGCCGACGGCGCGGATGCGGCATCGGCCTTGAGCCAGTAGGCGACCGCCGCATCCTGCCAGGCGAACGCCGCCCCGCCCAAGGCGAGCACGCCCAAGATGATCCCTCGAAGCAGCATGATGCGGCAGCGCAGCAGAAACTGCTAGGCTGGCGGCCTTGCTGTGTCGATCTCTTCGCCTTCGCCATAGCGGGTGCCATAGCCGTACCCGTAGCCATAGCCGTAACCATAGCCATAGGAATGGCGACTGACATCGATCTTGGTGACGACGACGCCGAAGATGTGATTGCCGACGTTACGCAAGCGCTGCATCGCACCGCGCACCGCGCGGCGCGGCGTCTTTTCGGCCTCGATCACGAACAGCAGGCCGTCCACCGCCCGGCCGATCAGCGGAGCGTCGGCCAGGCCCAGCACCGGCGGAGCGTCGATGACCACGTGGTCGAAGTGCGCCAGAAGCATGTCGACGACTTCGCGCAGGCGTTCGCTGCTGAGCAGTTCGGCGGGGCTGGGCGGCAATGGGCCCGTGGTAACCACCGACAAGCCGCGGCGATCCGTCTCGCGCACCACGCCGGCGATGTCGTTTCCGCCGATCAGGAGGTTCGAAAGACCCACCGCATTGCTGACGCTGACGAAACGATGCACCGACGGAGAGCGCAAATCCGCGTCGATCAGGACGACACGCTTGCCCGTGCGGCCGATGATCTCCGCCAGAGCGAGCGCCGTGGTCGATTTGCCCTCGCCCGGCCGGGTACTGGAAACCGCCACGGATTTCGGCAAGCCATGGTTCGTCGCGAAAGCCAGCATCGAACGAATACTGAAATAGGCTTCGGACACCTGTGACTTGGGGTCCTCCAACTCGTTGAGCGGGTTGCTGCTCGACATCGGCACATTGCCGAGCAGGGGCAGCTTGAGGAACTTGCCGACGTCTTCCGGATTACGGATGCCTTCGTCGATCTGCTCGAGAGCGAGAACCGTGATGGCGGCCAGCGTAACGCCGATCAGGAAGGCGAGCCCAAGGTTCAGAACGAGGTTCGGACCAGAAGGCGCGGTCGGAATCTTGGCTTCGTCGACGACGGCGATGTTGCTTGCGCCAACGGTGCCGGCGACACCGATTTCCTTGTAGCGCTGCAGCAGCGCATCATAGAGCTGGCGGTTGGTGTCGGCATCGCGCTGATAGATGTTGTATTGGATGGAATCCTGCCGCTGGCGATCGAGCTGTTCCTTGAGAGCCGTGACCTGCTGATCGAGGCCGCGCTCACGCGCCAGCGCTTCGGTATAGCTGAGCTTGCGACTTCCGGCGATGCGGCCGGTCTCTCCGGCAATCGCGGAATCGAGCGAATCGATCTGCTGCTTGAGCGCACGCGCGGCCGGATACCCGGGTTCGAACCGCACCATGAGCTTGGCATATTCACCAGCCAGTTCGGCCCGGCGGGCGCGAATGTTGCCGATGGCCTGGTTGGATAGCAGTTCGGGCGTGCTTTCGGCCGAGTTGGACGACGCCTTGCTTTCCGCTTCGATACGGTCCGCGCGCGCTTCGAGCAGCGCCCTGTTGAGCGCTTCGAGATCGGCCGACGCCAGAGTCCGCTGGGTGAAGGAGCGACCTTCGGCGTCGCGCGTGATGTCGAGCGTCACGATGTCCTTGTTCGACGCATAGGCGACAGCCTCGCGCTCGGACTGCTCCAACCGGCCACGCAGGGCGGCCAGCCGCTGTTCGAGGAAGCGCCGCGCATCCGCGGTCGACGAAAACTGGCGATCCATGGTGCCGCCGATGAATTCCTGCACCCAGGCATTGGCGACCTTCGCCGAAAGCTCGGGCGAACGGCTGGTGTAGGAGATATCGACGAGGCGCGAACCGCGGATCGGCTGGATAGCGATACCCCGGCGCAGCAGATCGATCGCCATGCGTTCGCGCAGGCGCATCGCCGCCGGGCCCTTGCCCGCGGCTGCCGGAGGGGCTTCGATGCCGTGGGCGGCAAAGAAGCTGTTGTTCTTTGCGAGGTCGAGCTTGCGCGCGACGCGCTCCGCCAGCGAGCGCGCCTCGAGCAGCGCATACTGCGTCGCATAGAATTCGAGGTCGCGGCCTTCCTGCTGGGAATCGAGACCTTCGACGTTGGTGACGTTCTTCTGTTCGCGGCCGATTTCGACTTGCGTGCGCGCGGTGTAGCGCGGCGCCGTCAACAGCGTCACGAGCAGGCCGAGCGCCAGGCAAACCCCGACGATGGCGATGATGACGAAGCGCCACCTGACGATCGCCTGCCAATATTGCAGAAGGCTGGGCGAGAGGCCCGAAGCCTCGTAATCGCCGCCGACCGATCGCTCGGGCAGGATCAACTCCGGACCCCCGAATCCCCCGTCAGAAATGTTCCGCTGCGTTACCATAAGCGTGAATACAGTCCTTAGAGATCAGTTGCGCGAAAGCGCGATGACAAGCGGGCCGCTGATAAGCGGCACGGTCTGCAGAAGGTCCTTGAACAGGCGCCTCGAGCGGGATTCACCCACCATGACCACATCGCCGGCGAAAATCTGCGGATCGGGGTATGCCCCCTCGCGGATCGCCTTCAGATCGTACAGCGCGGCATAGCGCTGCCCCTGCACGGTCCGGAAAACGACGATCTGGCTGAGCCGCGAGAATTCATCCGTGCCTTCCGCCGTCGCCACCGCGCGCAGAAGCGACATCTGGCCCAGCACCGGATAGACACCGGGCTTGCGCACCTGGCCTTCCACAGTGACGACCTGGCTGACCGTTTCCTTCAGGTTCACCGTAACCTGCGGATTGCGTACGTGCGCCGCCGCCAGCCGGCGCGCCAGATCGGCCTCCACTTCGCCGGGAGTCATGCCCGAAACATCGACGACGCCCGCAAGCGGAAACGACAGCCGGCCGCTGGCGTCGACCTGAACTTCACGCTGCGAAAGCTCCTCGACCCCGAAGACATCGATGATGAGGCGATCGAGCGGGCCGATGAAATAAGGGGGGGCCGCGATGCTCAGATCCGAGCGGCTGGGACGCGGCAGTTCGTTACCCGGCATCACGCTGAGCTGCGGATCGCCGCCGATGGTTGCCCGATCGGCACTGCAGGCCGAGAGCGCGATCGCCCCCATCGCGCAAAGCGTCAGCCGCGCAAAATTCCCGGTATTCATCGAGCTGTCCGCTTCCACATATCTGTCCGACCAATGCTTGGGAAAAAACTACCCGTACAAATGATAGTAAATCGTTAACCGTGTTTTATCGTATTTTTTCATGCGCTTCCCGCGGCGTCGAGGACGTGGGGGAACGCATCCACAGCACGGCCACCGCCGCCAGGCACGACAGCGCGGGGACGCGTAGCGGATAATCGGTGATCGACGCCAGAGCAAACACAACGAGAACGACCGCGCCGAGGCGCCCGCACATCGCCGCTTGCGGCGATCCTGCGGAAACCCGAATCAATTTCACGCAGCGCACCGCGAATGCGACCACCGCCATGGCCACCAGCAGAACGGCCGGAATACCCCCGGCAAGCGCCAGTTCGAGCCAGTCATCGTGGACATGGTTCATGTAGAAGCTGCGAAGCAGGCCATCGGGCTCATGCAGTTGATAGACCGCTTCGAAAGTGCCCATCCCCGTGCCCAGCGGCAGATAGTCCCGGATCATGGCGAGCACCTGGGGCAGAATGAGCAGCCGCATCTCGCCGTCGGCTCCGGCCGCGAGACGCTCCACCGACAGCGCTCGTCCCAACGCCACGCTAAGTCCCGCCAGCGCCACCAAGGCCAGCGGGAGCAGCCACAAAGCCCAACGGGAACGTCCAGCCGCATCGCCCGAAGCCGGACTACGCAGCCCGAGCGCCAGGAAAGGCAACACGGCGAGCGCAAGCAACGCGATCGCGAGGCCCGAGCGCGAACCGGTTATCAGGATAAGCGGCAACAGCAAAACCGCGCCGACGCCCATGACCGGCCAGAACCGCAAGCCATGAGTCGCACGATCGGCGCCCGCCCTTCCGAATTCGCCAAGTTTCACCCAAACGAACAGCATCGGCAGCAGGGTGACGAGGAAAACCGCCTGGTGATTGCGGTTGGCGAACAGCCCCACCGGCAATCCGTTATGGGTGATGTCATAGAAATAGAGCGGCCCCTGCGGATCGCCCAGAATCTGAAGCGCCCCCACGACGACGCTGCACAGCCCGAGGGACAGGACAACCGGGACAAGACCCGCTAGCTGGCGCGCATCGAGCTGGACACCCAGCACGAGAACGGCGAGCGGCGCGATCATCGCCCATGCCGCGTTCCGCGTCGCGTCGGGCGCCATCGACAGAGGCCGCCATTTTTCTTGGAGACCGGCGACCCGATCGATCTCGGCGATAATGCCTCGTCCCGGCAGCGCCTGCCAGATGTCCGGCGGAAGCGGCACGAGTTGCAGAAGGACGAGCAGGACCCATGCGCCGGCCATCGCGAACAACAGACGATTCGCCCCGACGTGTTCGAGCGTAAGGCCATGGAAGGCGTAAGCGAGGAACAGAACCGAAGCCGGGCGCAAGTACATCAGCGACTGGATATCGCCGCGTGACCCACCACCCATCAGGAAGGCCAACGCCAACAGGAGCGAAAGCGCCCAGAATTTTTCGTTCGCCCGAAAGTTTGCGAAGACGCCGGCCGACCTAAGGCTCGTGCCGACATGCATTACCCGCCGGCCGGCGG
>Ga0075370_10001164_pt1 | contig 11048 bp, 11 predicted proteins | sample EndMethybrTD3035_FD_71398 | JGI IMG/M metagenome (GOLD analysis project Ga0075370, IMG submission 71398) | Populus endosphere microbial communities from Tennessee, USA - Endosphere MetaG P. TD hybrid TD303-5 | ecosystem: Host-associated > Plants > Roots > Endosphere | place: USA: Tennessee... | reverse complement strand
TGCAGCCGCTCGGCAAAAAGCCGTCCCAGCATGTCATTTGCGGCGCCGGGCGGCCACGGCACGATCACCTTGATGATCCGGTCCTTTTGCGGCCACGCCGATTGCGCCGCAACGGGGGACTTCAATACGGCCAAAGCCGCGGCGCCTGCTGCCGCCTTGATTAGATCGCGTCTCCTCATCACGCTTCTCCCTTGGTTTCTTTTCCTTCGGCTTCTTTTGATTGTTGTCGTTGTTACTCCGCGGCGGCAGCCCTCTTCAGACCGGCAGAAGCGACAGCCTCCGCGATCTGCGCCAGTTCCTTCCGGTCAGGCTCGACCGTCGGCGGCCGCATGGTCGCGCTTTTGAAGATGCCCGCGGCCACCATGGCCGCCTTCATGTTGGCGTGCGCTTCGCCGGTCGGCTCGCCGCCGCCATAGACCGCATCCTTCAGCGGATCGATCCGCGCCTGGATCGCCATCGCGCGCTTGAGATCGCCGACCTTGACCGCCTGCAGCAGGTCGTGGATCAGCCCGGGGATGACTGATGCGAAGCCGACCAGCGCGCCGTCGACGCCCTGAACCATCGAGGCGAGCAGATATTCGTCATGGCAGGTCAGCAACGCCTTGCCCGGCGCGACGGCACGGATCGCCCGGAGGTCGCGCTCGTACTTGTTCATCTCGCGGGTCCCAATCTTGAAGGCTTGAACCCACGGCAGCTGCGCCAATTCTGCGAGCAGCTCGGACGGGAACGAGGCCTTCGTCCAGGCCGGGTAGACATGCACGATCAGAGGAAGGCCGCTCGCCTTGCCGACTGCCTGGAAATAATCGATCACATGGCTCGACCGGAAACCGAACCGGAGCCAGTGGTGCGGCGGCATGATGTCGAGCGCTTGTGCGCCCGCGTCCCTCGCCCATTGCGCCTGCTCGATCGCATCCTTGATGCCTTCGCAAACGATCGACGAGATCACAGGACACGACCCGGCCACCGCACCGGCGACGATGCGCGTGACCTCTGCTCGCTCGCGCGGGGTCAGCGAGAACACTTCGCCCGTGTGACCGTTGGTCATCATGCCGACCACACCCGGCTGCGCGGCAAGCCAGCGCGCGAACGACGCCAGCTCCTGTTCGTCGATCGAAAAATCGGGACGGAACGGCACTGCCATCGCCGGGATGAGGCCGTGAAAGTTCGTCATTGTCGGCATATATGGACCCTCTTACTTTGCGATTTGACTTAGCTTCGCCGGGGAAACGCCGGCGCCGCCGGCCTGAATGGCACGCGAGAGTTTTGCAGCCGCAGCCATCACCGGCTTTCGGTTCGCGGCAAAGGCCTTGAGCGGCATCGCGAAGGCAGGCGCTGCGACCGAGAGTGCGGCAAGCGGAATGCCATCGGCATCGAGCACGGGTGCTGCGAGAACGCGCAACCCCGTGACATTCTCCTGATCGGATAGCGCAAAGCCGCTGCGCCGGACCTGATCCAGACGCGCGAGTAGCGCGTCGAGGCCCGTCAGGGTCGTCGACGTCAGCCTGCGACGCGGCGCGGCCTCAAGCAGCCTGATCTGCGTCTCGCGCGGCAGATGAGCCAGCACGGCCTGGCCGATTGCAGTCGAATAAGCCGGCACGCGGCTGCCGATCCGCACATCGACGCCCAGGCGCACGAGACCGGCCTGAACCCGTTCGACATAGACGAGATCGGCGCCGTCCGGCACGGCGATCGAAGCGGCCTCGATGGTATCATTGACGAGTTCGCGCAGCAGCGGGCGGGCGAACCCGCGCAGATCAGTGCGCGCGATCGCGTTGAAGCCGAGATCGATGCATTTGAGGGTCAGCCTGAAGCGCTTGGCCTCGGGAATCTTTTCGACGTAGCCGAGTTGCACCAGCGTGTTGAGAAAGCGAAACGCGGTGGCATTGTCGATATCGGCGGCGCGCGCCACTTCCGCCAAACCCATTTCGGTTCGCTCGGCGGTGAACGCCTCCAGCACGCGAAACCCTTTCGCGAGCGAATGAACCGAATTCTTGTCGGATGCAGCCGGCATCGAACTCACATCCATTAGTTCGGATAGCGAACTTTAGTTCGCATATATATTTTGGCGAGGCATGACGGTTGAGTCAACACGCGCAAACGCCGTTCACGGCGCACCGCCCGCGACGTCCGAAAGCCGCCGACGATCTCAGCGCAGAACAAGCGCGACGTGCTTTCGGTGGTCGATGCGCGGAACTGGAACGCGCATTTCAAGAAGATCTGCTGAATGGGATTGTCGCCGCGTCACGCGGCTGATTTTCGTTCCGAGTCTTTGGCTTAGCTGGATTGTCGCAATCCCCGCATGAACTCAATCCGCCGGCCCCATTGGCGCAAGTATGGTCGTACCCTCGGCAAGAATCGGATACCACTGCGCGCTTCAAATCCAGCATCCTGGCTGGATCCTGGAGGGCCAGATGGCGAAGAAATCGAAGAAGAAGTCGACGAAGTCAGCGTCGAGAAAGAAAGCAACGACGAAGTCGGCTTCGAAAAAGAAAGCAACCAAGAAGGCGCCGGCCAAGAAGGCGACCTTCCTTTCCAAGATGAAGAGCATGTTTGGCGGCTTGTGAGACGCGTCTCACTGATTGTTGATTGATTTGTCCGGCCGACGATCGCGGTTTTGCCCCGCGACCCAATCCCACTCTTCAGATGATCCCCGCAGACGGCCTCAGGCGATCGCCTAGGCCGCCGACGTTTCCGTTTGCACCATCATCGCGTCGATGCGCGGCTTGCGGGACGAGCCATAGAATTCCACGGCCCGTTTTGCAGTCTTGACCTGCAGGCGGTCGAAGCTCGACTGCGCCTGGTCCAGATCCATCACCGACATGCCGCGGCCGGCCGCCGAGAGGCGCAGGATCGACTTGGTCGTGGACCAGCAACAGCCGGCCGCCTTGGCCAGCACCAGCACGGTGTCGGAGCTTTCGTCGAGCAGCGCCCGCTCGACGAGATCGATCGGGAACTGGCCGAAGACTGAAAGCGCCACGGCGGTACGCTCGAAATTGTCGGCCCGCGCGAAGGCATGAACTTCCGCTTCGCTGAACTGACCGGTCATGCACAGACGCTTGACGCGCACCCGCGCCTTCTCATGCTCGAGTGAGGCGTCGCGCACTTCGTTATTAATGTCGGTCGCGACAGCGGCAACCACTTCCGAGACCGTTTCCGCCACGCGCGGCGGATACTCGGCGGCGATCTTGGCCCGGACAGCGGCCGATGCAGATTCCAGCAATTTCAAGAAATGGTGCCGCGGGATATCGCGGCGCGTTCCGACATGGAGCTGCAAGGCTTCGTCGTTGCGTGCACGCGCGATCAGCTTGCCGAAGCCCTTGTCGGAGAAACGTGCGCCGGGATTCTTCGCGGTGCTGCGCACGACCCGATGGTTGCCGCGCTCCACAAGAACGTCGGTGACGGATTCGCTCAAGGTCCGCCGCTGGCTGATCGCCTGCAAGTGATCCTGGCTTTTGGTGCTGGCGGTCGAGACGAGATCGGCGTCGCTGAGGACTTCCGACCATCGCAGGACCGGCTCGGCGACCGCGATCTCGTCGTCGAAGGCGAGCGACTTGATCACATTGGCCGGCGCATGCGGGATTTTCGCGAGTTGATGCGAAAGCTTGATGCGGACCTTGGTTTCGATGTCAGTCGCGAGCGCCGTCAGAACGTCGCCGAATACGGCGATCTGCTCGCCCGAATAATTGCTAGAGCCAGCGACAAACAGGTTGCTCACCAGCGCCAGGGCCTTTTCCCGCTTGCGGGGGCTGCCGGAGGCAATCGCGGCTTCGAGGTCGGCAATGAGAGAAGAATGTTCTGACATGATCGTTTCTCGATCTTCTATAAGCTTCTGCAATGCCCGATCACCGAGCGGCCACTTGTGTACCAACAAACCGTGAAGGTTCCTTTTCGGGAATTGATCGTTTTATGATTCAAATCTGCGTCAGTTTTGGCCGATTTGTTAAGACGGCGTTAACCGTGATTTTCGGACTGGCTCTTATGGTTCGGCGCACGCCGGCGTCAGCGTGGCGGCACAATCCGCGCACCGCCTGTCGCGCAAACGAAAAGCCCCGGCCGAAGCCGGGGCTTTCTTACTTATGACAGTCCGTCCCGCGTTACTGCTGCGGAGCCGGCGACGACTGACCCGTCGTCGACGGGGCTGTCGGAGCGGGCCGGTTCGCGGCCGGCGGATTGATCGTTGTCGGGGTCGATGGACGCGTCTGCGAAATCGGCGGCTCATTACCCGCATTAGACGCCGTCTGCGTATCGTTACGCGCAAACGACAGCGCCACTAGAACCAACACCACCGCGGCAAGGCCGCCCAGAATCCAGCCCCACGAGGCATTCGCCTCGCGCTCCGCCTCCCAGTTCGGTGTCTGCATTTCGTTCAGACGATTGGGATCGCGGAAATCGCGATTGGGATCGTAATCAGCCATTTGGGCCTCCTCTCATGCTCGACCCATACAACTCGCACGCACAGAAGCGGGTTCCGCACCGCTGATCACGGAATGTGACGAAAGATGAAGTGGGAACCGATCACCGCGCCGCCGCAATTCCCGCGGGCGCGCTGGTATTTCCCACCGTATTCACCCTGGCTGAATAGACGATCTGCGGGATGAGCAGCCTCTGCCCCGGCAGCAAGGGATTGTCGTCACTTAGTTTGTTGACCTGCGCGATCACCCAGCCCGGCGTATTTGTCCGCGCTGCGATTGTTTCGAGCGTATCATCCGGCTTTGACGTGATCGAAATCGCACTGTCGAACAGTGAAATAGGTTCTTTCGCGGGCACCACATATTTTAATGTCAGCGGGAGGACATAAGACGGCGGTAAAGGGATCGGTGGCCGTTTTTGCTTCGCTTGCGCTCCCGATTGCGGTGCCGCAGCCATCGCCAAGGTCTGCTTTTGCGCTGCGGCAGCCGCGACGCCGACGACCTTGTCGATCACCAGCGCATGAATAACGTCCGATTTGTCGAGCGTGATGTGAACGATCTCGCGATGCTCCCGCAAATCGACATTGATGAGCCGCCCGCGGAAATCCGAAGCCGGCACCGCGCTGGCGCCGCCGATCAGGTTGGTGGCCTGATAGAGATTGATGAACATCTCCACATTGGCCGGAATCCGCCCGGCGATCGGGGTCGGATCGAAACCCAGGATCAGTGCGACCGGAATGTTGACGGCCTTGAGCCGCTCAGCAATCGCAATCACCACGTCACCGCCGGACGAATGTCCGAGCAGCATCACCGGCGCCGACGACGGATCGCGCTTGTAATTGCGCACGATGGTGTCGGTGATGGCGCCGACTTCCACCATGCTGTGAACGGAGGCGGCCACGCCGGCTTTTTCGATTTTGGCGGCAAGACCATCGAGGCCGCGTGAGAAGATCTCTCCCGCAAGTCCCCACATCAGATACACATGGCCCGGCAATTTTCCATTGCCGGCACCGGCCGCATTCCCCGTCCCGCTATCCAGCGCGTCGAGCGAATTTCCCGCACCGCAGCCGCACATGCCGCCCGCGAGCACGATGATAATTGCAATACGAGTGAGAAATTTCATCGGACCGGAAAAACCGTAAACAATGAAACTGAACGCATGCCGATTGACGTTACGCGATATCGCGGCGAGACGCATCCGGCCGCCGGCCCGTGCAATCCATTCCGGTCCTGAACGCGGCCAACAAAAAAGCCCAGGCTTTTGGCCTGAGCGTGTCAGCACATAGGCGTAAGGGAGGCGGCGATCCGCGCCCGCGGATCGCCGTCACCTTAAAAAGCCGCAACTTACTTGCGGTTGGCCAACGCCTTTTCGGCGTCCGATTTCTGGTCGGAAGCGGCCGAGCGGATCGTGTCGAACGCGATCGTCGGCGAGCCGGCGCGCTGGCCGTTCTCAGCCTTCTTGCCGGCGTCGGCGCCCTTGATCGAGGACACTTCACCGGCGAGCACGCCGCCCTTTTCGATTTCGATGTCGCCGTAAACGGCCGACCCTTCGATCCGGCCGGTCTTGCGCAGCGACAGGCAAACCCGGGCTTCGATGTTCTGGAGAACCTTGCCCTGAATGTCGGCCTGGTCGACCTTCACATTGCCCTTGATCGTGCCCGTCGGTCCGACGAGCAAGTCGCGGGCGACGAGATCGCCTTCAACCGTGCCGTGGACGACAATTCGCTCCGGCGCGGTGATCGCCCCCTTGAAGGTCACTCCCTCGCCGAAAAATGCGCAGCTGTTCTCTGCGCCTTCCGTTGTTTTTGTGGAACCGTATTCAGACATATCGCCACCTCAGTTGAACTGAAAATTGATCTCAGACCCCGTCAATCCAGATTGCCGCAACCGTAAACTTTGTTGTGCCCACCATGGCAGTATCTTGGCACCACCGCAATTCCCGCTCGTGGAGTTTCAGCATGTTATGCACCGACGGGCCGCGTGAAACAGCTTTGACATTGCAGCGGAATTCGCCGCGACCAGGCGAACTTTTCGCGCGTTTTGCGGGGCACCTCGCCGATTAATAAAAGGTAAAATTCACAGATTGTGGTTAATCCCACCGCATGAAATGTGGCGGCTACCGCCGTTCCGGCAGCGGAGGAAAGCGGTGCTCGATCCCGCTGATCACGCGGTAGATTTCGGACAACACCTTCACGATCCAGGACCGCAGCGCCGCACGGGTCTCCGGCGCCATCTTCCGCCTCGGGTCGCGGATGAATTCACGGATCGTAACATCCGGTTCATCGAGCAATTCCATGAAGGATGGATCCAGCGCCGGGATCAGCATGTGAAATTCCAGCTCGGCGAGCTCGATATAGGCGGCGCTGCGGAAAAGCGATTGCTTGGCCTCGCCCAACGCTTCGTTCTGAACCAGCACGAACGGGCAATTGCCGACGTGACGGCGCAGCTCATTCGCGCGTTCGAAATCGTCCTTCTCGGGCCCAGCGATATAGAAAACGACCGGCTCGAGCTCGTTCTCCCTCGCCTCGCCTTTGAAATCGCTCTCCACCATCAGATCGAAGAATTTTTTCGACCCGCCGTTCGACAGATCGAGAATGCGGGATTCGGTCCCTGGCGCAGACATGCCGTCGAACAACGGCATCTGATCGGTGACGCGATCGATATTGAGGGCAAGGGCGTCGTTCGGGAACCGTGCGGCCAACGGCGCCGCGGTCACGTCGGTTTCATAGACAATCGGCTGCTGACCGCTCAGGATGAAATGCTCGGCGAGCAGCCTCGACAGCAATGTCTTGCCGCTTCGCGCGCGCGCCGACGCGACGATAATCGCAAAGTTCATTCTCGGCCCATGAACTCACGCGGCGTAAAACGCCGGACAAAATTCGTTCAGGCGCTCGAAGGCGCTTCCGCCGGCGAGAGCTTTTTCAAAACGCCGGCGCGCTCATATTCGGCCGCCACGTGCATCAGCCAGGTACGAACATAGCCGCGCAGCACGAGCGAATAATTGCCAGCTCCACCCTGCGCGTTCTTGTTGGCAATGAAAGTCGAAAACGGCACGCCCGCAAGTTCGACGGACTCACATGCCATCTCGGTCAGCTTCGGAATGCTGATTTCGGTCGAGTCTTTCGACTTCTCGAAATACTTGGCTTTGACCGCAGGATCCCAATCGAAAAAGCTGGTCTCGTTGATGAAATTCTTCACCGCAAAATAGGCGCCGTTCTCGATATAAGGCGCCACCTCGCTGATCTCATCGAGCGAGGCGACCGACGGCCCGAGAACGTGAAACAGGCCGAAACTGACATCGCCGGCGCGAACCGCGTCGAAGAAACCGGAATCCTGGAACGCCTTGAGCGTGTTCGAGAGCAATCCGGCCTTGATGTCGATCAGCGTGATCCGTGCGTCATTGCTGCTCAGCGTATCCAGGATCTTCATCTGGTCACCGGTATGGGTGATGTCGACGATCTCCGTCACCGCCGGATGAAAGCGCTTGAGTGTGCCGCGCGGCGATTCCGAGTCGAACGCCCGCGCAGGCATGCTCTTGGCGCGCAGATAGTCGAGCACAGTGCGAGAAATTGTCGTTTTGCCAACCCCGCCTTTGTCGGCGCCGACCACAAGAACCGCTGGCTTCATTTATCTCGTCCCTTAGATGACACACAGATGCACGTTCAGGCCCGATCGACCTTTGGCCCCGCACCCGCGGGCCGATCCTGGCATCTCATCGATCCGCCGATTTGTCCGGAGGCCTAGAGATATGAAAACCATAGCCCAGAAACCCGATCCACGGGCCCTGGGCGGGATTTAGTTTGGCACGCCCGCCGGGGCCGTCGCTAGAGGTAGAATCAAACCCCTCACAGGCGGAACGAACCGCAGTACTGCGCGTTTTGGCCCTAAGTCCTTGCACTGCGCAAGCAATATTTAGGCGGAACGGTGGATGGCTCGGCACGGCTACAAATCTGAAGAGGCGCGGTTCGACCCCACGGTCATTATGACGTGGGTGATCGGTCTTGCCGCCGCTGCCTTCCTTGCAATGGCTATGTGACGTCTGCGCGACGCAGGCAGACGCCGATTTGCTCGGCGGATCGGTCGCGAGCAGGTTGAAAATGTCGGCGGCCGAGGGACATCCCGGCCATTATTGTTTTAATGAGCTTTCTCAGCGCCACCGATCTGGGTTATCGGTGACCGGCGGCTTTGTCCGGAGCGTGGCTTTTGCTCATCTGCCGACCTTTGATCGTGCCGGTCCTCGCCGCATCGGCGTTGTTTCTCGCCTGCCATTCCTCGTTCGCAGGCGATAACGATGCCTGGAAGGCCGCGCCCGTTTCGACCGTGCGTCCGCAATGGGACGCCGTGCGCGCCGACGCTGCGGAACTGAGCGGCGTCGCGGCTGCCGATGCGCTACCGCGCTTGAACGAAAGCCTCGGCAAGGTCTTTCCCGCAATCACATCGAGTGCCGCGCCTGTTCTGCTGCCGATCGATACGAAGGCCTATCTTCGCGATCTGGCAGCCGACGCCGCCAAGCCCGTGTCCGATTATTCCAGGGGCTTTCAGGCAACGGGCTTCTTCCTCGCGGGTCCGGCCGGCTATGACGCGGTCTTCGCCGTCAAATCCGGCGCGCTCGAGGGGCTTGGCAGCATCGGCGAAACCGAACCGGTGCTCGTTGAGATCTCAGCGTCCACTCTTCTCTATGACATTCCGCCCGCCAAGGCCGTCACCGAATTGCCGGTGCGCGGACTCGAAAAGACTTTTCCGAATATTCGCCGCTTCATTCTCGAAAACTACCTGCGCTACGCCTTCGAGAAATACGGCATGACCTACGTCGTCTCGATTTCCTGTTTCGACGGCCGGGCGCGGGCACGCTGGATTTCGTGCAGCCAGGCAGAACGGGTCTCGCAATATTTCCTCAATGCGCTCGAACTCGCCGGCGGAAGTCCCGACGCGCCGCACGCCGCCGCCTTCGCGGCGAGCGAGCGGCCCAAAGAGGCCTCTCCCGATTTCACCTATCATCCGGTCGGGCGATTGCTGCCCGGCTCCGGCTTCGAGCGCAACGACGGCGTTCCCGACAAATCGGTCTACGCCAATATCCGCTTTCCGTTCGACAAGGCGCCGGCCTTCGCCAATTCGCAATCCTTCATGAATTGGGGCGATTGCGACCAGACCGGACGCACGCCGCATCCGGGCGGGCGCAAGGACGCGCCCTATCGCTGTCGCATCAATTTCAAGCCGCTCGTCTTCAATGAAGGCGCGCCCGAGAATTACGCTTACCCGTGGCGCGACAATTTCTGCGAGCACCGTCATTTCTTCGTCGGCCAGTGTCCGGCCGGCCAAGGTCATCAAGGCCAGGACATCCGGCCGTCTGCCTGCAAGCAGACGAAAGATGGCGCCGATCGCTGCGAGCCTTACCAGGACGACGTCGTCGCCACGCGTGACGGCATGATCCTGCGCGCGCCGCGACAGGAAGCGGTGTTCCTCACCACCAATTCCGCGTCGGAGCATGCGCGCTTTCGCTACATGCATATGAATCCGCGTTACCTCGACGGAGACAATGTGTTGAGCGGGCGCGTGGTGAAGGAAGGCGAGATCGTCGGCAAGGCCGGCAACTTCAACCGTCGCGACAATCTGACCACCTATCACCTGCATTTCGAATTGATGGTGCCGACTCGCGATGGATGGGCGCGGGTCAATCCGTATATGACGCTGGTCGCCTCTTATGAGCGCCTGATCGGTGCGCGCGGCACTGAAGTCGAGGATCCGGAGCCGATCCCGGAAGCCGCCGCGCCGACGTCAGAGGCCGGCGAGGCCAAGGCTGAAAAGCCGCGCGCCAAGAAGCGGCAGAAGAGCAAACGGAAGCGCTATCGCCGTCACTGAACGGGCATCTTGCCCGATTGCCGCCGTATCCATCGCAGATAGGATGGCACAAAGGATTCGCATGACGATTTCAATGCCATCGCGCCGCGACTGCTTGCGTTCAGGGTTGGCCGCGGCGGCTTCCATCGCGCTGCCAGCCAAGGCGCTTGCCCAATCAGCGGCGCAGCCGTTCGAGCAATGGGTCGAGACGTTTCGCGTGCGCGCCCGAGCGCGCGGCGTATCGGAGGCGACCTACAATCGCGTGATGACCGGCCTGAAACCGGATATGGGCGTGTTCGCGCTGCAGCGCTCGCAGCCGGAATTCAGCGAACAGCTCTGGCAATATCTCAACCGCCGCGTTTCGGAATGGCGCATCACCTTCGGCAAGGAGCGCGCCAAGGAATATGCGCCGCTTCTCGCCAAGATCGAGAAAGACTTCGGCGTCGCGCCGGTCACGTTGCTCGGCTTGTGGGGCATGGAGACGGCCTTCGGCGATCCGGTCGTGCAGCAGAACCATTTCCGCCCGGTCTTTCCCTCGCTCGCCGCTCTGGCCTGGGGCGAGCCGCGGCGGCGTCCCTATTGGGAAAAGGAATTGCTCAATGCGCTGGTGATCGTCGATCGCGGCTGGAGCAATCCGGCCGAGATGCGCGGCTCCTGGGCCGGCGCGATGGGTCATACGCAATGGATGCCGGAAGTCTGGCTCAATATCGGCTTCGACTATGACGGGGACGGCCGCGCCTCGCCATTTGGAAAACCCGATGACGCCCTGGCCGGATCGGCGAAATATCTGATCCAGCGCGG
>Ga0075370_10001162_pt1 | contig 11060 bp, 9 predicted proteins | sample EndMethybrTD3035_FD_71398 | JGI IMG/M metagenome (GOLD analysis project Ga0075370, IMG submission 71398) | Populus endosphere microbial communities from Tennessee, USA - Endosphere MetaG P. TD hybrid TD303-5 | ecosystem: Host-associated > Plants > Roots > Endosphere | place: USA: Tennessee... | reverse complement strand
GGTGGTAGCGCAGCTTGGCGACGTTGAAGTCGTCGGCGCCGCCGCCCGCGGTGGTCGCGCCGGCGCGGCCGATGCCGGTGCCCAGCGCCGTGATCATGGTCAGAATCTCGTTGCTGGTGAGCAGTTTCTCGTAGCGCGCCTTCTCCACGTTGAGGATCTTGCCGCGCAGCGGCAGGATCGCTTGGAACTTCCGGTCGCGGCCCTGCTTGGCCGAGCCGCCGGCGGAATCGCCCTCCACCAGGTAGACCTCGCACAGGGCCGGGTCCTTCTCCTGGCAGTCCGCCAGCTTGCCGGGCAAACCCATGCCATCGAGCACGCCCTTGCGGCGTGTCATCTCGCGCGCCTTGCGCGCCGCTTCCCGCGCACGCGCAGCCTCGACGATCTTGCCGCAGATGATCTTGGCGTCGTTGGGGCGCTCCTGCAGGTAGTCGCCCAACAGCCGTCCAACGATGTCTTCCACCGGAGCGCGCACCTCGCTGGACACCAGCTTGTCCTTCGTCTGGCTGGAGAACTTGGGCTCGGGCACCTTCACGCTCAGCACGCAGCACAGGCCTTCGCGCATGTCGTCGCCGGTGACCTCGACCTTGGCCTTCTTGGCCAGCTCGTTCTCCTCGATGTACTTGTTGATCACCCGCGTCATCGCGGCGCGCAGCCCGGTGAGGTGGGTACCGCCGTCACGCTGCGGGATGTTGTTGGTGAAACACAGCACCTGCTCGTTGTAGCCGCTGTTCCACTGCATCGCGACCTCGACGCCGATGTGCGTGCCCGGAATGCCGCCATAGGTGTCGGCCGGCCGCTCGCCGGCGGCGTAGAACACGTTGGGATGCAGGACCGTCTTGCCCTTGTTGATGAACTCGACGAAGCCCTTGACGCCGCCGGCACCGGAGAAGTCGTCCTCCTTGCCGGTGCGCTCGTCCAGCAGCCGGATGCGCACGCCGTTGTTGAGGAAGCTCAGCTCGCGCAGCCGCTTGCTGAGGATCTCATAGTGGAAGTCGGCGTTCTCCTTGAAGATCTCGGTATCGGGCAGGAAGTGCACCTCGGTGCCGCGCTTCTCGGTGTCGCCGGTGATCTTCATTGGCGACACCTCGACGCCGTTCACCGTCTCGACGATGCGGTTCTGGACGAAGCCCTTGCTGAACTCGAGCACGTGCACCTTGCCCTCGCGCCGCACGGTGAGGCGAAGCATCTTGCTCAACGCGTTCACACAGCTCACGCCCACGCCGTGCAGGCCGCCAGAGACCTTGTAGCTGTTCTGATTGAACTTGCCGCCGGCGTGCAGCTCGGTCAGCGCGATCTCGGCAGCCGAACGCTTGGGCTCGTGCTTGTCGTCCATCTTGACGCCGGTCGGGATGCCACGGCCGTTGTCCACCACCGAAATCGAGTTGTCGGTGTGGATGGTCACGACGATGTCGTCACAATAGCCCGCCAGCGCTTCGTCGATGGAGTTGTCGACGACCTCGAACACCAGGTGATGCAGGCCGGTACCGTCGGAGGTGTCGCCGATGTACATGCCCGGACGCTTGCGCACCGCCTCCAGGCCCTCGAGGATCGTGATGGAGCCTTCGCCGTAGGTGTCTGCGGCGGCTGGAGTGACTTCGATCGGGATTGCGCTGTCGATCTCGGGGGTGTAGACCGGCTCGGTGTGCGGCGTTTCCGGCTTGCTGTCTTCGCTCATCAGGATCTTTCTCTCTCTCGGGACCAGGTTTGTTCGTCTCTTGAAAGACCAAATCCGCGGAATGCCGCGGCGGTCTCTTCACTCCCTGCGGAACACCGTCAGATGCGCATCGGCATGACGACGTACTTGAATGACGCGTTGTCGGGGATCGTCATCAGCACGGAGCTGTTGGAATCGGCGAGGTCCAGCTTCACCATGTCCTGGCCCATGTTGGCCAGCGCGTCGATCAGGTAGCCCACGTTGAAGCCGATCTCGATCGCATCGCCACCGTAGTCGATGTCGATCTCGTCCTGAGCTTCTTCCTGCTCGGCGTTGTTGGACGCGATGCGCAGCGTGCCCGGCTCGATGTTGAGGCGCACGCCCTTGAACTTCTCGCTGGTCAGGATGGCGGTGCGCTGCAGACTGGCCAGGAGCGGCGCGCGGCCGAGCGTGACGCTGTTCTTGTGGTTCTTGGGGATCACGCGGTTGTAGTCGGGGAACTTGCCTTCGACCAGCTTGGTGACGAACTCCATGCCCTCGAAAGCGAACTTGGCCTGGTTGTTGGCGAACTGCATCTCGATCGCGCCCTCGGCATCGGACAGCAGGCGCTGCATTTCCAGCACCGTCTTGCGCGGCAGGATCACCTCCTGGCGCGGCACCTCGACGTCCAGCGTGGCGGAAGCGAAGGCCAGGCGGTGGCCGTCGGTGGCCACCAGGCTGAGTTGCTTGCCTTCGGCCACGAACAGGATGCCGTTGAGGTAGTAGCGGATGTCGTGCACCGCCATCGCGAAGGACACCTGGCTGAGCAGATCCTTCAGGGTTTTCTGAGGGACGCTGAACACGGGGCCGAAATTGGCCGATTCCTGCACCAGCGGAAAATCCTCCGCCGGCAGCGACTGCAGCGTGAAGCGGCTCTTGCCCCCCTTGAGCACCAGCTTGTTGGCGCTGGACTCCAGGCTCACAGTCTGGTCGGCCGGCATGGTGCGCAGGATATCGATCAGCTTGCGTGCGCCGACGGTGGTGGTGAAGTTGCCTTCGTCTCCGCCGAGCTCGGCATTGGTGCGGATCTGGATCTCGAGGTCGCTGGTGGTCAGCTGCAGGCGCGCCCCCGTCTTGCGGATCAGCACGTTGGCCAGGATGGGCAGCGTGTGGCGCCGTTCCACGATCCCCGCCACCGACTGGAGGGCGGCGAGGACTTTGTCTTGTGTAGTCTTCAAAACGATCATGACTTACCTCTTCCTTTATTTCTTTAATTCAAATTAGTAGTAGTAGATAAGGGGCGCGCCCCGCTGTGGACAGGGCGATTTTCCGCTTTGGCGACAGGCACTTGCCGTTGCCGGCTGGCTGTGTGCAGGTGCGCTTTCGTGCTGTCGCGCCAAGGCGCACAAGTTCCGGGAGCGCGACTCGCCTGTGGACAACAGCCGGTTTGTGCCGGAACTGTCCCCAGAGTTGTCCTTTGACAGGTCTCGTTGAATCTGCAATGACAGGCATGCATCAGCCCTTGAGCGTTTGTTCCAGCACGTGCAGTTGCTGGTTGAGTTCGGTGAGCTGCTGGCGCTCGCCGGAGATCTTGCGCACCGCGTGCAGCACCGTCGTGTGGTCGCGGCCGCCGAACAATTCGCCGATCTCGGGCAGGCTCTTCTGGGTGAGCTCCTTGGCCAGGTACATCGCGATCTGGCGCGGCCGCGCGATCGAGGCCGGGCGCTTCTTCGAGTACATGTCGGCGACCTTGATCTTGTAGTAGTCGGCCACCGTCTTCTGGATGTTCTCGACCGAAATCTGCCGGTTCTGGATCGACAGCAGGTCGCGCAGCGCCTCGCGGGCCAGGGCGATCGAGATCTCCTTCTGGTTGAAGCGCGAGTAGGCGAGGATCTTGCGCAACGCGCCTTCGAGCTCGCGCACGTTGGAGCGCACGTTCTTGGCCACGAAGAAGGCCACTTCCTCGGGCATCTCGGCGTTCTCGGCGCGTGCCTTGTTGATCAGGATCGCGACTCGCATCTCGAGCTCGGGCGGCTCGATCGCGACTGTGAGCCCGGAATCGAAGCGCGAGACCAGCCGCTCGTGGATATCCGCCAGCCCCTTGGGATAGGTGTCGCTGGTCATGACGATGTGCGACTTCTTGGCCAGCAGGGCCTCGAAGGCATTGAAGAATTCTTCCTGCGTCCGGTCCTTGTTGGCGAAGAACTGCACGTCGTCGATCAAGAGCAGATCGAGCGAGTGGTAGCGCTCCTTGAATTCGTCGAAGGTCTTGCGCTGATAGGCCTTGACCACATCCGACACGAATTGCTCCGCGTGGATGTAGAGAACTTTGGCGTCGGGGCGATCGGACAGCAGCCGGTTGCCCACTGCGTGCATCAGGTGGGTCTTGCCCAAGCCGACGCCGCCGTAAATGAAGAGCGGGTTGTAGAGATGGCCCGGCGTGCCGGCCACGTGCATGGCGGCGGCGCGCGCCATCCGGTTGGCGGTGCCCTCGACCAGGGTCTCGAAGGTCAGGCCGGAGTTGAGCCGGTTCTTGAAGGCGCCGCCGGTCGGATCCTCCCCCGGTCCGGCCACGTCGCGTGGCACGTCGGTCTCGACGGCAACAGCCATCGATACAGGCCGTGCAACGATTTCGCGAGGAGCAAGCGCTAACTCGATGATCACCGGCTGGCCATAGAGCTTCTCGGCCATGGCGGCGATCTTGCCCGCGTACTGGGCCCGGATCCAGTCCAGCTTGAAGCGGTTCGCGACGAAGACGGTGACCCGCGAAAGATCGTCCGCGACCCTGGCGGTCAGCGGCTTGATCCAGGTGTTGAATTGCTGTTCCGACAGTTCCTGCGCGAGCTGGTCGACGCAGGCTTGCCAGAGGCTGTCGCCGATGCCTTCACTCGGCATGGGGGGCTTGAAAGGTGGAGTGTCCCTCGGTCATTTGTCGTTCTGCTTGTGGATAGTCGCCCCTGGGATGGGTCGGTGATTCTAACTTGTCAAAACCTTATCCACATGGTTTTCCGATGCTGCGAAGCCGTTCCCAGGCACGCGCGGATTGTTGCCGCGCCGAATGTTTGCGATAATCGCGGGTTTCCCTGAAAACCTCTTTGTGTGTTTCGGGGTATTCAGCCGACCTGGAGCCGACTTGGCGGCAGGCACGGCAGCCGAACCCGGCCAAGCTCAGCTTGGCGGGTCCATCAGGAAAACCATCATGAAACGCACCTACCAAGCATCCAAAGTCCGCCGCGCCCGTACCCACGGCTTTCTGGTCCGCATGAAGACCCGCGGCGGCCGCGCCGTGATCAACGCACGCCGCGCCAAGGGCCGCAAGCGCCTCGCCGTCTAAGGCGGCCCGGTCGGCCCCGTTTGCCAGTCGTCCCGCTGCCGTCGTCCTTGTCCGCCGGCGCCTCGCGGTTGGCTTCCATGCAGCGCCTCAAGACTCGCGCGCAATTCCAGGCCGTCCTTGCAGGTGCTACCGTGGCGCGCACCACCCATTTCGCCTTGCACCGTTGCTCGCTCGACGCGCAGCCGGGCGCGATGCCGTTGTTCGCCACGCAGGGTGTGTGGGTCGGCGCGATGGTGCCCAAGCGCTGGGCGCGGCGGGCCGTGACCCGCAATGCCATCAAGCGCCAGATCTACCGCATGAGTTCGGCCGCCGAAGCCTCGTTGCAGCCCGCCGCGCACGTCGTGCGGTTGCGCGCGGGCTTCGATCGCAAGGAATTCGAAAGCGCAAGTTCCGATAAGCTCAAGGCCGCCGTTCGCGCCGAGCTCCTGCGACTGCTGGAGCGCGCCGCTGCCGCTGCCGTGCGCGCATCATGAAAGCCCTGCTGATCGGCCTGGTGAAGGCCTACCGCCTGCTGCTGAGCCCCTGGCTCGGGCAGGCCTGCCGCTTCGAACCCACCTGCTCCGCTTATGCGATCGAGGCGCTCGAGCGTCATGGCGCGTCCACCGGCAGCTATCTGACCTTGCGCCGTCTCGCCCGCTGCCAGCCGTGGTGCCAGGGCGGCCACGATCCCGTTCCCCCGAGGAAGGCGCATGGTGCACATGATCCGCGTGCGCTGTTCTCCTCTCTCTTCTCCGACGACAAGAAGTCTTCTTCATGAACGATATTCGCCGCACCATCCTGTGGGTGATTTTTGGTTTCTCGCTGGTGCTGCTGTGGGACCAGTGGCAGGTCTTCAACGGCCGCAATCCCACCTTCCTTCCGTCGACCAAGCCGCACGCGACCGCAACGGCGCCGGTGGCTGCCCCGGCCGGTACGGCGTCGGGCGCGGTGCCGCAGGCCGCCAGCACGGCCCCGGCGAGCGCCAGCGGCGCCGGGGCGGTGCCGGACGGCAAGACCGCCGCGCCCGCGGCGAGCGAAAAGGTCGTGGTCACCACCGACGTGCTCAAGCTGACCTTCGATACCGAGGGCGGCTCACTGGTCCAGAGCGAATTCATCCAGCATGACGACCTGACGGAGAAGGACAAACCCTTCGTCCTGCTCGATCAGAGCCCCAACCGCTATTACGTGGCCCAGACCGGCCTGATCGGCGGCGCCTTTCCCACGCACAAGACGCCCATGCACTTCAGCGGCGAGCGCTCGCTGAAGGACGGCACCAACGAACTCGCGCTGCGCTTCGAATCGGCCGACCTGGGCGGCGTCAAGCTGGTCAAGACCTGGACGCTCAAGCGGGGCTCCTATGACATGCAAGTGCGCCACGAGATCGTCAACACCGGCACGTCGCCCGTCTCGCCGCAGCTCTACCTGCAAATCGTGCGCGACGGCAACAAGCCGCCGGGCGAATCTTCTTTCTACTCCACCTTCACCGGCCCGGCGGTCTACACCGAGACGAAGAAGTACCAGAAGATCGAGTTCAAGGACATCGAGAACAACAAGGCCGACTTCGTCAAGGAAGCGACCAACGGCTATGTCGCGATGGTGCAGCACTACTTCGCGAGCGCCTGGCTGCTGAAGGACGGCATCCCGCGCGACCTGTTCGCCCGCAAGGTCGACAACAACCTCTACGCGGTGGGCATGATCACGCCGGCCGGCGCGGTGGAGCCCGGCGCCTCCAAGGCCATCGACGCCGAGTTCTTCGTCGGCCCGCAGGCCGAGAAAACCCTGGAGGCGGTGGCGCCCGGTCTCGAGCTCGTCAAGGACTACGGCATCTTCACCATCATTTCCAAGCCGCTCTACTGGCTGCTCGACAAGCTGCACACGATGCTGGGCAACTGGGGCTGGGCCATCGTCGCGCTCGTGGTGCTGCTGAAGGCCGCCTTCTACTGGCTCAATGCCAAGGCTTACGCCAGCATGGCGAAGATGAAGTCCATCAACCCGAAGGTGATGGAGATGCGCGAGCGGCTCAAGGACAAGCCGCAGGAGATGCAGCAGGAGATGATGCGCATCTACCGCGAGGAAAAGGTCAACCCGATGGGCGGCTGCTTCCCGATCGTGATCCAGATTCCGGTGTTCATTGCGCTCTACTGGGTGCTGCTGTCCTCGGTCGAGATGCGCCATGCGCCGTGGATCGGCTGGATCAGGGATCTGTCGGCGCCGGACCCCTGGTTCATCCTGCCGGTCGTGATGACGGCGACCTCGCTGTTTCAGACCTGGCTGAACCCGACGCCGCCGGACCCGATGCAAGCCAAGCTGATGTGGATCATGCCGCTGGCCTTCAGCGTGATGTTCATCTTTTTCCCGGCCGGCCTGGTGCTTTACTGGATCACGAACAACGTGCTGTCGATCGCGCAGCAGTGGTTCATCAACAAGCGCCTGGGCGTGATCGGCAAGTAGCGCACGATCGCAAGGATCTCGAGCAAGGGCCGCAGGATGCGGCCCTTCTCGTTCAAGCATCATTCATCCCATGCTGGCGCGCACCACCGATCCCATCGTCGCCATTGCCACGGCATCCGGCCGCGGCGCGGTCGGGATCGTGCGCGTCTCCGGTGCGCGGCTGGCACCCTTGATCGCGGCGATTTGCGGGCGCGCCCTCAAGCCGCGCGAGGCGACTTACTTGCCCTTTCGCGATGCCGGCTGCGGTGCCATCGACCAGGGTCTGGCAATCCACTTCCCGGCGCCGCATTCCTATACCGGTGAAGACGTGCTCGAACTGCAGGCACACGGCGGGCCGGTGGTGCTTCAACTGCTGCTTGCGCGCTGCCTCGAAGCCGCTGCCCAAGACGATCCCGCCACCGGGCGTCCCCGGTTGCCCGGCCTGCGCGTCGCCGAGCCGGGGGAGTTCAGCCAGCGTGCCTTTCTCAACGGCAAGATCGACCTCGCCCAGGCCGAGGCGATCGCCGACCTGATCGATGCCAGCACCGAGGCGGCGGCGCGCAGCGCCGGGCGTTCGCTGTCGGGCGCCTTCTCGCAGGAGATCCACACGTTGCGAGAAGCCTTGATCCATCTGCGCATGCTGGTCGAGGCGACCCTGGATTTTCCGGAGGAGGAGATCGATTTCCTGCAAAAGGCCGATGCCGAAGGCCAGCTCGCCGCCCTGCAGACGCAGCTGGGCGCGGTGCAACAGCGTGCGCGCCAGGGCGCGCTGCTGCGCGAAGGCATCAAGGTGGTGATCGCCGGTCAGCCCAATGCGGGCAAGAGCTCGCTGCTCAACGCGCTGGCCGGCGCCGAGCTCGCCATCGTGAGCCCGATCCCGGGCACCACGCGCGACGTGGTGTCTCAGACCATCCAGATCCAGGGCGTGCCGCTGCACGTGGTCGACACCGCCGGCTTGCGCGACAGCACCGACCTGGTGGAGCAGATCGGGGTCGCACGCGCCTGGGGGCAGATCGAGGGCGCCGATGCCGTGCTGTTCCTGCACGACCTGACGCGCTCCGCCGGCGCCGACTACGCGCAGGCCGATGCGGAGATCCTGCGGCTGTTGAGCGAGAAGCTGAGCGCCGGCGTGCCGGTGCTCGACGTCTGGAGCAAGCAGGACGCAGCCCCCTCCGCGGCACCGGCCACGGGCATCACCCTGTCCGCCCGGACCGGCTTCGGCGTCGAGGCGCTGCGCCAGCGCCTGCTCGAAGTGGCCGGCTGGCAGGCGGTGCCGGAAGGCGTCTATCTGGCGCGGGCCCGGCACGTGCAGGCGCTGTCGCGCGTCGAAGAGCATCTTGCCCTCGCCGCCGAGCACTTGGCGGCTCGTGCGCAGTCTCTCGATTTGCTGGCGGAGGAACTGCGGCTGGCGCAGAACGCGCTGAACGAAATCACGGGCGAGTTCGGCGCCGACGATCTGCTGGGTGTGATTTTTTCGAGATTTTGTATCGGAAAGTAGACAAAAAGAGTTAGTAGATGTGACTTCTGTCACTTCAATTTGTCGCAATCGTCGATACTGCGCTCCGGCACGCACAGCAGGTGAATCAACATGTCATCGAGCATCCAGGATCTTTGCCGAGCCGTCGCACAGAACACCAGCTACGACGCGTTCGCCCCGGCTTTCAATGCCCAGCAGTGGGAGACGATTGCCGGCTATCTGCAGCCCTATGACCTCGGCGCGGGCCAGGTGCTGATCGACCAGGGCGCCCACGATCGCACGCTCTTTTTCATCGAGCGCGGCGCGCTGAGCGTGCACCTGATCGGCAGAGAGGGGCAGATGCGGCTTGCGATCCTCAATCCCGGTTCGGTGGTGGGCGAAGGCGCCTTTTTCTCTCGGCTGCCGCGTTCGGCCAACGTGGTGGCCACGGGTGCCGCGCGCGTCTGGCGGCTGACGGCCATCCGCTTCGCAGAGATGTCGAATCGCCAGCCCGCCTTGGCCCTGGAGCTCACGATGGCCTTGGGTGCTGTGATTGCGAAGAGAATGGTCAACAAGCCCAAGCGCGTGGCGGTGACCTGAAGCTCGGCTGACGAGCGCCTCGACCACCAAAAGCCTCCGCCTTGGAGCTTGAGTCGTACAGATCGAGGGGCTTCGAAGATGGCTGAGGAGTGCGCGTCCTGCGGGACGCAGAATCGCGACGGCGCCAGGTTCTGCAAAGGCTGCGGCCATCGGCTGATGGCCGTGGCCATGGCCGCGAACGACAGAGTGGCGTCTGCCGGCTGGCCGATCACTGAGCGCATGCCGCTGCCCGAGGAGGTGCTGCAGAAAAAGTCGTCCTCCGCCGCCGACGAAAGGACCCTGGTACTCGGTCGCTCGCCGAGCGCGCCATCGCCCGTGCCGGCGCGGCCTGCCCACGTGCCAGCGTCCCCGCCGGCAACTCGAGCATCCAAGGCAGCGTCGCGGCCCGCCGCGCTGCCCGGTCCGGCGGCCACCCGTCGATCTTCAGCCCGATGGGGCGTTCTTGCCCTGCTGCTCGTCCTGCTCGCTGGGGGCGGTTGGTACATGCACAGCCAGCGCGACGCCACAGTGCCAACGCTGAGCCAGGCGCCTGCGGCGGCAGGACCCGTCGCCCTGACCGTGGCGCCGCCTGCTCCCGTGCGAGAAGCGGCGTCACAAGCACCGGCGCAGGAAGCCGAGGCGCCCGCTCCGAAACCAGAAGTCTCGTCGCCCTCGCCGAAGCCCGAGCCGGCCCCACCTGTCCGGCACGCATCGGAAACGGCTGAAGCTCCCGCCCCCACTCCGCCGCCGACGACGGCCGCCGCCGAACCCCCACTATTCGCTCCAACTCCGGCCAAGGCCGATGCCCCGGCAAAGCCGGTGGCGGCCCCTGTGCCCAAGCCGGCGGCCGCCCCCGCGCCCAAGCCAGCGGTGGCCGCTGCCCGCAAGACCCCGCCGGCCGCGTCGGCCGCGGCGCCACAGGCCGCACCGACGCCCGCTGCAGTCGTCGCCGTGGCCCCAGCGGAGCCGGTCGTGCCGCCCAATCCCGAAGCGGCGTGTGCGGGTCAAGGCTTCTTCGGCCGCGTGCGCTGCATGGCCGCCCAATGCGCCAAGCCCGAGAACAGGGCCCATGCCCAATGCGACGCAGTGCGGCGCCAGCAGCAGGTCGACGAGGAGAAGCGCAACCCGAGCCTTGCCAACTGAGGCCCGCTGTACGGCTCAGCCTTTGTGCAGCAACTCGAGGGCGATGGCGAGCGCGCCGGGCTTGCCCGACAGCACCAGCGTGTCTCCGTCGGCCAGCACGACATCGTCGCTCACCGCCTCGGCCTTGCCGTTGTGCCGGCGCAGGCCGGCCACCCGCACGCCCACCGCCTCCAGCGAACGCTGATCCAGCGGCCGGCCCACCGCCTGCGCGTCGGCCGTGAGCGTGAAGCTGTTGAGCCGCTCGTGGTCGAGCTCGTCGGCGTTGTCGTCGTCGGCCCCGTGGAAGTAGCCGCGCAGGAGGTTGTAGCGGGCATCCCGCTGGTCCTGCACCACGCGGATGACGCGCCGCATCGGCACGCCGACCAGCGCCAGCGCATGGCTGGCGAGCATCAGCGAACCCTCGATCGCTTCCGGCACCACCTCGGTTGCACCGGCCGCCTGCAGCTTCTCCAGTTCGCGATCGTCCTTGGTCCGTACGATCACCGGCACCTGGGGCGCATGCGCCC
>Ga0075370_10001161_pt1 | contig 11061 bp, 7 predicted proteins | sample EndMethybrTD3035_FD_71398 | JGI IMG/M metagenome (GOLD analysis project Ga0075370, IMG submission 71398) | Populus endosphere microbial communities from Tennessee, USA - Endosphere MetaG P. TD hybrid TD303-5 | ecosystem: Host-associated > Plants > Roots > Endosphere | place: USA: Tennessee... | reverse complement strand
CCGCCGGCAACTACTACTTCGAAGTGATGGGCACGGCGACCGGCGTCCTTGGCGCCGACTACGACCTGGCCATCCAGGCGAATGCCCCCGGCACGCCGTTGCCGTCGGTGCCCGAGCCCGCCAACATGGCGCTGCTCGCCGCCGGCCTGGGCCTGATGGGCTTCATGGCCAAGCGTCGCTCGCGCCAGCAGTAAGGCGCACGACGTCCCGGCGCCGCGGCGCCGGCCACATGGAAAAGGCAGCCTCGGCTGCCTTTTTCTTGTCCCGGATCAGGGCGCCAGCGGCGCGATCGCCTGGGCGACGGCCCTGGCGCTGAGGTCCTCGGCCCGCATCGGGTGCATCGCCCGTGCGACGTCCGCGCGTCGCGCCGGGTCGCGCAGCACCGGCCAGTTCTCGGCGATGGCGTGCAGCAGCTCGTCGGTGAGCTTGTCGAGCCTGGGCCGTGTCACCGTGGCCAGGTCCGGCGCGCCGGCGAACTCGCCGCGGCGGAACACGTCCCAGCCTTGGAACAGCTCGTTCTGCGCCGTCTTGGACGCCTCGATCTGCGCGCGGAAGAACGCCTCGGCCCAGGCCTGCGGCACGCCCAGCGCCTCCGCCCGCTTGCCCAGCGAGGCGATGACCTGGGCCTCGCGCGGCAGATCCTCGACCGGCAGGTGGTGGTTCCACTTGAACTGCGCGACGTCGGTCGCCAGCAGCAGGCGGGCGTCGATCAGCGCGCGCAGCGACTCGATGCCCCACGGATAGGCCAGCCACTGCTCGTTCAGGCGCGCGAAGGCGCCGCTCTCGAGCTCCTGGTGCAGCCACTGGTCGACGTACGCCTTGAGCACGGCGTCGCGCGGCAGCAGGATCGCCTTCTCGGAAAAATCGAACGGCGCCTCCGGATGGATCGCGCACAGCGACGGATGCAGGCGCTGCTGCAGCCGCGCCTCGATGGCGTCGGTGATCATCACGTCGGCCTGGCCGGCGGCGATGCGCTCGAAGATCGTGAGGTTGTCGGGATGCACGATGAGCGTCGCGTGGCTCGCCTGCGCGCGTGCGAAGCGCTCGTTGGTGCCGCCCGGGTTGACGATCAGGCGCACCTCGGGGCGATCGATGTCGGCCAGCGTCTGGTACTTGCGGGCATCCTCGCAGCGGGCGATGGGCGTCTTGCCGTCGCGCAGCATGGGAATCGAGAAGAACGCCTTCTTCTGGCGCTCAAGCGAGACCGAGATGCCGCCCATCGCGAGGTCGAAGCGGTCGTCGCCGAGGTCGCCCATCAGCGCGGACCAGGTGGTGGGCACGATCTGCAGCTTCACGCCGAGCGACCGGGCCAGGTCGTCGGCGAGGGCGATGTCCAGCCCGATGAAGCGGTCGCTGCCGGCCACGCGGTAGGAGAAGGGCTTGTAGTCGCCCGTGCTGCCCACTCGCAGCGTGCCGCGCGCCAGGATCTCGTCGAGCCGGCTGGCGGCCGCCGGCTTCGCGGCCGGCGCATCGGCCGCGGATGCCGGGTGCGGGACGCCCACGGCAGCGGCGGCGATGGCGAGCGCGGCAATCCAGGTGGACAGGCGGGAGATGGCGGACACGAGAGACTCCGGGGTGGCGACGACGGTTCGGGAGTCTAGGCAATCGAGGCCGCCGCGCGACTCCCGCTCGACCATGCAGGCGCGAATGTCTTCCGGGGACAAGCCAATGGCCGGGCAGGACATGAAAGATTTAAACTATCACTGCGCTAGCAACTATTGATTGGCTCAATTTTGTTGCGGCGGAGACAGTCAGGACATGGCGCGGCGCGACCTCGGCTGCCGCGCCGTCCCGGATTGATCAGACCAAAGGAGATCCCGCATGTCCGACTCAGCGAAGTGCCCGTACTCGGGCGAAATCCGCCAACACGCCGGCGCCAGCGCGTCGAAGAACGCCGACTGGTGGCCCAACCAGCTCAAGCTCGACATCCTGCACCAGCAGTCCAGCAAGTCCGACCCGATGGGCGAGGACTTCGACTATCCCGAGGCCTTCAGGCAGCTGGACCTCGACGCCGTCGTGAAGGACCTGCGCGCGCTGATGACCGCCTCGCAGGACTGGTGGCCGGCCGACTACGGCCACTACGGCCCGCTGTTCATCCGCATGGCCTGGCACGCGGCGGGGACCTACCGCATCACCGACGGCCGCGGCGGCGCCGGCACCGGCGCGCAGCGCTTCGCGCCGCTCAACAGCTGGCCGGACAACGGCAATCTCGACAAGGCGCGGCGCCTGCTGTGGCCGATCAAGCAGAAGTACGGCCGCAACCTGTCGTGGGCCGACCTGATCGTGCTGACCGGCAACGTCGCGCTGGAGTCCATGGGCTTCGAGACCTTCGGCTTCGCCGGCGGCCGGCCCGACATCTGGGAGCCGCATCTGGAGGTCTGGTGGGGCCCCGAGAAGACCTGGCTGGGCGACGAGCGCTACGGCACGAACCGCGAGCTCGCGCATCCGCTGGCCGCGGTGCAGATGGGCCTGATCTACGTCAACCCCGAAGGCCCGAACGGCAACCCGGACCCGATGAAGTCGGGCTTCGACATCCGCGAGACCTTCGCGCGCATGGCCATGGACGACGAGGAGACCGTCGCGCTGGTGGCCGGCGGCCACACCTTCGGCAAGGCGCACGGCGCCGGCCCGGCCAGCCACGTGGGCGCGGAGCCCGAGGGCGCCAGCATCGAGGAGCAGGGCCTGGGCTGGGCCAACAGCTTCGGCTCGGGCCGCGGCCTGCACACGATCACCAGCGGCATCGAGGGCGCGTGGACGCCCACTCCGACGACCTGGGACATGAGCTTCTTCGAGACGCTGTTCGGCCATGAGTGGGAGCTCACGAAGAGTCCGGCCGGCGCGCATCAGTGGAAGCCGGTGGGCGATACGGGGGCGGGTACCGTCCCCGACGCGCACGATCCTTCGAAGCGCCACGCCCCGATGATGACCACCGCCGACATGGCGCTGCGCACCGACCCGGCCTACGAGAAGATCGCGCGCCGCTTCATGGCCGATCCGCAGGCCTTCGCCGACGCCTTCGCCCGCGCCTGGTTCAAGCTGACGCACCGCGACATGGGCCCGCGCGCCCGCTACCTGGGCAAGCTGGTGCCCTCGGAAGAGCTGATCTGGCAGGACCCGATCCCGGCGGTCGACCATCCGCTGGTCGACGCGGCAGACGTCGCCGCGCTGAAGGCCAGGGTGCTGGCGTCCGGCTTGAGCACGGCCGAGCTCGTGAGCGCGGCCTGGGCTTCGGCCTCGACCTTCCGCGGCGGCGACAAGCGCGGCGGCGCCAACGGCGCGCGCATCCGTCTCGCCCCGCAGAAGGACTGGGTGGCCAACCAGCCGGCGCAGCTCGCCAAGGTGCTGCAGGCGCTGGAGCGCGTGCAGCGCGAATTCAACGGCGCGCAGTCCGGCGGCAAGAAGATCTCGCTGGCCGACCTGATCGTGCTGGCCGGCAACGCGGCGATCGAGGACGCGGCCAGCAAGGCCGGCCAGGCGATCACCGTGCCGTTCGCGCCCGGCCGCATGGACGCCTCGCAGGCGCAGACCGACGTCGCCTCGTTCGCGCCGCTGGAGCCGCGCGCCGACGGCTTCCGCAACTACGCGGCCGCCGGCCTCGAAGGCCACGTGGCCGAGCTGCTGGTCGACAAGGCGCAGCTGCTGACGCTCACCGCGCCGGAGATGACGGTGCTGATCGGCGGCCTGCGCGTGCTCGACGCCAACGTCGGCCAGTCCCCGCACGGCGTCTTCACGCAGCGCCCGGGCACGCTGTCGAACGACTTCTTCGTCAACCTGCTGGACATGCGCACGCGTTGGCAGCAGTCCGCGACGGCAGGCGTCCTCGACGGCCTCGATCGCGTCAGCGGCGAGAAGAAGTGGACGGGCACCGTCGCCGACCTCGTGTTCGGCTCGAATTCGCAGCTGCGCGCGATCGCCGAGGTCTATGGCGCCGCCGACGGCCAGGAGAAGTTCGTGCGCGATTTCGCCGCCGCGTGGACCAAGGTGATGAACCTCGACCGCTACGACCTGAAGATCAAGCGCGACGTGCTGGCCTGATCGAGCCGAGGCCGGAGTCCCATTGCCAGCGAGGGGCAGGACGTTTCTGTTCCACTCGGCGATCCATGCCGAACCCCTCGCGCTCCACCCTGCTTGCCGCCTGCCTCGCCATCGTCTACGTCGTCTGGGGCTCCACGTATCTCGCCATCCATTTCGTCGTGGAATGCATCCCGCCGCTCGCGTCGTCGGCGCTGCGCAACTTCTGCGCCGGGCCGCTGCTGCTGGCGTTCCTCAAGTGGCGTGGCGACGCGTGGCCCACGCCGCGGCAGTGGCGCAACGGCGCGCTCATCGGCTTCATGATGATGGGCCTGGGCAACGGCTTCGTGTGCTGGGGCGAGACCAAGGTGCCGTCCGGGCTCGCCTCGCTGGTGGTGGCGGGCGTGCCGCTGTTCGCGATGCTGTTCGCCTGGGGCCTGTTCGGCGCGCGGCCGCGGCTGCTCGAGTGGCTGGGCGTCGCGCTGGGCCTGGGCGGCATGGCGCTGTTGAACTTCGACCTGCACGCGGCGGCCAACCGCGGCGCGATCGCCGTGCTGTTCATCGCGGCCGCGTCGTGGGCGCTGGCCACCGTGCTGCAGCCTCGCCTCGACCTGCCCCGGGGCCCGATGTCCGCTGCCGTGCAGATGCTGGGTGGCGCGTGCAGCCTGGTGGTGATGTCCGCGCTGCGCGGCGAGCACTTCGCGCCGTCGGTCGTGCCGGCGTCGTCGTGGCTGGCGCTGGCCTACCTCGTGGTGTTCGGATCGATCCTCGCCTACACCGCGTTCATCTACGTCATCGCGCACTCGCGACCCGCGCTGGCCACCAGCTACGCCTACGTCAACCCGGTGGTGGCCGTGGGCCTGGGCGCGCTGTTCGCGGGCGAGGCCATCAGCGCGCCGATCGTCGCGGGGATGGCCGTCATCCTGACGGGCGTCGGCCTGGTGATGGCCGGCGGCCGACGCCGCGTCTGATCACTTGCCCGTCAGCTTCCGGCGCATGTCGACGCCCACGCCCTTGTTCACGAACTCGGTGGTCGCGACCTTGGACAGGTCGACGTCGCCCGGCTTGTAGAGGCCGGCGCGCACCATCTTGTCGTAGAAGTCCTTGATGCGCTCGGGCTTCATCGCGCCGATGCCCAGCGTCTGCGCGTCGCCGGAGTCGACGATGCCCATCTGCTTCATCAGCCCGAGGCTTTGCGCGATGAGGTCGTCGGTCATCTCGGGGTTGTCCTGCTTGATCAGCGCGTCCGCGGCCTTGCGGTCGCCGTACAGGTAGTTGTTCCAGCCGATGATGGACGCCTCGACGAAGCGCTTGACGAGGTCGGGCTTGTTCCTGACGGTGTCGGTGCGCGCCTCGATGGTCGTCGAGTAGGTGCTGTAGCCGTGGTCGGCCAGCAGGAACACGGCGGGCTTGAAGCCGCCTTCCTTGGCGATCGTGATCGGCTCCTCCACCGCGTAGCCCTGCTGCAGGCTCTTCCTGTCGGCGAGAAAGGGCGCGACGTTGTAGTTGTACGGCCGCAGCGCCTCGTCCTTGAAGCCGTAGTCGGCCTTGAGCCACTGCCACCACGAGAACTGCGCGTCCTTGGCGATGAAGGCCACCGGCGCCTTGGCCAGGTCCTCGAACTTCGCGTAGCCGCCGTCCGGGTGCGCCATCAGCGCCTGCGGATCCTTCTGGAACATCGCCGCCACGGCGATCACCGGCACGCCGTTCTTGACGTTGTCGAAGCTGTGCAGCAGGTTGCCCGTCATCAGGAAGTCGATGCGGCCGGCCGGCAGCAGCGGGCGGTTGTTGACCTGCGGCCCGCCCTGGCGGATCTCCACCTCGAGGCCGTAGCGCTTGTAGGTGCCGTCGGCCACGGCCTGGTAGAAGCCGCCGTGCGCGGCCTGGGCCTTCCAGTTGGTGGCGAAGACGACCTTGTCGAGGGCGTGCGCGGCGAGGCTGGCGGCGAGCAGCGTGGCGGCGACGGCGAATCGGGTGATGCGAGGTTGCATGGACGGCTCCGGGTTCGGGACGACGGGGGCGATCATACGGGCGCGCCGTCGAGCGCGGGAAGACAAGGCCCCGCGGGCGGCTGTGGCCGGGCGGGTCGCCGACAATACGGGCATGACCCTTCCCGACCGCCAGGACACCCGCCTCACCACCTTGCCCAACGGCGTGCGCGTCGTCACGATCCACATGCCCTGGCTCGCCAGCGCGAGCGCCAGCGTGTTCGTGCGCACCGGCTCGGGCCACGAGGGGGCGCGCGACAACGGCATCAGCCACGTCGTCGAGCACATGGCGTTCAAGGGCACGGCCACGCGCGACGCGGCGCGCATCAACATCGACGCCGAGCGCCTGGGCGCCGAGGTCAACGCGCACACCGACAAGGACCACACCGCCTACCACCTGAGCGGGATGGCGCGCGACGCGGCCGAGTTCGTGCGCATGCTGGGCGACATCGTGCGCCGGCCCACGTTCCCGGCGGTCGAGCTCGAGCGCGAGCGCCAGGTGATCCTGCAGGAGTTCATCGAGGACGAGGAAGACCCGATGTCGACCGCGTTCCGCCAGTTCGACAAGCTCTGCTACGGCGCGCACCCGATGGCGCAGGCCGTCATCGGCACGCGGCGCAACATCGAGCGCTTCACGCGCGAGGAGCTGCTGGCCTACGTCGAGCGCCAGTACAGCGGCGCCAACGTGGTGGTGGGCGTGGCCGGCAACGTCGCCCACGACGCCATCGTGCGCGAGGCCGAGGCCGCGTTCGGTGACATGCCCGCCGGGGCGCCGCACGCCATGGAGGCGCCGGCCTGGCTGGGCGGCGTCAAGGCCGCGCGCCTGGCCGGCTGCAGCCAGAGCCACGTCGTCCTCGGCTACCCGATCGCCTCGATGAAGGACGACCAGCCCGCCGCCAGCGTGGCCGCCGCGCTGTTCGGCGAGGGCATGAGCTCGCCGCTGATGGCCGAGATCCGCGAGCGCCGCGGCCTCGTCTACTACGCCGCGTGCTCGGCCGACATCATGGAAGCCTGCGGCCAGTTCGTGATCGAGGCGTCGACCACGCCCGACAAGGTCGACGAGCTGCTGCGCGAGACGCACCGCCTGCTGCGCGAGCACGCCGCGACGGTCGGCGCGATCGACCTCGAACGCGCCCGCAACCAGATCGCCGTGCGCCGGATGCGCGCGCAGGAACGACCGGTGCGCCGCGTCGAGGACGCCGCGCTGGACCTGTTCGTGCACGGCCGCATGCGCTCGCCCGAGGAGCTGCGCGAGCGCGTCGAGGCGGTGACGGCCGACCAGGTGCGCGAGGCCTTCGCGCGCATGCTCGCGGCGCCGCCGGTGCTGGCGCTCGCGGGCAAGCTGGGCACGCTGACGGGCGACCGGCTGCGCGAGCTGGTGGCCGCGCCGGCGCCGCGCACCCGGGCGGCGATCGGGGTCCGCCGCGCGGCGGCGATGCACTGAGCCGGTCGGCCTCAGCCGCGCTCGCTCTCGTGCCAGCGCCGCAACAGCAGCCGGCTCAGCGCCCCGGTGGCCAGGTACAGCGCCACGCCCGTGGCCGCCACCAGCGCGAGCGCCGCGAACATCTTCGGGATCTCGGTGCGGAACGCCGACTCGAGGATGCGTGAGGCGAGGCCCGTGTCGCGGCCCGCGGCGCCGGCCGCGAACTCGCCGCCGACCTCGCCGATCAGCGACAGGCCGCCGGCGATGCGCAGGCCCGTCATGAACGACGGCAGCGCGGCGGGCACCAGCAGGTGGCGCAGCGTCTGCCAGCGGCTGGCGCGCTGCAGCGTGAACAGGTCGCGCAGGTTGGCGTCGACGCTGCGCAGGCCCGTGAGCGTGTTGGCGAGGATGGGGAAGAACGCCACCAGCCAGGCGCACACGATCACGGTGGCCAGCGGGCTGTCGGTCAGGATCATGATCAGCGGTGCGATGGCCACGATGGGCGTGACCTGCAGCACCACCGCGAACGGCGCCAGCGCGCGTTCGGCGGTGCGCGACAGCGCGAACAGCGCGGCGATCAGCACGCCGCCGGCCATCGCGAGCGCCAGCGCGATCAAGGTGATGCGCACGGTGAACCACCAGCTCGCGGCCAGCGAGGCGAAGTTGTCGGCCAGCGTCGTGGTGATCAGCGACGGCGCCGGCAACAGGTAGGCGGGGATGCGCAGCGCGCGCACCGTGCCCTCCCATGTGAGCAGGAAGGCGGCGACGGCGAGCGCGGGCACGCCGGCGCGCGCGAGGGCGCCCGCGCGCGTCACGCGAGCGCCCCCGCGACGCTCGCGCGCTGCAGCGCGTCCGACACGCGCGCGCACAGCGCCGCGAACAGCGGCGTCGAACGGAACGACGCATCGCGCGGATACGGCGCATCGACGGCGACCTCGTCGACGACGCGGCCCGGCCGTGCCATCACGACGACGCGTTCGCTGAGGAACACGGCCTCGTAGACGCTGTGCGTGACGAAGACGGCCGTGGCCGGCGCGCTGCCGTCTTGCGGCTTGCACAGCGCCAGCAGCGTCTGGTTGAGGGCGAAGCGCGTGATCTCGTCGAGCGCGCCGAAGGGTTCGTCCAGCAGCCACAGCCGCGGCGAGGTCACCAGCGCGCGGGCCAGCGACGCGCGCATCTTCATGCCGCCCGAAAGCTCGCGCGGGACGGCGTCGGCCGAATCCGCGAGGCCGACCGCGCGCAGCGCCGCGTCCACCCGATCCCGCATCGCGGCCGGGCGTTCGCCGCGCAGCATCAGCGGCAGTTCGACGTTGCGCCGCACGCTGGCCCAGGGCATCAGCGCGGCGTCCTGGAACACGTAGCCGGGGATCGCGTCGGGCGGCAGCGCGCGCGCGATCGTGCCCGAGCTCGGCGCATCGAGGCCACTGAGCAGGCGCAGCACCGTGCTCTTGCCGCAGCCCGAGGCGCCCAGCAGGCTCACGAACTCGCCGCGCGCGATGTCCAGGCTCACGTCGTCCAGCGCGAGCCGCCCGCCGGGGAACTCGCGCCGGACATGGGCGAGCGAAAGCGCGATGGCGGGATCGTTGGAGCGGGGCACCGCGCGACTTTAACGTGCGCGCTGCCCGCAGCGCTCATTCGAGCGCGGGACCGAAGCCGGGGATGCGGCCCCGGCTCACGCGGCCTTGGCCGCGCCGCGGCCAGCGCGCCAGGCGGCGAGCTGGCCGGCCCACTTCGCGCGCACCTTCTCGAGATGGCGTTCCTTCACGTGGCCGTAGCCGCGGATCTCGTCGGGCAGCGCGGCCAGCGCCAGGGCGTCGGCCAGGCGATCGGCGGTCAGCGCGGGCAGCAGTTCGTCGACCAGCGCGCGGTACTCGGCGATCAACGCGCGCTCCGTGCGGCGTTCGGCCGTGTAGCCGAAGACGTCGAACGCGGTGCCGCGCAGGCCCTTGAGCTTCGCCAGCACGCCGAACGCCCCCTTCATCCAGCCGCCGTAGGTCTTCTTGAGCAGGTGGCCCTTGTCGTTCTTCGCGGCCAGCAGCGGCGGCGCGAGGTGGTACTTCAGCTTGAAGCCGTCCTCGAACTGGTCGGACAGCCTGGCGAGGAAGGCCGGGTCGGTATGCAGGCGCGCGACCTCGTACTCGTCCTTGTAGGCCATCAGCTTGAACAGGTTGCGCGCGACCGCGTCGGCCAGGCGTGTGCCGCCCAGCGGTGCTTCGGCGGCCTTGACGCGGTCGACGACGGCGGCGTACTGCGCGGCGTAGGCGGCGTCCTGGTAGCCGGTGAGGAAGTCGACGCGGCGCTGCACGGTCTCGGCCAGCGACGGCTTCTTCACGAACTCGATGACCTTGGCCGCGGCGAACTGCGCCTGCACCGACTTCAGGTCGTGCGCGCAGCGGCGGCCCCATTCGAAGGCCTGCTTGTTCTTGTCCACCTGCACGCCGTTGAGCTCTATGGAGCGCATCAGCGCGGCGTGGCTCAGCGGCACGCGACCCTGCTGCCACGCGTAGCCCAGCATCAGCGGGTTGGTGAAGATCGAGTCGCCCAGCAGCTTCGTGGCCACGGTGTCGGCGTCGAACGCGCCCAGCAGCTCCTTGCCGACGGCCGCCTCGATCGCGTCCTCGCACTTGCCGCCCGGGAACTGCCAGTCGGGGTCGTTGACGAAGCTGGCCGTGGGCGAGCGGTGCGTGTTCAGCGCGACGTAGGTGCGGCCTTCGCGCATCACGCCCAGCGTCACCGGGTTGGCGGCGACGATCGCCTCGCAGCCGATCACGAGATCGGCCTTGGCGGCGTCGACCTTGGTGGTGAGGATGGCGTCCTGCGTGTCGGCGATCTGGATGTGGCTCCAGGTGGCGCCGCCCTTTTGCGCGAGGCCGGCCGCGTCCTGCGTGACCACGCCCTTGCCCTCGAGGTGCGCGGCCATGCCCAGCAGCTGGCCGATGGTGATGACGCCCGTGCCGCCGATGCCGGCGACGACGATGCCCCAGGCCGTATCGGCCGCGGGCAGCGTCGGCAGCGGGATCTCCGGCAGCGCCGGCGCGTCCTTGGCCTTGGCGGCCTTGGGCTTCTTCAGCGTGCCTTCCACCGACACGAAGCTCGGGCAGAAGCCGTTGACGCAGGAGAAGTCCTGGTTGCAGGTGTTCTGGTTGATGCGGCGCTTGCGGCCGAACTCGGTCTCCAGCGGCTCGACCGACAGGCAGTTGCTCTGCACCGAGCAGTCGCCGCAGCCCTCGCACACCGCCTCGTTGATGACGACGCGGCGCGGGTTGGCGGCCATCGTGCCGCGCTTGCGGCGGCGGCGCTTCTCGGTGGCGCAGGTCTGGTCGTAGAGGATGACCGTGACGCCCGGCACCTCGCGCAGCTCGCGCTGGATCGCGTCGAGCTCGTCGCGGTGGTGCACGGTGGTGCCCTGGGCCAAACGCACGCCGGAGTTGTAGCGCTCGGGCTCGTCGCTGACGACCACGATGCGCTTGACGCCCTCGGCCTCCAGCTCGCGCGTGGTCGAGGCCACGTCGATCTGGCCGTCCACCGGCTGGCCGCCCGTCATCGCGACGGCGCCGTTGAACAGGATCTTGTAGGTGATGTTGACGCCCGACGCCAGCGACTGGCGGATCGCCAGCAGGCCCGAGTGGTAGTAGGTGC
>Ga0075370_10001160_pt1 | contig 11066 bp, 13 predicted proteins | sample EndMethybrTD3035_FD_71398 | JGI IMG/M metagenome (GOLD analysis project Ga0075370, IMG submission 71398) | Populus endosphere microbial communities from Tennessee, USA - Endosphere MetaG P. TD hybrid TD303-5 | ecosystem: Host-associated > Plants > Roots > Endosphere | place: USA: Tennessee... | reverse complement strand
ACGTTGTCCAGGATTTCGTTCTCGCTCGCCACCACCAGGCACACGCGAGCAGACACCACCCGGCTGAACTCGGTCTGGTTCAATATGGGAGGGTTTCCGACGCGCGAATAGTAGGCAGCCTGGTTGTCTACGCCGTTGGCGGCCACGCCATACCAGATCTTCATGTCCACGATGTTGTCGACCAGCGCCGCCGCCGTGTTGCTCCCCGGCCCGCGGCAGAAGAGCTGACCGCCGCTGACGAAGAATCTGCTGTACGACATGCGAAAGCCGCCGTCGAGCGGAACCTCGTTGCCAAGACAGTCCAGCGGCAGATTGCCATTCGACTGCACCGAGTTGTGCTGATCGGCTTCATAGATCACCGCGATCGAATCCTCGCCGGTGCCAGTGCAGGTCAGCGCATCGATCGCCACGCCGGTGTCGGTGAACTCGGATTGGCAGCCCTTGATCGCCGTGCCCATGTAGTTCTTGACGAATTGCCCGTTCTGGACCCCGGTGGGCGTGCTGTAGCCGGCGGTCGCGATGTGCGAACGCAGGATGTTCATCGCGAGGCTGACGTCCTCCGTCATCTGCGACATCGCGCGCGTCGTGCGGCTGCTGGTCCCCATCCCGAGGTAAGCCGCGAACACCGCCCCGACCACCACCAGTCCGATGACCATGGAGATCATCAGCTCGATCAGCGAGAAGCCTCTCTCGCGCAGCGTGCCGGATTTCGACGTCATCGCTTGCCGCCTCGTCATCACAGCCCCACCCTGAAATACGCGCAGCGCGGACGCGGGCTGGCATTGCCGGCGAAGACGTCCGGGCATTCCTTTCGGACGGCGTCGCCGGCCTCGGTCTCTTCCACGGCCTGCGGGTCCGTCCAACCCACCCAGATGTCGGCGGCCGTTCCGTCGGCGCTCGGGCTGACGTAGCCGGCACCGCCGGGCAACCCGAAGTACAGAGCGCGCCTCCAGTCGGCCAGGTCCCTGGCCGCCATGCCGACGCCGTTGTCACCGGTACACGGCGCTGCCTGCGTGCAGTTGTCGTTGGCGTCGGGCGGCTCGGTGAGTCGATCGTATGCATCGGTCAGCGCGTAATTGCCGCCGCCAACACCGAGCGGGTTGGCGCGCATCCGGTCGGCGATGTCGTTGGCCAGCAAGGTGGCGATCGCCCTGAATTCGGTGGTCTTGCCGTAGCGGGTCGAATTGGTCAACAGCCCGCTCATGGCGAGCACGCCGAAGGACACCACCAGCATCGCGACGAGCACCTCGATCATGGACACCCCTTCGCTGCGGTCCGGCGAGCGGCGGCTCGCTCGCCGGCAGCTTGCACGCCTCGGCCCCATCAGACGCCCCCCTTGGTGATCTTGACTCGGCCTTGCGCGTTGACAGCGACATTGCGCAGGCGCTGCGAATTCGAATCGCCGACGGGCGTGAGCACGAAGGTCACGGCCCCCGTGGGCGTCATGCCGTTGGCCAAGAAGTCGATCTGGGCCTGGCTGTTGGAGGCAACCGTCGAGATGCTTCGCATAGGGTTCTGCACCCGAATCAGGTTGCCGGCGGAGTCCTGGATGATCCAGCCCGTCAGCCATCCGTCGTCGCCCACTTGCGAACAGGTGGGTGTCGCGTTGGAGGTGTTCTGGCTGGCGCAGATGGTGACCGAGATGCCGCGCTTGGTGGCCTCGGTGCGGGCCAGCCGGATGCCTTCGGCGAGTTCGTCGGCGCTCGCCGCCGCCGCCTGGTCGGCTAGAAAGCTCTGGAGCGACGGCACTCCGATGGCCAGGAGGATGCCGGCTATCGCCATCGTCACGAGCAACTCGACGAGCGTAAAGCCGCCGTCTCGCGCACCGGTGCGGATCGGGTCCAAGGGTTGTGCTGGCAAGTGGCCCATGGCGTTATCTTCGTCCGGCCCGCGCCGATCGACGATCGCTGCGGGATGAACGGCACGCGTTTGCCGACAAGCGGCGGACTCAGCTGCATTGCGCCTCCCTGGCCACCCTGGGCTTGCCCGGCTTGTTGACGCAGACCAGCGCCGAGCCGTCCACGGGCGCGTCGACGGCCGGCTCCCCGGGTGGAAGGAAACGGAAATGGGCCGCGATGCCGAGGAGCTCACCGCTCCACCGGTACGTGACATAGCGCTGCGTGCCGACCATGGGGCCCACCCCTTCGGCCGAGGCTTCGACGAACAGGATCTGGTCATCCTCGTCGACATCGCCTCGCTCGCCCCGGTCGACGAACATGAGCCAGCCCCCGCTCCAGACCCTGCCGGCTCCGGCACAGGAGGGCCTCTCGGCAGCGAGGGAATCGGCATCCAGCGCGCACACCGTCACCAGGTCGCCGCGCGTGATGGCTTCCGAGCGGGCCCTGCGCAGGACCGAGTTGAAACTCTGGACCTGCGATTGCACCGCGGCCTTGGCCCGCCAGTCGGTCAGGCTCGGCACGGCCAGGGTGCTCAACACGCCGGCAACGCCCAGGGCCATCAAGGATTCGATCAAGGTCACGCCAAGCTGGCGCCCACGGCGGCGCGAGCGGCGCCCCGGCAGCTTCGAAAACATCAGATTTCTCCTCGCCTGCTGCCGGCTCCTCACGGAGCCTCGGGGCAGCCTCATTTGTTGTTGGCATGCGGTCCGGTCTGGCGACTCGGCACCGCTGCCGCGGTACTTCTGGGCGTGAATTGTTGGCGTTCGAATGCATCCATGCCTCCCCCCTTTGGAGGGACCGGGTGACTGCTTAGAACATTCCCGGCCCGTACACTTTGGCCGCCCATGGCCGAGCTTCCGCCCCACTCCAACGATCCGATGCAGCACGCGCTGGCCCTGGCCGAGTGCGCCATCGGCCTGACCGAGCCCAACCCGCGCGTGGGGTGTGTCCTGGTAGCGGCTGATGGTCGATGGATCGGCGAAGGACACACGCAAGCCGCCGGTTCGGCCCATGCCGAAGTCATGGCGCTTCGGGATGCCGCTGCGCGCAGCCACGACACCCAAGGCGCCACCGCCTACGTCACTCTCGAGCCCTGCTCACACCACGGCCGCACGCCGCCGTGCTGCGACGCACTCATCGCGGCCAGAGTGGCCCGCGTGGTCGTCGCCGCCGGCGACCCGAACCCCGCAGTCAATGGTCAAGGAGTGGAGCGGCTGCGAGCAGTCGGCATCACGGTGGACTGGGCCGGCGATGCGTCCGCCGAAGCCTCGCGCGAACTCAACATCGGCTTCTTCTCGCGCATGCGGCGCGGCCGACCCTGGGTTCGCATGAAGATCGCTGCTTCGCTGGACGGCCGCACCGCGCTCGACAACGGCGCCAGCCAATGGATCACCGGCGAGGCCGCCCGGCACGACGGCCACGCGTGGCGGCGCCGGGCTGCGGCCTTGCTGACCGGATCGGGCACCGTGCTGGCCGACGATCCTCGCCTGGATGTGCGCGGCCATCCAATCGCGAAGCAGCCCCTGCGGATCGTCGTCGACTCCCAGCTCGCCACTCCGGCCCATGCGCGGCTGTTCGAGGCCGCCGCCCCCGTGCTCTTCGCCTCTGCGGGGATAGATGAGCCCCGCGCAGCGACCCTGCGTGCGAGAGGGGCCGAGATCGCCTCCTTTCCCACCGCCGACGGCCACGTCGATCTCGATGCGCTCCTGCGCGAGCTGGCGCGGCGCGACATCAACGAGCTGCACGTCGAGGCCGGCGCCCGCCTGAACGCTGCCCTGCTTTCGGCCGGCTGGGTCGACGAGCTGCTGGTCTACCAGGCGCCCCTGCTGGTCGGCCCGGGCCGGGGCATGGCGGCCCTGCCGGCGCTCGAGACTCTGGAAGGCGTGCAGCGATTCCATCTCCACCGGGTGGATCGGGTGGGCGAGGACCTGCGGCTACTCCTGCGTCGCTGAGCCCCTGGCACAGGGCTGTGCCATACCCTGCCGCCTACAATCGCGGGATGCCCATTTCCCCGATTCCCGAGCTGGTCGCCGAGCTGGCCGCCGGCCGCATGGTCATCCTCGTCGACGAGGAAGACCGAGAAAACGAAGGCGACCTCGTGCTGGCCGCGGACCACGTCAGCCCGGAAGCGATCAACTTCATGGCCAAGCACGGCCGCGGGCTGATCTGCCTCACCCTCACGCGAGAGCGCTGCGAGCGCCTGCACCTGCCGCCGATGGCTTCGCGCAACGGCACCGTTCACCGCACGGCCTTCACCGTCTCCATCGAGGCGGCGACGGGCGTGACCACCGGCATTTCGGCCGCCGACCGGGCCCGCACGGTGCAGGCCGCCGTGGCGCGCGAGGCGAAGCCCTCCGACCTCGTCCAGCCCGGCCACGTCTTCCCTCTGCAAGCGCAGGATGGCGGCGTCCTCATGCGCGCAGGGCACACCGAGGCCGGCTGCGACATGGCCGCCATGGCGGGCCTGACGCCCGCGTCGGTGATCTGCGAGATCATGAACGACGACGGCACGATGGCCCGCCTGCCCGATCTGGAGGTCTTCGCCCGCGAGCATGGCCTGAAGATCGGCACCATCGCCGACCTGATCCACTACCGCAGCCGCAACGAGTCGCTCGTCACCCGGCTGGGCACCCGCCCCCTGCAGACCGCACAAGGCCGCTTCGAGGCCCATGTCTTTCGCGACCGCTCCGGTGGCGTCCACCTGGCGCTGGCCCACGGCGAATGGTCGGACAGCGAGGAAGTGCTGGTGCGCGTGCACGAGCCGTTGACGGTGCTGGACCTGCTCGATGCAGGCACCTGCCAGCACTCCTGGCCGCTGCCCAAGGCGCTGGCCGCCCTGAAGGCCAGCGACCGCGGCTTGGCCGTGCTCCTGAACTGCGGCAGCGCCGAGAGCGATCGCCTGCTGGCCGGCCTGCTGCCCGACGGCGACAACGTCGTGCCTGCCGCCTCTGCCATGGACCTGCGCACCTACGGCGTGGGCGCGCAGATCCTGCGCGAACTGGGCGTCACCCGGATGCGCCTGCTCGGCAGTCCGCGCCGCATGCCCAGCATGACCGGCTACGGCCTCGAGGTCACCGGTTTCCAGGCCGCCGAATGAACATCATCACCATCCACACCACGTCCGAGGGAGACCACGATGCAAGGAGCTGACCAGGGCCAGGGAGCGTCGCTCGACGGCGACGGCCTGTCGATCGGCATCGTGCGAGCCCGCTTCAACGATGCCGTCACCCGGGCGCTGGCCGAGGCCTGCCTGGCCGAACTGGCGGCGCTGGGCGTGCCGGACAAGCACATCACCCAGGTCACCGTGCCGGGTGCGCTCGAGGTGCCCGTGGCGTTGAAGGCCATGGCGGACAGCGAGGATTTCGACGCCCTCATCGCCCTGGGCTGCATCATCCGCGGCGAGACCTACCACTTCGAACTGGTGGCCAACGAAAGCGGAGCCGGCGTCAGCCGTGTCTCGCTGGACCACCAGATCCCGGTGGCCAACGCCATCCTCACCGTCGAGAACGAAGACCAGGCCTGGGCTCGCGCGGCCGACAAGGGGCGCGACGCCGCCCGCGTCGCCGTCGAGATGGCCAATTTGCTGGACGACCTGTTGTGACCCCTGATTCCCCCGCCAGCGCTGCCAAGAAGCGCGTCGTCCCCAAATCGGGCCGCCGCCGCTCGCGCGAGTTCGCCCTGCAGGGCCTGTACGAATGGCTCATCGCCGGCAGTGAGGCCGGCGTGGTCGATGCCCACATGCGCGAGCAGCAGGGTTTCGACAAGTGCGACACCGTCCATTTCGATGCCCTGCTCCATGGCTGCATCCGCGACGCGGCGCCGTTGGATGCGGTGCTGGCCAAGCATGTCGACCGCCCGACGACCGAGCTTTCGCCCATCGAGCACGCCATCCTGCTGGTCGGCGCGTACGAGCTCAGCAATTGCGTGGACGTTCCCTACAAGGTAGCCATCAACGAGGCGGTCGAGCTGGCCAAGAGCTATGGCGGAACGGATGGCCACAAGTACGTCAATGGCGTGCTGGACAAGGCCGCGGCGGAGCTGCGTCCGGCCGAGGTGAATGCGGCTCGCGGCGCGCGCCGCTGAAGAAGCGGTCATGAGAATGGCCTCGCGGCTCGACCACATCGAGCCGTTCTTCGTGATGGAGTTCGCCAAGGCGGCGGTCGAGCTGGCCCGCTCGCCGGCCTGCGACCCTTCTCGCGGCGGGCGGCCGATGATCTTCCTCAACATCGGCGAACCGGATTTCACCGCGCCGCCGGCGGTGCAGGCCGCTGCGGATGCCGCCATCGCCGCCGGTCGCAGCCAATACACCGATGCCACCGGCCTGCCCGCCCTGCGCGAGCGCATCGCCCGCTGGTACGCCGACACGCAAGGCCTGGCCATCGATCCGGCCCGCATCATCGTCACCGCCGGCGCCTCGGCCGCGCTGCAGCTCGCGTGCCTCGCGCTCTTCGAGCCGGGCGACGAGGTGCTCATGCCGGATCCCTGCTATCCGTGCAACCGGCATTTCGTGGCCTCCACCGGAGCCACCGCGCGGCTGATCCCGGAAGGCCCCGAGTCGCGCTTCCAGCTCAGTGCCGACAAGGTGGCCGAGCATTGGTCGGCCGCCGCTCGCGCCGTCCTGCTGGCGTCGCCCTCCAACCCGACAGGAACCTCCATCGCACCGGAGGAGCTGGCCCGCATGGTGGCCGCGGTTCGAGAGCGCGGCGGCGTCACCATCGTCGATGAAATCTATCTCGGCCTCAGTTATGACGATCGATTCGGCCACAGCGCGCTGCGCCTGGGCGAAGACGTGATCTCGGTCAACAGCTTTTCCAAGTACTTCTCGATGACCGGCTGGCGGCTCGGCTGGCTGGTGGTGCCCCCGGCGCTGGTCGCCCCCATCGAGAAGCTGGCGCAGAACCTGTACATCTGCGCCTCTACGATCGCCCAGCACGCCGCGCTGGCCTGCTTCGAACCGGAGTCGCTTTCCGAGTACGAGCGGCGGCGTGCTGCCTTCCGCGAGCGGCGGGATTTCATCGTGCCCGAGCTGAACCGGCTCGGCCTGAAGGTTCCCGTGGTGCCCGATGGCGCCTTCTACGCCTGGGCCGACTGCAGCGCGTTCGACACCAGCAGCTGGGCCCTGTGCGAACGCCTGATGCGCCAGGCCCACGTCGCCCTCACGCCGGGTCGGGACTTCGGGCCGGCGGCGGCCGAGCGCTACCTGCGGCTGTCGTTCGCCACCAGCTTGCCCCTGCTGCGCGAGGCGGTCGGACGCCTCGGCGCCGCGCTCAACGGGTGACAAGCCGTTAACCACTGCGCTTGGACCCGACTTTTTCCGCGATTGGCCGCCTAGCGGCTTGGCTATGCTTGCGCCCATGCGTTGGAACCCGTTCCGGCGAGATCCGGTCGAAGACGCGACCAGCTCCGCCTTCGAAGCCACCGTGGCCGAGGATCTCGTGGCCGTATCGGTCGTGCCCGAGTCGCCGGCAAACGGGCCTGCGGGAACGGAAGTCGGCGCCACCACCTTGCCGGTGAAGCGGCCTGTCATCGGCCACGTGGGCCGTTATGCCTTGAAGGCCGTGCTGGGCGAAGGCGGTCTCGGCACCGTCTACGCCGCCTGGGATCCCCTGCTGTCGCGCGCCGTGGCGGTCAAGACGCTGCGCCTGCATGCCGACACCCAGGCGCTCGGCACGCTGGACGACCTGATCCTGAACGAGGCGCGCGCGGCCGCAAGGCTGTCGCACCCGCACATCGTGACGGTGTTCGACGCCGGTCCGTCGGACCAGGGCATCTACATCGCGATGGAGCCCCTGCGCGGGCGTGACCTGCGTCACATGCTGCATGAAGGCTGGCGGCCGTCGCCGATAGAAGCCGCGCAGATCGTGCGCCGTGTCGCCGACGCCCTGGCCTACGCTCATGGCAAGGGCGTCGTGCACTGCGACATCAAGCCGGCCAACATCTTCATGGTGGGCAAGCGCAGTCCCAAGGTGCTGGACTTCGGCATCGCGAGGATCGCCCACCGCGAGGCCCCCTCGGTCGAGGGGCCCGTGGCGGGTTCACCGTATTACCTGGCGCCCGAGCAACTGCGCGGCGCGGCGATCGACCGCCGCTGCGACGTCTACTCGCTCGGCGTGGTGCTGTACGAACTGCTGACCGGCCTGCGCCCTTTCACCGGACAGACGCTGGAGCAGATCCACGACGCGGTGCTGAACGCGCCCACGCCGCTCGCGCGCCAGGCCAACCCCAAGGTGCCGGCCGCGCTGTCCGCCATCGCCGCACGGGCCATGTCGCGCGAACCGTCGGATCGCTTCCCCTCGGCACGCCATCTGTCGGTGGAGTTGCGGCAGTGGCTGGAGCATCCGGAGGCCCGCGCGCTGGCCGAAAGTCCCGCCAAGATCCGGCGCCGCAGGCTCACGCTGGTCGCCATCGGGGCCGGCGCGGCCGCACTGGCGGCCCTGGTGCAGATGGCCTGGCAGCCCTGGGCCGATCGCGGGGAAGCCACCATCGTTGCGCCTGCCCCCGCGGCTGTCGTGGAAGCTGCACCGGTGGCATCCGCGCCGGTGGTCATCACCGAGCCGGCGCCTCCGGCCGAGGTGGCCAAGACGCCTGAAATGCCCGCGAGCCAGGAGTTGGCCGTCGCGCCCGCACCGGCGCCCAGACCGGCCGCGCCCCCGAAGGAGCGCAAGACCCGCGCCAGCACGCCGAACGTCACGCCGGCGATCGCGGCCGAGCCCGCGCCCAGCTTGCCGCCGGGCCTGGTGCAATTGGCCGTCAGTCCCTGGGGACAGGTCGAAGTCGACGGCGCCATGGTCGGCATAGCGCCCCCCTTGAACCGGCTCAGCCTGCCGGCCGGCTCACACACCATCACGATTCGCAACGGCGAGTTACCTCCCCTGGTGAGGGTGGTGGAGGTCTCTGCCGATCACCCCGTCACCATCAAGCACCGGTTCGAACAATGACGATCAACGCCCGATGGGCCCACGCGGCCGCTGTCGCCCTGCTGGCCCTGCTCGCCGGTTGCATGACGCCCAAGGCGCCCGGCAGCGTGAGCGACGCCTTCGACCGCCCGGCCGAGCGCAACCTGCTGCTGGGCCTGCGCGCCTACGACGAGGCCCAGTACCCCGAAGCCGAGCGCGCCCTCGGCGAAGCCCTGCGCCTGCAGCTCACCACCGCCCGCGACCGGGCCACCGCGCACAAGACCCTCGCCTTCATCTACTGCACCAGCGGCCGCAAGGCCGAGTGCGAAGCCGCCTTCCGCGCGGCCCGCACGGCGGATCCGGCGTTTGCGCTGAACAAGGCCGAAGCCGGCCACCCGGTCTGGGGCCCGGTGTACGAGGCTTCCAGGCACTGAGAAGACGCCCTGGAGGGCGGCGTACGTCGCCCGGCGAGACCCGGAAGGGGCACCGCGAGCGCTCGCGTATCATCGGCGGCTCGCCATGAGCCTGCCCCGCACTGCGCGCTTCACCCATCTGCTGCGCGTCTACTGGGAAGACACGGATGCCGGCGGCATCGTCTTCTACGCGAACTACCTGAAGTTCTTCGAACGCGCCCGCACCGAATGGCTGCGGCACGCCGGCCATGGGCAGCAGGCCATGGTCGACAGGACCGGGACCATGTTCGTCGTCACCGACAGCCGCCTGCGCTACCTGAAGCCCGCACGGCTGGACGACCAGCTCCAGGTCACCGTCGAGCCGGTCGAGATAGGCCGCGCTCGCATCCGCGTGAAGCAGCAGGCATGGTCTGGCGATTCGCTGCTGTGCGAGGGCGAGATCGCCATCGCCTGCGTAGACCGTGGAACCTTCCGCCCCTGTCGCATTCCGAACGACATCCTCGAAAGCATCACCGAATGAACCAGGACCTGTCCATCATCTCCCTCATCATGGGCGCCAGCTGGGTGGTCCAGCTGGTGGTGGCCGGGCTGCTGCTGGTGTCCCTGGCCAGCTGGTCGGTCATCTTCGCCAAGCTCGCCGGCCTGGCCCGCGTGCGCGGGCGCAACGACCAGTTCGAGCAGGAGTTCTGGTCGGGCAAGAACCTGAACGACCTGTACCAGAGCGCGGGCACCAAGCTCGACAGCTCGCCGATGGAGCGCCTGTTCGCCAGCGGGATGCGCGAGTTCCTCAAGCTGCGCGAGCGGCGGCTGGATACCGGCGCGCAGCTCGACGGCGCCCGCCGCGCGATGCGCGCCAGCCTGCAGCGCGAGCTCGATGCGATCGAGGGCAATCTCGGCTTCCTCGGCACCGTCGGCTCGGTCAGCCCTTACGTCGGCCTGTTCGGCACCGTGTGGGGGATCATGCATGCCTTCGTCGGCCTGTCGAACCTGCAGCAGGTGACCCTCGCGACCGTCGCGCCCGGCATTGCCGAATCGCTGGTGGCCACGGCCATCGGCCTGTTCGCCGCCATCCCCGCGGTGATCGGCTACAACCGCTTCGCGCGCGACATCGACCGCATCGCGATCCAGCTCGAGAGCTTCACCGAGGAGTTCTCGAACATCCTGCAGCGCAACGTCGGCACGCCGGCCGCTGCGCCATCGGCCCACTGAGCGTCGAGGGACACACCCATGCCAGGCGTGATCGCCCGCGGCGGCTCCTCCAGAGGTCGGCGCACCATGAACGAGATCAACATGGTCCCGTTCATCGACGTGATGCTGGTGCTGCTGATCATCTTCATGGTCACGTCGCCACTGATCACCACCGGAGTGGTGGACCTGCCCACCGTCGGCCGTGCGAAGCAGCGTCCGCAGAGCGTGATCGAGATCGTCGTCGGGCTGGACGACAAGCTGAAGCTCAAGGTCGACAAGGGCGACGCTGCGGCCATCGCGCTGCCTCAGCTGGTGGCTCGCGTGCGCGAGGCGCAGAAAGGCCAGGCCGACGTGCCGGTGGTCATCTCGGCGGATCGCCAGGTCAAGTACGAGAGCGTGGTCAAGGTGATGGACACGCTGCAGCGCGCCGGCGTGCAGCGGGTGGGCCTGTCGGTCAAGCAAGGAGCGTGAGTTGCACGCCGAATCGTCGTTCGACCCCCGGCATCCGCTGAAGTCGCTGACGATCCCGCGCGACGCCCTGCGCCCGCCCAGTGCCGACAACCGGCCCCTGGGCGCCGGGCTGTCGATGGCCGCCCATGCCTTGCTGGTCATCGCCCTGGCGCTGGGCGTGCAGTGGCACACCGAGGAGCCCGCGGGCGTCACGGCAGAAC
>Ga0075370_10001159_pt1 | contig 11067 bp, 8 predicted proteins | sample EndMethybrTD3035_FD_71398 | JGI IMG/M metagenome (GOLD analysis project Ga0075370, IMG submission 71398) | Populus endosphere microbial communities from Tennessee, USA - Endosphere MetaG P. TD hybrid TD303-5 | ecosystem: Host-associated > Plants > Roots > Endosphere | place: USA: Tennessee... | reverse complement strand
CGCTGCCGGCCAGTTTCAAGACGCGCCATGGCCAGGGGAAGTGGCTGCTGCGGCAGGTCGCGCGGCAGCGATTGCCGCCCGACATCTCGACGCGGCCGAAGCTGGGCTTCAACCTCGCGTTCGACACGTGGTCGGGCGCCGAGCTGCACGCCTACGTGCGCTCGCTGCTGCTCGAGCCGGAGGCGCGCTGTGCGCACTTTCTCGACCGCGCGGTGATCGAGCGCTGGGTCGATGCGTTCGTGACGGGGCGGCTTCCCGGCCGGGTCATCAGCCGCGGCGGCATCTATCAGCGCATCTACATGCTGCTGTCGCTGGAAGTCTGGCTGCGATACTCCGGGGCCGAATGGGCGTGAGCACGGCGAGCTGCCCCGCGGTGTTCTTCGCGGGCAATTTCATGTCCGAGGCCAGGCACACGCGCGCCATGTGCGAGGATCTCGCGGCGGCGCTCGCGTCGGGCGGTTGGACGATCGTGACGCCGTCGGGCGCGACGGGCCGCATCGCGCGATCACTGGGGATGGCGATCGACGCGTGGACGAACCGCGGCAGGTATGACGTCGGCTACGTCGATCTCTATAGCGGCGCCGCGTTCCTGCGTGCCGAGGTCGTGTGCGCGGTGATGCGGCTGGCGAGCAAGCCCTATGCGCTCGTCCTGCGGGGCGGCAATCTTCCCGCCTTCGCCGAGCGGCATCCGCGCCGCGTGCGGCGGCTGCTGGCCGGCGCACCGGCGGTCGTGTCGCCGTCGCCGTATCTGCGCGAGCAGTTGCGGCCGTTCCGAACGGACATCGCGCTCGTCGGCAATGGCGTCCGCCTCGAGGCCTACGCATGGGCCGCGCGTACGCCCGCGGCGCCGCGGCTCGTGTGGCTGCGCGCCTTCCACGAGATCTACAATCCGCTGCTCGCCGTCGAGACGCTGCGGCATCTGCTTCCCGACGTGCCCGACGCCCGTCTGCTGATGGTCGGCCCCGACACCGGAGACGGGACGCTGGCCATCACCCGCGCGCGGATCGCGGAGCTCGGTCTGGGTGACCGCGTGCAGATCGAGCTGGGCGTTCACAAACGTGACGTGCCCTCGCGGTTGGCCCGCGGCGACATCTTTCTCAACACCGCCAACATCGACAATCTTCCGGTGACGGTGATCGAAGCGATGGCCAGCGGCCTCTGCGTCGTGAGCACACGTGTTGGCGGCATACCGTACGCGTTTGCCGATGGCGTGGATTGCCTGCTGGTCGAGCGGAACGATGGCGCGGCCATGGCGACGGCCGTGCGCAGCCTGCTCGCGGATCCCGCGCTGGCCGGACGGTTGTCGCGCGCCGGGCGGGCGACGGCGGAACGGTTCGCGCTTCCCACGATCGTCGGAGAATGGCGCCGCATGCTGACGGCGCTGGCCGGCGGCCCCTCATGAGCTCCGTCGTGATGACGGCGTATCACGCGTTGCCGCCGGGTGCGCGCAGCCTCGCGGCGAGCCTCCGCGGTCTCTACTTGAGCCGGTGGCGCTTCGGTCCGGAGACCGATCGGCTCGTGGACGAGGCACTCGAGCGGGACCGCTGGAGCGACGGCCAGTGGACCGCGTGGCGCGAGGATGCGCTGGCGCGTCTGCTGGACCGCGCGGCGACTCGCGTCCCGTACTACCGCGACTTGTGGGCGAAGCGCCGCGCCGCCGGCGATCGCCGCGCCTGGGACGTGCTGGCGAATTGGCCGACGTTGCCCAAGCAGGTCCTTCGCGAGAGACCGGAGTCGTTCGTCGCCGACGACTGCGATCGCCGCCGCATGTTCGAGGAGCGTACGAGCGGCACCAGTGGAACGCCGCTGCGGTTGTGGTGGACCCGCGAGACCGTGCGCCGCTGGTACGCGCTGTATGAGGCACGCATCCGCGAATGGAACGGCGTCGGCCGCCGCGACCGTTGGGCGATGCTCGGCGGTCAGCCGGTGGTCCCCGCCTCGGCGCAGCGGCCGCCCTTCTGGGTCGTCAACCGTCCGATGCGCCAGATGTACATGTCGGCCAACCATATCAGCCGCGCGAACGGAGGCGACTACCGCCGCGCGCTCGCCCGCTATGGCCCCACGCACATGATCGCGTATGCCTCGTCGGCCACCCTGCTGGCGCAGGTGTTCGAGTCGCTCGGCGACGGGCCGCGCCTGCCGTTGGTGATCACCAACGCCGAACCGCTTTTTCCGTGGCAGCGTGAGCAGATGCTGCGCTCGCTGGCAGAGCGCGTGCGCGAAACGTACGGGATGGCCGAGATTGTGGCCGCGGCGAGTGAATGCGATGCCGGCGCGCTGCATCTGTGGCCCGACGTCGGCATACTGGAGGCGCACGCCGATGCGGAGGCGATTCCCGCGGTTCACGGTCAGACAGGACAGTTCGTCGCGACCGGGCTGATCAATCAGGACATGCCCCTCATCCGCTACGAGGTCGGCGATCGCGGGAGCCTTGCGCACACGTCCGCGTGTTCGTGCGGGCGCACGTTGCCGAGGCTCGCGACGGTCGAGGGGCGAACCAACGACGTGCTCATCGGCACGAACGGACGGTTCGTGTACTGGGTGAATCCCATCTTCTACGGGATGCCCGTCCGCGAAGCGCAGATCGTGCAGGAATCGGTCGCGCGAATCGTGATTCGCGTGGTACCCGGCAGCGGATTCAGCGCATCGAGCCGTCAGGTCATCGCCGGTCGGGCGCGCGAGCGGCTGGGCGACCTGGCCGTCGTCTTCGACGAAGTCGACGCGATTCCCCGCGGATCGAATGGAAAGTTCCGCGCCGTCGTCTGTGCCATTCCACCCGAGGAGCGTGCGGGCGCGCTCCGTGCGCCGGTCGCACCCTGATATGCATGTCGTGCTGCTGACGCAGTACTACCCGCCAGAGACCGGCGCGCCGCAGAATCGGCTGTCCAGCCTGGCCATCCGTCTACAGCGGCTGGGGCACGAGGTGACGGTGCTGACGGCGATGCCGCACTATCCGGTGGGCCGCGTCTACCCCGGATACCGGTGGAAGCTGTTCGCGAAAGAGGTCCGCGACGGCGTCCCGGTCTACCGCGCATGGGTGTTCGCCACGCCCAGCAAATCGGTTCCGCTCCGGCTGCTGAATTTCCTCTCGTTCGCGGTCTCGTGCCTGGTCGCCGGCGTGTTCTGTCTCCGGCGCGTGGACGCGTTGATCGTGGAAACACCGCCCCTGTTCACGGCGATCAGCGGGTGGATGCTCGCGCGGCTGAAGAGAGCGAAGTTCGTGGTCAACGTCGCCGACCTCTGGGTGAAGGCCGCCAGGCACATGGGCGTCGTGCGGAACCGCGGTCTGATCGGCGCGGCGGCCGCCGTCGAGGCTCGCCTCTACCGAGGCGCCGACCTGGTCACGGTACAGACGCGCGGCATCGCCGACGACGTGCGGCTGACCGCGCCGGGCGCGCGTGTCTACCTGCTGACCAACGGCGTCGATCCGCTCCGCTTTTCGCCGGACTTTGGACAGCCCGAACTGCTCGACACGTTCGGGCTGCGCGGAAAGTTCATCGTCGGGTATGCCGGCATCCATGGCATCGTGCAGCGGCTCGATCGGGTCATCGAGGCGGGGCACCTGCTGCGCGAGTGTCCGGACGTCGTACTGGCGTTCTTCGGCGACGGTCCGACCAAGCCGGAGCTCGAGGCGCGCGCGCACGCGGCAGGCCTCGACAACGTCAGGTTCTTCCCGCTCCAGCCGGCCGGCGAGATGCCGAAGATCATCCCGTCGTGGGGCGCCGCGCTGGTGCCGCTGCCCGACAGCTTCGTCGGGGCGACGGCGCTGCCGTCCAAGATGTTCGAAGCGATGGCCGCCGGCGTGCCGCTGTTGCTGACCGCTCCGGAAGGGGAGGCCAGCGAGATGATTCGCGCGGCAAAGTGCGGCCTGTGTGTCGCCGCCGAGAATCCGCAGGCGGTCGCCGACGGGATCAAGGCGTTGTATGCGGACCGTCGGACCGCGACCGAGCTCGGCATGAACGGGCGGGTCCACGTGCTCGAGCATTTCAACCGCGACACCATTGCCCGCGCATTCTCGCTGGAGCTCGAATCGCTGGCCGCGGCCGCGACTCCCGCCGCCGCACTCGAAGGAGAGCGAAGCTGAATCGCCCCGCCGGTGCCTCTGGCGAGTCTTCGCCGGCCGAGCTCGATCGGATCGCGGCGGCGTACGACCGTCGCGCCGCCACCGGCGCCGACGCCAAATACGGCTATGCCGAGTGGGGCAACCTGTTTCTCATCCAGTCGCGGGAGCGCGTGTTCGTCCGCGAGCTCGTCCGCGCCGGACTCTGGCCGCTGTCGGGACGCGACATCCTCGAGGTCGGGTGCGGATCCGGATACTGGCTGCGCCAGTTCGCGCAGTGGGGCGCGTCGCCGGAGCGCATGACCGGTATCGAGTTGCTCCCGCACCGCGCTGCCGAGGCGCGTCAGCGATGTGCATCCGGGACGACGATCCTCGAAGGCGATGCCGCGCGCGACCGCCTTCCGGCCGCCAGTTTCGACATCGTGTTCCAGTCGACTGTCTTGACGTCCATTCTCGAACGCGAGAGCCGTGACGCGCTGGCCCGCCAGATGCGCCGCCTGGTGCGGCCCGGCGGCGCGATTGTGTCCTACGACTTCCGATACGACAATCCGCGGAACCCCGACGTCGCGCGGCTGACGGTCGAGGATCTGCGGACGCTGTTTCCCGGCGCGGCGATGCGCGTCCGATCGCTGACGCTCGCGCCGTTCGTTGCACGCCGGATCGCGCCCGTGTCGTGGCTGGCGTGCCACCTGCTCGATGCCGTACCGTTGTTCCACACACACGTGCTTGCCATCATCCGATCATGTCCAGCAGCTCAGTAGGAACCTTCTTCCATCGCTACGCCGACACCTTCGACAGTCTGTATGACGGCCGTCGCACGCGCTTCATGCAATGGGTCGATCGACGGTGGCGGTCGGACATGTTCGTTCGATTCGCGCTCACGTTCGAGATGTTGCCGGACCTGAAGGGAAAGCGTGTTTTGGACATCGGGTGCGGGTCGGGGCCGTACGTCGTCGAAGCGCTGCGCCGCGGTGCCGCGTCGGTCACCGCGCTCGATGCCGCGCCCGGCATGCTCGATCTCGCCAGGCGGCGCGTGGAGGTGATGCAGCGAAGCGCGGACGTGGCCTTCGTCGAGGGCATCTTTCCCTCCGGCTGTCCGGCGGGCGCCTGGGACGCGGCGATTGTGATGGGGGTGATGGACTACGTGGACGACCCGGTGACCTTCGTTCGCACGGTGCGCGAGGTGGCCGGTTCCGCGGTGTTCTCGTTCCCGAGCCGTCACTGGTTCAGGACGCCGGTGCGCAAAGTGCGCTACCGGCTACGGCGGTGCCCCGTCTGGTTCTTCGACGAGCGAAGGATCCGGGAGGTGATGCGGCAGGCAGGAGTGGACTCGTGCGAGATCAGGAAAATCCCTGGCGCCGGGATGGACTACGTCGTCCGTCTGTAGCGCTCGAACCTCAGCTCGTGCTGTCGGTCGACGTGGAGGACTGGGGGCAGTCCACCTACGACCGCTCGCGTCCCGTGACGGCGCGCGCCGAGCGCAACACGCATCGCGTGCTCGACATCCTGGCGGCCCACCGCAGGCGCGCGACGATGTTCGTGCTCGGGTTGTTCGCCGACGCCTTCCCCGCGGTCGTGCGGCGGATGGCGGCCGAAGGACACGAGATCGCGTCGCATGGGCATGGACACGTCCCCATCTTCCTGCAGGACGCCGACGCGTTTCGTCAGGACGTCCGTCGTGCGAAGCGGCAGCTGGAAGATCTCTCCGGGCAGCCGGTGGCAGGCTACCGGGCGCCCGATTTCTCGATCGTCGCGAAGACCACGTGGGCGCTCGATGTCCTCGCGGAAGAGCAGTACCTGTACGACTCCAGCATCTACCCGATCGTGCACGGCCGCTACGGCATTCCCGAATGGCCGGCGGAGCCGGCGTGGGTGACGACGCGAGATGGCGGGTCCATTCTCGAAATGCCCATCGCCACCGTCGACTTTGCCGGCCGCCGCTGGCCGGTCGCCGGGGGTGGATATCACCGCGCGATGCCGTGGCCGCTCATCCGTTCGGCGGTGGCCAGCGTGCTCGCCGAGGGCCGCGTGTTCGTGTCCTACTGCCACCCGTACGAGTTCGATCCCTCGGAGTTGAAGGACCTGGGGGTGCCGGCGAAGATCCGCCTGCATCAGGGCCTCGGACGAAGCGGATTCCAGGGGAAGTTCGAGCGGATGCTCGCCACCTTCGGCGGCGTGCCCGCGATCGACGTCGCCCGCGCGGCGGGTATCCGCGCGGCGGCCTGAGGATCTCACCACCCGTTTCGACAGAATGAATCACATGAACATGACGCGTCGGCGCTCGAGCGGCCGACCCACCGTCGCAGCCACTGTCGCCGCCGTGCTCCTCTGGAGCTCGATGGCTCCACCGGTGGTCATGCGCGCGGCGGTTCCCAGTCCCAACGGCAAGATCGCGTTCACGAGCACTCGGGACGGAAGCGCCCGGATCCATGTCATGAATGCCGACGGGTCCGGGCAGACCAGTCTCACGAACGGTTCGAACGATACAGGCGCCACCTGGTGCGCCGACGGGACGAAGATCGCGTTCGAAAGTATCAGGGACGGGCATGTCAACGCCCAGATCTACATCATGAACGCCGACGGGAGCGGGCAGACGCGGGTCACCGTCAATTCGGTGAACGACCATGAACCGGCGTGGTCGCCTGATTGCGGCAGGATCGCATTCGTGCGCGACTCGGGCACGGCCGCTGCCGACATTTACGTGGTGGGCGCCGACGGATCCGGCGAAGTGAAGCTGACCAGCAACACACCGGGACAATTCCCGGTCTATCGCGCGCCGGCCTGGTCGCCTGACGGCACCGCGATCGCGCTTTGGACACAGGACGGTGGTTCCGGGCATGTCTCCGTCATGGCAACGGACGGATCCGGGCTCACGGACGTTGCCGTCGGCGGCTCTCCCAGGTGGTCGCCGGATGGCAGCAAGCTCGTGTTCGCCCGAGACGAAGACATCTATGTCGTGAACGCCGATGGTTCCGGCGCGGTGAATCTCACCAACAACAGCGCGCAGCACAATGCGCATCCCGCCTGGTCACCCGATGCCAGCAAGATCGTTTTCGAGAGCCAGGGGACCGGTAGTGCCCAACTCGTCGTCATGAACGCCGACGGCACAGGCCCGACGCTGCTGACCTTCAGTGCGGGGACGAACTTCAGCGCAGACTGGCAGCCGGCCCCGGCAGTTGTCGCCGATGCCGGGCCCGATCAGGACTTGACGTCCAACACCATCGGCCAAAGTACGGTGGGGCTGACAGGATCCGGCAGCGGCGGCGGAACACCACTGACGTTCCATTGGTCGCAGGGGACAACGACGATAGCGGCGACACCGGCGACGAGCCTGACGCTCGGTCTGGGGTCCTATACCTTCACGCTCACGGTGACCGATGCCTTTGGCCGGTCGGCGTCCGACTCGGTCGTCGTTACAGTGGCACTGCCAACGATCGCCGGGTCGCAGGGTGCCAAGGGGGATACGGGCGCGACCGGCGCCCAAGGTCCGAAGGGGGATACCGGCAATCCAGGCTCGCAGGGTCCACCGGGTCCGCCCGGCCCGACGGGGCCAACGGGTCCACAGGGCCCGCCGGCCGGACTCTTTGGCAGCGGAATCAACACCGTGGCGATTGGCGGTGCTGCTCCCGGTGACTACAGCGTCGTCGTCGGCACTGGCGCGGCGACGGCCAAGCCAGGAACCGCTGGCCAGGGGAATGTGGTGATAGGCGGCGGTGTGGTGACCGCCCACGCCAACGATGCCACCGTCGTCGGCTATCAGGCACAAGGCGCCAATCAAGGGACGGCGATCGGGTCAGGCGCGGATGCCGGACACGTCGCGAACACGACGGTCGACAACGTCAACGTCGGCGATGACAGCAAGGTTGCCAACCCGTTGACCACCTTCGGCGCGACGGCCGTCGGCCGCCAGAGCAGCGCACATACCAGGGGCGTCGCCATCGGACAGACGGCCGTCGCGTCGTGCGGCGGTTGCATCGCGATTGGCGCCGGTGCTTCACTCGGGTCGGGCCACTCCGACAGCATCGCGATTGGAGTCAGCGCGACCACGACTGCCGCATCTCAGCTGGTCATCGGGTCCGAGTTCGCCCCGATCTACAACGTGTGGATAGGACAGGGCCCACGGGCGACGTCCGCTCCGCACTCTTTGAAGTTCAATTTCGCGGACGGCGCTGGAACGAACATTCCCTCGGCCGATGTGGAATTCAACGCGGGCCGGTCGACCGGTGCAGGTGCAGGCGGCCGCTTCCTTTTCAGGACGTCGGTGGCGGGCTCGAGCGGGTCGAGTCTCAACGGCTACACCGAGCGGCTCGCGATTGGCTCGACCATTTCGGCTTCGGTGCCGTTCGACGCGACCTCGCTACGCGGTCGTGCGGTCCCGTTCGCCAATCTCCCGGCGCCGGCCGTGGAGGGAATGCTGGTCGCCATTACCGACTCCACGACGAACACCTGGGGTGCGACGATTACCGGTGGCGGCGCCTTCCACGTGCTGGGCTACTTCAACGGTACCAACTGGACGGTGGCCGCGAAGTAATGGAGAGCGTCGACCGCCGGCAATTCCTCGTGCTCGGGGGCGCGTCGCTTCTGGCGTTGACGTCGCCGGGCGGCCAGAGCGGCTCCGTGCAGATGGCGGCGGGCTGGAGCGGAGCCACCCAGGAGCTGGGCACACCCGTCGCGATCGGCCTGCTGCACGGCGATCGCGTCGGTCCCGACGACAACGGCGTCTACGGATGGGTGTATCTGGTCTTCGCGCAGGCGACCGGCAACCAGCCCTTCCTGATCGTCTTCAGGCCAGACCTCGGCACGCTCCGGCAGGTATTTCCCCCGAGCTCGATCGAGGTGACCGGCTTCAAGTGCCTGTATCCCGGCAGCGACAATCGCGTCTACGTCGGCACCTACAATCGCGCGCGCTTGATGCGGTTCGATCCGGCGCGCAGCGGCGCCGGACAGACCGAAGATCTTGGCGAGCTGCCCAACGCCAGCATGGTGTGGTGGATTCGCGAAGCGGCGGACGGCCGTTTCTACATGACGACATCGGACAACGACGGCGGCGGACGTCTGGTGTCGTGGGATCCGCGCGGCGGCATGATGCGCGATCACGGCCGGCTCAGCGCCGAGAACCTGTACGCGACGCACCTCGTGACGAGCCTGGACCGCTGGACGTTGTACATCGCGGTCGGCCCGCAGCGCTGGGACGTCGTCTCGTACGACATCCGCACGGGCAGCACCCGCGGGCTGCTGCCGGAATCGAAACGGGACGTCGGCTTCATCGGCCTGCAGCCTGGGACGGGCGGCATGCTGGAGGCTGAGCTGCCGTCGGGTGAGCGCGTCCCCATAACGCCCGCCGTTCGCGTCGACATGGGCCCGTCTCCTCACACGCTGGCTGACGGACGCATCGAGTCGGCCGATGCGGAGACCATCAAGCTGTCGGGTCCTCAAGGCACCACCGCGTATCCGATGCGGTACAAGGCCGCCACCGAAGTGTTCTTCCTTCGGACCGATCCGTTCGGACAGGTTTACGGCTTTACGCGCGCACCGGTCCGGTTGTGCCGCTTCGATTCGTCGTCGCGCGTGCTCTCCTCGATGCCCAACCCATTCATCGATGCCGACGGCAGCGTGTCGGCGTGCGCGAACTGGGGCAGCCGGGTGATCTTTGGCGGATATCCGGGCAGCGAGATTTCGGTGTACGACCCGCGTAAGCCCTGGAACAAGGGATCGACGCCGCAGTCGAACCCGTGGACGTGGGGCAAGCCGGATGGCGAAGGGCACACGCATCCGACGGCAATCGTGGTCGGGGCCGACGGCCGCGTTTACGTGGGGAGCGACGCGTCGTATGGCGTGTCGGGCGGGGCCGTGGCCTGCATGGATGCCACGACGGGCCGGACCATCTACAACCTGCGCGGACCGTTCGCCGATCGCTCCGTCCGTGCCCTCGCCGCCCATCCGGGCGCGGCGGCGATCTTCGTCGGCACCGGCATTGCCGCCAGCGAGGCGAGCCGTCCGGGCGCGTCCGCGCACGTAGTTGCGTGGGACGCCACCCGTCAGCGACTCCTGTGGGACGTGACTCCCGTCACGGGCGCGACACACGTCACCGCCTTGTACGTCATCGGCGGGCGTGTGTGCGGCACGACGATGTCGGGGTACGAGGTGTCACATTTCTTCGTGCTCGATCCGAAGACCGGCAGGACCATCCTGGTCCAGAACACCGGACTCGGCGGCATCGAGCACGGCAACCTGCTGCCGGGGCCTGACGGCTGGCTGTACGGCCTCACGTACGTGAAGCCGACGATCTTCAGAATCAACCCGAGTGACGGCACGGTCGAGACGATTGCCGACGTGAGTCACGCGCAGGGCAACGCCTTCGCCGTGACGTCCGAGGGGTTCTATTATGCCAACCGTGGCACCCTGTTCCGTATCCAGCTCGACAACCGGATCGAGTACGGACGAAGCCGCTGATGCACGGGACGCTCGATGTCGCGCGCGCGGCAGGCATGCGTGCGGCGGCCTGAGGATCACATGACGGTTTCAACGACCAGCCCTCACACCGCGTTCCGCCTGCGTGCGCACGCGCTCATCCCCGGTGGTGCCCACACGTATTCGAAGGGGGATGACCTGCTGCCGATCGCGGCGCCGGCGGCCTTCGTTCGCGGCAAAGGGGCGCGGGTCGTCGATGTCGCGGACCGCGAGTTCGTCGACTGGGGCATGGGCGTCAACAACGTCCTCATCGGTCACGCGGAAGACGCGATCGACGACGCCGCGATCGAAGCGTTGCGCCGCGGCCAGAACTTCTCGCGTCCGACGCCGCTCGAAGTGGACGTCGCCGAAGCCGTCCTCTCGATCTTTCCGCATCTCGACATGGTGAAGTTCGCCAAGAACGGATCGGATGCGAACACCGCGGCGCTGCGTCTCGCGCGCGCGATCACCGGCAGGCCGCTCGTGGCCTACGACTCGACGGCCCCCTTCCTGTCGATACACGACTGGTTCATCGGCACGACCGCGATGGATGCCGG
>Ga0075370_10001157_pt1 | contig 11074 bp, 8 predicted proteins | sample EndMethybrTD3035_FD_71398 | JGI IMG/M metagenome (GOLD analysis project Ga0075370, IMG submission 71398) | Populus endosphere microbial communities from Tennessee, USA - Endosphere MetaG P. TD hybrid TD303-5 | ecosystem: Host-associated > Plants > Roots > Endosphere | place: USA: Tennessee... | reverse complement strand
GGTCGACCTGGATCGTGACCAGCAGGTGCCGGCCGATCTTGAGGATGGGGATGCGCTGCATGTCAGTCGGCCGCCGCAGCAGCCGGCGTGGCCTTGACTCGGCCGACGACGAAGCCTGCGCGCTTCAGCGCGACCGCCAGCGCGTCGGCCAGCGTGGCCTTGGTGGTGGTGCCCTGCAGGTCGATGCCCAGGTGCACCATCGTCTGCGCGATCTGCGGGCGGATGCCGCTGATGATGCACTCGGCCCCCATCAGCCGGATGGCGGTGACGGTCTTCAGCAGGTGCTGGGCCACCAGCGTGTCGACGGTGGGCACACCGGTGATGTCGATGATGGCGATGGTGGAGCCGGTGTCGACGATGCGCTGCAGCAGCGTCTCCATGACCAGTTGCGTGCGGCCGCTGTCCAGCGTGCCGATCATCGGCGCGGCGAGCACGCCGTCCCACAGCTTGATGACGGGGGTGGACAGCTCCAGCAGGTCCTGCTGCTGGCGGCGGATGAGTTCCTCGCGGCTGCGTTGGTAGGCCGTCACCGTGAACTGGGCCATGTGGTCGACCAGCGTCGACACCTCCCACACCGCCTGCACCAGCACGTCGGGTTCGCCGCTGAACAAGCGCTGCAGGCCGGCGAACAGCGGCTTCTTCAGCGCGAGCACGAAGCGGCTGGTGTCGGCCACCGTCGAGCCCTGCGCCGCGCGGGAGCGCGACAGGCCGGCCAGGAACTCGCGGCACGGCTCCCAGGGCTTGGCATCGAAATCGTCGATGCCGCCGCTGGCCCGCAGGCCGGCCAGCACGGCGCCGAGCAATTGCTCGGTGCCGTTCACCTCGGTGCTGAGCGACCGGCCACCGCCGCCGGCCGTCAGCTCGGCCTGCCATTCGGCCAGCACCTGGTCGCGGTGCTGCGTCAGCAATGTCTCAACGGCCGCACTGTTTTTCTGCATGGGGTCCTCGCATGACTGGGTTGACCGTCGTTCGCCGGAGAGCGAATGGGCGGGGATGGTAGGTGCCGGCCGCGGCGTTCTCTGTCGGACGACATGCCGTGCTGCACCTTATCGGCGCATCAGCGTCAGCCCGATCAGCCGCGACACGACGGTGGCGAGGTACATGACGCCGACGAACATCTCCAGGCTGGCGAGGCCCCGCGCGAGCGGGCTCACCGGGATGACATCGCCGATGCCGGTGCTCGACAGCAAGGCGAAGCTGAGGAACATCAGCTCCGTCCACGTGCGCGGCAGCTCCGGATGGACGGCCGCCGCGAAGCTGCCCGGCTGCAGCGCCTGCAGCACGACGAAGCTGTAGGCAAAGCCCCAGGCGAGCAGCGTGAAGGTGGCGCCGGCCGCGTACAGCTCGTCGGTCGTCGCGCGCATGTCGCTCATCATGTAGGCGACGAGGCTGCCGGCCGCGTAGAAATAGAACACCGCCTCCAGCGCCGCCGACCAGGGCAGCAGCCCATGCATGTCCAGCAGCACCTGCAGCAACAGCAGCACGATGGACGGTAGCGCGAGGCCGACGCTCAGCCACGTCAGCCCGGGCGTGCGGCGCACCATGCGCGTCGTCATGACGAGCACCGCGATGCCGAACGCGCTCAGCGCCAGCGGGCCGCTGCGCGTGGCCTCCAGCAGCGGGTACAGCAGCAGACCCATGAGCTGCACGACCAGCAGGATGGCCGAAGGATGGCGCCGCGTGATGGCGAGCAACTTGAGGTGGCGGGCGGGCATGCCGGCATTCTCGACGCAGCCGTCAACGCCGCGAGCCTGGTGGCCAAGAACGGGGCCGATGTCAGCATGGCAGCCCGCAGATGATTTGGAGGGTCGCCGAACAACCTGTGAAAAGCGTCAGCGGTTGAGGACCTTCTCGACGGCTTGCACGACCTCTCGCTGCACGGAAGGGCCGCCGAAGAGCGACCGGTAGCCCAGCACGATGCTGCCGACGACGAAGACCAGCCCCGCCACGATGCAAAGGCCGGTGTACACGATGAAGGCGCCCTGATCCGGGCCCGAGGCGGCCAGCACGAGCGCCGACGCATTTCGGACCGGGATGGCGATCTGCCCCCGCAGCACGCCGCCGATGCCGTGGGAAAGCGCGACCAGCCCCAGCAGGAAAAAGACCACCAGGACGCTTCGAGCACGCGTATGCGGCCTCATGGCGCGGTCAGAGCTTGCGCGCCGGCAGTTGGGCCAGCAACAGCGCGCCGGCCATCACCCACATGGGCGCCGTCAGCGCCGTCGCCGCGGCCAGCATGCCGAAGCCGACCGGCATGCCCACCGTCGCGCCGTTCAGCGTCAGCATGCGCAGGCCCAGCGCCTGGCCGTGGCGCTCGGGCGGCGTCGCGCGGTGCAGCATCGCCAGCACCATCGGCTGCACCGAGCCCAGCGCCACGCCCAGCAGCGCCGAGCCGCACATCAGCCCGAACGTGCCGGGCAGCCAGGCATAGGCGATGAAGATCAGCGTCGCGAGCGTCATCGCGCCCCGCAGCGCCTTGGCCTCGTCGATGTCGTCGGCGAAACGCACGATGGCCAGCCGCACGACCGTGGCCGCCGCCGCGAAGCTGCCCAGCACGATGCCGATGCTGGCGGCCGACAACCCGCGCGCATGGCCCACCACCGGCACGACGAAGCTGTGCGCGTCCCAGCCCGCCGACAGCGCCAGGTTGACCAGCAGCAGGCGGCGGTAGGCCGGCAGGCGGAACAGGTCCCACGCGGCCGGCTCGCGGAAGCTCTTCGTGTACACCTTGGGCGGATTGCGCGGCACCTTGCGCGCCAGCACCCAGGACAGCACCGGCAGCAACGTCGCGAACGCGAACGCGGCCTGCATGCCGATGTGGTCGATCAACAGCCCCGCGATGATGGGCGACAGCGCGTTGGACATCGCCGGCCCCAGCGCCATCCAGCTGAAGATCTTCTTCAGCTCGCCCGGTTCCTCGGCCATCAGCCCGGCTTCGCGCTGCATGGCCACCGCCGCCACGGCCACCGCGCCGCCGCACAACAGGCAGCCCGTGGCGATGGCCCACAGCTTGGGGATCGCCAAGGCCAGCAGCGCGCCGACGAACGCCAGCGACACACCGACGCCCACCGGCCGATGGAAGCCATGCCGATCCGCCAGCCGGCCCGCCCACAGCGACAGCACGATGGGCGCGACGGCGAACAGGCTCAGCAGCATGCCGACCGACGCCTCGCCATAGCCCTGGTTCAGCACCCACAGGCTCGCCGTCACGCGCGTGGTGGCCATGCAGGCGTGCACGCAGATCATCGTGGCGATGAGCCACCCAAAGGCGTGGCGCAGGTTGCTGGAGGGCGGAGGTAGGGGCGACGCGGGAACTGCGACGGGCATCCGGCCAGTATCTCCGCAGGGAGTCCGAGCTTCTCAAAAACGCCAGGCCTCAGAATCCTCCTGCGTTGCTTGACACATTCGCATGTGAGCCAACGATTCGTCGTCGAGTGCTCCAAGAAGTTGCCGCCCGCTCGAACTGGCGATGACTGTGAAGTGCCGGCTCCCTGGAACATCGAGATCGCAACAACTTATGCGCCTATTTCGCTGGACTCGAAGTCCACAACAGTCCCTGCCCGGACAGACGACCCTGGTGACACCTGCGCTGATCGCCGAAGAGGCCGCCTCCCTCGATCACCATGACCGCTGGCCGCGCCTAGTCACGCTAGGCCGGCAGGCGCGCAGTGCGCCAGCACTGGCCAGCAGCCTGACGACCCTGGCTGCGTCGCCCGTCCACCACGAACGCCTACTGGCACTGATGGCCGCCCATGGCAGCCAGGATGCGGCCCTGATCACCGCCCTGGCGCAGGACCCGTCCAACGAGGGGACGGCGGCTGCCATCGCGCTGGCCGCCGCGAATCTGGACGACGACGCGTTGGGGGCACTGGTGCCGCAGCTGTCCCGGCGCCGCAGGCGGCGACTGTTCCAGTTGCTGCTCGCATGCGGCCGCGCGCCGCTCAACGACCGGCTCCACGACGCCCTCTGTGCAAGCGCCGACGTGCAGGAGCAAGCCGAACTGCTGCCCTACCTTTCCAGCGCCGCGGTGCAGCGGCTGCTCGACATCGAACGCAGCGCCGGCCTCGATGCGGCGAGCTGGGGCCGCTTGGCGCGGCAGCATCCCGCCATCGTCATGGCGCGGCTGCAAGCGCTGCTGCAACAGCCGGGCGAGCCCTCATGGCTGCTGCGTCAGGGTGTGAGGAGTGCACTTGATGCCCTACGGGCCAGCGCACCCGATCAGGGCCTGGTACTGTTGCAACAGGCCACGCGACGCTTGAATCCGCACGAGCTGCCGCTGGGGGCGTATGCGCCGCTGTTCCCGGCAGCAGTTGCCGTGCTGGTGCTTGACCAAGCGCGACCAGTGGCGTTGGTTTGGAAGGCGAATGCCTTGCGCCAACTCGATGAGGCCACGCTAGTCGCACTGGCACAGGCCGCTGCCTTGCCTAACCTCCCCAGCGTATTCGCACGCCTGCTGCCGGCACAGCGGCTCGCGCTCTACCAGGCCTGCGGCGACGCGTGGCGCGACGCCCCAGGCGCCCTGCCGCTGGCCTACGTCGAGGCCCTGCCCCGGCAAGTCCGCGAAGCCGAAGCGCAGCACGCCTGGGCCTTGCCGCGGTTGCAGTCGAACGCACAACTGCGCCTGCCGTATCTGGCCTTCCTGCCGCTGGAACAGGCACGGCGCCTGGCAGAGCCCTTCCTGAGCCAGCCCGATGGCGAGCTGCGTGCGCTCGCCGTCACGGCGCTCGTGAAGGGGCGCCGCTACCGCGCCAGCGAACTCGACGCGCTGCTGGCCTTTTGCGGCCTGCGGGACAACGAGCAGGACCCGGTGCGCCTGGCAATGATCGACGCTCTTGCCAACCTGCAACCGACGCGCTGGCAAGAATCCCACCTGCCCAGCCTGAAAGGCATCATCGACGCCGCCCTGCGCGCCCGCGACTGCTCACCTCAAACCATGGCAGCCGCCGCTCGGCTGCTGTTGGGCTTGGTCGTGCCGCAGACCGATTTCGTCATTGCCGAACTGCCGGCACTGGTCGAACGCAACGGCAGCCTGAACATGGCGTCGCAGGAGTCACGCCTCAACGACACGCAGATGCGGCGGATCGCGCCCCGTCTGATTCCGCTGCTCAAGGCTTGGGTCACACGCAACCACTCATTCGCCGCTCTGAGCCTGATCCGCGGCTTCGGCCGGCGCGCCAGGGCCGCGCCCGAGTTCACCGAGTTGATGATTGCGCTGACTTCAGATCAGCGTGGCCATGTGGCACGCAGCGGCCTTCAGGCCCTGCTGCAAACCAAGCAACCGAGCGCGGCCGCACGCCTGATCCCGCAACTGCTGGAGAACGATGAAAGTTGGATTCAGGTCCACGAAGTCGCGATGCATCTGCACACGTACCGTCAGACGCTGTTGACACGCTTCCTAAAGCCCCGCAGCTACAGCGGCCGCTTCAACAGCGGCCTGGCTGCCACGCTGCCATCGTTCGACACCGGCTTTGCGCGCTGGACGCCAGCGCAGCAAAGCCTCTATGCCCAGTCGCTGCAAGACCTGGCGCGCAGCGGTAAGCGCAGCGCGTGGGAACTCTACGCAGCCGTGCGGCGCCTTGGCGCGATGCCATCCCTCGACGTCCAACCCCTGCTCAGCTTCGCGCGGCTCGACGCCAAGGACAAAGCGCTGCGGGACAAAGCTCTCGAAGCGCTCGGCCGCTGCGATGCAGGCCGCGGCGTGCCCGCGCTGCTGGAAGCACTCGACGACGAACGCGCCCGCGTCGCAATCTACGCGCTGCGCCGTTCGCTGCTGGCAATGCCAGCCGCGCAGGCGCTGCCACTGCTCGCCAGCGTGCAGGCGAACAAGGTAACCGTGCTCAAGGAAGTCATACGTTTGGCTGGCGAACTCGGCGGCGATGCCGCCTTTGCTTTCCTCAACCAATTCGCCGCCAAGGAGCAGTTGCACCCGGACGCCCAGATCGCGCTGCTACGCGCCTATTGGAGCCACCTGCACCGCGACGAAGTGTGGCCGCACCTGCACGCCGCCGCGCGCAGCGAGCGGGCGGCGCTTGCGCGCTCCACCATCCGCATCCCGCAGCAAGGGCTGTCCTCACGGGCGCGGCAACAGCTCTCCCACCACCTCACGCTGCTGCTGCAGCACCCCGATGCCCAAGTAAGCCGCGAAACGCTGGAGCGCCTCGTCGCCATGCCGCTGGGCCGAGCCGATGAGGCCATGCTCGATGCCATCAACGCCTTTCTGGACGACGCCGATACCGCCATCAACCGCCTCGCCGCCCAAGCCCTGCTAATGTCTTGCACCACCCAGCAGGATGCACGCGTCGCCGAGCGCTTCGCCACCATCGGCCGCGCGCCAGCGCTGCAAGCCGTCGCCGAAGCCTACGAACAATGCCTGCTTAGCGGTCTCCGCGGCCTGGAGGCCTCGGCAGGCCCGCTCGTCGCAGCACTGTTGCAGCGGCGCTGGCAACCCGGCTTGGCACTACGCTTGGCCATCACCCAGCTCACGCCGACTACCGCGCTGGCGCGCATTGCCGATGCCGACTCCGCCGGCCTGCTGCACCCAGGCGCCGTTGCCACGGCCTCACAGGCTTGGAGCCAGGTCAGTGCCGTCCCGCAATCCCTCGATGCGCTCGACACCGCGGAAGCCGAGCTGCGCACTGCAGACAGCGCGGAGCAGCGCCGCCTCGGCTTGGCGCTGCTCGCTGCGCTCGGCGATCGCCATGGCTGGAACACCGAGCGCCATGCGCTGCTGCACAGCTACCACGAAGATCCCGAACTGTGGGTGTCCGATGCCGCCGAGCTGATGACACCGCCGTCGCCCCTGGAGGCCGCAGTGGCGGTGTCTCGATAGCTAGAAAGGCGAACGATTGCAGCTTGACCATGGGCCTCAAGCCTCGTCGTCCCCCTCCGGCTGCAAAAGCAGCAGCCTCTGCGCCGCGTCATCCGGCAAGGCCTCCACGCCCTTGAGCTTGCGCGTCATTGCGCGGGTGCGCACCTCCGCGGCGTCCAGCGTGTTGCCGGCCTCCTCCAGCTTCTTCTTGGCCTTGGCCAGCACGTCGCCGAACTTGCCGAACTCGGTCTTCACGGCACCCAGCACTTCCCAGACCTCGGCGCTGCGCTTCTCCAGCGCGAGCGTGCGGAAGCCCATCTGCAGGCTGGTCAGCGTGGCCAGCAGCGTCGTCGGGCCGCACAGCATGACCTTGTGTTCGCGCTGCAGGCTCTCCAGCAAGCCGGGGCGGCGCAGCGCTTCGGCGTACAGGCCTTCTGTTGGCACGAACAGAATGCCGAAGTCGGTCGTGTGCGGCGGGCCGATGTATTTCTCGCGGATCGTCTTGGCCTCCAGCCGCAGCCGGTTCTCGATGGCCTTGCCGGCCGCCTCGGCCGCAGGCGCATCGGCGCGCTCCTGGGCGTCCAGCAGACGCTCGTAGTCCTCGCGCGGAAACTTGGCGTCGATGGGCAGCCACAATGGCTTGCCGTCGTTTCGCTGGCCGGGCAGCGAGATCGCGAACTCCACGCGGTCGTTCGACCCCGGCAGCACGGCCACGTTGGCGGCGTATTGCTCGGCTGTGAACACCTGGTCCAACAGGCCCGCCAGTTGCACCTCGCCGAACACGCCGCGCGTCTTCACGTTGGTCAGCACGCGGTTCAGCGAGCCGACGTCGCGCGCCAGGTTCTGCATCTCGCCGAGGCCCTTGTGCACCTGCTCCAGCCGCTCGGCCACCTGCTTGAAGCTCTCGCCCAGGCGCTGCTCCAGCGTCGCGTGCAGCTTCTCGTCGACGGTGGCGCGCATCTGCTCGAGCTTCTTCTCGTTGTCCTGCTGGATGGCGGTGAGGCGCTGCTCCACCGTCAGCCGCAACTCGGCGAGGCGCTGGTCATTCGTCTTGGACAGCGCCTGCAACTGCTCGCGCATCGCGTCGTTCAGCTTCTGCATGGATTCGGCCTGCGCCTGCGCGCTGCGCAACGCGGCAGCGTCCTGCGCCTCGCGCGCGGCCAGCGCCTGCTGGGCGAGCGACTGGTTGCTGCCCTGCAGGCCCTGCGTCAGCACCTGCTGGAACTGCGCGAAGCCCTGCACCAGCTCCTGGCGCGTGCCGCTGGTGCTGCGGCCCAATTCGTCGCGCAGCTCGCGCTCCAGCCGTTCCGTGCCCTGCAGCAGCAGTTCAGGTGACACCGGTTTCGTCCGCAGCCAGATCAGCGCCAGGAGCAACAAAACCAGGGCCAGCAAGCCCAGCAGCAACACGTCGAACAAGGTCATGCCGCCATTGTCGCCCTCAAGGCGTCACGAGCCTCTTGACGGCGCGCGGCAGCTCGGTCTCGATCAGCGTCTCCAGCGCCTTCACGCGCTGTTCGGCGGTCGTCGCAGCCCACGGGTTGGCGGCGGACTCGCGGTCCACCGGCAGCCGCGTGGCGACGGCGATGGACTGTTCGCGGCGCAGCCGCAGGTCCGCAAGGTCGATCAGCGCGATGCGGATGGACACATAGGGCACGAACACCGGCAGGCCCGGCTGGCCGTCGAAGCCGATCTGCGCGCTGGGGCGTTGGTCGAGCACGAAGCCCGGGCCTTCGAGCGTGGTCAGGATGCGCGCCGGCAGCGCGGCGGCCAGCGCGGGCTCCTGGCGGCTGCGCGTGACGAGCAGCAGGTGCGCCGCGCCGCTCTGGCGCACGGCTGCGGCGAGGTTGCCGGGCAGCGTGAGCTTGCCGTCGACGAACAGGTTGGCCGGGTCGCCGAACAGGCTGCGCGTGGACGACGTGTAGAGCTTGACCTCGCGCTTCTCGTCGACTTCCTTGATGGCGGTGTTCAGCGACTGCAGCGCGGCGTCGTCCAGCTTGCCCGCGGGCGTGGCCCGCCATTCGCCGGTCTGCACGGTGTCGCCGCGCGCGGGCGTCAGGCTCAGCAACTGCACGCTGTCGCCCAGCAGGGACAGCGCGGCGTACTTGTTGGGGTCGCGCGGCTTGTTGTCGTCGGCGGCGGCCGACGCGGCCGGTGCGGGAGCGGCCACAGGTGGCGGGGGCGCGTGCTTGCCACTGCGCGGCGGCCCGCCGGCGGGGCCACCGGGAGGCTGGGCGAAGGCCAGCACCGGCGCGAGGACGAGGGCGGCAAGGACGGGCAGGAAGGGTTTCATCGGGAACGGGATCTCGGGTTCGGCCGAGCGGGCGGCACCGCTGGCCGCGGGATTGTGTCGCAAGCCCTCCCGCGCCGCGGGCCCGCCCGCCTATCGCCGAGCGAGCACCTCGGGGTTGACCGGTGTGGGCACTGCGTCGCCGCTCAGCGCGGCCAGCAGGTTGTCCGCCGCGAGCCCAGCCATCGCCAGCCGGGTGGGCATCGTGGCGCTGCCGATGTGCGGCGTCAGCACGATGTTGGGCAGCGTCAGCAGCGCGGGGTTGATGCTGGGCTCGCCCTCGAAAACGTCCAGGCCCGCGGCGGCAATGCGCTTGTCGCGCAGCGCGGCGGCCAGCGCGTCCTCGTCGATAATGCCGCCGCGCGCGATGTTGACCAGCGTCGCCGTGGATTTCATCAGCGCCAGCTCGGCGGCGCCGATGCAGTGGTGCGACTCGGCCGAGTACGGCAGCACCAGCACGAGGTGGTCGGCCTCGCGCAGCAGGGCTTCCTTGCCGAGGTAGCGCGCGCCGAGTTCGGCCTCGACGTCAGCCGGCAACCGCGAGCGGTTGTGATACGCGATGTTCATGCCGAAGCCAAAGCGCCCGCGCCGCGCCAGCGCCTGGCCGATGCGGCCCATGCCCAGGATGCCCAGCGTCGAGCCATGCACGTCGGCGCCGGCGAGAAAGTTCCAGGACCAGCTCTTCCAGCGCCCCTCGCGCAGCAGCCGCTCGCCTTCGCTCATGCGCCGCGCCGTGGCCATCAGCAGCGCGAAGCCGAGGTCGGCGGTCGTCTCGGTCAGCACGTCCGGCGTGTTCGTGACGAGCACGCCGCGCGCGGTGCAGGCCGCCACGTCGATGTGGTTGTAGCCCACGCTCATGGTGCTGACGACGCGCAGGTCGGGGCAGGCGTCGAGCAGCGCCGGCGTGATGCGCTCGGTGCCCGTGATGTAGGCACCGGCCCTGCCCTGCAGCCGCGCGCGCAGTTCGTCGGCCGTCAGCGGCGCCTCGCCGTCGTGGTAGTCCACGTCGAACCGGGCCGACAGCTTCTCGACCACCGCGGCCGGCGCGCGGCGCGCCACCAGAACTTTCACTGCATCCATATCCAGGCCATCACGAACAGAAGCGGCAACAGCACCGCGCACGACCACAGCAGGTAGCCCCCGAAACTGGGCATCCTGACGCCCCGCTCCTCGGCAATCGCCTTGACCATGAAGTTGGGCGCGTTGCCGATGTAGGTCATCGCGCCCATGAAGACGGCGCCGCCCGAGATGGCGGCCAGCACTGGCGCGCCCTCTGTCATCAGCCGCGCCGCGTCGCCACCGGCGAGGTTGAAGAAGGCGAGGTAGGTCGGCGCGTTGTCCAGCACCGACGACAGGCCGCCGGTCAGCCAGAAGTAGGCCCACGGCGAATCGAGCGCACCCGCCACCGGCGCGAACACGCCGGCAGCGCCCGCCTTCAGCATCGCGATGACGGGCACCATGGTCAGGAAGATGGCGATGAAGAGCTTGGCCACCTCCTGCATCGGCGCCCACGAGAACTGGTTCTTCTCACGCACGGCGGCCGGCGTCAGCCACAGCGACGCGGCCGTCACGGCGATGAGGCCGACATCGCGCACCAGCGCCTGCAGCGGCAGAGGTGTGCCCCAGAGGTCGAAGACGATGCCGGGCTTCCACGTGCCGCTCATCAGCACCAGGCCCACGGCGACCGCCAGCGGCAGCAGGTTGATGGCGCCTTCCAGGCCGAGCCTCGGCGCGTCCGGCGTCGGGTCGGCCGGCGTGATGCCTTCGCGGCGGTACAGCCAGGCGTCGATGACGCAGAACACCGCCAGCAGCGCGACGAGCAGGAACAGCGTCTCGGCCCACAGATGGCTGGCGGTCCAGAGGAAGCTGACGCCCTGCAGGAAGCCGAGGAACAGCGGCGGGTCACCCAGCGGCGTCAGCGAGCCGCCGACGTTGCTGACGATGAAGATGAAGAACACGACGACGTGCGCGTTGTGGCG
>Ga0075370_10001156_pt1 | contig 11075 bp, 11 predicted proteins | sample EndMethybrTD3035_FD_71398 | JGI IMG/M metagenome (GOLD analysis project Ga0075370, IMG submission 71398) | Populus endosphere microbial communities from Tennessee, USA - Endosphere MetaG P. TD hybrid TD303-5 | ecosystem: Host-associated > Plants > Roots > Endosphere | place: USA: Tennessee... | reverse complement strand
GGCTCCGAAGTCAAAGATGCGGGATTGTTGCCAAGCAGCATGGTCCGGTCAACCGGCGCGCGCGTGCCCCTGCATTTCATGTGCCTTAAGCAGTCGCCCGGCTGCGTGCCGAGCCCGCCACCATGTCGAAGCGGAACAGCCGGCATTCGATCGGCCCGTTCCACATCGGCACGCGGCGCGACTCCTTGAGCCGCATGCGCCGGGGCAGCTGCAGGTCGGGCGTGAGCACCCAAGCGGTCCAGCCGGCGTAGTGCTTCTTCCAGTGGCTCGCGAGCTGCACGAAGAACTCGCCGCCGTCCTCGGTCTGCGCCTCTTCACGGCTGGCGCGGCCGCCGGCCACGCCGCCGACCTCGATGCGCTCGCCGTAGGGCGGGTTGAGCACGATCACGCCCGATTCGGCGGGCGGCATCCGCTGCAGCGCGTCGCCGCCGCGCAGCTGCACGACGCCGGCCACGCCCGCGCGCTCGGCATTGCGCTCGGCGAAGTCGACCATGCGGTGCGACACGTCGGAGCCGAAGATCGCGGCCGCCGGCGCCTGCTTTGCCAAGGCCTGCGCCTCGGCCTTGAGCTGCGACCACACATGGGCCTGGAAGGGCAGCAGCTTCTCGAAGCCGAAGCGCCGCAGTGCGCCCGGTGCGATGCCCTGCGCGAGCTGCGCGGCCTCGATGGCGATGGTGCCGCTGCCGCAACAGGGGTCGTAGAGTGGCGCCTGCGAGACCTCGCCGCGCTCGGGGTTCCACCAGCCGCTGGCGGCCAGCATGGCGGCGGCCAGGGTCTCCTTCAGCGGCGCGTCGCCCTTGTCCTGCCGCCAGCCGCGCTTGAAGAGCGGCTCGCCGGAGCTGTCGATGTAGAGGGTGCACTGCTCCGCATCGAGGTGCGCGAAGACGCGCGCGTCGGGCCACTGGGTCTCGATGCTGGGCCGCACGCCGTTCGCCTTGGCGCGGAAGCGGTCGGCGATCGCGTCCTTGATGCGCAGGGTCGCGAAGTTGAGGCTCTTGAGCGGGCTGTGCTGGGCCGTGGTCTCGATCTTGAAGGTGTTCTTCGGCGTGAACCACAGTTCCCAGGCCACGCCGCCCGCGATGGCGTAGAGGTCGTGCTCGCTGCGGTAGGGCGCATGGGCCAGCTCGATCAGCACGCGCTGCGCGAGGCGGCTGTGCAGGTTGAGCTTGAGCGCCTCGCGCCAGTCGGCGCGCACGCGCACGCCGCCGCGCAGGACCAGGAGCTCGTTGCCGGCGCGGCCGGTCAGTGCGTGCACCTCCTGGGCGAGGAAGTCCTCCACGCCGGCGGCGCAGGGTAGGAAAAGGGAGAGGTCGTTCATGGCGGGATGGCCGGCCAGTATCCCACGCGCCCTCTACCGCGTTTGCGCTATGGGAGCGCCCTTCCGCATATGCGGCGCGCCGCGCGGGCGGCGAGGCGCGCCGGGGCTTATGCTCGGGCCCATGCCCGATGCGCAGCCGATATCTTCGCCTCCACCTGCCCGCGTCGCCGCCCGGCGCTACGGCGCGGTCGCGATGACGCTGCACTGGCTGCTGGCGCTGATGATCGTCGGCTCGCTCAGTGTCGGCCTCTACATGACGGGGCTGCCCTTCTCGCCGCAGCGGCTCAAGCTCGTCAACTGGCACAAGTGGGCCGGCATCACGATCCTGGGACTGACCGCGCTGCGGCTGCTGTGGCGCCTGTCGCACCCGCCGCCGCCGCTGCCGCCCTGCATCGTGGAGGCCATGCCGGGCTGGCAGCTGGTGGCGCACCGCGGCACGCACTTGCTGATGTACCTGCTGTTCTTCGCGGTGCCGCTGGCCGGCTGGGCCTACAGCTCGGCGCTGGGCTTCCCGATCGTCTGGTTCGGCGTCGTGCCGCTGCCGGACTTCGTGCCCGTGAACAAGGAATTTGCCGAGGCGGTGCTGAAGCCGCTGCATCACGGCGCTGCGTACGTGCTCGGCGCCGTGGTACTGCTGCACGCGGTGGCCGCGCTCAAGCATCACTTCGTCGACCACGACGGCCTGCTGGACCGCATGTGGCCTTTCTCGCACCAGGGACACGCCCGATGAGCCTTCTTCGCCCCGTGTGGCGCGCGCTGTGCGCCGTCGCGCTGACCCTCGCATCCGCCGCCGCCATGAGCGTTGAGCCCATGGCCCAGCTCGCGCCGGGCGACAGCCAGATCGGCTTCGTCAGCAAGCAGATGGGGGTGCCGGTCGAAGGCCAGTTCAAGAAGTTCGATGCCCAGATCGCCTTCGATCCGAAGAAGCCCGAAGGCGGCACCGTTGCATTGCAGATCGACATGGCCAGCGCCACGCTGGGCGTGCCCCAGAGCGATGCCGAGCTGCCCAAGCCGCCATGGTTCGACACGGCGCGCTTTCCCAAGGCCAGCTTCCAGTCCAGCGCGATCAAGAGCGTGGGCGGCGGCCGCTTCGACATCGCCGGCCGCTTGACGATCAAGGGCCATACGCAGGAACTCGTGGTGCCGGTGACGATCACCCAATCCGCAGACCGCTCGACCGCCACCGGAAGCTTTACGATCCAGCGCCTCGCCTTCAAGGTCGGCGAGGGCGAATGGACCGATACCTCGATGGTCGGCGACGAAGTGCAGGTGCGCTTCAAGCTGGTCCTGACCGGCCTGCGTCCTCTTTGACCTTGCCATGCACGCATCCAACGCCATGCCCCAGCCCGCCACGATGATCATCCAGTCCGTTGCCGCCGTCGCCCTGGCCGCCGCCGCCGCCATTGCAGCCGCGCAGACCGCACCGGAAGCGGCCGCCCAGCCGGCAGGCGGGCCGGTCAAGGGCGCCAGCTACGTGGTCGACCCCACGCACACCTTCGTCATGTACGAGATGGGCCACTACGGCACCACTACCAATCGCGGCCGCTTCAGCACCAAGGACGGCACCATCAAGATCGACGGCACGGGCAGGAGCGGCAAGATCGACATCACGATGGACATCGGCTCCATCAATACCGGCGTCGACCTGCTCAACCGGCATGTGCTGAGCAGGGACTTCTTCAACGTCGCCGAGTTTCCGGTCGCCCGCTTCGTGGCCGACAAGATCGACTTCAGCGGCGACAAGGTGACCGAGGTCGACGGCTCGCTCACGCTGATGGGCCAGACCAAGCCGGTCAAGCTCAAGGCCAGCCGCTTCGGCTGCTACCTGAGCCCGTTGATCAAGCGCCAGGTCTGCGGCGGCGACTTCGAGACCACGGTGGAGCGCAGCGATTGGGGCATCACCTGGGGCATTCCCTTCGGCTTCGAGGACCGGGTGCGGCTGCTGGTGCAGGTGGAGGCGGTGAACATCACGGGCGGGCCGAGCTGAGTCCGGGCCGGCTACGGGGTCTTCTTCTCTTCAGGCGTCACGAACCCGATGGGTCTCTTGGGCTGCTCGGGCGGCATGGTCAGCGCGCGCACCGCGTCGAAAAGTTGCCGCAACTGCAGCCGCGTATTGCGGCTGAAGGTATCGTGCGCCAGCTCCAGCCCTTCGGCCTTGTCCTCCAGCTGCGCCAGCCGCTTGGCCAAGTCCGCATGCAGAGCGCTGGCCTGGCGCAACTGCACGAACGCGCGCACCACGTAGATGCCCATTTCCACCGCCTGGGCTGATGCCAGCACATTGGCCGCCTGAATGGCGCCGTGCTCGGTGAAAGCATAAGGCAGTGCCTTGGAAAACTTCAGCTTGGCGAGGTGGTCGCAGTTTGCGACCACCTCCGCCTTTTCGGTGGCCGTGAGCTGAAACAGGAAATCGGAGGGAAAGCGCTCGCGGTTGCGCTTGACCTGCTCATTGAGCCGCTTGGTCGCCACGCCATACAGCGCGGCCAGATCCACGTCGATCATTACCCGTAGCCCACGCACCACCTGAATGCGTCCCTCGATGCGCGGCACCAGCACCGCGGCCTTCGTTTCGGCGCTCATGCATTGGAGGCCGTGAAACGTGAAAGACGAACTTGCGCGGTACGAACGTGGTTCATCAGAGACCTTCCCTTAAAGTGTCGTTCCAGCTTACAACAGGCTCTCCGGCGCCAGCGGCGCCAGGATCTCCAGCATCACGCGGTCCCACAAGGTGGAGTCGGGCTCGCTGGTCTGCACCTGCTCGATGCCGGCCTCCTCGCTGACCCATTCGATGCGTTCGGTCCCCGGCGCGAATCGCACCTTGTAGGCACCCTGCTGCTTGAGCACGTCGATCAGCTTGAGCACCTGCTGCGCCATCTCGCGGCTGAAGATGATCAGTCCGATCTCGGTGTTGTACACGTCGGAGCGCGGGTCGAAGTTCATCGAGCCGACGAAGAGGGTGCGCCCGTCGATCACCGCCGACTTGGCGTGCAGGCGCCCGATCTGCGTGCCGAAGAGGCCGAGGCGCACGCTGCGCCGCGTGCGCTGCGAGCTGAGCTCGTGGATCTCCGCGCCCAGCCTGAGCATGTCTTCGCGGTAGCGCCTGTAGCCGGTGTGCACCAACGGCTCGTCGGTCGCGGCGAGCGAGTTGGTCACGACGCTGATCTTCATGCCGCGCCCGCGCACCTCGCGCATCGCCTCCAGGCCGCCCTTGCCGGGGATCAGGTAGGGCGACACGAGGGTCACGTCGGAGCGCCCGCGCCGGATCTGCTCGACCACGTTGTAGCGGACGCTGTCGACGTCCAGCAGCGGGACGCCGCCGTAGTTCGCCTGCTTGCCGACCACGCGCTCGGGCGAATCGGCGTAGGCCTCGGCGCGGGTCCAGATCAGGTCCAGCTTGCCGGCCTTGAGGTCTTCCACGATCGGGCTGTAGCCCAGCAGGTCGTTGGGCGCGGGCGGGCGCGGCGGCGGCGTGGTTCGCAAGGCGGTGAGTTCCTCGAAGCGGCGCTGCCGTTCCTCGCGCGAAAGGCTGCTGGCGACCACGCTTTCGATCGGCCGCACGTGCTCGCTGTTCCAGTACTGGTCGAAGAGTTGGCCCAGGCGCGGGATCAGCGCGCCGGCGACGAAGGTGTCGAGGTCGATGAAATTGGCGCCCGCCGTCTGCGTGAAGTACTCGTTGCCGATGTTGCGCCCGCCGGCCACGGCCATCGCCCCGTCGGCGATAAAGAGCTTGTTATGCATGCGCCGGTTGACGCGGCTGAAATCGAACAGCGAGGCGGAGAAGCGCCTGAGCATGCTGCCGCGCCCGGCCGGGAAGGGATTGAAGAGGCGCAACTCGAGGTTGGGCGTGGCGGCCAGGGCGAGCAGCAACTCGTCCTCGCCGGAGGTGTACAGGTCGTCCATCAACACCCGCACGCGCACGCCGCGCAGGGCCGCGTCGCGCAGCGTGCGCATCAGGTAGCGGCCGGTCTCGTCGTTGTAGATCTGGTAGTACTGCACGTCGAGCGTGCGCTCGGCGCGGCGCGCCAGCTCGAGCCGGGTGTTGAGCGCGAAGTCGCCGCCCGGCATGAGGCGAAAGCCGCTCAGGTCGGGGTCGGGCTGCGAGCTTTTCGCGATGCGGCCCAGTGGGGTGGCAGGGTCGAGCGGCATCGCCTTCGAAGGCGTGCGCTCGAACTCGGCTGGCAGCATGGCGCAGCCGCTGGCCAGGAAGAGCACCGCCATCAACGCCAGGCCCAGGCGCATCCATCGGGGCCAGCGACGCAGGGTGTTCATTGATGCCCCCACGCTCTGCACTTCGTGTCATCGCTGCCCCCCGAGGGGGCTGAGGGCTGCGGCTCCATGCCTGCCTGCGCAGGCATGGACAGCCCGAAGAGCTGCTGCGTCTCGCGGCAGCGCGGCCTGCAAGGTCGAGCTCGCTTGGGGCGACTCGGCGCTGCGCTCACCGCTACAGGGCCTTGCGCAGGTTGGCGGGCGCGATGCGCAGCGCCTCGCGGTACTTGGCCACGGTGCGGCGCGCGCACTCGATGCCCTGCTCCTTGAGCATCTCGGAGACCTGGCTGTCCGACAGCGGCCGCTTCACGTCCTCGGCGCTCACGAACTGCTTGATCAGCGCTCGCACCGCAGTGCTCGACGCATTGCCGCCGGTCTCGGTGCCCAGCGCCGAGCCGAAGAAGTACTTGAGCTCGACCGTGCCGTAGGGCGTGGCCATGTACTTGGCGGTGGTCACGCGGCTGATGGTGGACTCGTGCAGGCCCAGCTCGTCGGCGATCTCGCGCAGCACCAGCGGCCGCATGGCGAGCTCGCCATGGACGAAGTAGTTTTTCTGCCGTTCCACGATGGCGTTGGAGACGCGCAGGATGGTGTCGAAGCGCTGCTGGATGTTCTTGATGAACCAGCGCGCCTCCTGCAGCCGCTGCGACAGCGCCTGGCTGCCCTCGCCCTTGTGCGACTTCAGTGCACCGGCATAAATGTCGTGCACCCGCAGCCGCGGCATGACCTCGGGATTGAGCGTGACGCGGAACTTCGCGCTGGTGCCGTGGCCGACGCGCGTGACGATCACGTCGGGAATGACGATGTTGCGCTCGACGTTGACGAAGCGGCGCCCCGGCTTGGGCTCCAGCCGCGCGATCAGCTGCAGGGCGGCGCGCACCTCGTCCTCGTTGCTGCGGGTGAGCGTGGACAGGCGCTTGAAGTCGCGCTTGGCGAGCAGCTCCATCGGTTGCTTGCAGATCGCGATGGCGGTGCGGCGCACCTGCACCTCTTCTTCGGTGTCGTCCTCTTCCTGAGCCGCGCGCAGCTGAAGGGTGAGGCACTCGGCCAGGCTGCGCGCGCCGACGCCGACCGGCTCGAGACTCTGCAGCAGGCCCAGCGCGACCTGGAAGTGGTGCACCAGCTCGTCGAACTGGTCGTTGTCGTCGCCGGCCAGGCCCGAGGCCAGGGCCGGCAGCGAGTCCTCGAGGTAGCCGTCGTCGTTGAGGGACTCGATCAGGAAGCGCAGGGCGGCGCGGTCGTTCTCCTCCAGGCGCAGGACCAGCGCCTGGCGGTGCAGGAAGGACTGCAGCGACTCCTGGCTGCTGGCCAGCTCGGTCGCGTCGGGGCGATCGTCGTCGCCGAGATTGTTGCTGCGCGCGGGGGCATCGCCGCCCCATTCGCTGTCGTCCGGTGCCAGGTCGACCGAGCCGTCGCCTTCCCAATCGGGCTCGCTGTCGGGGCCTTCGGCGGCCGCCGCCGTATCGCTGTCGCTGGCAGAGGCCGGCGCGCTTTCGGCGGGGGCAGTCGCCGCTCCTGCAATGAACTCGCTCTCGCCTTCGACCTGGCGGTCCTCGTCGCGCACCGGCGCGTCGGCGGACTCGAGCCCGAACTCCTCGCGCGGCGCTTCTTCGGCGGTGCGCTCCAGGAAAGGGTTCTCGTCGAGCATCTGCTCGACCTCCTGGCTCAGCTCGAGCGTCGACAGTTGCAGCAGCCGGATCGACTGCTGCAGCTGCGGCGTGAGCGCGAGGTGCTGCGAGACGCGCAGCGAGAGCCCTTGCTTCATGGAATGACAGGCCCTTACATCCGGAAATGCTCGCCCAGGTAGACGCGTCGCACCTCGGCGTTGTCGACGATTTCCGAGGGCGTGCCTTGTGCCAGCACATGCCCGTCGCTGATGATGAACGCGTGATCGCAGATGCCCAGCGTCTCGCGCACGTTGTGGTCGGTGATGAGCACGCCGATGCCGCGCTCCTTCAGGAAATTGATGATCCGCTGGATCTCGATCACCGCGATCGGGTCGATGCCGGCGAAGGGCTCGTCCAGCAGGATGAAGCGCGGCTGCGTGGCCAGCGCGCGTGCGATCTCGACGCGGCGGCGCTCGCCGCCCGACAGCGCCAGCGCCGGCGAATCGCGCAGGTGGTCGACGCGCAGGTCGTGCAGCAGTTCGCTCAGGCGCTCCTCGGTGCGTTCCTTCGACAGGGGCACGGGCCGGCCGTCGCCGTTGGGCTCGCGCTGCAACTCGAGCACCGCGCGCACGTTCTCCTCGACCGTCAGCTTGCGGAAGATCGAGGCCTCCTGCGGCAGGTAGCTCAAGCCCATGCGGGAGCGGCGGTGGATCGGCATGTGCGCGATCGGAACGCCGTCGATGCTGATCTCGCCCGCGTCGGCCCGCACCAGGCCGACGATCATGTAGAAGGAGGTGGTCTTGCCGGCGCCGTTGGGGCCCAGCAGGCCCACGACTTCGCCCTTCTCGACGCCCAGCGAGACGTCCTTGACCACCTTGCGGCTGCCATAAGTCTTCTGCAGGCCGCGCGCCTCCAGGCGGCTGGTCGGTGCTTCGTTGCGGCCATTGCGCATGCCCGGGTCCTCTGTCACTTGCGGTCTTCCCCGCCGAGGGTGGTGGTCGAGCGCAGGCCCGAGCCGCTCGCCGCTGCCGGCGCGGCTGCAGGCGCCGGCCGGGTGCCGGGTGCTGGCGCCGAGGCGGCCGACTTGGGCGTCAGGATGGCCCGCACACGTCCGTTCTGCGGCGCCGCCACGCCAGCGTTGGGGGGCAGCGAGGAGCCGTTGACAGTGAAGGTGTCGTTGCTCTGGTCGTAGACGATCAGCGGACCGCTGCTCTCGTCGTTGATGGTCGCGCCGTAAAGCCGGCGCATCACCGCGCGGCGGATGAACTTCACGTTGTCGGCGCGACTGTCGTACTCGATCACCTCCGACTCGCCCTCGATCCACTCGTCGGTGCCGGCATCGCGCTTCTGCTTGTAGTAGGCCAGCTTCCCGGGGGCGGCCGTGACCACGCCGTACTGGTAGCCATCCGGGTCCTGCCGCACGTCGATGCGGGTGCCGCGGATGACGATCGTGCCCTTGGTCACCACCACGTTGCCGGTGAAGACGCTGGTCTGCTTGAGATCGTCGTAGCGCATCGCGTCGGCTTCGATGTTCATCGGCTTGGTGCGATCCGCCTTCTCGGCCTGCGCCAGCGGCCCCAGGCCGGCGAGCACCAAGGCGAATACGACGGCGCGGCAGCGGTGGTTGGAACGAGGGGAGGTGAGTAACGAAGTCATAAGGCACGAAACTTGCTGGCGGATTGTATGCGGCCTCACGCACCGGGCTTCTGGAGCCCGGATGAAAAATGGCCCCCACGCTCCCTCACTTCGTGTGGTCGCTGCCCCCCGAGGGGGCGCTTTTCATCTTGGGGCGGCCCTGCGATGAAAAGCCCGCCGAGGCGGGCTTTGCTGCGGGGGAGGGCGTGCTCAGGCGCTCTTGCGCGCTTCGCCGATCAGGAAATCGGTGACCTGCAGGGCGCGGTCCATGCTGCGCGCGAGGTCGCCGTCGACATACCAGCGCCCGGCGATGCCGAGCGCGGGCACGCCGGCCACCTGGTAGGCGTCCTGCAACTGCTTGGCGCGCTGGATCTTGCTCGCCACGGTGAAGGACTTGTACTGCTCGGTGAACTTGGCCTTGTCCAGGCCGTTGGCAGCCGCCCAGTCGATGATCTGCTGCTCGCCCGAGAGGTTCTGGCGCTGCTGGTGGATGGCGTTGAACACCTTGAGCTGGTATTCGTCGACCTTGCCCATGGCTTCGAGCGCGTAGTAGAGCTTCTGCTGCGGCTGGAAGCTGGCCTGGAAGGCGACCGGAACGCGCTTGAAGGCCACGTGCGGCGGCAGCTTCTTGATCCAGGCCTCGAGCGCCGGCTCGAAGGCGTTGCAGTGCGGGCAGTTGTACCAGAAGAACTCGATCACTTCGACCTTGCCGGCCGGCGCGTCGACCGGCACGCGCTTGTCGAGCACTGCGTAGTCGGTGCCCGCCTTGGGCATCTGCTGTGCATGCGCGGGGGAGACGAGAGGAAGCAGCCCCAGCGAGGTGGCGGCGAGCGAAAAATCACGACGTTTCATGTGTAAGGTTCTCCTGTGCGGCTGACTGAGCCCACGATGCCGCCGGAGTTCCCCGGGCGCGGCGCGAGCATGTAAGAGGATGGCTCAGCGCTGCACGCGCACCAGGGCCGATTCGAGGCCGCCGCCGTCGAGCCGTTCCTTGAGCCGGTCGGCATCTTCCTTCTTGTTGAAAGGACCTGCGCGCACACGGTAGACGGTGCGGCCGGCCTGCTCGCGCTCGGTGACCCGCGCCTCCACGCCCATCAGCGAAAGCCGGGCGCGCTGCGTCTCGGCATCCTCGGGAGTGCGGAAGGCGCCCGCCTGCACGAAGTACATGAAGGGGTCGCTGCTGCTGGGCGGTGCGGCGGCGGTGGTCGTGCCGGCGCCAGAACGAGCACGTGCAAGATCGCCGATCGGGTCGTTCGAGGGCGGCAATGCATTGGCTTCCGCCGGCACCGGCGGGCGTACCGCGCGCGGTTGCTGTTGTTGTTGCTGCTGCTGTGCGGTCTGCGGCACCACGACGGGGGCCGGCGCGGTTTGCGGGATGCCGGGTGCCGCGGCGGAAGGCGGCGGCGGTGCCGCGGGAGCGGCGGGCGGCTCCGGCGGACGCACGGCGCCGGCCTTGCCGGCCAGCGGGGCATTGGGGTTCCAATCGCGGTTCTTGCGCGCTTCGGCCTCGTCCTGTTCGGGGCCGCCGCGCTGGGTCTTGGTCATGAAGGGGATGGGCACCTTGGTCACGTAGACCGCGATGCCCAGTGCCACGCCGAGCCCCAGCACCAGCCCGATGATCAGGCCGATGACGATGTTGCCGCGTTGTCGTCTTGTAGTCATGGTGAGGGTAGCAATCACATCTTGCGCGGCGCGCTCACGCCGAGAATCGCGAGGCCATTGTGCAGCACCTGCGCGGTGGCAGCGACCAGCGCCAGGCGGGCCCGCTTCACCAGCTCGTCGTCGACCAGGATGCGCTCGGCGTCGTAGTAGCTGTGATAGCTGGCGGCCAGCTCGCGCAGGTAGAAGGTGACGTCGTGCGGCGCGAAGTCCTGGGCGGCCGCGGCCAGCATGTCGGGGTACTTCGCCAACATCAGCAGCAGCGCCTGGGCGGCCGGGCTCTCGAGCGGCGAGAGGTCTGCCTGCGCCAGCACGGCGACGTCGCCGCCCCAGGCCGCCAGCACCGAGCAGATGCGCGCGTGCGCGTACTGCACGTAGTAGACGGGGTTGTCGTTGTTCTGCGCCAGCGCCAGGTCGATGTCGAAGGTGTACTCGGTGTCTGGCTTGCGGCTCAGCAGGAAGAAGCGCACGGCGTCGGTGCTGGTCCACTCGATCAGGTCGCGCAGCGTGACGTAGCTGCCGGCGCGCTTGCTGATCTTGACCTCCTCGCCGCCGCGCATCACGCGCACCATGGTGTGCAGCACGTAGTCGGG
>Ga0075370_10001153_pt1 | contig 11094 bp, 8 predicted proteins | sample EndMethybrTD3035_FD_71398 | JGI IMG/M metagenome (GOLD analysis project Ga0075370, IMG submission 71398) | Populus endosphere microbial communities from Tennessee, USA - Endosphere MetaG P. TD hybrid TD303-5 | ecosystem: Host-associated > Plants > Roots > Endosphere | place: USA: Tennessee... | reverse complement strand
CTCGGAACACCTCGTTGTTTCCGAGAGGCTTCGCCCCCCGGACTTCTCCTGGACGCTCTCTCGCGCGCCGCCCGTTCGCGGACGCCCGGTCCCCTCGCGTGCGCTCGGCGGAAGTCCAATTGTAACAGGGGCTTCTAGAAATACCGAGGGACAGCGGCGGGGCGGTCCGCGCCGCGAACGCTCCCTCAGAAGATATGGACGGGACAGGTCTCGGTCGGCTCGGTGCCGGCGAGGAAGCTCTCACGGAAGACCTTGGGGCACGCCGGCGTGGCGAGCTTGCCGGTTTCCTTGTCGATGTCGACGAAGACAATCCCTTCCGGCACCTCGAACGCCTGGCTGGGATGGCCGGCGAGCGCCCGCGTCATGAACGCCGTCCAGATGGGGAGCGCCGCCTGCGCGCCGCTCAGCCCGATCGGCTGGTTGTCGTCGAGGCCGACCCAGACGACGGTCAGGAGCTCGGGGGTGAAGCCGACGAACCAGGCGTCGCGCAGATCGTTGGTCGTGCCGGTCTTGCCGGCGGCGTCCAGTGTGAACCCCTGGCCGCGCGCGCCCGCCGCGGTTCCCTCGTTGATCACGCTGCGCATCATGTTGGTGACGAGGAAGGTCGTGTCCTTGCGCGCGACGATCTTCTCCTTCGGCAGCTGGATGGGGATGGTCTTGCCTTCGCTGATGATGCGATCCAGGGCGCGCAGCGGACGGACCGTGCCGCCGTTGGGGAAGATCGTGTACGCCGTCGCGATCTCGAACGGCGTCGCCTCGAATACGCCGAGCGCGATCGACGGATACCCTTTCGGCGGCGTGCCGATGCCGAACTTCTTCCACAGCGCGGCGACGTTCTCGAATCCGATCGACTCGGCGACCTTGATCGTCGCGACGTTGCGGGAGAGGGCCAGGGCGCGCCGCAGCGTGATCGGTCCGTCGTACTCCCCCTGGTAGTTGCCCGGCGTCCAGACCTGCTCGTTGAACGTGAAGTCGGTCGGCTCGTCGACGACCACCGTGGCGGGCGTGATGTCGGTGCGCCCTTCCTCGAGCGCCCGCTCGAAGGCGGCGAGATACACGAACGGCTTGAAGACCGACCCGGGCTGCCGCTTGGCGCTGATGGCGCGGTTGTACTGCGACTGGTTGTAGGAGCGTCCGCCGACCATGGCGAGGATCTCGCCCGTCCGCGGATCGATGGCGATGAGCGCGGCCTGCGGCACGCGCGGCCGCCGCTTGGACAGCAGCTTCTCGACGTTGGTGATGCCCGCCGCGACGGCGTCCTGCGCGACCTTCTGCAGGTGCAGATCGAGCGTCGAGTAGACGTCGACGGGGCCGGACGCCTTGGTCCGCTCCTGCATCTCCTGCGTGAGGTAGTCGACGAAGTACGGCGCTTCGGATTCGAGCGCGCGGGGCACGATCTGCAGCGGTTCCTTCGAGGCGCGGTCGGCGGCGTCGGCGCTGATGACTCCCGTGTCGCTCATCACCGACAGCACGGTGTTGCGGCGCTCGCGCGCGCGCTCGGGGTGCTGGAACGGCGAATCGATCGCGGGGGAGTGGATGATGCCGGCGATGGTCGCCGCCTCGACGAGCGAGAGGTTGCTGACGTCCTTGCCGAAGATGAGCCGGGCCCCCTCGGGCACGCCGTGGATGGCGAAGGATCCGCGCTGGCCGAGGTAGACGTCGTTGAGGTACAGCTCGAGGAGCTTGTCCTTCGACAGCCGCCGCTCGAGCGCGACCGACATGAACCACTCGGTCATCTTGCGCTTGATGCCGGCGAGTCCGCCGCGCTCGCGCGCCTTGTCGAGCCCCCACATCGAGCTCAGGAACGTGTTGCGGACGAGCTGTTGCGTGAGCGTGCTGCCGCCGCTCAGGTACTTCTTGCTGCCGAAGAGGTTGGTGAAGACGGCGCGCGCCGTGCCGATGACGTCCACGCCGGGGTGATCGTAGAAGCGGCGGTCCTCGATGGCGACCACCGCCTGCACCATCCGCGGCGCGATGGCGCTGAGCGGAACGTCGCGCCGCTTCTCGCGTCCCTCGACGAGGGCCGTCAGGAGCGGCGCGTCCAGTTCGACCGAGTCGATGCGCTGCTTCTTGGCGGCCGACTCGATCGTGGCGATCGGTCCCGGCGCCCCGGTCTTGCCCGGCGGCGCGAACGTGAAGCGCAGGGTGTCGCCGATGCGCTCGCCGCCGCGCGGAATCACCACCAGCGCGTCGCGGCCGATCGCGAACTCGCCCGGGTGCTCGGCGGCGGTGCGCTGGGCGTAGCCGAGATCGTTCAGCCGCTCGATCACCTGCGTCTCGGTCACACGCTGGTTCCGCCGGATGACGAGCGGCCGGGCGAAGATCCGCGGATCGGTCCGCTGGAACTCGCCGTGCATGCGCGCGTCGATCAGGCGCGAAAACGTAATGTAGAAGTAGACAATGACGACGGAGACGAGGACGGCGGGGATGCCCAGCCCGAGGGCGGCGTAGAACTTCCAGCTCCGCCCCCGCAGGAACGCGAGGCGCGATGTGGACGGCTTGGTCGCCGCGGGCTTCGTCGGACGGGCGGTGGGCACCCTGAGGTCGCTGCCCTGCATTGTATACAATTTGATCGTCGATGAAGTTCTCGCCCGATTACGTACGCCTGGTCCTCGACGAGAACTTCGAGGACGCCAAGGCGCAGTACCTCGCGCCGCTGATGGCCATCAACTACGCCCATCTCGTCATGCTCGCCGAGTGCGGCATCGTCTCGCGCGAGGACGCGCGCGCCATCCGCGGCGCGCTCGATCGCATCTCGCTCGACGAGATCCGCAAGGTGCGCTACGACGGCACCTACGAGGACCTCTTCTTCTACCTGGAGCGGGAGATCACCACCGCCTGCGGCCCCGACGTCGCCGGACGCCTGCACACGGCGCGCTCGCGCAACGACATCGACATGACGATGTACCGGATGGGGCAGCGCGAGCTGATCCTGGCGGTCGTCGAGGGGACGCTGGCGCTGCGGCGCGCGCTCCTGCCGCTCGCCGAGCGCAACCGCGGCAGCGTGTTCGCGGCGCACACGCACACCCAGCCGGCGCAGACCTCCACCATCGCGCACTACCTCCTCGCGGTGATCGAGCAGCTCGAGCGCGACACCACGCGCCTCAAGGCCGCCTACGCCGGCACCAACCGGAATCCGCTCGGCGCCTGCGCGATCACCGGCACCGGGTTTCCGATCGATCGCGATCGCACCGCGGCGCTGCTCGGGTTCGACGGGGCCACGGGCAACACCTACGGCAGCATCGCCACGGTGGACTACCTGCTCGAGAGCGTGGGCGCGACCGCCGTGCTGCTCGCCGGTCTCGGGCGCGTGCTGCAGGACCTGCTCCTGTGGTGCACCGCGGAGTTCGGCTATCTGCGCCTGGCCGACGGGTTCGTGCAGGGCAGCAGCATCATGCCGCAGAAGCGCAATCCGGTCGGTCTCGAGCACGCGCGCGCGATCGCCAGCAAGGCGCTGGGGCAGGCGACGGGCCTCTTCCTCGCCGTCCACAACACGCCGTTCGGCGACATCGTCGACACCGAGGACGATCTGCAGCCCCTCGTGTGGCGGATGTTCAGGGACGCGGCGCGGGCGGTGTCGCTCGTCGCCGCCGCGATGGCCAGCGCCGCGTTCGACGTGGAGCAGCTCGCGTCGCGCGCCGGGCAGCACTGGATCACGGTGACCGAGCTCGCCGACACGCTCACCCGCGATCACGGCCTGCCGTTCCGCGCGGGGCACGAGATCGCGGCGCGGCTCATTGCCGCGGCGGCGCGAGAGGACGGCGCCTCCCTCGCGGCGCTGCTGCGCAGCGCGTCACGCGAGGTGACCGGCCACGAGATCGTCTACACGGACGAGCAGCTGGCGGAGATCCTGAGCCCGCGGCACTTCGTCGAGGTCCGCACGACGCACGGCGGGCCCGCGCCGTCGGAGACGGGCCGCGCGCTCGGCGCCGCCGAAGTCTGTCTCGCCGCCGACGACACGTGGCTGACCGACACGCGCAGCCGGCTCGCGCAGGCCGAACTGGCCCGCCGCGCCGCGGCCGCCGGCCTCTGACGTCCGCCGCTATTTCATCGCTTCGGCCGACGGGATCTGCCGTCCGGCCTTGAAGAAGCGCACCTTGAGCGCGACGAGCGCGTTCACGCGCTTGACGAGCGGCAGCTTGAAGAACTCGTCGTAGGTGAGCCGCACTTCGGATCCGTCCTGATCGGCGATGACGGCCTCGTCGAAATTCCTGGCCGGCATCAGTGCGCGCTCCCCGCGAGCGACGGCTGGATCTCTCTCAGCACCATCTGGAGCGCCGCGCTCTTCGCCTCTTCGCTCTCCTTCAGCGCTTCCACCTGCGCCTGGCGGGCGGCCATCGTCTTGAACTCCTTCAACCCGGTGACGGCGAACCAGACGAGCACGATGTCCTCGAACGCCACCCAGCCGGCGTGCTCGAGAAACCGCCACCACTCCGGATTCGTGATGCCGTAGACGGACTCGGGATACAGCATCCCGCGGATCAGGTGATCGGCGGCGACCACCAGCGTGGCGGTCGCCAGCACGCCCCAGTCGAAGTAGAACGCGGCGAAGGCGAGCGATCCGAAGACGTGGAAGTGCGTTTCGATCCGGCCGCCGGTCAGGTGGATGAAGAGCGCCGACCACAGCATCTGCGACGCGACGACGACGTGGCGCGTCACGAGCTGCCCCGGCCGGTACAGCGCCAGCAGCACGGGGAGGAGCGCGATGCCGCCGCCCATGAAGATCGCGGCGAGCAGGTGCGGATGGAACTCGCGCGTCTTGCCGGCCCAGGCGTAGGGGGACACGAGCAGCGCCAGGCCGATCGCGAAGAACCACTGCGCGACCATCAGGATGGCCATCATGCGATCGGCTTTGGCGCGCCGCGCCTGCACGTGTTCGCGATACAGGACGTCGGCCCGCCCGGCGGCGTTGTTGCCGAGGCCGCGCATGACGCCGGATACACTTTCTTCCATCACACTCCTCCGTGTGTGTAGCCGTGCGCCGGCGTTCCCACGCGCCGTCGCCGCAGCGTCTTCCGAACGTGCCGTTACGAACCCGAGGTACCCGGATGCGGGCGGGGCGGACAGATGGTCGCGCCCAGGTCGCACCCGAACACGAGGCTGTCGCTGCCATCGGCGGCGCCGGTGCGCACCAGCGACAGGATGCGCTGGCGTCCGGCGCTGTCGCCGATGTGCCCGCGCTCCGGTGTGATGCCGCCGGCGAAGCGCAGCCGCCCGGCCGCGTCGTACAGCACCACCTGACCCGACGTCGCAGCGCCGAGTCGAGACGATTCCACGCCGTCGACGTCCACGATCACGTCCACGCCGGGGATGCGGCCCGCGGCCCGGACCGATTCCGTGCGGATCCACGCGTCGGGCACGTCCGCCGGTTTCACCACCAGGACGTAGCCCTTCACCCGCTCGCGCCGCAGCAGCGCCATCAGGGTGTTCAGCTCGGTGACGCTCGCGCGGCTGCACGGACACTGGGGATGCACCGTCATCACCAGCCTGTAGGCGCCTGGCGGCGCCGGCATGCGGCTCTCGATCGGCCACCGTCCGGGCGCCGACGCCGGCGTTCCGGCTTCGACGGAATAGCTGAAGAGAGAGGTGAAGCCGAATCCGACCGCCGCCACCCACACCAAGGCACCCAACCCGAGCATCCACCGCTGACGTGTCATGAACGTGTCTGCTTCAGCAACGCCTGTGCCGATCTGCGGCACCGTGGGCAAGCCGTTTGTGCTCAGCGTTCTAGAGATGGAACACGTGGTGTGCGGGCTGCGCACAGCGCGTCCCATTACGGGACGCGGGTCCAACATTTGGAGGCGGTGATACGATGCCCGGACGTACACCATCCGCACCATGACGCGCGACGAGATCGCGTTCGCGATCGATCTCGCCGCCGCCGAAGGCTGGAACCCGGGGGTGAGTGACGCGGCCACGTTCCACGCGGCCGATCGGGACGGGTTCCTGATCGGTCTGCTCGACGGCGAGCCGATCGCCTGCATCTCCGCCGTCTCGTACGAAGGGAGCTTCGGCTTCATCGGTCTCTACATCGTCGCGCCCGCGCATCGCGGCAAGGGCTACGGCCTCGCGATCTGGAAGCAGGCGATGGCGCGGCTGGCGGGACACACCGTCGGCCTCGACGGCGTCGTCGCGCAGCAGGCGAACTACCGGCGATCCGGATTCACGCTCGCGTATCGCAACGTCCGCTTCGAAGGGCGCGGCGGCGGCGGCGCGGCGGATGACCTCGTCGATGCGCGCGCGCTGCCGTTCGACACGCTGTGTGCGTACGATCGCCGCGCGTTTCCCGCGGCGCGCGCGGCATTCCTTCGCGCGTGGCTCGATCAGCCAGGCGCGACGGCGCTCGCCTCGATCGACGGGGAGTCGCTCCGCGGATTCGGCGTCATCCGTCCGTGCCGCGCGGGCTTCAAGATCGGTCCGCTCTTCGCCGACACGCCAGCCATCGCCGACGTCCTCCATCGGAATCTCGCCGCGCGCGCACCTGACGGCAGCGCCGTCTACCTGGACGTCCCCGAGCCCAACGCCGCGGCGCTGGACCTCTGCGCGCGCGCCGGCATGCGCCGCGTGTTCGAAACGGCGCGCATGTACACCGGCCCCGCGCCCGACGTCGATCTCGCGCGCGTCTTCGGCGTCACGACCTTCGAACTCGGATAGCTGGAGCGTGGATCCCAGATCCCTGATCCCTGATCGGAGATCCCCGATCAGGGATCCCTGATCGGCGATCTCCGATCAGGGATCAGGGATCTGGGATCCACGCTCCAGGATCCACGCTCTACAGGGTAATGATCCAGTGCTGGCCTGCGTCGACGGGCAGCTCCTCGAGGAGGAGATCGACGAGGCCGGGACCGTACTTGTTGAGGAAGTAGACGACGCCGAGCGCGCGTTCCTGCGGGTGGCCCTCGGGGAAGGCCTGCGCCTGCGCCCGGACGAACTGGCGGTGCAGGGTTTCGTGCCGCTTCTTCGCCGCGTGGATCACTTTCGTGTGGAGCGAGCGCAGCTCGTGCTCCATCTTGCCGAGCGTGGTCTTGGCCGCGCCGACCAGCGTCGCGTCCAGCTGCGGCAGCGCGGTCATCACGCGGCGCATCGAGGCGTCGATCTCCGATTCCGCCTGGCGGAGCGATTCGTCGACGCCGGCCGGGAGCTGCGCCTCGAGCAGCTTGTTGAGCGTCGACTCGTCGGGGGTCCGCAGGTCTTCGAACGCCACGCCGTACTTCCGCAGGAATCGCGCCGCGCCCGAGTCGAACAGCGTCGCCGTCGTCCGCGGGAACATCAGCGGCATCGGCACGCCGAACTGCGCGTACACCTCGCGCAGCTGCCCGAGATACGCCAGCTCGCTCGGACCGGCGACGTACGAGATGGTCGGGAACAGCGTGTCCTGGACGATCGGGCGGAGGAGGACGTTGGGGCTGAAGCTGGCGGGTGCGTCGGCGGCGGCGATCGCCAGCGCCGCGCTGTCGAAGGTCCGATCGCCGACGACGAGCTGATCGCCCTGGCGCTTGATCGGGATCCGCCCGTGCTCGATCGAGAAGAGCGCGACGTTGTCGGCCTGCGGCACGACCTGCGGGGCATGCCCGCGTGCCGCGAGCTCCTCGCCGGCGCGCGCCGCGAGCGCCGAGGTCTGGCCCGGCGCCGACAGCTCCTTCGCGAAGACGTTCGCGACGAGCGGCTTGGCCGCGGGATCGGCGGACTCGAAGACGACCAGTCCGTGCGGACCCAGCACGCGCTCGAGCCAGATCGCGAAGGCGCGCGCCATGCCGGTGCCCGGCTTCCACGCCTCGCGGAGATCGGCGACGACGGCGGCGCTGAACTCGGTCTGCTGGAGGATGCCCGCGAGCTCGTCGATCGTCTGCTCGACGCCTTCGTCCAGCGTGAGCCGCGCAATCGGCAGCTCGCCGGCCCCTTCGAGATCCGCCAGCGTCACGGTGCGCGGCTGGAACCCGGCGTCGAGCACCGTACAGCTCCGGATCTCCGCCCAGTCGTGATCCTCCGCTTCCACCCAGAAGACGGCGACGGCCGGCACGCCCTGCTTGCGCTCGGTGCGGCGGGCGAGCTGCAGCGCCGTGATCGCCTTGAGCAGCGTATACATCGGCCCGCCGAACGCGCCGGCCTGCTGGCCGGTGACGACCGCGACCGACGCCGGATCGGCGAGACGCGCCGCGGCCGCGCGCGCCGCATCCGAGGCGCCGCGCGCATCCTGCTGGCGCGCGAGGAGCGCGGCGACGCCGGCACGATCGCGCGGATGCTGCTGCGCGCGCCGGACGGCCTCCCGCCAGGCCGCGGGATCGAGCGGATCGCCCGCGTAGAGGCCTTCGACCTGCTTGAAGTTGTAGGCGTAGTCGCCGGCGAGCCGCCGGATCCACGGGAAGCGGCGCACGTCCACGCCCGTCACGTTCAGACGGCCAGCGGACTCGGCGGAAGCGGACGGCTCGACGGTCACGGAGTCGTACTCTCTCAGACGGTTCGGAAAGCTGTCAAGGCGGCAAGGCATGGCCGTCGCGGTTGAGACGCGCGAACGGCGTCGGAGGATCCCGCGATCCGTGTTACATTCTCTTGATCTGGTTCGCCCCGAGGAGTTCCGTCGCTGACCACTGAGGACCCCAGCGCTTTCTCACCCCCGCCGGCATTCGGTCCCTTCCGGGTGCTGCACCAGATTGGTATTGGCACCCTCGGTCCCGTTTTTCGCACCTACGAGCCCACGCGCGATCGTCTCGTCGCCGTCAAGGCGTTCCGGCTCGATATCGTTCCCGAACAGGCGCACGCGCTCGCGGCCGGGCTGAGCCGCGCCACCCAGGCGTCGCTCTTCCATCCGTCGATCGTCGAGCCCATCGAGGCCGGCGTCGAAGGCACCGTCGCGTATCGCGCCGAGGAATACGTCGCCGCCGAGTCGCTCGACGTCGCCATGCGCCACTATGCGCCCGCGCCGATCGAAAAGGTGCTTCCGTTCATGACGCAGCTGGCCGGCGCGATCGACTTCGCGCGGGCGGCCGGCATCGGCCACGGCGGGCTGCACCCGCGCGACATCTTCGTGACGCCCGACGAGGCCCGTGCCACGGGCTTCGGCGTGGTCGACGCCCTCGAGCAGGTCGGCATTCGCGCGCCGATCCGCCGTCCCTACAGCGCGCCGGAGCGGATCGACGGGCGCGCCTGGAGCACGCAGGCCGACGTGTTCTCGCTGGCCGCGATTACGTTCGAGCTGCTCACCGGCAAACGTCCGTCCGGAACCGGCGCGCAGATCGGCGTGCTGCCCGACGGCGACCACGCGGCCGAGGTGCACGGCGTGCTCGCACGCGCGATGGAGGAATATCCGGCCGAGCGCTACGCCACGGCGCTGGCGTTCGTCAGCGCGCTCGAAGCGGCGTCGCAGGGCCGCCGCCTGACCGACGCCGTGTCGGTGGTCACCGCGATCGCCGCGGCGCCGTCCGCGCATCCACCGCCTCCGCCCGAACGCGCCGTTCCGCCGGTTCGCGCGGCGAAGGCGCCGGACTCCGGCGTCCTCAAGCGCAAGAACCGGAAGTCGCGCGTGGCGGCGCCGCCGCCGCAGGACGCCGTTCCGCCGCCCGCGGAATCGCTCGCGATCGCGGCCGCGCCGGTGCCCGGCGAATTCGAGGTCGAGGCCGCGCTCGATCCCGTGCACGAAGCGATCGGGGACCTCGCCGGACGCGACGCGTCGCCGGCGCCGGTCAGCGCGCCGTCCTCGGGACGCCGTGACGCCCCGCCGGACGGCAGCCTCTTCGACGACGACGATTTCACCGCGACCGCCGCCGCGGAGGCGCAGGTCGAGGAGCGCTTCGCGCTGCTCGACGAGGAACCCGACAACCGCACGACGGCAGCACTCGAACACGCGCACACGGGACTGGACGACGAGCCGCTGGGCGGGCTCGAAGACGATCGGACGGGGCGACCGGACGACGAGGCGCAGGGGAAGCAGGACGACTGGAAGATCCTGGAAGACGAAGGTCCGGTGGAGGCCGCGATGTTCCACACAGGAGACCCGGATCACGGCCCGCTGGAAGACCCCGATCGCGGCCGCCCGGCCATCCTGCCGTTCGCCGTCTTCGGCATCCTGATGCTGCTGGTCGGCTTTGCCGGCGGCTACTTCGTCGGCAGCCGCGATCGCGTCCCGCCCGGTCCGGACACGCGCGAGACGTCGTCGGCGCCGACGGGGACGGTCGCACCCGCGGCATCCTCCGCGGCGACACCCGCCGGCCGGGCGACGGCGGAGACACCGGGACGATACAGCGAACAGAGAGTCGCGCCGCCGGCCTCGCCGCGCGGCGGCTCGCCCGCGCCCGTCACGGCGGCCCCGGCGGCCGGCGCGGCGTCCACGCCACGCGGGACGGCGCCGGCGGCGACCAAGGGACAGATCGTCGTGCGATCCCAGCCGTCACACGCCGGTGTGACGGTCAACGGCCAGTGGCGCGGCCGCACGCCCTTGACGATCGAGAACCTGGCGTTCGGCACTTATGTCATCCGGATCGTGCAGGGCGGCTATCGCGTCGCGCGGGAAGAGTTCACGCTCAGCGCGCACGAGCCGTCGCGAACGCTGACGATGCGGCTCGAGCCGGCGGCCCCGGCGGCCCCGGCGCCGGCGGCCCCCGCACCGAGCACGCCGGCGGTCACCACCGGATCGCTCTACGTCGACTCGCGGCCGCGCGGCGCGTCGGTGTCCGTCGACGGGCGCAGCGCCGGCCAGACGCCGCTCACGCTGCCCGACGTGACCGCGGGCACGCACGTGGTGCGGATTGAAATGGAAGGCAAGAAGCCGGTGACGGCCAACCCGCGCGTGGTCGCGGGGCAGATGGAACGGGTGACGGTGTCGCTCGAAGACAGACAGGACTAAATGAAGGCAGTTCTAGCACTCGAGAACGGGATCTGGTACGACGGCGACGCCGCGGGAGCGGCGGGCGAGACCGGCGGGGAAGTCGTGTTCAACACCAGCATGACGGGCTACCAGGAGATCCTGACCGACCCGTCGTATGCGGGACAGATCGTCACGATGACGGCCCCGGAGATGGGGAACTACGGCGTCGCTCCCGACGATCTGGAATCGGGCGAGCCGCACGTCGCCGGGTTCATCATCCGCGAGGAGTCGCC
>Ga0075370_10001151_pt1 | contig 11109 bp, 10 predicted proteins | sample EndMethybrTD3035_FD_71398 | JGI IMG/M metagenome (GOLD analysis project Ga0075370, IMG submission 71398) | Populus endosphere microbial communities from Tennessee, USA - Endosphere MetaG P. TD hybrid TD303-5 | ecosystem: Host-associated > Plants > Roots > Endosphere | place: USA: Tennessee... | reverse complement strand
CGTCGCCAAGCGCCTGAAGAACTACAACGAGTTCGTGATCGGCCTGCGCGCCGACGAGGCGAAGATTCAGAGCGCACGCTGCATGGATTGCGGCACGCCGTTCTGCAACAACGGCTGTCCGGTCAACAACATCATTCCGGACTTCAACGATCTGGTGTACCGCGCCGACTGGAAGAACGCGTTCGCGGTGCTCGATTCGACCAACAACTTCCCCGAGTTCACCGGACGCATCTGCCCAGCACCGTGCGAGGCGGCGTGCACGCTCAATGTCAACGACGACGCGGTTGGCATCAAGAGCATCGAACACGCGATCGTCGACAAGGCATGGGCCGAAGGATGGGTCGCGCCGCGTGCGGCGAAGGTCAAGACGGGCAAGAAGATCGCCGTCGTCGGCTCGGGGCCCGCAGGCATGGCCGCAGCGCAACAACTCGCCCGCGCGGGCCATGACGTGACCCTGTTCGAGAAGAACGATGCCATCGGCGGACTGCTGCGCTACGGCATCCCCGACTTCAAGATGGAAAAGTCGCACATCGATCGGCGGGTCGAGCAGATGAAGGCCGAAGGCGTGACCTTCCGCACCAGCGTGCTCGTTGGTCATCTGCCCGAGGGCAGCAAGGTCACGAACTGGGCGAAAGAGATCGTTTCGCCGCAGCAACTCGACGCGGAATTCGATGCAGTGCTATTGACGGGTGGCGCCGAGCAGTCGCGTGACCTGCCCGTGCCGGGGCGCGACCTCGACGGCATCCACTTCGCAATGGAATTCTTGCCGCAGCAGAACAAGATCAACGCCGGTGGCAAGGTGAAGAACCAGCTGCGCGCCGACGGCAAGAATGTGATCGTGATCGGCGGTGGCGACACCGGCAGTGACTGCGTGGGCACGAGCAATCGCCATGGCGCGAAGAGCGTGACGCAGTTCGAGCTCATGCCGATGCCGCCCGAAGAGGAGAACAAGCCGTTGGTGTGGCCCTATTGGCCGATCAAGCTGCGCACCTCGTCCAGCCATGAAGAAGGCTGCGAGCGCGAGTTCGCGATCGCGACCAAGGAGTTCATCGGGGGCGAGGGCAAGGACAAGGGCAAGGTCAAGGCGCTCAAGTCGGTTCGCGTCGAGTGGCAGGGCGGAAAGATGATCGAGGTGGCAGGCAGCGAGCAGATCGTGCCGGCTGACCTGGTGCTGCTGGCGATGGGTTTCGTGAGCCCGGTGGCGAGCGTGCTCGAGGCCTTCGGTGTCGAGAAGGACGCGCGCGGGAACGCGAAGGCGACGACCGACGCCGCCAGCGGCTACGCGACCAACGTGCCGAAGGTGTTCGCGGCCGGCGACATGCGGCGCGGGCAGTCGCTCGTCGTGTGGGCAATACGCGAAGGGCGGCAGGCCGCGCGGGCGGTGGATGCGTTCCTGATGGGGACGAGCGCGCTGCCGCGTTGAGCTGTCAGCGGTCCTAGCAAGCGCTCTTGCCGGCCGCGCCGCTCACATCGGCGGTAGGCGATCGCCGCAAGAACGCCACGATCGCGAGGGGCGGTTCATGAGCCTTAGTGCAAACATTGTTTGCAATGCCGATCTCGTTGTAGGCTTGCCACCGGCGCGGCCCGGACCGTCGTCGCAAGACAATCGGCCCCGGCGGCTGCGTGCGACAATTCCACGGCTCTGGCCCGGCGCCTTCCGCGGCGCGTTCGCAGGCCCTTCGATTCCGAGCCCACACCCTTCGTGAACCCTGACACCCTGATCGAGTTCGACCACGTCAGCTTTGGCTACGACCCGACGAGTATCGTCCTGCGCGACATCTCGGCGTCGTTCGAGCGCGGCAAGGTCACCGCGATCCTCGGTGGCTCTGGATGCGGCAAGACGACGCTGCTGCGCCTGATCGGTGGTGTGTATCCCGTGCGGCAAGGCGCGGTGCGCATCGCCGGCGAGGCGATCGATACGCGCAATGCCGAGCAGCTCTACAAGCTGCGCCGCCGGCTTGGCATGCTGTTCCAGTTCGGTGCGCTCTTCACCGATCTCAGCGTGTTCGAGAACGTCGCATTTCCGTTGCGCGAGCACACCGATCTGGACGAGACGATGATTCGCGACGTCGTGCTCATGAAGCTGAACGCTGTCGGGTTGCGCGGCGCGGCGCCGTTGCGCATCTCGCAGATCTCCGGCGGCATGGCACGCCGCGTTGCGCTTGCGCGTGCGATCGCGCTCGACCCGGAGCTGTTGCTCTATGACGAGCCGTTCACCGGCCTCGATCCGATCGCCATGGGCGTGACCGCCAACCTGATCCGCAAGCTCAACGATGCAACCGGTGCCACTTCGCTCGTCGTTTCCCACGATGTCCAGGAGTGCTTCGAGATCTGCGACTACGCCTACATCATGGCTGCGCCGGGTGTCGTCATTGCACACGGCCGACCCGAAGAGCTCAACGCGAGCGAAGATCCCCAGGTGCGCCAGTTCATTCGCGGCGAACCGGACGGGCCCGTGAAATTCCACTATCCGGCGCCGCCGCTGGCGCAAGATCTCGGGCTGGACGGGAGCCGCTGATGGAATGGATCGCGGCGCTCGGCCGCTTCGCGCTCGACATCCTGCGCTCGCTCGGCCACCACGCGGCGTTCTTCTGGGAACTGCTGCGCACGCTGCCGGTGTCGCTGCGCAGGCCGCACTTCGCGGTTGTCCAGGTGCACGCGCTCGGCAATCTGTCGCTGCTGGTGATCCTGTCGTCCGGGTTGGCGGTCGGCTTCGTGCTCGCGTTGCAGACCTACTACGCACTCGCCACCTATGGCGCGGCCGATTCGGTGGGCCTCGTCGTGAACCTCTCTCTGGTGCGCGAGCTCGGTCCGGTCGTCACCGCGCTGCTGTTCGCGGGCCGCGCCGGTACGTCGTTGACTGCCGAGATCGGGTTGATGAAAGCCGGCGAGCAGCTCGCGGCCATGGAGCTGATGGCCGTCGATCCGAAGAGCCGGGTTCTCGCGCCGCGCTTCATCGGTGGTGTGGTCGCGATGCCCATTCTCGCGCTGCTCTTCTCGGCCGTCGGCATACTCGGTGCGTATGTCGTTGCGGTATTGCTGATCGGGCTCGACCCTGGCAACTTCTGGTCCATCATGGAAAACGGCGTGGATGTGCGTCGCGATCTCGGCAACGGCATCATCAAGAGCATCGTGTTCGGGGTGATCTGCAGCTTCGTCGCCGTGTATCAGGGATTCGAGGCGAAGGCGACGCCGGAAGGCGTTGCGCGCGCCACCACGCGCACGGTCGTGATCTCGTCGCTGACGGTGCTGGCGATGGACTTCGTGCTGACGGCGCTGATGTTCTCGACACGCTGAGCGCGAGGGCCTGCGCCGAGAAAGAAACGAGTAAGAGAGGGCGGGATGAAATCAAGACATGGATGTGCATCATGAGCAAACGAGGTACCGAGATCCTCGTCGGGCTGTTCGTATTGCTGGGCATCGCAGCGCTGGTGTTCCTCGCGCTGCGCGCTGCCAACCTGAGCAGCTTCAACGGTGCGGACACCTACACGCTGACCGCCAAGTTCGACAACATCGGCGGGCTGAAGGTTCGTTCGCCGGTGCGTAGCGCAGGCGTCGTGGTCGGCCGCGTCACTTCGATCGCGCTCGACCCGAAGAGCTATCAGGGCGTGGCCAGGCTAGACATCGACAAGAGCGTGCAGTTCCCGATCGACACGTCGGCGCGCATCCTGACCGCGGGCCTGCTCGGCGACCAGTACATCGGGCTCGAGGCTGGCGGCGACGAGAAGATGTTCGCACCGGGCGACACCATCAAGTCGACGCAGTCTGCGGTCGTGCTCGAGAGCCTGATCAGTCAGTTCCTGTTCAACAAGGCCGCCGACGCAGGCGGGCCAAGCGCGCCGGCCGCGAATGCTCCGCCGGCTCCTTCTGGAGCAAAGAAGTGATGCAATCTCGTCGTCAGCGACGGATGGTGGTCGTGGTTGCCATCGCTGCGAGCCTGGTGCTCGGCGGCTGCGCAACCGTGCAGCAGGCGCGTGGTGGGCAAGGCCAGAAGCTCGATCCTTGGGAGAACTGGAACCGCAAGGTGTTCGCGTTCAACGAGGGTCTTGATTCCTACGTGCTGAAGCCCGTCGCGACTGCCTACGCCAACGTCGTGCCGCAGCCGGTCCGGCGCGGTGTCGACAACTTCTTCGCGAACGCGGCCGACGCATGGTCCGCAGTCAACAACATCTTGCAGGGCAAGGGACAGGCAGCGTTCGAGGACGTCGTGCGCGTCACGACCAACTCGTTCTTCGGCATCGGCGGCATCTTCGATGTCGCGAGCGAAATCGGCATCGAGCGTCACAAGGAAGACTTCGGCCAGACGCTGGGCCGCTGGGGCTTCGGCGCAGGCGCCTACATCGTGTGGCCTCTGTTCGGGCCATCGACCGTGCGCGATTCGATTGCTCTGCCGCTGGATCGAGCCGCGTCGCCGGCGCTCCTGATCAACGATGGTCGTGCGCAGTTCGGGCTCACGACGTTGCAGGTGATCAATACGCGGGCCAATCTGCTGGGTGCCGGGCAGGTGCTCGACGACATCGCGCTGGACAAGTACACGTTCCTGCGTGATGCGTACCTGCAACGCCGGCGCAGTCTCGTCTATGACGGAGACGCACCCGATGCCGACGAGGACGACTCGCCGCCCGTGCCGAAGATGGATTCCGCCGCACCGGGCGCATCCGCGCCGGCAGATGCGGCGTCGTCCGCGGCCGGTGCAGCCTCGTCTCCTACGCCCGGTGCGTCGGCCCCGCGCTGAGAATTCGTGTGGAGGGTGAACCAGCCGGACGCGTCGCGCGTTATGTGCAGGTCCACACGAAGATCGAGCCTCTCGGCTCTCGTACAGAAAGGAACATGATGTTGCGCAATCGAACAACCGCTTGGCGAGCCTGGCTCATGGCCGCAGCGCTGGGCCTGTCGTTCTCGCTCGCACAAGCGCAGGCAGGCAAGGCGCCCGACGTCTTGATCAAGGAAGTATCGACCGACGTGCTCGATACGCTGCGCGCAGACAAGTCGATCAAGCAGGGCGACGTGCAGAAGGTCATCGCGCTGGTCGACCAGAAGGTGATGCCGCACGTGGACTTTCAGCGCATGACCTCCGCATCGGTCGGCCGCTACTGGCGCGAAGCCACACCGGAGCAGCAAAAGCAACTGCAGGAGCAGTTCAAGATCCTCTTGGTGCGCACGTACTCCGGGGCGCTCGCCCAGGTGCAGGACCAGTCTGTCGAGCTGAAGCCGTCGCGCTCGAATCCGGACGACAAGGAAGTTGTCGTTCGCACGGAAGTGAAGGGCCGCGGCGATCCGATCCAACTCGACTACCGCCTCGAGCAGACCCCGAACGGCTGGAAGATCTACGACGTCAACGTGCTCGGCGTGTGGCTGGTGCAGAGCTACCGCAGCAGCTTCGCACAGGAGATCGGCGTGAACGGCGTCGACGGCCTGATCAAGAAGCTGACGGAGCGCAACGCGCGCCCGGCCCCCGCCGCTGCGACGAAGAGCTGAGCGCGATGCTGCTGCTGCCGGCGACGATCACCGCGCGCGAAGCGCGCGACGCTCTGCGCCTGCTCGCTCAGGCGCTGAAGAACGAACCCGACAGCGGCGTCGTGATCGACGCATCCAATCTGCAGCAGTTCGATTCGTCGGCACTTGCCGTGCTGCTCGAATGCCATCGGCTCGCGCAGAGCTGGGGCAAAGGCTTCGCGCTGCGCAACGCACCGTCGAAGCTCGCGTCGCTCGCGACGCTCTACGGTGTCGACGAGTTGCTGAGCGCGGGCTGAGCCCGCACCCGCAGGCGAGTCCACACGCGCCAGCCGAGAAGCGTGCCGATGATGACCGCATAGACGGCCACCTCGGCGAAGTTGTGCTTGCCCGCGCGCATCCAGAAGAAGTGCAGGATCGCGAGCAGCGCAACCGCATACACCGCGCGGTGCAGAGCCTGCCAGCGCGTGGCGCCCAACGCCTTGATCGCACGGTTGAACGACGTCAGCGCGAGCGGCGTCATCAGCAAGAGCGCGCTCGTGCCGACCAGGATGAACGGGCGCTTCGCGATGTCGCGCACGATGTCGTCGAGCACGAGCCCCATGTCCAGCCAGCTGTAGCACAGGAAGTGCACGCAGCCATAGAAGAACGTGAAGAGGCCCAGCATCCGTCGAAAGCGTGCGAGTGCCGGCTGCTTGAACCACTGGCGCACCGGCGTCACCGACAGCGTGATGCACAGGAAGCGCAAGGTCCAGTCGCCGGTCGCGCGGATCAATGTCTCCGCAGGGTTCGCGCCGAGCGTGTTGACGCCATAGAGCGACGAGATCGCGCCGTACACCAGCCATGCGAAGGGCAGCAGGCATGCAACGAACAGAATCGGCTTCGCGAACGGCCGCAGCAGCACCGGTTTGCGACGGACGGCAGCCCTGGCGCCGAAGCCTGGGCCGGCAGATGTCGTCGACGAATCCATCGCTTCAGTAGAACTTCTTCAGGTCCATGCCGGCATACAGCTGGCCGACCTGCGCTTCGTAGCCGTTGAACATCAAGGTCGGCCGCTTCTTCGCGAAGATGCTGTCTTCGCCGATCCGGCGTTCGGTGGCCTGGCTCCAGCGCGGGTGGTCGACGTTCGGATTCACATTCGAATAGAAGCCGTACTCGTTGCGCGCCGCCTTGTTCCAGGCGGTGCCCGGCTCCTTCTCGACGAAGCGGATCTTCACGATCGACTTGCCGCTCTTGAAGCCGTACTTCCACGGCAGCACCATGCGCACCGGGGCCCCGTTCTGGTTGGGCAGCACCTCGCCGTACAGGCCGAAGGTGAGCAACGCGAGCGGGTGCATCGCTTCGTCGAGCCGCAGCCCCTCGACATAAGGCCAGTCGAGCACGCGCGAGCCGACGAACGGCATCGTCTTCGGGTCGGCCAGGGTCACGAACTCGACGTACTTGGCGTTGCCGGTCGGCTCGACGCGCTTGACGAGTTCCGACAACGAGTAGCCGACCCAGGGGATCACCATCGACCACCCCTCGACGCAGCGCATCCGGTAGATGCGCTCTTCCATCGGACTGAGCTTGAGCAGCTCCTCGATGTCGAAGACCTTCGGCTTCTTGACTTCACCCTCGACCGCAATCGTCCAGGGCCGTGTCTTGAGCGTGTGGGCGTTCTTGGCCGGGTCGTCCTTGTCGGTGCCGAACTCGTAGAAGTTGTTGTAGCCGGTCACGTCGGCGTAGGCGGTGGGCTTCTCCATGGTCACCGCGCCGGCCACGGCGCTGCGCGTGCCCGCCAGCGCGGCAAGCTTGTTCGGGCGCGTGGTCTGCGCGAAGGCGGACCTATCGGCCCAGCCCGCCAGCGCCAGCCCTGCGGCACCGCTTGCAAACCGCGTGAGCAGTTCGCGGCGGCGCAGGTAGCTGTCGCGGGACGTGATCTCAGACGAAATCGGATGAGTGAAACCGTGGTTCTCGAGCAGATGCATGGGCGAACGTCCAAAGAGGTTGCGAAGCGCGTTGCCACTCGGTCGTGGCGAGACGCTGTTTCTTACGTGCGGTCTCGCGCGCACAGTCTTGAGCGCGGCAGCCGCCGGCAGGTGCCGTCAGATCACGTCACCGAAGTCGGTCTGCTGCTGGAACAGTTGGAGCGTGCTCTTGGAAACCCGTTCCCGGAAGCTCTTGCGTGCGAGCAGCTTGGCCTGGGCCTGCTCGGGCAGATCCGTGATGTTCAGGACGTTCTTGACGATCAGCGTGTCGATCACGTCCTCGAGCACCCGCACGAAGTCGGCGTCGAGGCGGTCGAACCCCCGATTTCCGCCGTGCGCCGAGTTTCCGGCATTACCGACGAAAGCCTGCACCTCGGGGTGGTCGTCTGCAAGGAACTCGTCGTCTCCCTGGGGCTGGCGATGCAGGCTGTCGATCAGTCCGGACAGGTTGCGGTGGACGTAGGGCATGGGCGGCACTCTACGTCGAAACCGCGACCAGCGTCAGAGCTGGCCGTACGAGTGCAAGCCCGACAGGAACATGTTCACGCCGAGGAACGCGAAGGTCGTGACAGCCAGCCCGGTCAGCGCCCACCACGCCGAGACCGTGCCGCGCAGCCCCTTCATCAGCCGCATGTGCAGCCAGGCGGCGTAGTTCAGCCAGACGATCAGCGCCCAGGTTTCCTTCGGGTCCCAGCTCCAGTAGCCGCCCCACGCCTCTGCCGCCCAGAACGCACCGAGGATGGTCGCGATCGTGAAGAACGCGAACCCGACCGCGATCGACTTGTACATCACGTCGTCCAGCACGTCTGCCGTGGGCAGCCGTTCGGCGATGCGACGACGCGCAAACAGGATCGCTCCGACGATCAGCGACGAGACGCCGAAGTACACGGCCCAGTAGCTGCTGATGGCCTGGATCGGGTTCTTGCGGAACACGATCGGCTCGATGCAGAGCACCACGCCGAGCAGGAACAACGGCGCGAGCTTGATCCAGCTCGTCTGCTCGGCATGGCGCTTCACGAGATAGGCAAACGCCACCATCGCCGACAGCGAGAAGCTGCCGTACCCGATGAAATTGGCCGGTACGTGCAGCTTCATCCACCAGCTCTGGAGCGCCGGCACGAGCGGTTGGATCTCCTGCGCCTCGCGTGCGACGGTGTACCAGAGCAGGAAGCCGACCGCCGCGCTGACGACGAGCATCACGAACGCACCCAGCGCGCGCGTGCCGTAGTGCTGCTCGTAGTAGAGGTAGAACAGCGAGGTCAGCCAGCAGAACAGCACGAACACTTCGTACAGATTGCTGACAGGGATGTGGCCGATGTCGGGCGCGATCTGGTGGCTCTCGAACCAGCGCACCATCATGCCGGTCAGCGCCATGAACACCGCCACCCACGCGAGCCGCGAGCCGATGCGCACGGCCGCGTTGTCCTCGCTCTTGGCGGCAAAGCCGATCCAATAGAACGCCGTGCACATGAAGAACAGCACGCCCATCCACAGGATCGCGCTCTGGCTCGACAAGAAGTATTTGAGCAGGAAAACGTTGTCGGCCTGGGCCAGATCGGCGCCGAAGCTGTCGAGATGCGTGTTGTAGAGGCCGATCGCGAGCAGCGTCGCCGCGGCGACCGCGATCATCAGCGTGCGCAGCGAACCCCAGAACCAGCCGAGCGCGATGGCTGCGGGCATGGCGCCGATCAGGATCGCCTTCTCGTACACGTCCATCGCGCTCGCATAACGTGTGAACCCGAAGGTACCGCCGGCCAGCACCAACAGCGCGAACAGCCAGTCGTACCAGGTGCGTCCGGTGAACGCGCCGAACGGGCCGCCGGTTCGGCCCAGGGTCATCGTCGTCGTGTTCATGTGGGGGCTCCTTCGAGAATCGAACGCTTCAGCCGCTCGAACTCCGCATCGGCATCCATCGTGCGGCGGGTGGTGGACATGGCGACACTCACTTTGGTTCCGCTGGGCCCGCCGTCGCCGTTCAGGGGCGCGATCCAGACCCACAGGCGCCGTTCGCGAATGTAGAGCATCGCGAACACGCCGACGATGAGCAGCACCGCGCCGATGTAGACGAGCACCTTGCCGGGCGCTCGCGCCACCTGGAAGACGCTTTGCTGGACCTGCTTGAAGTCGGTGAGCTCGAGTAGCACCGGCGCCGGGTAGAAGAAGCTGTCCGACAACGAAATCACCGACTGCGTCATGAACGCCTGCGTCTTCTCGTCGGGCTTGAGCGCGGCAAGCCCGGCGTTTTCCCGGGTCGCATTCAGCAGCTCGAAAAGGCTGCCGTTGAGGATGCGCAGCAGCACTTCGGAGATGCGCGTGCGGTCGGGTTGCGGAACGCTGGATTCGATGAAGTCGGAGATCGCCTGCAGGCCGCCCGGCGGCGACTTGGCTTCTCCGCGCACCGATTCGGCACCTGCAAAGAGGGCCAGCGCACGGACCGCAGTGACCTGCAGCTGCTGGGCCATTTGCGGCTTGTCGGCCGGCGTTGCCAGCGCCACGTAGCGAGACGCCGCCTTCTCGCGCATGGCGGGGTCGAGCAAACCCGCGCGCAGCGCCACCCAGCCGGCGATGCTGTCCTGGTCGTCGGCCGGGATGCGCAGGTAGCGCATGGAATCCTCCGGTTTGTCGCGTGTGCCGGCGAGGAACACGCGCTGGCCGTCGAGTTCGATCGGCAGCATGTAGTTGTTGAACTCGCGCGCCTGGCCGGCCGCGTCGCGCAGCTTGTAGCTGACCGACGGCCCCACGTTGCGCAGTTCGCGCTTGTTGCGCACCTTCGCGCCGGAGCCCAGGTGGCCGTCGAGAGAATCGACGAGGTCGACCTTGCGAACGTCGGTTCCCGCGCTCGCGCCACCCTCGCCGCCGCCGAGGTTCTCGACGTTGATCACGCGCAGCCCCGTGAACTCGAGCGTGAGCTTGTTGTCCCCGTTCGACAGTTCGGTGCTCGCGCCGACGACGCCTTCAAGGTCGAAGGGGCGCCCGCTCGCAGCCATCGGGATCGCCCGCAGCTTCAGCGAGGAGCCACCGTCGTCGAAGCTGCTCTGGTAGATCGCAATGCCCTTGTGGAACACCGGCTCGTTGACCTTGACGGTCGCCGCAATGGCCTGCCCGGTTTCATGATCGTGGATCACGATCTCGCTCGCGAAGAGCTTTGGCATGCCGGTCGCGTAGTAGTCGACGATGAACTTCTTCAGCTCGACATCGAATGGCAACGGCTGCAGCAGCAGCCCGTCGCCAAGCGTCAGCCGCGCGGTCCCCACACGCGCACCTTCGACAACCGGAAGCTGCCCGCGAAAGGTCGGGTTGCTCTCGCTCAGCCAGTGCTGGGCTGGCACGTCCTTGATGAAGCCGGCGCCGAGGTAGGGCGTCTTGCCCTGCAGCCACATCTGGGCGCGAACGATCAGGTCGCCGTCGAACAGGCCGCCGATGCAGATGAGCACGATCGCCGAGTGCGCGGCGATGTAGCCGAGCTTGTTGGCCGCACCGCGCCGCGCCGCGATCATCGTGCCTCGCACGGCGCTGCCCGGCTCGGCGCTGTCGCGGCGCTGCTCGACCTTGGCGCGCCAGCCCGAGTCGACCAGCAGTTTTGCGACACGCTCATACACACTGGCAGTGTCTTGAGCAAGCTCGGCCGAGCCCTTGTGATGGAACGCGACCAGGCTCTGCTCGCGCATGCCTTCCTTGTAGGTGCGCA
>Ga0075370_10001149_pt1 | contig 11117 bp, 10 predicted proteins | sample EndMethybrTD3035_FD_71398 | JGI IMG/M metagenome (GOLD analysis project Ga0075370, IMG submission 71398) | Populus endosphere microbial communities from Tennessee, USA - Endosphere MetaG P. TD hybrid TD303-5 | ecosystem: Host-associated > Plants > Roots > Endosphere | place: USA: Tennessee... | reverse complement strand
CGAATCGTGCATCCGCTGCAAGTACACCGATTGCGTGGATGTGTGCCCCGTCGACTGCTTCCGCGAAGGCCCGAACTTCCTGACGATCGACCCGGACGAGTGCATCGACTGCGCGGTCTGTATTCCCGAGTGCCCGGTCAACGCGATCGTCCCTGAAGAAGACGTTCCGGGGGACCAGCAGCACATGATCGCGCTGAACGCCGAGCTCGCGAAGAATTGGCCCAGCATCACCAAGCGCAAGGCGCCGCAGCCCGATGCCGACGAGTGGAAAGACAAGACCGGCAAGCTGGGCGAGTTGATCCGCTAGTACTCCAACAGCACCGAGTGACGAACCGCGCCCCGACCGCACCGATCGAGACCGATGCCGTCGTCGTCGGTGCCGGGCCGGTGGGCCTGTTCCAGATCTTCCAGCTCGGACTGCACGAGCTGCGCACCCAGCTCGTCGACTCGCTGCCTGCGCTTGGCGGCCAGTGCATCGAGCTCTACCCCGACAAGCCGATCTACGACATCCCGGCGCTGCCGCTCGCGAGCGCGCGTGAGCTGATCGAGCGGCTGATCGAGCAGATCAAGCCGTTCGCGACACCACCGCACCTGGGCCAGCAGGTCGACCGCGTGGAGCCGCTCGCCGATGGGCGCTTCGAGGTCGAGACCTCCGCCGGCACGCGCTTCGTCACGAAGACGCTCGTCATCGCCGGCGGCGTCGGGTCTTTCCAGCCGCGCCACCTGAAGGTCGAAGGGATTGCCGCCTACGAGAACCGACAGCTCTTCTACGGGCTCGACGACCCGGCGCGCCTGGCAGGCAAGCGCTTGCTGGTCATCGGTGACGGCGACGCTGCGCTCGAAGCCGCGATCGACTTCGCCGAGTCGACCGCGCACCGCGCCGCCAGCGTGACGCTGATGCACCGGCGCGACGAGTTCAAGGCCGCGCCCGCCACCATCCAGCGCATGCGCGAGCTGTGCGCCGCCGGACGCATGGCCTTCGTCGCCGCGCAGCCGATCGCGCTGCGCGAAGCTGGCGGGCACCTGAGCGCGCTGCAGCTCGCCACTGCCGACGACCGCACGCCCTGGCTCGAGCTCGATGCAATCGTCGCCTTCACCGGCGTGAGCCCGAAGCTCGGCCCGATCGCGCAGTGGGGGCTGAATCTCGAGCGAAAGCAGATCGTCGTCGACACGGCCCGCTTCGAGACCAGCACCCGCGGCATCTTCGCCGTCGGAGACATCGTCACCTATCCGGGCAAGCGCAAGCTGATCGTGAGCGGCTTTCACGAAGCGACGCTCGCGGCGTTCGCGGCGGCGGAGCACGTGTTCCCCGATCGGCCCATCCATCTCGAATACACGACCACCAGCCCGCGCCTGCAGCGATTGCTTGGCGCGAAGAGCTGACGAGGGTCAAGCGGCGGCACGCGCCGCCTCGGCGATAATCGCCACCGCTGCACGACGCTGTGCGGCATCCGCTAGGGGTGTTGGGCCGATCGCAAGACCGGCTCGACTGAGAGAGTCCCTTCGAACCTGACTGAGGTAATCCTCGCGCAGGGAAGCATGGTCAGCGCGCCGGGTTCTTCGGCCATGGCCCCGCCACCCTGCCATCGCAACCTGGAACCACGATGGCACGCATACCGCATCTCCGCACTCTGCATCTCCGGCTCACGCCGATCGCCGCCGCCGCATGGCTGGCGCTGCCTGCCTTCGCACAGACCGCGCCCACTCCGGCTGCCCCCGCGGCATCCGCGGCACCCACACCCACTCAGCAACTCGCACCCGTCACCGTGGTGGGCCGTGCGACACCAGCTGCCACCATCGCCGGCTGGGGCGAACAACCGCTCGCCAAGCTCCCGCTGCAGGCCACCGTGGTGAGCACCGAGGCGATGAAAGACAGCGGCGGAAAGCGCCTGTCCGACATCACCGGGACCGACCCCGCCATCAGCGACGCCTACGACACCGAGGGCTACTGGGACTACCTCACCGTGCGCGGTTTCGTGATCGACAACCGCTACAACTACCGCCGCGATGGTTTGCCGATCAACGCGGAGACATCGATCCCGCTCGACAACAAGTCACGCATCGAAGTGCTGAAAGGCACGAGCGGCATGCAGGCCGGTACCAGCGCACCGGGCGGGCTGGTCAACCTCGTCGTCAAGCGCCCAACCGATGCGCCGCTGCGATCGGCGTTTCTCGAATGGCGCCAGAGCGGCAGCGTGACCGGCGCCGTCGACCTGAGCCAGCGCTTCGGCGCCGACAACGAATTCGGTGTGCGCCTGAACGCCGCGGCCGCGCACCTCGACCCGCGCGTGCGCGACGCGAAGGGCGAGCGCAACCTGTTCGCGCTGGCGGCCGACTGGCGGGTCAGCAGCGACACGCTGCTCGAAGCCGAGATCGAGCGCAGCCACCGCTCGCAGCCCAGCGTGCCGGGCTTCAGCATGCTCGGCAACACCGTGCCTGCGCCGACCGACCCGCGCATCAACCTGAACAACCAGCCGTGGTCGCTGCCCGTTGTGCTGGATGGCACCACCGGCTCGCTGCGCTGGCAACAGAAGCTCACGCCCGATTGGCGCTTCGTCGCGCATGCGGCGAGCCAGCGCCTGACGAGCGACGACCGCATCGCGTTCCCGTTCGGCTGTACCGACACCGACGGCACTTACTACGCCGACCGCTACTGCCCGAACGGCACGTTCGACCTCTACGACTTCCGCAGCGAGAACGAGCGTCGCCGCCTGGACGCGGTGGACGTCTCGCTGCAGGGCAAGCTGCAGACCGGCTCGATCGCGCACACCCTCGCGCTCGGCGTTTTGCGAACCCGCACGCACGACACGCTGCCGCCGCAAGCCTTCAACTTTGCCGGCACCGGCAATGTCGACGGCACGGCCACGACTCCGGCGAACCCGACACCCTTCGGCGAGACCACCTTCCGTGACGAACGCTCGACCGAGCTGTACATCCGGGACGCAATCGCATTCGACACGCGCTGGACCGCGTGGCTGGGCGCCCGCCACTCGCGCATCGAGCGCGGCTACACGCAGTCGTTCACGAGCCCGTCGGTCGCGCTGACCTACGCGTATGCGCGCGACCAGATGGCTTACGTGAGCTGGGGGCGCGGTGTGGAATCGGCAGTGGCACCGAGCCTGCCGATGTACACCAACGCCAGCCAGGTCCTGCCCGCGCTGCAAAGCAGACAGGCCGAGGTGGGCCTGAAAGGCGCGAGCGATGCGTTCGACTGGAACCTCGCCTTCTTCGACATCTCGCGTCCCTTGACCGCAGACATCGGCACCTGCGACGCAAGCGCCGCCACACCGACCTGCACCCGCACGATTGCAGGCGAGCAGCGCCACCGCGGTATCGAGGCCAATGCCGGCTGGCGTGCCGGCCCCTGGAGCCTGCAGGCCGGCGCGCAGCGGCTGCGCGCCCGCGTCGAAGGCAGCGGCGACGCCACGATCGAAGGCAAGCAGCCCACCAACGTGCCGGCACGTACGCTGAAGGTGCAGGTCGGCTACGACGTGCCCGCCCTCCCCGGCCTGAGCATGCGCGGCCGCGTGGTCTACGAAGGCGAGCGCCAGGTTCTGCCCGACAACAGCGCGCAGATCCCGGGCTGGACCCGCTTCGATGCCGACGCGCGCTACGAGACCAAGGTTGCCGGCGTGAGCTGGACCTTGCGCGCCGGCGTGGACAACCTGTTCGACAAGCGGGCCTGGCGCGAAAGCCCGTACCAGTTCAGCCACGTGTACCTGTTTCCACTCGCTCCGCGGACGTTCCGGGTGTCGGCGCAGGCCGATCTGTGAGGGCCGCGGCGGAAGCGTCTGAAAAGCTCGCTATAATTTGAGGCTGTTCCTCGATAGCTCAGTCGGTAGAGCGCCGGACTGTTAATCCGTAGGTCCCTGGTTCGAGCCCAGGTCGGGGAGCCAAAACATGAACAGCGCAAGCTGTTGATTCGCAAAGGCCTTCTTCGGAAGGCCTTTGTCGTTTTGGCCAAGGACGCCGGGTTGATAGCGCTGTTGATAGCGCTCCTCGGCGTGAGCTCACGCGACTCACGGCGGCGCGTCGTGGTGCGCCTCACCACGCTCGACGGACGCTGTGCCGCTGAGCGACACCGCGGCCTGGCGAGCGCCACATTGCACAAACGTAATGAGCCTGTCAGGACCGCATTGCCGTTCGCCTTCTATTGTCAACACCGTGAAGCAAACATCGGTGTTGCCGAGGGCCGAAGGGCTCCGCAACGCCACACAGGAGTGAAATCATGAAAGCCAGACAACTCTTGACGCTCGCCGCGTTATCCCTGACTGCCGGCGCAGTCCTCGCCGACGAAGCACCGGGCGCACCGCTGTCGCGCGCCCAGGTCGTGCAATCGGTTCTCGCTGCGCGCGCCGCCGGCACGCTGAGCGCAGCGGGTCCGAGCTATGACGGGCCGCCCGCTCGCGCCGCGTCAGGCACACCCTCGGAGCTCACCCGTGCCGAGAGAAAAGCCGCCGTGGCGCAGGCACGCGCCGCTGGCACGCTGTCCCACGCAGGGTCGGTAGCGCCCGAAGAGGAGATGGCTTACGCGCAAGCGCATCCCAGCCGGTCGACCTTGACTCGCGCTGAGGTCAAGGCCGAAGTGCTGCAAGCGCGCGCGAACGATCAACTGGTTCCGGCCGGTGAGGCCGAGTATTCCGCCAGGGCATCGGCCGCGCCTGTGGTTCGCACGGCGGCCGGATCCGGATCTTCCGTCGAAGGTCGCGGAGGCAACGCGAACTGACCTGCGCCGCGCGGCGACTCTAGATCGCCTCGGCCGCGCCCCGGCCTTCCACCGCTGCGGGCTCGGCCACGCCCTCGCCCGCAGCGCCGTCGGCTGACCTGCCGGCACTCGCCGATGAATGGGTTGCACCGGAGAGCCGCTCAGCGGCAAGCCAACGTCGAATCGTCATCGAGTCACGCAACCGCCCCGACGGCTTGGCTGCTCCCATCAAGACAATCGTCACCAGGCGCCCATCGGCTCGCGCCTGCATCGCAAGGCAGCGACCCGCCTCGTTGGTGAAACCCGTCTTCGACAGGAACACCTCCCACTCCGAGCCACCGACGAGCCGGTTGGTGTTGTGCACAACCTTCTGCCGGCCGCTCACCTGCACCGCGAGACTCGGCTGGCTCGTGATCTGCGCAATGGCGGGGTAGCGAGCCGCTGCGCGCAGCACGGTCACCATGTCCTGCGCGCTAGATGTGTTGTTGGGCGAGAGGCCGGTCGGCTCCGCGATCGAGGTGCTGTCCAGGCCGAACGCCTGGATCTTTCGCTGCATGGCTGCGTTGAAGGCCTGCAGCCCGCCGGGGTACGAACGCGCGAGTGCCGACGCTGCGCGGTTGTCTGAGCTGAGGAGCGCCAGTTCCAGCAAGGAGCCGCGCGATGCGATCGCACCAACCTGCACGCCACCGCGGCTGTGCTTGAGTGCATCGACATCGGCCACGTCGATCCGCAGCTCTTCGTTCGGATCCTGCTGCGCGTCCAGCACCACCATCGCCGTCATCAGCTTGGTCAGCGATGCGATTGGCGCCGCGACGCCGACGTTCTTCTTCAAGAGAATCTCGCCGCTCGTCTCGTCGACAACCATCACGTGTGCCGAGTTGAAGCTGACGTCGGCCCATGCCGACGACGAGATCAACAACAGGCTGACGAGGAGTGCGGCACGCAGGCGCATGGTGGCGAGTCCGTCAGTGGCGGGTTGCGACGACCACGGCGCGAGTGCAGGCGTCATGCCCGACAGCGATGCGCGCGAAGAGGTAGTTCTCACGGGCTGCGTCGGTGAGTGCGTCCATGTTGACGTGGCCGGCCGCGTCGCATGGGAACACGTACTCGCCGCCCGCGTCGTGCAGTGACTGGAATCGCAGTTCGTAGTCGGCGGATGCGCTCGCATCGGTCTTCAAGACGTTCATGGCTCTGTGCCTCTGTGCGGGAGATCTCCACCTCAGAGTACGCAGCGCCAAGCGCTTCGGACATGCCTCGCTCAGGGGGAGGGGACTCAATCGAGGGGGTTCTTTGAACCACCTAGAGCTAGGGAGCAACCTAGAGGCACACCCCCAAGGAGCCCGTCATGCACAGCCTTCAACTCCGTACCCGCCGCGCCACGTTGTGTTCCGTGGTGATCGCTGCCTTGGCATCTGTCGGTCTGCTCGGCGGCGCTGCCGCCTTGTTCGCCGGAGCCGGGAAGACGCCCACGTTCGTCGAGGGATCGAAGTTGGCTCGGGAAGCCTCCTCGCAGTGCCCGCAAATGCTGACGCAGGCACGCCATGAATGCCTGCGCAACGTCGCTGCTGTGGCTGCCAGGTCTTTCGAACAAGGCGTGACTCTGGTGGCTCGCGCCTCCAGCAGATCGAACTAGTTTCGAGCACACGCGCAACGCGCACGGAAAGCGGCGATGACGCCTTCGGGCATCATTGCCGCCACATGAGCCCGACCCTTCCTGCCGAGCCCGCCATCGGCGTACCGGCCCGCCATTCGATCGTCGGCCTGCAGTACCTGCGCGGCATTGCCGCCTTGATGGTGGTGTTCCACCACGCCCGCCAGTACTTCCCGGCCGACTCCATGCTCGGAGCTGTCGGTTGGAACGAGTGGGGCAGCCGCGGCGTAGACATCTTCTTCGTCATCAGCGGCTTCGTGATGGTCCATTCGACACAGGGCTACGCGGCGGGATTGCCTCGGCTCCCGCAGGCGATCGAGTTTCTCGTCAAGCGCGTGATCCGCGTGGTCCCGCTCTACTGGATCGCCACGCTGTGGACCGCCAAGTGGTTGATCATCCGCGGCGAGTCCGGGCTCGACCTGGCGAAGGACTTCCTGTTCGTGCCGCACTTCCACGACCAGGGCCACGTGTTGATCTGGCCGTATCTGTTCCAGGGCTGGACGATCAACTACGAGATGTTCTTCTACCTCTTGTTCGCGCTGTCGATGCTGATCGGGCGAATGCGTCATCTCGCGCTGAGTCTGTGCCTGCTGGTGCTGACGACGCTGGGCGTCGTGCTCACCTTCACCCATCCTGACCACAACGCGGCGGCCGTCATCTTCTACACATCCAACCTGCTGTTCGAGTTCTTGCTCGGTGTCTGGCTCAGCCTCTGGATGAGCCGCTCCACCATCAAGCCTCCGCGCGCAGTGCTGGCCTGCGTTGCAATGCTCGGGTTCGCCTTGCTGGCGGTGCCGAACCCGGACATCGTCCGAGGCTTCGCCGACGGGGCGATCGCCGCAGTGATCGTCTGGTCCACGGTGCTCTGGGCTGCAGGCACGAAGATCGATCCGTTGCACAAGCTCGGCGACGCGTCTTATTCGATCTACCTCTTTCACCTGACGATCTACGGTGCGGCGACGTGGCTGTTTCGCTCGCTGGGCCTGGTCGCACCGACGCCGTTCAACATGGTTGCGGTGATCGTTCTCTACCTTTTGCTGGCGTCAGCACTCGGCATGGCGGTGCATCGGTTGATCGAGAAGCCGCTGCTGCGCCGGCTGAATGCATTCGCAAGGCGACCCGAGGTCCCTGCGGCTCGTCTGAGCAGAGGTTGATTCGTTCGCCGCGGCAGGTGCGGGCCTCAGGCCGTCCTGTCCAATGACTTCGACCACTCGCCCGCAGCCTTGTGCGGATCGACGTCTTTCGTGCCGTACTTGTTCCAAGCCATCAGTCCGACGGTCGTCAGCACCCTCGCAGACATGTGCGGGCGAAGCCGGACCATCGCGTCCTCGAACGACGAGATCCACTGATCCTTGTTGTACTTCATCGCGTCGAACCCCGGGTCGGTTGGCCTCAGGCCTCAGGCCGCAGCCTGCTGACGAATCTGCTCCCCGAGAAACCGGAACAGCCGCTGATCGTCACTGAACGCCACGTTGAAGCGCAGCCATCCCGTCGGCCGCGGCTCGGTGAGGAAGAGGTGCCCCGGCCCGAGCAACATCCCCGAGCCCACGGCGCGCTGCGACAGCTCGATGCAGTCCGGCAGATCCGGATGGCGGGCCCACAGATACATGCCGGCCTTGGGCTCGCTGAAGAGCTCGAAGCCGAGGTCGTTCAGGCGCTGGCCCACCACGCCGTGCGCCTGCGCCAGCCGGTCGCGCAGCGACTTCAGATGCTTGCGCCATCGCCCCTCGGTCAGTGCGCCGAATGCGAGGCGCTCGTTCAGATCCGACGAGGTGAGGCCCGAGACCATCTTGAGCTGCGCCAACTCGTCGAGCAGCTCCGGGTTGGCCACCAGGTAGCCGACACGGATGTTCGGAGAGATGGTCTTCGAATAGCTGCCGATGTAGATGACACGCCGCAGCTGGTCGAGGCTCGCGAACGAAGGCCGCGCTTCGGGGTCGAGGTCGCCGTAGATGTCGTTCTCGACCACCGCCATGTCGTACCGCTCCGCGAGCTGCAGCACCCGGTGCAGCTGCGCCATCGGCGCCACCGAGTTGGTCGGGCTCTGCAGCCGCGGCTGCGTGAAGAACGCCTTCGGCCGGTGCTCGGCGAGCAGTGCTTCGAACGCCGCCAGGTCGTACCCGCCCGGCTCGCGCGGCACACCCACGAGGTGCGCACCCAGAAACCGCAGCATGAACATGAGGTTCGGGTAGCCCGGATCGTCGACGAACACGGTGTCGCCGGCGCGCACCAGGCGGCGGGCCACGAGGTCCAGCGCCTGGCTCGAGCCCTGGGTCAGCAGGATGTTCTCCGCGTCGACCGGGATGTGCCGCTCCGTCAGCGACTCGGCGATCAGCAAACGCAGCGCCATGTGCCCGTGCGGCAGGCCGTAGCCGCCGAGCTCGACGCCGTCGCTCGCCAGCTGGCGCAGGCTGCGGCGCACGCCCTCCTCGAACAGCCAGTCGTTGGGCAGCCAGCCGCACCCGGGCTTGAGCTCGAGATGGCGGTTCTCGAAGATCTGGCGCAGGTACATGCGCGCATCGAAACGCAGCGCACTGATCGGCGCCTCGCTCTTCAATGGTGCCGCTGCCTCCTGACGGCGCTTCACGAAGAATCCAGCGTTCGACTTCGACACCACCCAGCCTTGTGCCACCAGGCGGTCGTAAGCTTCGACCACGGTGAACACGCTGACCGCATGCTGCGCCGCCAACGCGCGGATCGACGGAAGCTTGCTCCCGGGGCGCAAGGTCTGGTCGGCGATCACGCGGCGAAAGCCGTCGACGATCTGGCTGACGAGCGGTGTCGGAGAAGCGGGGTCGAGCGTGATCATTCGTTGCACGGGAAATGGCGCACCACCGAAGGGCAGCCGAGGGCATCTAAGGGTTGCCACGTACAGGCCGCGCGACCTGCACAGTGCACCGAGGATTTTCGGGCGATGTACATGGTATCCGGCAAAACAATGCATACAGTGCTGTTGGCGCTGCCTTCAGCGGTGCCAACCCGTCTGAACCAGCCGAGCCCTACAGCATGCCCACCGCGTCCGCACCCGCAGCCTCTCCCTCCGTCGCCCCGGCGCCGGCGCAGGCGGGCCGCGCCGGGCCGCTGGTGCGCTTTGCCGGCGTGCAAAAGACCTATGACGGCGAGCACCTGGTGGTGCGCCAGCTCGATCTCGACATCCGCCGGGGCGAGTTCCTCACGCTGCTCGGGCCGTCCGGCTCGGGCAAGACGACCACGCTGATGATGCTGGCGGGGTTCGAGTCGCCGACCGCCGGAGAGATCGTGCTAGACGGCAAGCCGATCACCGGCACGCCGCCGCACAAGCGCAACTTCGGCATGGTGTTCCAGAACTACGCGCTGTTCCCGCACCTCACGGTGGCGCAGAACGTGGCCTACCCGCTGACGGTGCGCAAGGTCGCGAAGGCCGAGGCCGACAAGCGCGTCGCGCGCGCTCTCGGGATGGTCCGGCTGCAGGGCATGGACGCGCGGCTTCCGGCGCAGCTTTCGGGCGGCCAGCAGCAGCGCGTGGCGCTCGCGCGCGCCCTCGTCTTCGAGCCGCAGCTCGTGCTGATGGACGAGCCGCTCGGCGCACTCGACAAGCAGCTGCGCGAGCACATGCAGATCGAGCTGAAGGAGCTGCACCGCCAACTCGGCGTCACTTTCGTGTACGTGACGCACGACCAGGGCGAGGCCCTGACGATGTCCGACCGCGTCGCCGTGTTCAACGACGGCGCGATCCAGCAGATCGACGCGGTCGAGCGCATGTACGAGGCGCCCGCCAACCGCTTCGTGGCCGGCTTCATCGGCGACAGCACGACGCTGCGCGGCACCGTACGCGCCGCGCACGCCGAAGGCGGACGCGAGCACTGCGGCATCGTGCTCACCGACGGCCGCGTGCTGACCGGGCTGAACGTCAACGGCGCGAAGGTCGGCGATGCGGTCGAGGCCTGCATCCGCCCCGAGCGCATCGTCACCCACACGCAGGCACCCGGCGAACGCGGCAACGTGCTGCAAGGCCAGGTGCGCAGCGTCATCTACTTCGGCGACCACCTGCGCCTGCTCTGCGCCATCGGCGAGGGCCAGGCAGACGCCACCGTGAAGCTGCCGCTCTCCGCGCCGGCCACGCCACGAGCCGGCGATTCGGTCTGGCTCGAACTCGCCCCGGAGCTCACGCGAATCTACGCGTGAGCGAGCCCTCCTCCTTCCCTCCTTTCCCCACCACCACTGACAGAAGGTGACACCATGAAAAAGATCAACCTGACCGCAGCCGGCATCGCCCTCGCCCTCTCGGCGATCGCCCTGCCCGCGCTGGCGCAGACGCAGATCACGGTCGTGAACTTCGGCGGCGCGAACGCCAACGCGCAGAAGAAGGCCTACTACGAGCCGATCGAGAAGAGCGGCATCAAGGTGGTCGCCGTCGAATACAACGGCGAGCAAGCCAAGATCAAGGCGATGGTCGAGACCAAGAAGGTCACCTGGGACGTCGTCGAGGTCGAGTCGCCCGACGTGGCGCGCGGCTGCGACGAAGGCCTCTTCGAGAAGCTCGACTACAGCAAGATCGGCAACAAGGCCGACTTCAATCCGGCTGCCATCACCGACTGCGGCATCGGCGTGTTCGTGTGGTCCACCGTGATGGCCTACAACGGCGACAAGCTGAAGGACGGCCCGAAGACCTGGGCCGACTTCTGGGACGTGAAGAAGTTTCCCGGCAAGCGCGGCATGCGCAAGGGCGCACGCTACAACCTCGAGTTCGCGCTGATGGCCGACGGCGTGAAGCCCGCCGAC
>Ga0075370_10001148_pt1 | contig 11123 bp, 10 predicted proteins | sample EndMethybrTD3035_FD_71398 | JGI IMG/M metagenome (GOLD analysis project Ga0075370, IMG submission 71398) | Populus endosphere microbial communities from Tennessee, USA - Endosphere MetaG P. TD hybrid TD303-5 | ecosystem: Host-associated > Plants > Roots > Endosphere | place: USA: Tennessee... | reverse complement strand
AAGAATATCAAAGAGCTCGGCCTACCTTTGGTAGGCCTTTGGTGCGCGGAGCCCGGTGACTAAGAAAGAAATTGGTTTGCGCTTGAATTGATGAGGTCGCAAAGAGGGAAGTAGGGCTCCACTAAAGGTTGTTTCTTCGGTTTCCTTTAGAATGAAAGTAGCTGCCCCTCCCCTACTACTTATTTTGTTTGATTCAAAAGGGGAACAGCCCACCCCAACTAGTCGTATGGGGTGGGGTGCTTGTGGTAAGCTGCCTTGGATATGAGGAATTCCTAAAAAAAAAGGCAAAGTCGGGTATTTGATGAAGATCTTCCTATCAATAGATAGGGATTTTTGTTCGATATAGGGGACAGTTATGGACACTGCTCTTTCTCTCTCCATTTTTTTTATATCTAAAAAAAAAATCTTTTGATGATAAAAAAAAGAAAAGGATACATAGACATCTAAAGGGATGTCTATTCTATTCCTCTTTTTGTTTAGAGAAAAAAAAAAGATATCTCGTTCATCTATCTTTTGTCTATCTATCATTGATTCTATCTATGAATCAAGTCGAAAGACTTTGTTTTGGGGTTCCCCGAAGCCCCTGGATCGTTTCTGCCAACGAAATGAACGCGGAGCCCGTTCCGAATGCTTTTCTGATCTGGAAGTGGAGTTCTCGCGAAAAGAATAAGATGCTGCTCTCCCTCCCTCTGTCTTTTCTCGCTTTGCCCCCTGGGCCGGGCGGCGGCGGGCGCGGGAGGCCTAAGAGAAGATTCTCTTAGGTCCTTCTTTTTTCAGTGCAACACAGGAAAGAAAAACCTTTTCCTGCAGCTTTCCAGATTTTGTATTTTTCGCATGGACCTTCAAATCATGTTTGAAGCCTATGTTATGACCCACCCCCCTATTTCTTTTTATTTGAATAAGGCTGGAAAGAGTCAAGTTCAGATAAGGGAATGCTTTTCCCAACCATTAAAGGAAAGGCTCGACGAAGGAGGGGAGGCGGGGGAAGGAAAACACTTGCGGGGATCGATATTTTATTTGTTTTTCATCGAAAACGAAGAAGACCGAGGATGGTCTACGGTGCGTGTTATCTGAAGGGCTTTTTCGACCGCGGTGGTATCCGGACCCTCTCCTCGTTCCGCCCGCTGGCCTATTGGGATAGCAGCCTTCGGGCTTTGCCTGCCCCTTCAAATTAGAATAAAGAATTCCGGCTCGGCCCGGGAAAGCGCTGGCAACAACAGAAAGGAAGGGGTCCATGTAGCTGCCCGCCCCCTTCTTAGTCAATGGGGCAGCAGGTTCGGCATCGACTAGAAAAGAGAGAATCCACTTCAGATAACCACGCCTCTTCTAGGCAGCGTGTGGAATGGCCGAGAGCGGACCTTTTTGGATATATAATCCAAGTCGAGAGTGGAGTTACGGGAACAGCCGTCTGATGGAAAACGACTTTCACGTTCGGTTCAGAGAGCACTTTTTTCGTTGAAAATTCCTCGTTCCCTTTCGTGTGAATTCCCCAGCGGCGAATTCAAAACTTGTGGGGCCCTATCTATTCCATCTCTCGAGCCCCGAATCAAACCCCCCTCCCCTTCGGACTCCCTCTTTCTTTTGACTCTATATATGTGGGCACCTGATATCTATGAGGGTTCACCCACCCCGGTTACAGCATTCCTTTCTATTGCGCCTAAAATCTCTATTTCTGCTAATATTTCACGTGTTTCTATTTATGGTTCCTATGGAGCTACATTGCAACAAATCTTCTTTTTCTGCAGCATTGCTTCTATGATCTTAGGAGCACTGGCCGCCATGGCCCAAACGAAAGTCAAAAGACCTCTAGCTCATAGTTCAATTGGACATGTAGGTTATATTCGTACTGGTTTCTCATGTGGAACCATAGAAGGAATTCAATCACTACTAATTGGTATCTTTATTTATGCATTAATGACGATAGATGCATTCGCCATAGTTTCAGCATTACGGCAAACCCGTGTCAAATATATAGCGGATTTGGGCGCTCTAGCCAAAACGAATCCTATTTCGGCTATTACCTTCTCCATTACTATGTTCTCATACGCAGGAATACCCCCGTTAGCCGGCTTTTGTAGCAAATTCTATTTGTTCTTCGCCGCTTTGGGTTGTGGGGCTTACTTCCTAGCCCCAGTGGGAGTAGTGACTAGCGTTATAGGTCGTTGGGCGGCCGGAAGGTTGCCACGAGTAAGTCAGTTTGGGGGACCGAAGGCAGTTCTCCGTGCACCGGACACGTAGCTTACCGAATCAGTTGCGACACGGATGGGAATGCATGCTACGAAAGATAGGGTCGAGTCTGATACATCAACCGTCTACTCAATATCCTTGTACGAGTCCACAATCACTACACGAGATGAACCGTCGGTTTGGTGAATTGAAGTTGGCCTTAGGTGTAATAGGACTCCCAGTTACTGCGCGCGATCGTATACTGAGGTGCTCCCCGCCGGTTGTTGGAACGACGCGAGCCGGGCCTCGATTCAGAAAGGTGAAGGGCCCAAAAGTCGTGATAGGGGGTTATGAATTCCCCATCTCATTGGGGGCGGAAAACGAATCGACATCTCGATTTGACAATACCTTTTTTTTTTTTTTTAGTTGGGAAAGAACGGCGAAGTCCATCTGAACCGTCCAATGAAGAATAAGAGGAGAACAAAGCGCCAATGGCGCGCGAAGCGCATGCGGAACGGGCACGGAGAAAAATAAGTGTGGAGGAGAAGCAGCCGAGCTCATTCCCTTCGCTTCCTGGGCCCAAAGCAGTGCAGTCTTTCCTGGTCAAATCAAGGATTTGGGGCTTCTTGCTACGCTACTTAATTATATAAATTCAATTTTTTTTTAGTAATATATATGAATAGAAAGATAGATCCATCTATCCTATCCGATTTCGATTTTGATATCTAAAAAAGAATCGATTTCATTCAACAACGTTTGATTCAAAGAACTGCGCTCCGCCCCCCCCGCTCATGAAACAGCTCTGCTGCAATGGATGGCAGAGGGTCCGTAGTACCCAAAGCACTGGAGTGATCCAGTAGCCGGGAAGGGGCCTAGAAGTGCCTACTACTACACCACACTTGGCTCTACACATTTACAGAGCTAACCCTTGTCCAGTGCCTGGCAGAGCTAAGGGGCTTCAATCCTTATTCCTTATCCCCATCTTCGCCCAGGCTAAGGAGGCCGTCACTTATTCAGGGGGGAGAGTGGAGCCTCGAGATGTTGAGAGGCTGCTCGTCCTCTTCATTCTCTACAGGGTGGAAAACCTTTCTTCAACATAGGTGAAAAGGAGCGAGGCAGAGATGGAAGAGATCGAACACGGGAATAAGAAAGTCACTACGTTACCTTTTTCGTCTCGCATTTCTGGAAAAAAATCATATTGAAAACGTTCCTAACCCAACCCCTTCCTTCGTAGAGCTGTGTATTGTAAGTGATCCGAACTTGCCCGGAGCGAGCCTCCCATAGAGGCAAGTGAAGTTGGTGAGCCGTATGATGGGCAACTATCTCCTGCGGTTCGGAGAGGACTCAGCTGTTAGTTAGTACCCCCTTGGTTTCAGGGTGGACTCTTTCACTCTATTTTATTATATACGCTTAGCGAAAAGAATGTTTTTTGATACACCTAGGACATGGATTCTATATGAACCAATGGATCGTAACAAGTCGTTACTACTAGCAATGACTTCTTCTTTCATTACTTCATCCTTTCTATATCCCTCTCCCTTGTTCTCAGTTACTCATCAAATGGCACTCAGTTCATATCTTTAAGTTCGATCATTGACAAGGTTCAAAGAAAGGGGTGGAAAAGATTAGTAGGTCTCTAGTTCCAACGCTATGGAGGTTCAACTCCTCCTTAATCACTATCAGATCAATGAAAGTGCGAGGTCGTTATCTACTAAGAAAGGTTTTTTTTTCTAAAGCCAGCTAGTTCACTGTCTTGTCTTAAATCAAAGCATCTCCCTAAAGCCATTGTCTACGGGCTTCATACCATACCGCTCAGGAGGGTGACACACCGCCTAATTGTTCTTCCGCTTGCTATCTTCGGGAAGATAGCAAACTATGATTATGATCGAGGTAGTGACCGAATGACCCAATGTATATGCTGTCCTTAGGTTAACAGTGGATAGAATCGTTTGTTTGAAAGAATAAGCTGCAAGGCAAGAATAGGTTGTTTTCATCAATAGTAGAAGGAAGATGCCCAGAAGGAGCTGTCCTGGTCCTGTTAGTACAAATAGGCTGTTAGCCAGAATAGGGCGGACAGAGAACAAGCTGGGGAAGGCGACGGTTTAGAATCAACATGGGGAAGAAGGAAGGCAAGGAGTAGGAGAAGGCCACTCCGCTGCTCTCGAATCCGCTGGTATAGAATCCGGTCTTTCAGCATCCGCGGCCTCTTTTTGCCCTTCTCCCGGAGGTCCCAGACCCAATCAACAACCACAGTTCCATCATCATCGACTGGCCTTCTTCCCGTGGCCACCTCTAGCACCACAACACCAAAGCTGTAAACATAAGTTTTCTCCGTGGGGACGGCAGAGTATACATATTCAGGAGCAAGATATCCCATCCTTCCAGCCGGCGGTATAGTTACCTCTCTTGTGTTGGAACTATGCTCGTAAACTTCTGCCAGACCAAAATCCCCAAGCCAAGCTTGGCAGTAAAGTCTGCATCCAGCATTATATTGCATCACGTCTCTATGAATTATTCTCTCGCACTCTTCATGCAGATAAGTAAGAGCAGAACTCCAAGAACTATGCTCCTACTTACTTCGCTTCCACGTGAGGCAACTCGGAGAACTGGAATTCTTGTGGAGGATTTTGTCGAGGCTTCCATTGGGCAGGTACTCATAGACCAAGACCAACTCGGATCCCTCACAGCATCACCCGTCGAAGCTGAACCAAATTCTTGTGCCGCAAGTGACCAACCACTGTCGCAAACTCAGTGGTAAAAGGATTGCGCCGCGAATATTCAATCTCGCTGGACCTATTAACCCTCTTAACTGCTACTGCAAGCCCAGAGGGAAGAGATCCTCTAAAAACGGTTGGGTTGCTGATGCTCCTTCTCCTTGGGCAAGCAGAACCTAATATTAAATAAGGTCAGACTCTTAAATAAGAAAGCTCTTCTCGTCCGTCCTTGCCACGCCTGTTAGCGGACTGATCACAAGTCCTACAAGGGATCGGGGTCTTTCTTCTCACGTCTTGATAGTTATCTCTTTCTGATCAGAGATGGAGTCTAAACTCTTGTCCGCAAGAGGGCAATCAGTAGTAAGATAGGGATCGGATTGAATCCGTTCTCTTATTTGAGATAGAAGGACGGTCCTCTACTTTGACTTTCCCATGGAAGCGAGAAGGAAGGTTCTCATCCCTGGCCTTTCTTATCTTAATTACGTAGTTAAAGAACCCAAAGTAGTCGTCTAATTAGAGATAGAGAGATAGGTCTCTAATGCAGGGTTCGATTCCCTGTCTATCCAAAGAAAGTGGACTTCCTGCTTTCTGAATCCCGTCGGGTAAAGAGAAAGTAGGCTAAGTACACCAAGTTCAATGCCGAGGTCACATGCTTGAACTCGAGGGCTAGTAGGAGGGCAGAGAGTCGCCTTTCTCGTCTTTGATTCTATCTTCGCTAGTCCTAAAGTAGATCAAGAAAGCGGCGGTCCCATGCCTTTCGTTTATCGGGAATTTCTCTTTAGTAAACGATCGAATAGGAGCAATTAGGCCTTCAGCTCGCTATGCGTGATCAGTATGTGCGACATCTGTCTTAATGAAATCTTCCTTTCCGTTTTAGCTCTTATCGAATCGATCTGTATCGCTTTAATCAACTCTATCTGTCTCTTGCTCAGTCCACGAATAGCGTCCGTTGCTTCTTCGCCGGCAAGCTCAGTTCTGTTCTAATCACTTTGATTCCCGTACACGAATACCTTCCTTCAATCAAAGATTCCCTTTCCTAAGCAGGATAGTACTTCTGTAAGCGAGAATAGGTTTTGCAAGAATAAGCTTTTGTGCATGTGCACGAATAAGCTCTTTGCGAAAGAATAGCTCCTGGTGGTTCAGTCAGGTAATCAGTAACCGGTGCTACCCTTGCTCTAGTTTGGGTAATTGTGAAATCATCCACTGCTCTCGTATCCGATGAAAGCTAACTGAATGCCTATCTGCTGCAATTGGTATTTCATTTGCTGTTCAAGAAAAAGCTGTGGCACTTGAGGAATAGTTAATCCGATCATAAGAAGATGCCATAGATGCAATAAGACTTTCAGGCCCCCATACGCCCCTTGAAAAGAAAGGCATGCCCGGTCCGATCAGCTAGGCTTCGCACCTTACTCTTTCTGGGTAGGGCTTTTCTTTGAAAGAAAGGGAAGGGAAGCTCTGTTCATGTGAAAGACATGGCGGCTTTAGTGCATTGTACTTTTGGTTAGAGTCATCAATTTTCTACCCTCAGATACTTTTGAACCTGCCAGATGACGTCAGAGTCCAGATAGACTGAACTCAATTGAAAGACGGAGCGCTGGCGTGCCCCCGTTCGGTTTGCATATGGCTCATCTTATAGCATAGTTAACGGTATGCTCGGACCAGTTCTCACCAGACTTTAAGTCAAAAAGGCAGTCTTCGCCATGGGAGCCTTTAAAGCCCCCTGGGCCGGACGGTTTTCAGCCTATCTTCTACCAGAAGTGCTGGGAAATAGTGTCAATAGTCCAAAAAGCATTCACAACAGCATCGTTGGAGGAGAGTCTCAACATACCTTCATCGTCCTAGAAAGAGGTAAATAGAGCTAGACTGTACTGCTAATGGGCAAGGCAGCCTAAAGAAAGTAGCTCTTATAGCTGAATGAATTGATTGACCACAGCCTCCTTGAACAGCCTTTAGAGAGGATCACAGAGGCCTTATTTCCTTAGTGAAATAGAGAGAGAAGAGAAAGGCTATATTTCAATGGGGGTTTGGAGTTTGTCGTGGAAGCTCCCGAACTCTTCGATGAGGATGACTCCTTCCTTTGAAGAAGGATGAAAACAGAGTTCCAAACCGAAAAGCATCGAGAAAGAAATGGTTTATGAAAAAATCTCCTCTCACCTTACTCTAAGAAGTAAGCAAGTAAACCCCTCAAAAGATGTGCACAAGAGCTAAGCCTACTTCCTACTTCCCTAGCGACTTTCCTTATTTATTCTTACTTGCTCGGACTGACTGGAATGAGCGTAGGCTCACTAGACTGCTAACAAGAGACATTGCTTTCATCTCTTATTCCTTCTCCTAAGACATCGGATTCAAAGAGACCTAGGTTGGTTGTTGCTAAAAGATAGAAAATCTTCCTCTTTGACTACCCCAGGCATGCTTGCCTGGACTAAGAGGAATGAATGGATAGAATGGACAGTGGTACCGTACCGTACTGCCTTTCTTTCCCGCACCGACCGGATTTCTTTCCTTGGACAGACTGATTGGCATTCTTATGAAAAGCCAGAAAGGGGCTTGGACTGAGTGGACTTCCCGCTCGCATTCACACTCGCAAAGGCACTGATTTGATTGGATAGACTGCCTTGACTTTCTAAGAAGCATTGGCTTGCAACCGTTGACCGGCTGGGGACTGTCTGAGGGACCAAGGGAAATAAGACTGAATGATTAGAAATGAAGTGCGCCCGAGAGGAAGGAGTTTACTACTTCTTCTTTACTTGACTTTAGAGTAAGGGACTCTCTTTATTAGTCTTCGCAGATGAGTCTTTTTCTAGCTTGATTGCGAAGCATGCTTTTGTCCTCGTGAGAGGAAGATTGAGCACCCTGATTCTATTGGTAATTCCTTCGTGCCCGAAAAGGAAGTCAGACTAACCGACAGAGTATATAGTTACTGATGATTCCTTAGAACTTTTGACAAAGGGAGCAATGGGGGAATTTCTTGAAGAAGTCCTGGTGAAAGCATACGTGCCATTTAGTTTGAGTTTATTAGCACTCAAGAGATCTCACGGTGATCGCCGACGAGAAAAGTGGCGTCCGCTTACCATAAGACATAGTTTCAGTGTACTAAAAATATATCTAAATAGAAGTCTCTCATTTAGTACTTCTTTGATATAATAAGGGGTTGACTACTGCTTATGACCTTAAAAGATCTTCCAATAGGAGACCGAAGGGATGAAATCACTCGAGGAAGGAAGAAGGTGATGTACGGATAAGCTCAAAATGGAGAAATTGGAACTGGAAGAAGCTATGCTACCTTTGGCTCTCCTTCTCCTTCTCTTCCGCTTTCCGGTTCAGGGTCAACTGGAGCTTGGTCAGGTACTAGAAGGAGGGGGTCTTAGCCGGCATGCGCCTACTCAACTCTCCACGAAAGTTGGCTACACCTAACTATGTCAAACTCAAAAGAGAAGACGCTTCCGCACTACCCTCTCCTTCTCCTTCCAAGTAAACCACTCCTTCTCTGACTCTAACCTTTTAAAGCACTCCTTTGGTCAACAAGGGAGAACCACTACGATGGAATCCTAATTCTCCCGAAGGTAGGAATTTAGCCAAGGCACTGGCGCCTGCTTTAAGCCATAGATTTCTCGTTTGAACTTGCATACTTTGCGCTCCTGTCCATCATCAACAAAGCCGACGGATTGGTCCATATAGATCTATTCATAAAGATCCCCATTAAAATAAGAAATTAAGTTTTAACATTTGGTTGAGCTCTAGATCTAGCTAGATGTGCGAGAATGGCTAGAATGAGCCTAATGGAGACGAATCTAAGAACTGGTCTAAGAACCTCATAATGGATTCCCTCCTTTTATGTAAAGCCCTTAGTCACATATACCTTTCAATAGATCTGTCCACTTTGCGTTTAATCTTAAGAACCCATTTGTTACCGATTGTCTGAGGCCCTGGTGGAAGGTCAACCAAGTCCCAGACTGGATTTGCTTTCATCGACTCCATCTCGTCCTGCATTGCTTGAAGGAATTCCCTAGCAAGTCTTGCGAGAGCCTCTTCTTTAGTCTTTCTCTTCATCTACCGGAGCTAGCATGAAGGCCTTTCCCTCAATCTCAAATCGACGACGAGGGTCACGCTCACTTTTACGTAGCTGAACTTCTTCTTGATCCTGCTCCATTGGAGTTGGTTCATTCAGTGTGTCGCCCCCACTTGCCCCAGGAGACTGAGGATTTCATACCTTCTCCTCAACTTGTTGATTAGGTGCTCCAAGATCTGGATCTTCCATTTCATAAAACTGGAAGTCCTTACTAAGTAGAGCCAGCGTTCTCACCATGGAAGTGAAATTACCAGTTCTTTGTGGACATATTCCAGCGGTGGTAGAGCGGGTCAGTGTGTAATCTAGGTTCAACTCCTAGCCTCTCCCATTCAAGCATTCGCCCCTATGTCCCTCTGTACCAAAAGAGATAGGCTTTCCGGCCGATCGATGGAATTGATTGAGTTCTAAAGATACGTCACATTTCCTAAGTAAGAAGGAATGAGGATCGAGCTATAGTGTGTTTTCGTCCTTAAGAGATTATCTGCTTCAACTCTCTCTTCTAGCTGCCAAAATTCTCGAGCAGATTAGGGGTATAGTTCCTGGTTAACAATATTTAAATTAGACTAGACATCTAAGAATAAGGAAGGGGATCCTAAAGAGTACATCATGACATCCTTCGTGCTCTATTCCATTATGATGGATAAGTTTTCTGACGTAGAATCAGCTCTACAGTTGGTAACTGACGAGTGAGCACTCAAAGCTCCAAACTAGTGGCAATTGGGATTTTTGGAAGAAAGCTATTCCTTCTGATCTTCGCTTGACCTCCTATATCTGCCCCAGAAATGGCTTTCTTTATTCTTTCTATCATATCTTGTATATATGAGGTTTAGAACTCAAACATAGCTAGATCACTCAGAGAGACATTTTTAAAGAAGGCTATTGATACCTACTTATTTCAACTCTCCTTACACGTGACTCCGGCTTCGGCCGGTTCGCTTTCTTAGTTCTTCCTAGCTCCTGAGGTGAAGAGTATCCACTTTTTGATAAGTAGTCATATGAGGGAACCTTACTATTCAGTTTCACTTCACTACCTTATCTCTATCTCTTTCTTTGTCGGTGGAAACAAGATAACATAAAAAGAGAAAGCCACGGGTGAACTCAAAGCAAAGCTGGAAATCGTACGTAAGGTGGCTGATCTCTTCGAGGTCACTGCTCACTGTCATAAGTGGTAAATCGCTCCACGAGTGACTTCTCTGAGTAAAGACGTAAGGGTTCAAGACTTTCTAATCCAGGGAACCGAAAAAGAACCGTGCGTCGTCGGAAAGTCTCGGACCTATGTCAGGATAGTTCAGTTCCGAGTAAGCATGTAAGCAAGCAGTAAGTACAAGCAACTCTTCCTTATATTCTAATACGATGCAAGTCCATCTTTCCTCTCTTCCGAATCAGTCCTTCTGAAAGGAAGTTCCCATGCCACCGCTTCAGGCTTACCGTACTTATTACCATCCAAAGAGTTCGACCCCTGTACTGCGCCTAGAAAGTTTTCCTGAGGTTTAGACATATTAGAGCTACCACTAGTGCCTCCCCTCTAGCTCTAGGGTGATTGAACTAGCGGATATGCCGATAAAAGCAAAGCTGATCTTGGGATCTTTATAACAAATAAGCATCTCTTCCTTTTAATAAGACTCGAAGATGCAAGTCTAGATTCACTCTCTTTTCTTAAAGCATTGCTTCCGTCGGTGAATGCTTTCTTGCCAACATGCCCTCCTTTTAGACATAGATCTATCATTACCGACTAAGGAAGGGCAAACGTGGAAGATTTCCAATCATTTTGACAATGTCGTACCTTCCTTCTCGTTTGATCCCTGGTACTTTCTATTTACTATTCCTCTTGAAAGCACTGTGGAATTAGACAAAGAAAGTCTTTCACCAAGCTGACTGAATGTCGTACCCTTTGCTACTTAGATTTTCCTGCGAGTTCGATTTCTTCTTACTTAGTAGAATGGCAACCCTTGGAGTTCGATCCAAACAAAAGCAGAATGCCGGAAAGCAAATCCAATTCAATCTTGACTTCCTTTTAACTTCTAGGCTTTTACCCGAGTTGCAGAGAAGAAAGAGATGAGATTGACCAAATCGGAATGCGCACCTTCTTTGTAAATTCTCATGCCCCTCCAATGCCTCAGTTTAGGCTATGACTGATTGATGAGCCTTCTATCTCCTTCGGTCAAGCAAGGCTG
>Ga0075370_10001147_pt1 | contig 11127 bp, 10 predicted proteins | sample EndMethybrTD3035_FD_71398 | JGI IMG/M metagenome (GOLD analysis project Ga0075370, IMG submission 71398) | Populus endosphere microbial communities from Tennessee, USA - Endosphere MetaG P. TD hybrid TD303-5 | ecosystem: Host-associated > Plants > Roots > Endosphere | place: USA: Tennessee... | reverse complement strand
GCGGAACGGGGCGAGGTCGGGATTGGGCTGGGGAGAGTTCATCGTGGGCACGGAAAGACTACTTCGCGGCGAGGCCGAGCCGCTCGATCAGGACCTTGTCCTTCGCATAGGTCTCGCGTGCCCACTTCGCGTAGTCCTCGCCGCTGCGGTACCAGAGGTCCTGGTTCAGCTGCGCGAGCACCTCCAGGTGCTTCGGGTCGTCCATCGCCTTCTTGAACGCGTCGTGCAGCGTCTTCACGACGGCCGGGTCCATGCCCTTCGGGCCGACGAAGCCGTAGGGCGAGGTCGCGACCACGTTGTAGCCGAGGTCCTTCGCCGTCGGCACGTTCGGCCAGCGGCGCGTGCGCTGCTCGCCGAAGGTGACCAGCAGCCGCATCTGGCCACCGTCGACGAACTTGTCCCAGCCGGTCGCGTCGCTCATCGCCATCACGTGGCCGCCGAGCAGGGCCTGAGTCAGGTCGGCGTTGCCCTTGAACGGCACGTGGTTCAGCGAGACCTTGGCGTTGCCGGCCAGATCTTCCATCAGCAGGTGCGGCGAGGTGCCGATGCCGGTCGAGCCGTAGTCGATCTTGCCGGGTTCCTTGCGCGCCGCCTCGATGTACTCGTTGAAGGTCTTGTAGGGCGAGTCGCTGCGCACCGTGAAGCCGAAGGTGTAGCCGCTCACGCCGATGATGAAGGTGAAGTCCTTCAGCGGGTCCCACTGCACCTTCTGCATGTGCGGCACGCGCAGCATGCCCATCGGGTACTGCGCGATCGTGTAGCCGTCGGGCTTCGCGGTCAGCGCCATCGTGCCGGGGCCGGTGGTCCCGCCGCCGCCGGGGCGGTTCTCGACGGTGATCGTCTGGCCGAGGTTCTTCGACGCGATCTCGGCGAGCGTGCGCAGATGGCGGTCGGTCGAGCCGCCGGCGGGCCACGGCACGATCAGCGTGATCGGCTTGGAGGGGAAGGCCTGCGCATGGGCAAGAGACGGCAGTGCCAGCGGCAGCGCGAGGGCGGCACTGCCGAGCAGCAGGCCGCGGCGGCGCAAGGCCATGGGTGGGCGGGTGGTCATCGAGCGGTCTCCTGGATCGTCGTTGTTGGTGGTCTCGAAAAGCAAGTATGCCCCGGTGCCTTGCGCACCACCCGAGCGCGGGGTCGAGGCGGCGGAGCGAGGGTAAAGCCGGCTTCGAAATCCCGGCGCTCACGGTATCTTCGCCGCACGCTGCCGAGCAAGGAGCCGAAAATCGTTGCGACTGCTACGAGTCCGGGACTGCTGCGCGTCGAGGGCGTGACCGTGCGTTTCGGCGGCATCACGGCCCTCGACAAGGTGTCGTTCGTGGTGCCGGAAGGGCACATCGTCGGCCTGATCGGGCCGAATGGGGCCGGCAAGACGACGCTCTTCAATTGCCTGTCGCGGCTGTATTCGTTCAGCGAGGGTCGCATCCTGTTCGAAGGGCGGCCGCTGGTCGACACGCCGGCGCATGGCATCGCATCGCTCGGCATCGGCCGCACCTTCCAGAACCTCGCGCTGTTTCGCACGATGAGCGTGCGCCAGAACATCCTCGTCGGCGGCCACTGCCGCACGCGCAGCGGCTTCCTCGAGAACGCGCTGCGGCTGCCGCGGGTGCGCCGCGAGGAGCGTGCGCTGCGCTCGCATGCCGACGAGCTGCTCGAACTGCTCGAGCTGAACGCGGTGGCCGAGACGCCCGTGATGGACCTGCCGTTCGGCACGCAGAAGCGCGTGGAGCTCGGTCGCGCACTGGCGAGCCGGCCGAAGCTGCTGTTGCTCGACGAGCCGGCCGGTGGGCTGAACCACGAAGAGGTCGGCACGCTGATGGATCTGCTGCGCCAGGTGCGCGAGCGGCTGAAGCTGACGCTGTTGCTCGTGGAGCACCACATGAACCTCGTGATGCGGGTGTCGGACCAGGTGGTCGCGCTCGACTTCGGCCGCATCATCGCCGACGGAACGCCGGCCGAGGTGCAGGGCAATGCCGAGGTGATCAAGGCCTACCTCGGTGCTCCCGCCACGGCGCCGGCGCGGACCGCAGGAGTGGCTGCGTGATGGGTCGCCTGCTCGACGTGCGCGCACTGCAGGCCCAGTACGGGCCGACCAAGGTACTGCACGGCATGGACTTCGGTGTCGAGGAGGGCGGCATCACGACCATCCTCGGCGCCAACGGCGCCGGCAAGACGACGACCCTGCGCGCGGTGTGCGGCATGGTCAGGACGCAGGGCGAGATCACGTTCGCCGGTGCGCGCATCGACGGCCGCGCGACCGAGAGCATCGTGCGGCTCGGCGTGGCCCACGTGCCCGACGGGCGCGGCACCTTCGTCAACCTGAGTGTCGAGGAGAACCTGCGGCTGGGCGCGCACACGCGCCGCGACAAGACCGAGGTCGCGGCCGACTTCGAGCGCATGTACGGCTACTTCCCGCGCCTGAAGGAACGGCGGCGCCAGCAGGCCGGCACCTTGTCGGGCGGTGAGCAGCAGATGCTCGCGGTGTCGCGTGCGCTGATGCTGCGGCCACGGCTGCTGCTGCTCGACGAACCCTCGTTCGGCCTCGCACCGCGCATCGTGCAGGAGCTGTTCGAGATCTTTCGCGTGATCAACCAGGCGGATCGGGTCAGCATGCTGCTGGTCGAGCAGAACGCGGCGATGGCGCTGCGGCTGGCCGACCATGCCTACCTGCTCGAGACAGGACGCGTGCTGATCTCGGGCAGCGCCGAGGAGCTTGGCCGCGACGAGTCGATCCGCCGTTCGTACCTGGGCTACTGAGCCGCCGGCACGCATCATGGACGTCCTGCTGCACCAGATCCTCTCCGGCCTCGCGACCGGCGGCATCTACGCGAGCGTGGCGCTCGCGCTCGTGATGATCTACCAGGCCACGCACCTGGTGAACTTCGCGCAGGGCGAGCTCGCGATGTTCGCGACCTACATCGCGTGGAGCCTGGTGCAGGCCGGCGTGCCGTACTGGGCAGCGTTCTTCCTGACCGTCGCGGTCGCGTTCGCGCTCGGCGTGGTGATCGAGCGCGTGATCGTGCAGCCGGTCGAGAACGCGCCCATCCTCTCGGTCGTGATCGTGTTCATCGCGCTGCTGGTGATCCTGAACAGCCTGGCCGGCTGGATCTTCTCGTACACGATCAAGCCGTTCCCGAGCCCGTTTCCGTCGGCGCCGCTGTTCGGTAATTCGTACGTCACTTCGCACGAGCTCGGTTCGATCGGCGTCACGCTGGTCGTGCTGGCGCTGATCTTCGTGTTCTTCCGCTTCACGCCGCTCGGCCTCGCGATGCGCGCGGCGGCGCAGAACCCGGTGTCGAGCCGGCTGGTCGGCATCCGGGTCGGCTGGATGCTCGCGCTCGGCTGGGGGCTGGCGGCGGCGATCGGCGCGGTGGCCGGCGTCATGGTGGCGCCGACCGTCTTCCTCGAGCCGAACATGATGTCGGGCATCCTGCTCTATGCGTTCGCTGCGGCGCTGCTCGGCGGCATCGACAGCCCGGGCGGCGCAGTGCTCGGTGGCTTCATCGTCGGGGTGCTCGAGAACGTGGTCGGCTCGCTCATCGGCACCGAGCTGAAGCTGACGGTCGCACTGGTGCTGATCGTCGGCGTGTTGGTGATCCGGCCTTCGGGCCTGTTCGGCAAGGTTCTCGTCACGCGGGTCTGAGCATGGCAAACACACGCGACGTGTTGAGCAAGGGCCAGCTGATCGGGCTGGCGGTGCTGCTGGCAGCGGCCTGCGTGCTGCCGTTCGTCGTCAGCAACTACCGTGTGTTCCAGCTGACGCTGGCGCTGGTCTACGCGATCGCGCTGCTCGGGCTGAACATGCTGACCGGCTACAACGGCCAGATCTCGCTCGGCCACGGCGCGTTCTACGCGATCGGCGCGTACGTCGCGGCGATCCTGATGGACAAGTTCGGCGTGCCCTACTGGCTCACGATTCCGGCCGCCGGCGCCGTGTGCCTGGCGGCGGGTTTCCTGTTCGGGCTGCCGGCACTGCGGCTCGAAGGGCTGTACCTCGCGCTTGCGACCTTCGCGCTGGGCGTCGCGATGCCGCAGATCCTGAAGTACAAGGGCTTCGAGCACTGGACCGGCGGCGTGATGGGCATCGTGATCGTCAAGCCCGAGCCGCCCGAATGGAGTGGGCTCACGCAGGACCGCTGGCTCTACTTCGTGGTGCTCGTCTGCCTGGTCGCGCTGTTCGTGGTTGCCTGGAACCTGCTGCGCGGGCGCATCGGGCGCGCAATGGTGGCGATCCGCGACCAGCCGATTGCCGCGCAGGCGATGGGCGTCAACACGGCGATGGTGAAGTCGCTGACTTTCGGGGTTTCGGCGATGTACACCGGGATCGCCGGTGCGCTCGGCGCGATCGTGATCCAGTTCGTCGCGCCCGATTCGTTCACGGTGTTCCTGTCGATCTCTCTCATCGTCGGCGTCGTGGTCGGCGGGCTGGCGTCGATTCCTGGCGCGGTCTACGGGGCGCTGTTCATCCAGTTCATTCCGAACGTGGCCGACCAGATCTCGAAGGCGGCGCCGTGGGCGATCTACGGCGTCTTCCTGCTGCTGTTCATGTACGTGATGCCGACCGGCGTGGCCGGCTTCGTGCGGATCGCCGGCGGTCGGCTGCGGCAGCGGCGCATGCGTTGAAAGATTCAGGCCCGGACGCGGCCGCTCGGCCGCTCCGATGTGTGTTGATGACATCGAAGGAGACAGCCATGAAGTTCAGTCCCAACCGTCGTCACTCGTTGATCGCGGCCGCGGCCGCAGCGGCGCTCGGTCTCGTCGGTACGCATGCTGCGGCGCAGAAGAAGTACGGGCCGGGCGCGTCAGACACCGAGATCAAGCTCGGCCAGACCATGCCGTACAGCGGCCCCGCCTCGGCCTACGGCACGATCGGCAAGCTGCACTCGGCGTACTTCAAGATGCTCAACGACTCGGGCGGCATCAACGGCCGCAAGATCAACCTGATCAGCCTGGACGACGGATACAGCCCGCCGAAGACGGTCGAGCAGGTGCGCAAGCTGGTCGAGCAGGATGAAGTGCTGGCGCTGTTCCAGACGCTGGGCACGCCGAGCAACTCGGCGATCCACAAATACGTGAACGCGAAGAAGGTGCCGCACCTGCTGCTCGCGACCGGCGCCACCAAGTGGGCCGACCCGAAGAACTACCCCTGGACCTTGGGCTTCAACCTGAACTACCAGGCCGAGGGCCAGATCTACGCGAAGTACCTGCTGAAGAACAAGCCGAACGCGAAGGTCGCGATCCTCTACCAGAACGACGACTACGGCAAGGACGTGCTGAAGGGCGTGAAGGACGGCCTCGGCGCGGCCGCCGCGAAGATGATCGTCGCCGAAGCGTCCTACGAGGTCAGCGACCCGACGGTCGACTCGCAGATCGTCTCGCTGCAGGGTTCGAAGGCCGACACCTTCATCAACATCACGACGCCGAAATTTGGCGCGCAGGCGATCCGCAAGGCCTACGACTCGGGCTGGAAGCCGCTGCACATCCTCAACAACGTCAGTGCCTCGGTCGGCTCGGTGCTGACGCCGGCCGGGCTCGACAAGTCGGTCGGCCTCCTGACGCTGCAGTACTACAAGGACCCGAACGATCCGCAGTGGAAGGACGACCCGGCGATGCTCGAGTGGCGCGCGTTCATGGGCCGCTACTACCGCGAAGGCGACCCGAAGGACCAGGCGAACCTGTACGCCTACCTGACGGCGCAGACGATGGTGCAGATCCTGAAGCAGGCCGGCAACGACCTGACGCGCGAGAACGTGATGAAGCAGGCCGCGAACATCAAGAACCTGAAGCTGCCGCTGCTGCTGCCGGGCATGGCGCTGAACACGACGCCGACCGACTTCTCCCTGGTCAAGCAGGGCCAGCTGGCGAAGTTCACCGGCAGCCAATGGGAGCTGTTCGGCGAGGTGCTCAGCACGTCGGATTGATGTTTCGGGCTAGGGCTTCGGCGCGATCTTCCTGTTTTCGAGTTCCTGGAGCTCGCGCCACATCACCTTGCCCGAGCCCGACTTGGGCAGCGCATCGACGAACTCGACGATGCGCGGGCTCTTGTAGGCCGCCATGTGCTCGCGCGCCCAGGCGATGACCGCGGCCTCGTCGACCTCGCCGCGCTGGCCCTCGCGCAGCACGACGAAGGCCTTCACGGTTTCGCCGCGCTTGTCGTCGTGCGCGGCGATCACGCAGGCCTCGAGGATCGCCGGGTGCTTGTACATCAGCGCTTCGACTTCGGCCGGCCACACCTTGAAGCCCGACGCGTTGATCATCCGCTTGAGCCGGTCGACCATGAAGAAGTAGCCGTCTTCGTCGATCATCGCGAGGTCGCCGGTGCGCAGGAAACGCTTGCCGTCGATCTCGACGAACACGTCGCGGGTCGCCTCGGGCTCGTTCCAGTAGCCCTGCATCACCTGCGGGCCGTGGATGATCACTTCGCCGGTTTCGCCTTGCGGCAGCTCGCGCAAGGTGTCGGGGTCGACCACGCGCGCATCGACGTCGAACACCGGGATACCGAGGCACTGCGGCTTCGGCCGGTGCATCGGATTGATGTGGGTGGCGGCCATCGCCTCGCTCATCCCGTAGCCCTCGATGTAGTGCTGGCCGGTCAGCTCGTGCAGCTTGGCCGCGACGGCGGCCGGCATCGATGCCCCGCCGCCGCGCACGACACGCAGGCTGGAGAGATCGAACTCGCCGAGGCGCGGGTTCGACAGGAAGTCGACCACCATCGTCGTGATGGCCTGCCAGGTGTTGACCTGGTAGCGCTGCATGCACTGCGCCGCAGCGTCGCGGTCCCAGCGCGGCAGCACGACGATGGTTGAGCCGGCGTACAGCGGGCCGTGCAGGCTGCCGACCAGGCCGGTCACGTGGAAGAACGGCAGCACCGAGAGGAACACCGAGTCCTGCATGCGCTGGAACCAGTTGACGCCGCCGACCAGCGTGCTCATCAGGCTGCGGTGCGTGTGCATGCAGCCTTTCGGGTGGCCTGTCGTGCCTGAGGTGTAGGGCATCACGCAGAGGTCGTCCGGGCCCTGCGTCAGCGGCCCGGGGCGCAGGTCGCCCGCGAGCACGTCCGTCCAGGCGATCGCGGCGGGACTGTCGACGCGTACCCGAGGCTCGGCGGCGAAGTCAGGGACGCGCAGCTCGGTTGGTTCAGTCAGGTAGTCGCTGTAGGTCGCGACGATCAGGTGCTGCAGGCCGCGCTGCGCGTCGACCAGCGGCAGCATCTGCGCCGCGAGATCCTGCGGAACGAACGCGGTGGTGGCGCCGCTGTCGGCCACGTAGTGGCGCAACTCATCGGTGCGGTTCATCGGATTGATCGGCACGACGACCGCGTTCGCGCGCAGGATCGCGTAGAAGGCGATGATCCACTGCGGGCTGTTCTGCATGTACAGCAGCACCCGGTCGCCGGCCTCGACGCCGCAGTGTTGCTGCAGGAAGCCGGCGATGCGGTCCGCCTCGTCGCGAAAGCGCGCGAAGCTGATCGGCGAGTCGTAGAAGACGATGAACGGCTTGTTGGGATAGCGCAGCGCAGAGACCTCGGCGTTGCGGAACACGTTGGTCTCGGGCAGCGTCAGGTGCCAGGGCAGTGCAGCGGGCCAATGGGCCGCGTGCGGCATGCCGGAGAGCTGGGATCGGTCGGCGGACATGAGGTTCTCGCGCGTGCGGGATCGGTCAGGGTGCTGCACCCGACAGCGGCCGCACCATGGTCTGGACGAGGCGCTCGAGCGTGCGTCCCGGGTCGTTCGGGTCGTCCTGACAGCGCCCGGTGTGCACGGCCGAGGTCTGGATCGTCGTGCTGCGTGGAGCGACCAGCCAGTCGAAACGCTCGCGCAGCGAGAGCCGCCCGAGCGCACCGGCCGCCGCGCCCCCGGCGCAGATCACCGGAATCGTCGCGAGCGTGGCGCGGATGCCGTCGAGATCGGCGGCCGGGTCGAGCGCGAGCAGGCGCTTCTCGTCGAGCTCGATGCGCGCGCCGAGGTAGCCGAGCGACGCGCACGAGACGATCACGCCGGCATTGACGAACTCGCCGCGCTCGACGCGCGGCACGACCCGCACGATCGCGTAGTCATACGTGCGCTGTGCGGGCACGATCGGCCTCCAAGGCGGCTTGTTGCGAAAACGCGCGCGGCGCCTGCAGCCGGCGCGTCAGGTACTGGACGTAGGCGTCGCGGTGGGCGGCGTGGGATGCGAAGCCGCTGTCGGCGTCGAGCCAGGTGTCGGGAATCAACGCGACGATCGCTTCGATCGTCGCGGCGTTCAGGTGCGCCGCCATCGTTGCGTCGAGCTCCGCGATCCGGGTTGCGAAGCGCAGCAGCACGTGGTCCTTGATCTGCGCGAATGGGCGGCTCGCGCGCTCCAGATGGTCGCGCCAGTCGTGATGGAAATACAGCGCGGCACCGTGGTCGATCAGCCAGAGTTTTCGGTGCCACAGCAGCAGATTGCTGTTGCGCGGCGTGCGGTCGATGTTGCTGACGAGGGCGTCGAACCAGACGATGCGCGATGCGAGCTCGGCATCGGGTTGCCAGGCGAGCGGGTCGAAGGTCGTCGAGCCGGGCAAGTAGTCGAGGGCGAGGTTCAGGCCGGCGCTGGCGCGGATCAGGTCCTGGATCTCGGGGTCGGGCTCGGTGCGGGCGAGCTCGGCGTCGAGCTCGACGAGCACGATCTCGGGCATCGGCAGGCCGAGCGTGCGGGCGATCTCGCCAGCAACCAGCTCGGCGATCAGCGCGCGCGGCCCCTGGCCGGCGCCGCGGAACTTCAGCACGTACAGGCCATCGTCGTCGGCCTCGATCACGGCCGGCAGCGAACCCCCTTCGCGCAGCGGCGTGACGTAGCGGGTGGCGGTGACGGTGCGCAGCATGCGGGCATTGTGCTGCAGCTGCGCACCGTCACACGGGCGGCGCATACTGCGCGGCTCCTGCGTTTTCACCGAAAGGAGCCTGCGATGGAAAAGTCAGCCAGCGTGCATTGGGACGGAGCCGGCAAGACCGGCCGCGGCCAGATCAGCACCGAGACCGGGGCGCTGAAGGGCTATCCGTACGGCTTTGCGAGCCGTTTCGAGGATGACAAGCGTGGCACGAACCCGGAGGAGATCCTCGGCGCGGCGCATGCTGCGTGCTTCACGATGGCGTTCGCGTTCGCGTGCGAGCGGGCCGACATCGCGACCGAGGCGATCGACACCTCGGCCAAGGTGCGCCTCGTCAAGCAGGGCGACGGCTTCGTGATCGACCGGATTGCGCTGACGCTGGATGCGAAGGTGCCGGGCATCGACAACGCGAAGTTCCAGGAGCTCGCGCAGGCCGCGAAGCAGGGCTGCCCGTTGTCGAAGGCGCTCGCGAGCGTTCCGGAGATCACGCTCGTCGCGACGCTGAAAGCCTGAGCGGGGGGGCGGAGAGGCCCCTGAACTGCTTGAAAATACCGGTGCCGCCGCCAACTGCGGCGCGCCGGTTCGCTGCTGCGTGCGCCGGCGGCACTCCACCGATAGAACACCACGACCATGGACAAACAGACTCTTTCCTTCCAGGCCGAGGTCAAGCAGATCCTGCACCTCGTCACGCACTCGCTGTACTCGAACAAGGAGATCTTTCTGCGCGAGCTCGTCTCGAACGCGTCGGACGCCTGCGACAAGCTGCGCTTCGAGGCGCTGAACAACGCCGCGCTGTTCGAGGACACGCCCAACCTCGAGGTGCGAGTGGCGTTCGACAAGGACGCGAAGACGATCACGATCACCGACAACGGCATCGGCCTGTCGGCCGACGAGGCGGTCGCGAACCTCGGCACGATCGCCAAGAGCGGCACGCGCGAGTTCATGGCCGCGCTCGAAGGCGATCAGAAAAAGGATGCGCAGCTGATCGGCCAGTTCGGCGTCGGCTTCTACAGCGGCTTCATCGTGGCCGACCGGATCACGGTCGAGTCGCGCCGCGCCGGGTTGCCGCCCGAGCAGGGCGTGCGCTGGAGCTCGGAAGGGGCGGGTGACTTCGAGGTCGAGACGATCACGCGCGCCGCGCGCGGCACCAGCGTGACCTTGCACCTGCGCGACGGCGAAGACGAGTTCCTGAGCGCATGGAAGCTCAAGGCCATCATCGGCAAGTACTCCGATCACATCTCGCTGCCGATCCTGATGCAGAAGGAGGAGTGGGACGCCGAGGCGGCCAAGCAGGTCGTGAAGGACGAGTGGGCGCCTGTCAACAAGGCCGCCGCGCTGTGGACCCGCAACAAGAACGAGATCACCCAGGAGCAGTACGAGGAGTTCTACAAGCAGATCAGCTACGACAGCGAAGCACCGCTTGCGTACACGCACAACCGGGTCGAGGGGCGCAGCGAGTACACCCAGCTTCTCTACATCCCGGCGAAGGCGCCGTTCGATCTGTGGAACCGCGACAAGCGCGGCGGCGTGAAGCTGTACGTGAAGCGCGTCTTCATCATGGACGACGCCGAAGCGCTGATGCCGGTGTACCTGCGCTTCGTGAAGGGCGTGATCGACAGCAGCGACCTGCCGCTGAACGTGAGCCGCGAGCTGCTGCAGGAAAGCCGCGACGTGAAGGCGATCCGCGAGGGCTCGACCAAGCGTGTGCTGAGCATGCTCGAAGGCCTCGCGAACAGCGAAGAGCAGGCCGAGCGCGAGAGGTACGCGGCGTTCTGGAAGGACTTCGGCGTGGTGCTGAAGGAAGGCGTCGGCGAGGACCATGCGAACCAGGAGCGGCTCTCGAAGCTGCTGCGTTTCGCCAGCACGCACACCGACGAGGGCGTCAGCTTCACCGACTACCTGGGCCGGATGAAGGAGGGCCAGGAGGCGATCTACTACATCACCGCCGACAGCCTGGCCGCGGCGAAGAACAGCCCCCAGCTCGAGATCTTCCGCAAGAAGGGCATCGAGGTGCTGCTGCTGATCGACCGGGTCGACGAGTGGCTGCTGAGCCATCTGTACGAGTTCGACGGCAAGCCGCTGCAAAGCGTGGCCAAGGGCGCGGTCGACCTCGGGAAGCTGCAGGACGAGGCCGAGAAGAAGCAGGCCGAAGAAGCGGCCACGGCGTTCAAGCCGGTGCTCGACCGCCTGAAGGAGACCCTGAAGGACCGCGCGAAGGATGTGCGCGTGACGACGCGGCTGGTCGATTCACCGGCCTGCCTGGTCGTCGAAGAAGGCGA
>Ga0075370_10001145_pt1 | contig 11132 bp, 5 predicted proteins | sample EndMethybrTD3035_FD_71398 | JGI IMG/M metagenome (GOLD analysis project Ga0075370, IMG submission 71398) | Populus endosphere microbial communities from Tennessee, USA - Endosphere MetaG P. TD hybrid TD303-5 | ecosystem: Host-associated > Plants > Roots > Endosphere | place: USA: Tennessee... | reverse complement strand
GATCAATGCGGGCACGCTGAAGAACATCGGCACGGGCCGTATCTACGGCAACGACGTCTCCATTGCAGCCGGCACGCTGGAGAACGACACCGAGACGGTCAACGGCGTGACCAAGGCGGCGACCATCGCGGCACGTAACACCCTGAACATCGGGGCGAGCACCATCAACAATCGAGAGCATGCGCTGATCTTCAGCGGCGGCCTGGGGGCGGGCTCCATGAACATCGGCGGTGCGCTGGACGCCAACCGCAAGGCCACTGGGCAAGGCACCGTGCTCAACAACCTGAGCGCGGACATCGAGTCGATGGGCGACATGGCCATCTCGATGGCCAACGTCAACAACCGCGATGTGCACATCCAGATGGGCGCGCCCACGGTCACGAACAGCGCCTTGACCGGCATAGCGCCCAAGACATTGGTGGGCAGCGGTGTCGGCAGGACCACGACTTACCCCTTGGACGAAGTCAACGTCGACCCCGCCAACGGCTTTGTGTACCGCAAGGACACGGGCGAGCTCGTCGGCATCGGCGGCTATGGCATTTGGTACAACGCCATCACGACCACCGAAGACACGGCGATCAACGCCGATCCCGCGCACCTCATTGCGGGCGGCGACATGAACGTCAATGGCCATCTCTACAACGAGAACAGCCAGGTGCTGGCCGGCGGCACGATCACCGCCACCAGCTACCAGCCCGCTCAGTTGGCGGGCACACGCACGGTGACCGGCTCGGCCACGGTGGTCGACAACAAGGGGCAGGTGCAGGCGACGAACATTCCGATCATCGTGCCGCCGCAGACGATCACCCTGGGCGGTTACAAGTACCAGCCGAACTTCAATGCGGCCGCGGGCTACAACGCCGGGACGGCTCCGGTCGGCGGCGCTACGGGCGGCGCGAGCGGCGCCGGCGGGGTGAGCGGCGGCAACGGCCCCGGCACCATCGTCGAAGTGGCTGCCAATGTCGGTGCGGTCGTGAAGACCTCGGGCAGCGGGACCGACGCAGCCGGTGGCGCCAGCGCAGCCGGCGGTGCGGGCGCGAGCCAGACCGTGCCCATGGTCGTGCGCACCAGCATGCCGAACACGCGCATTCCCAATGCCAGCCTGTTCGGCATCCACGCCGGCCCCGGTGGCTATCTGATCGAAACCGATCCGCGCTTTGCGAACTACCGCAACTGGCTCAGCAGCGACTACCTGCTGAACAACCTGGGTCTGGACCCCAACAACATCCTCAAGCGCCTGGGCGATGGCTTCTACGAGCAGAAGCTCATTCGTGAGCAGGTCGCTCAGCTCACGGGCTATCGCTATCTGGACGGATACAGCAACGACGAAGATCAGTACACCGCGTTGATGAACGCCGGTGTGACCTTCGCGAAGCAGTATGGCCTGCGCCCCGGTATCGGGCTGAGTGCGGCGCAGATGGCCCAGCTCACCAGCGACATCGTCTGGCTGGTCGAGCAGACCGTGACGCTGCCGGACGGCACGACGCAGCGTGTGCTGGTGCCGCAGGTCTACGTCCGCGTGCGGCCGGGCGACATCGACGGTTCAGGCGCGCTCCTGAGCGCTGATGCGACGATCATCAAGAGTTCGGGTGATGTCGTGAATACCGGCACCATCGCCGGTCGCAGCCTGGTCAAGATCAATGCCGAGAACGTCAACAACCTTGGCGGCCGGATCGTCGGTGGCAGCATCGGCATCAATGCCCGCACCGACCTGAACAACATTGGCGGGACCATCACCGCCCGAGACGCCGCAGTCCTGACAGCTGGACGCGATATCAACATCCAGACGACGACACAGAGTGCTGGCGGCAATACTGCGATTGATCGCATTGCTGGTGTCTACGTGACCAATCCGGGCGGCGTGCTGGTTGCTTCTGCCGGTCGCGACGTCAATCTGGTCGGCGCCGTGCTGGCGAGCGCCGGCAGCGCATCCGTCGGGGCTGAGCGCAACATCAATCTCGGCACGGTCAAGGAGGGCTACACCATCGTGGCCGTGGGCAAGGGCGGTGCGGGCATCGCTTCCGAAAGCCACGAAGTCGGCAGCGTCATTCAGGGGCAAGACAATGTGCGCCTCTCAGCCGGCAACGACCTGAACATCCGAGCAGGCGCGGTCGCCAGCGTGGACGGGGCCTTGATCGCCACAGCCAAGAACGACATCAACGTCACAGCAGGCCAAGCCACGACCAGCGTCTCGACGGCCACGCAAAAGTCTTCTAAAGGCCTGTTCAAGAAGAGCAGCTCCAGCACTTTCGACAGCACTACCACCACGGACGTGCTCTCCAGCAGCCTCAGCGGCAAGAGCGTGGCGCTGGTGGCCGGCAACGACATCAACCTCCAGGCCGCACAACTTCATTCCGACGCTGGGATGAGCCTGTCGGCGGGTCGCGACCTCAATCTCGCAACGGCGACCAGCAGCCGTACTGAACTGCACGCCAGTCAGCAGCGCACCAGCAGCACAGCTTTGTCCAGAGCCTGGGCCGTTGCCTCCGATGCCGGAGGTCCGGTCGGCGGCTACGGCAATCGCAAGAATTCGGGCAACAGCGTCAGCGCGGACATCAGCACGCAGGCCGTGGGTACCACCATCTCGGCCGGCAGCCTGCAGACCGTCAGCGGGCGCGACACCACCTTGCAAGCGGCCACGGTCGTTGCCGACAGGGACATCACCATGATGGCCGGGCGCAATCTCACTATCGAGAGCGCCCAGAACACCGAACTCAGCAGCAGCTCCTCGGCCAATGCCAAGAGCGGCTTCATCGGTTCCTGGTCGTCACCTGGATTGGGCCACATCAAGGACTTCGGAGCTCATGCGACCAGCCGTACTACCCAGCAGGCCAGCCAGGTGGCCAGCCTCACGGGCAACGTGACACTGGTGGCCGGCAACGAATACCGCCAGACCGCCAGCAGTGTGTTGGCTGCGGGGCAAGCTGGCCCGCTGGCCGGTGGCGATGTCAATATCCTCGCGAAGAACGTCGTCATCAACGAGGCCTACAACACCGAGCAGACCGTGGACCTGCAGCGCAGCTCCAGCACCAAGTTGGGCGGCAGCGCCAGCTTCATGGGCGTGAGCACGGACATGATTCAAGGGACCGTCAACACCGTCAAGGCGATGGGGAACACGAACGACGGCCGCGCGAAAGCGTTGGGTGCGATCAATCTGGCCATGAGCGGCAAGCAGGCCTACGACGCCGTGCAGGCCATTGGCAGCGGAGGGCCCCTGAGCTATGGCGTGAGCGTGAGCGTCAGTCGCAACACCAGCCAGGCGGCCAGCTTCAGCAACAGCAGCGAAGCCGTGGGCTCCAGCGTGGTGGGCTCGAACAACGTCAACATCGTGGCCACGGGTGGCGGCAAGGGCTCCAACATCAGCGCCATCGGCTCCACCATCGCCGCAGGCAATACCGTCAATCTGGCGGCGGACAACAACGTGACGCTGGAGGCCAGCCGCAACACCAGCCTGACAGCCGGCCGGAACGAGAGCCATGGCGCCAACGTCGGAGTCACCTTCGGAGCAGGGTCGCAGAATGGTTTCAGCATTCAACTGGGCGTGAGCAACGGCAAGGGCCGCGACAACCAGAACGACATCAGCTACAACACCACCAAGGTCAGCGGCGGCAAGGCCGTGAACATCACGAGTGGCGGCGACCTCAACATGCGCGGAGGCATCATCGAAGCCAACCGCGTCACCGCGGATGTGGGCGGCAACCTGAACATCGAAAGCCTGCAAGACGTGAGCGTGGGCCAGTCGCGCCAGAGCAGTTCGGGCTTCAATGTGAGTTTGTGCATTCCGCCGATCTGCTATGGCATCAGCTCTGCAGGAGTGAGCGCGGCCGGAGCAAAGGCTGATGGCGTCTTCGTCAGCCCGAAGGAGCAAGCGGGCATCAAGGCCGGCGACGGCGGCTTCGACGTCAAGGTAGCGGGCAATACAAACCTCCGGGGCGCGGTCATCGAAAGCACACAGGCGGCGATCGACGGCAAGAAGAACAGCTTCAGCGCGGGCGGCACGCTCACGATGAGCGACTTGCAGAACGTGAGCCAGTCGAGCGGCAGCAGCTACAGCTTCAGCGAAAGCGTGGGATTCTTTGCGGGCGACTCGCAGGCGCACCGGGATGCTTTGCGCGCGCGGGGCATTCCCGATCAGCAAATTGATGCAATGCAGCGACCTGGCGGCTCTGCGGGCAACGGGAACTACACCGGCAACAACCAGAGCAGCGTGACCAGGTCCGGCATCAGCGGGATCGCCGGCGACCAGACTGTGAGAGCCGGGGACAGCAGCAGCACGGGTGCGCTGGTGAGAGACTGGAACACACAGACGATCATCAAGGACGTACAGGCTCAGGCCCAGATATCGCAAGAGTTCAAGCAGAAGGCGGCCAAGGCTGTCGGGGACTATGCGGCCGAGAGACTCAATGATGCGAAGAAGCTGCGTGCAGATGCCGCAAACGAGACCGATCCGGACAAACAGGCTGCATTGATCGCTCAGGCGAACGATCTGGATACCAATTGGAGGGAAGGTGGCACCTACCGCGTCCTGGCGCATACCGCCGTTGGTGCACTGAGTGGCGGGGTTGGGGGTGCGTTGGGGGCTGGAGTGAGTTCCGTGCTGATGCCGCGGATTGGCGATGCCATTGCCGACATGGGACTGCCCTCACCGGTGGCTCAGGCGGTCGGGGCTGCGACCGCTACCGCCATCGGAGGAGTTGTTGGGGGCACTTCGGGAGCGACCAGTGCGTTCAGCATAGACATCAATAACAGGCAACTGCATCCGACGGAACGGCAATTGATCAGCAAGCTTGCAGCCGACAAAGCCAAGCAGTTGTGCAACGGTGACGGCCAGTGCGAATCCAAGGCAACCGTTTATTGGACGGACATCCTCGAGAAAACCGCGAAGGGCCAGGTCGACAACGATGAAAACGCGAAGAATTCGGCGTACCTTGCGGCCCTTCTTGCCACTATGCAAGACCCCAACAGCGAGGGAGCTCGTGGTGGCGTGGCGCGCTACATTCAAGACTTGCGTGAAGCGCAAAGCATTCTGAGTCCGTACGTTGGCAGCCCCATCGTAGTGAACGGAGTGACTCAGCACAGCTATGGAAACAACGGGGAGGTGCAAACCTACTTCAGCGCCACGCCAGAGCAGCAAGCCGATCCATACATCAACACATTCCTGGGGCAGGCGGCGAGCCCGATCGTGCTTGATCTGGCTAAGCGCGATGCCACTCGGCTGGAGAATTTCCGCGCACAGAACGGCTCAGCTGTGCCCGATCACATCGTTGAGGAATTGGTTCTAGGTGGGGCCATCATCAATCGTGGCGTCGGCACGGTTGCTCGTCTTGCGGAATCCTTGGACGTGGCATTGGCAGGAAAGGTCGTGCCGTCGTCAGGTGGCAATATCAGCGCACAGAAGGTGACGATGGAGGGGATGCCGGTGAAGTTGACTTCGTCAGACCTAAATATGTTGTCTCAAATTGAAAAGCTGCCCAATACGACTTTGCAAGGCGATCTTCGCGAATTTGTCGCCGACAATTATTTTCTTCGAAATGGCTATTCTTCTCTCAATGGGAAGTGCGGTAGCAATTGCTTTGATGGCGTCTATTTGAAAGATGGGAAGGTTTATCTCAATGAGGTAAAGCCGCTAAACTCGGACGGATCGATCAAGTTAAGTGGGCCTGCTGGAACAGGTTTGCCGGCACAAATGACGGATCAGTGGGTTGACGATGCTGTTCTGAGGCTCCGCGGAACGGGCGATCCTTCCGCAATTAAAACGGCCAACATGATTGCTGCTGCCAAGAATAACGGAAATTTGGTGAAGGTTGTTTCAGGGATTAATCAAAATTCAATGACACTAATCAAGGTGAAATAGATGTCAATAAAAAATTTAACCCGTGAAGATCGTTTGAAAAATATTCTCTTGAGCGAAGAAGAGAATAGATCGGAAAATCTTCAGAGTATTTTATATCGCAGAGATAAGATTGTTATTGGTTCAGTTTTAACCAGCTTAGCGAGTCTTTCCGCGACCCGCGGTATGTATGCGTACTTCGTCGAAGGCGATGGCGAAGCTATGAGGCGGCATTTTTCCGTAGGGAGCAAGCTTACTTTGGCGAGTGTCGGCCAAGATGGGGGAGCATCTCCAGATTTGGTGAGCAATTTTCTATATCCGCTCTTGTCGGATGACCCATTTGTTATAGATGGATTTTCAAAAATAGAAACGCCGGAATTGACGCGGGATTCAAATCGTCCCACAACCGAAAGATTCCATGTGCATATGCTTCAGCTTGCATTGCGGGGTGAAGAAAAACTTCTGGAGGCGGCAATTGAAAAGTTGTCGCGCAATGGAAAATCTCCTTGGCGCGAGTTATCCGCCAAAGGGAAGGATTTTTACTCCTTACTGCTGGCGCGCGAAAAAAAAGGATTGGAAGAATTGATTCAATCGAAAGCCGTTGAGCATAGACAAGGCGATGTCCGAATGGAAATGTTCTTAGCTGGAGTCAGTACGATTCAGGCGAAAATTTGCTGGCGAAACGGTATTCCTGTTGAGATTGAAAGTCCATGGATTCCTATGAAACTCATGCCAATTTGCCCTCTGGCTCACTACGACGATGAGTACGAATTCTTGAAGCCTGGCTGGATTCCTCCCGCGCAAGGTTTCGTAGGAAAGCTTGCGCGTTGGTTTAAGTAGCTTTCACTTGATTGAATTAATGTGGGCTGCGTGGGAGTCGTTCAATTGCGTTGAGCTACTTCAAATATGGTTAGTTCTCGCATGCGAATGAAAATTAGGATGAAGGTTTCAGGGGTTCTGCTACCCGTTATTGCTAGCACTACGCTTTCTGCTTGCACCTATAGCGAGATCAATCCGAGCGCCGCGCTTGCCGACATCCGAGCCAACAGCGGCTACAACGAGTTGCGCGATCTCGAGCCCGGTACAGCCAAACTCATCTTGCGCTCCGCCGGGTCGGGCCATCCAGCGCATTTCTCCGTCAGCACATCGCCACAAGCCTGCCAAGGCTTCACCTCCTTGGGGCATGTGGCCTATGCCGGTCGCGGCATCGTGTACCCGTGGATTGCCAACGCAGTGCAGCGTGGGCGTCGAACCGAGCCTTACCTGGTTCATGAGGCGAAGCCCGGTGAGCCGATCCAAGTGCGCGGCTATGGCTCTTGGGCGGATGGCACAGGCTCTGGTTATCGCACTGGCAATTGCGGCCCGGTCGCAGCGAAGTTCACGCCGCAGGATGGACGTTCCTACATCGTCGAGTTCGTATGGGGCGGCAAACCGGCTTGCAGCTTGAACGTCATGGATGCCACCGACCGAGATGCTCCAGTGCCTGTTCCAGCGCAGGCCATCGCAGGGTGCCCCGCGCCATCACGCTGAAGCAATCGGCCCGTCCGGGCCTCAGCCGAAAACAAGAAAGAGGGAGTTCCATTTGAAACATCACCTGCTGGTTGCTGCTGCAGCAGCCGGTCCGTTGTTGGCGCTAGCCCAGCAGACGCCGACGACCCCACAGTCCATCATCGAGCAACAGCGCCAGCAAGAGCGCGAGCGCGCCCTGCGTGAACAGAACGAGCGCACCGTCGACCAGCGCCCGCAGGCCGCACCGCCGGCGCCCACGCAGCGCATCCCCGAGACCGAGGCCCCGTGCTTCCGCATCGACCGCGTGCTGCTGGCCGGCGAGCAGTCCGAAGCCTTCCAGTGGGCCGTCGCCGATCTGTCCGGCCCCGAGCGCAACGATTCACCCATCGGCCGCTGCCTGGGCACGGCCGGCGTCAACGTGGTGCTCGCACGCGCCCAGCAAGCCGCCATCGCCAGGGGCTGGGTCACCACCCGCGTGCTGGCTGCACCGCAGGACCTCTCGGGCGGCACCTTGACCCTGTCGCTCGTGCCCGGCCGCATCGCTGCCATACGCCTGACGCCGGATTCTTCATCGGCGCTGCTCGGCAGTGCCGCCTTGCTGACCACCGCCATCCCCGCGCGGGTCGGTGCGCTCTTGAACCTGCGCGACATCGAGCAGGGCCTGGAGAATCTCAAGCGCGCCCCGACCGCCGAAGCCGACATCCAGATCGAGCCGTCCACGGCCGCGAACGCCAGGCCCGGCGACAGCGACCTGGTGGTCAAGTACGTGCAGGCCAAGAAGTGGCGCGTCACCCTGAGCCTGGACGACAGCGGCACCCAGGCCACAGGCCGCTACCAGGGCGGTGCCACGGTGTCGGTGGACAACCCCTTCGGCTTGAACGACCTGTTCTACCTCAGCGCCAACCACAGCCTCAACCGCCGCTTCCTGTCGGAGCCCAGCTACGGCACCGAGGGCCAGACCGCGCACTACTCGCTGCCCTTGGGCTACTGGATGCTGGGCTTCACCGCCTCCAACAGCCAGTACCACCAGACGGTCGCAGGCGCCAACGAGAACCCCGTCTATGCTGGCAAGACGAACAACGCCGAGGTCAAGCTCTCGCGCCTGATCTACCGCGACCAGAGCCGCAAGACCACGGCGGCGATCAAGGGCTTCCGGCGAGAGTCACGCAACATCGTCGAAGACACGGAATTGCCGGTGCAGCACCGCGTGGTCGGCGGCTGGGAGTTCAGCCTGAACCATCGGGAGTTCGTCGGCGAAGCCACCCTCGACGGCACGTTCGCGTACAAGCGAGGGACAGGCGCATTCGGCGCCAGGGCCGCCCCGGAAGAGGTGGCGTATCGCAACCGCGACGACCTCAGCGAGCCGTTGGACGGCGTCGCGCGCCTGAAGCTCTACACCGCCGAGATCAGCGTCAACGCGCCGTTCAAGCTCAGCGACCAGAAGTTCCGCTACTCGGGCCTCGTCCGCGCCCAGTGGAACCGCACGCCCTTGACCCCGCAGGACCGCTTCGCCATCGGCGGGCGCTACACCGTACGCGGCTTCGACGGCGAGACCAGCCTCTTGGGTGAGCGCGGCATGCTGGTCCGCAACGACATCGGCTGGATCGTGGGGCAGAGCGGGGCGGAGCTGTATGTCGGTGCGGACTACGGTCAGGTCGGCGGCCGCTCCACCGCCAAATTGCTCGGGCGCTATCTGGCCGGTGCGGTCGTCGGCGTGCGTGGCCAGTGGAGCAAGCTCAGTTACGACTTCTTTGCCGGCGCGCCCATCAACAAGCCCGAGGGCTACCGCACCGCCAAGGTCACCCTCGGCTTCAATCTCAACGCGAGTTTTTAACTAGAGGGAGATTCCAGTGAGAGCAACAAAGGAAGAGGCGCGCGTGAAAAAAGTTATTGCCATGCGATTCACAGGGCTGAGCATCGCGCTCCTGTTGTCCGCATGCGTGACCCAACCGCCGCTGAACGCGAGCCAGCCAAGCGAAGCGGCCGCCGCGGCGCCCGCCCTGGGCAGCTATGCAGCGCCCGATGGCATCGTGCCCGTGGGCAAAACGCAGGTGCGTCTGCGTGGCAAGTCCTACCCTGGAGATTTCGAGCCGCTGCGAGTGGTGCGCCGTGATCACACGGGCAGTGCTGTTGCCGCGCAGGTGGCGCTTCGCGTGGGCGTCTCGGCCATCGTGGGGAGACCTGTGATCGGTACGGTGCAGGGCTTCTCCAAGGATGATCTGGTCGGTGACCCAGTCCCGGAACTCGTGGGTCGACCATGGGCTACCAATCCGGGCTTGAAGGATTTGCCCGAGGCGCTCGGTGAGGTCGCCACCCGCGTCTATGCGGCCCGGGCATGGCAGGAATTGGAGCGGGGCCGTCGCGAAAGCGGATGGACGCGCGAAGACATGGAGTCTGCGGCGCAGTTGCCGGCCGAGGCCGATGCGCCGATCAATCCTGGCGCGTGGCGACTGGTCTACGAGAATTTGTCGGGCAACGACGAGTTGTATCGCCTGCAGTTCAGCGCCGGGCTGGCCCTGGCAAGCCTGCGGTTCGGCCTTCCGCCAATTCCAGCCAATTGCTCCTATCGTTCCGAGCCGGCGGATTGGGCTGCCTGGCGGGCCGACAACTGGCAGCGCATTCGCGAGGAACGTGCCAAGGCATTGGCACAGTGTGTCGATACGCTTGTGCAAACCAAAGCGAGTCTGTGGTGATGGATGCCTCTTCGCACGATGGAATGCCGAGACGCCAGTAGAAAAGCTCTCGAAGCGCGGGTGCGCCGAAGCTGGACCGTGATGACTTGGCACCCTCGCGCGAATCGATCCGCTCGGCCGGCATCGGTGTGCGCGGCCAATGAACCAAGCTCAGCTACGACTTCTTCGTCGGCGCGCCGATCAGCAAGCCCGAGGGCTATCGCACTGGGAAGGTGACGCTGGGATTCAATCCGAAAGCGAGCTTCTGAACGACGATGGCAAGGTGCGAGTGAGATTGGGTCGGGCTGGAAGAAGAATCCTCGGGCCCCTCAGTTTGTTCGACGTACCCATGCTCAACGTGAGCATCTGGCTTGGCAAGAGCCAGGTGCCGGCTGGCCAACCACGCGCACCGTCTTAACTCGCGTGCTTCATCGGAGAGCCATTGATGGACGAATTGGAACGAATTGAAAAAGAGCGGTACGGGCTGCTAGCCCTAACCAGTGCAATTGCCTTTGCGGGCCTTGTCCTGGCGCGTCAAGGATGGTGGGCTTCGATGCTCTACGCAAGCGCGCTTGGATTGCTGGTGAGCGGGCTGTACGTCGCCAAGAAGACGACGAGCGAGCGTGTGTGGGCTCTTGTGCTGGCCGAAGCCCGACTCAACGGCGGTACGCCGACGAGGCGCGGAATCTGGTTCGGCAATCTACTGCTTCCGGCTATCGCATTCGGGGGAAGCTTTTGGTGGAGCCTCTCGCGGTAGCTGCCGTGAACCCGTGTCCGGTATCCCATTGCGGGACATGATCCGGATGGAGATCTGGCTGCAGCCCGAACCTAGCCCGCGATCAGCTTCTGCACCAACTCCGCCGTGGTCGCCGCCGCGTACTTTCGCATCAGCCGCGCCCGGTGCAGCTCCACCGTGCGGTGGCTGATGCCCAGCGCCTTGCCGATTTCCTTCGAGGTCAGCCCCTGCATCACCTGCGCCGCCACCTCGCGCTCGCGCGGCGTGAGTTCCGCCTTCACCGCGCGGCGCGAGCCCAGGTCCTCGAAGGTCCAGATGCCGGCCTCGTGCGGCGCGGCGCGGTTCATGGCGTGGCCGGTGACGTGGCACCAGAAGGTCTCGCCGG
>Ga0075370_10001144_pt1 | contig 11135 bp, 8 predicted proteins | sample EndMethybrTD3035_FD_71398 | JGI IMG/M metagenome (GOLD analysis project Ga0075370, IMG submission 71398) | Populus endosphere microbial communities from Tennessee, USA - Endosphere MetaG P. TD hybrid TD303-5 | ecosystem: Host-associated > Plants > Roots > Endosphere | place: USA: Tennessee... | reverse complement strand
TCTCGACGGCGTGCACTTCGCAATGGAGTTCCTGCCGCAGCAGAACAAGATCAACGCCGGCGACAAAGTGAAAGATCAATTGCGCGCAGACGGCAAGCACGTGATCGTAATCGGCGGTGGCGACACCGGTAGCGATTGCGTCGGCACGAGCAATCGCCATGGGGCGAAGAGTGTTACGCAGTTCGAGTTGTTGCCAATGCCGCCGGAGCAGGAGAACAAGCCCCTCGTCTGGCCCTACTGGCCGACCAAGCTGCGTACCAGCTCAAGTCATGAGGAAGGATGCGAACGCGAGTTCGCCATCGCCACCAAGGAATTCATCGGCGGTGAGGGCAAGGAGAAGGGCAAGGTCAAAGCCTTGAAAGCCGTGCGCGTGGAGTGGCAGGGCGGCAAGATGGTCGAAGTGGCCGGCTCGGATCAGATCTTGCAGGCTGACTTGGTCCTGCTGGCCATGGGCTTCGTGAGCCCCGTGGCGAGCGTGATCGACGCGTTTGGGATAGACAAGGATGTGCGCGGCAATGCCAAGGCTGGCACGGAGTTCATCGGTGGTTATGCCACCAACGTCGACAAGGTGTTCGCAGCAGGCGACGTGCGTCGAGGGCAATCGCTCGTGGTGTGGGCGATCCGCGAGGGGCGCCAAGCGGCGCGGGCGGTGGATGAGTTCCTGATGGGGCTCAGCGACTTGCCTCGCTGAGGAGGCGTCGGCAGGCGGGTGATTGCCGTCCGACAGGCGGTCGATCCGGCCCGACGGTCAGTGCCTCCGTCGGTGCGCCCTCCACCTAGACTGCAGGCCATGAACGGCGACTACCCCCCTCGCACCTGCAGGCCCATGCGGCACGGCGGCTTTACTCTCATCGAGTTGATGGTCACCATCGTCATCGCAGGCGTCCTCGCCATGATGGCAGTGCCGATGCTGCAGAACTTCGTCATCAGCAACCGCACCTCCGCGACATCCAACGAGTTTATGGGCAGCGTGCTCCGCGCCCGAACCGAAGCCGTGTCGCGTAATTCGTGTGTGACGATGTGCGTCAGCAAAGACACCGATTCAGCTAACCCCAGCTGCGCCGGAATCGAGGAGAAGGCCTGGGGTAACGGTTGGGTCGTCTTTCGCAATCCCGAATGTGACGCATCAGTCAAATCGGCCCCCCAGAGCGACGATCTGCTGCTGGTCACGCGCACGCTGAGCACCGACTACAGCCTTACCGGCCCCGGTGGCCTGATCTTCTTCTCGGCCACGGGCGTGCCCCGCCCAGCCGATGTTGGATCCTTCCAAATACGCTATCAGGAATCGACCCGCCCTTCTAATCGCACGATCTGCTTGAGTCCGCTAGGTCGTACGTTGACGATGGCATACAGCGACACATGCCCATGAAAACGAACCAATCATTTGCTGCCGGTTCGGGCCATCGCGTCCGCAGTTCCGCCGGTTTCACGCTGCTCGAGGTGTTGGTGGTCCTTCTCGTCATGTCCATCGGCATGCTGGGGGTCGCTGGCCTGCAGGCAGCCACCTCGCGCTACAAGATCAGCGCGTGGTCGCGAGCATCGACCGCGGTGCTGTTCAGCGACTTTGCCGATCGCGTCCGTGCCAATCCGGAACAGGCCGGGTTGTCCTACTTTAGCGATAAGGCCGCGACATCAACCTCGGCCTACACGCTCAGCGCGGACTGGAGCACCCAACTGTCCGCGACGCTGACCGTCTCGCCCGACTGCATGTCGACGGCCTGCACCGCAGCTGAGCGTGCCACCTACGACATGACGATCTGGCGCCAGGAGGTCCGACGCCAGCTGCCGCAGGGCGCGGCGATCGTCAGCGGCAACCGCACCAGCGGAATGACGGTGTCGATGATGTGGTACGACAAGCAGTTCCTCAAACAGGACAACACCCTGGAGACGAGCAACTCCTGCGAGTCAGTCAAGGCCAAGCCATCGACCTACACCGCCCCGGCCCTGAGCAACTGTTGCCCGGATGCGGCCGCCGTGCCGGCCGGCGTTCGTTGCGTCAACTTCGGCTTTGTGCCATGAGCGGCCATCACCGCCCGACACGCGCCGCGCGCCGGCCGACACAGCGCGGCCTGACTTTGATCGAGTTGCTGGTCGCGATGGCAATCAACCTGGTCATCCTTATTGCTGCGAGCTATCTCTACCTCGGCACCCGTGAAAGCCAGCGCGCGATCGATCAAACCGCGGAGGCCAATGAAGTCGGCGTGTTCGCGCTCAGGGCGCTGGGCCGAGATATCGTCAATGCCGGCTTCTACCCGGCGGTCAGTTCAGAGGGCAATGACAACATCATTTCTTCCTACAGCAACCTGACCTTGCCGACTGTTGCGGCCTACAACACGGGCATCTTCGGATGCGAGCGGGCGGACTTCGAGGTGGGGAACGGCACCTGTAACGCCGCCGCGAGTGCCGATGCTGCTGATGGCCTGGTCGTTGGCTACTTCACCAACGATGCGTTTGGTGAAACCGGCGGTCAGCGCAAGGATTGCAACGGCAACGATGTCGGGACGGCCACCGTCAATACGAGCCGTGTCGGCACCGAGCCGGCCAATCAGCCCCCTACCAAGCCGCTGTTCGTGGCAAACCATTACCGACTGGGTGCTCCCACGGCCGTGGTTGTCGATGGACAGAGTGTCAATGTGCGCAGTCTCGAATGCCGCGGCAATGCCGCTGGCTCGACCGCCTACCAGCAGGTGATCTCGAACATCGAGGACTTCCAGGTCAGCTATGGAGTCTTCTCGGATAGCGACCGCACGGTCAAGCAGTTCTACACCGCAGACAAAGTGGGCGCCCTCGGGACGCTGACCATCGACGGCAAGTCGCTGTCCCCCTGGGCCCGGGTGGCGGCGGTGCGCATTTGCATCCTGTCGCAGACTTATGGTGTGCCCAGCCGCCTCAAGGATGCCAGCGGTGCACAGCGGACCTACCTGACGTGCGACGGCACCTCCAAGGCGCAAGAGCTCACCGACCGTTCGACCCACAAGACCTACACGCAGGTCTTCGGGTTGCGCAATTTCCTCAACAAGACGTACTGATTCCTATGCTGCCGCTTCGTCTTGAATCCTGCGTACCGGTACTGTCGCCGAGGCGTCTAGTGGATCGACCACGTTCAGCGCAGCAGCAGGGCGTCGCGATGCTCGTTGTGCTGATGCTGATGTTGGCGCTGACGGGTATCGTCGTCTTCTCCGCGCGCAACGCCAATTTCGGCGAGATCTCGTCGCGCAATCAGCTGGATAGCGAGATCGCCCGCCAAGCCGCGGAGTCGGCCCTGCGTGATGCCGAACGCGATCTTCTGCTGTTCGACGGGACGGTGCTGCAGACCAATGCCAAGTGCAAACGCGAGAGCGCCCGCCCGCTGGAAAGCGCCATCTTCGGCTTCTCGGCGACCTGCCTAGGCGGGCAATGTGACAAGGCATTGAACGACTACAAGACGACGAGCTGGGTCGCGTCGTCGACCAGCGCAGAGCCGTGGTGGCCGCGTACGAAAGGTGGCCTGTGGGGTGAGCCGGCCGACAAGCCCAAGACGGCGAATGCCAGCACCTGCTCGACCTTCACCGGCGGCGTTCCGATCGGCCTGTACACCGGCGCGCCGGCAGTTCCCGGCGTGGCCATTCAGCCCGAGTACCTGATCGAACAGTTCTCCCGCGGCAGCGGCCGCAACATCTACTACCGCATCACCGCCCGCGGCTTCGGCATCTCGGACCGCACGCAGGTGGTCCTGCAATCGTACTTTCAGCCTTTCACGATCAAGTGACCGCCGGCCACGTCGGCTCCTGAATCCATTCGAGGTCTCCCATGCGTCACATCATTCGACGGACAATTTGTATGGCCCTGGTCTGGGTCATGGTGCTGCCGCAGGCCTTTGCAGCCTCGACGGCCAACGTCTACACGCCGATCGCTGCGATTCCGCCTAATGCGGGGACCGTGCAGGCCAAGCCCGTGATCATGCTGAACATGTCCAAGGACCATCAGCTGTTCTACCGCGCCTACAACGAATTCAGCGACTACAACAACGACGGGCAGCCCGATGGCGGCTACATCCACGCGAACCGCTATTCGGGCTACTTCGATCCGGTCAAGTGCTATGCCTACAGCACGACGTCCTCGCGCTTCGTCTGGGCTGCCGACTCGACTGACAAGTACTGCGCAAGTGGCACCGGCTGGAGTGGCAACTTCCTGAACTGGGCGACGATGACGCGCATGGACATGGTCCGCAAGGTCCTGTACGGCGGGTATCGTTCCACCGATACCAATTCGCTGACGGTGCTCGAGCGTGCATCGCTGCCGATGGATGCGCACTCATTCGCGAAGTACTACACCGGCAGCGACATCGATCGTCTGACGCCCTACAAGGGGCAGACCGAGCTGACGATGTGCAACACGACGAAGGACGTCGCCCCCGCCTACTCGCACACGACGACCCAGCCGCCGCTGATGCGGGTGGCCAGCGGCAACTACTCGCTGTGGAACGCCAACGAGCGCCGGCAATGCCGCTGGTCCGAAGAGAACACCCTCTGGACCAGCCCGGGTTCCGGCAACGGCAACAGCCTTGCCGTCACTGGCTTGAGCGCTGCGAGTGACAACCCGGTGCGTGCCAAGGTTGCGATGTCCGGCGGCAACAACGGCGACTTCATCGTGCGTGTCGAGGTGTGTGCCGATGCCAAGCACCTCGGCAGCGAGACGTGCCGGCAGTATCCGAGCGGCAACTACAAGCCGATCGGTCTGCTGCACCAGTATGGCGAGACTGATCAGGCCGAGTTTGGTCTGATCACCGGCTCGTTCTCGAACAACATTTCCGGCGGCATCGTCCGGAGCAACGTGTCATCCTTCGTGCCCGAGGTGAACACCAAGACCGACGGCACCTACGTTCCGTCCTTCGTCGGCATCGTGGGCACGCTCAACAGGCTGCGGGTCTTCGGCTACGACTACAAGGATGGCGGCTACACCACCAACACCGACAACACGTGTACCTACCAGCTGACCTCGCTGACCGACAACCAATGCGCAAGCTGGGGCAACCCGATCGGCGAAATGTTCACCGAGGCGCTGCGCTACCTGAAGGGCCTGCAGCCGGCAAAAGCCTACGGCTCGAACGCCGACGCGAAGGGCGACACGATGGGCCTGCCGCGCCCAGCCTGGGATGACCCGTTCTCGCTTACGCGCAAGGGAGCCGATGGCGCCACCCTGGCCGCCGCCACCTTTGGCGCGCCGCAGTGCCGCCCGATCGACATCATCAACTTCAATGCCAGCGTCGTCTCGTACGACCGTGACACGCAGGGGCCGTTCAGCGACCTTGGCGCCACCGGCTCGCTGGAAAGCTATGTGAATGCCGTCGGGGTCGGCGAGGGCCTGCCTGGCACCAGCCGCTTCGTCGGCCATACCGCCAGCGTGGAAGACAAGGCCTGCACGGCGAAAACACTGGGCAACCTGTCCGATGTCGAAGGTCTGTGCCCGACGGCGCCGGCTTACAAGGGGTCGTACAGCCTGGCGGGTGCAGCCTACTGGGCGCATACCAATCCCATCCGTAGCTCGGCGACCCTGCCGCTGACCTCGAAGAACACCGACCCGAACTTTCACGTCAACACCTACAGCGTGGCACTCGCACCGGGCGTGCCGCGTATCACAGTGACGACCACGGGAGCGACGCCTCTGACAGCGATCATCCAGCCGTCGTACCAGTTGAACAAGTCGGCCACCGATGTGGGCAACGGCACGCTGGTCGACTTCCGGGTGGTCAGCCAGACGCCGACGCACGGCAAGTACCTCGTGGTGTGGGAAGACTCGCAACAAGGCGGCGACTATGACCAAGACGCCTCGGGCATCCTGGAGTGGGACCTGTCGGGCACGACGCTGAAGATCACTACCTCGACCTTTGCCGACGCAACGGTCAACCCGCAGGGCTTCGGCTACACCGTTTCGGGTACCAACAAGGATGGCGTGCACTTCCACTCTGGCATCCTGGGCTTCAACTACGACGACAAGACCAACGTTCCGGTGACGCGCGTCGATGGCACCGCGCACCCGAACATCGACTATTCGGTGACCGCCCCCGGAACAGGTAGCGGTGGCTGCAGCAATTGCCTGAAGAACCAAGCGCCGAGCATGGCGACCTATACCGTCACCGGCAACACTGGCGGCGCACTCGAAGACCCGCTGTGGTACGCCGCCAAGTGGGGTGGCTACAAGGTCACCTACAGCAGTACCGGCGTGGCGGACCTTCCCGATGCGGTCAGCAAGTGGGACGCGAAGGATGCGAACGGCAATGCCACGACCAAGGGTGACGGCACGCCCGACAACTACTTCCTCGTGTTCAACCCCGATCAGCTGGAGGTTGCGCTGCGCTCGGTGTTCGACGATGCCTCCAAGGTCTCGAACGCGGCGCCGGCCGTGTCGTCCAGCCAATTGACAGCCGGCGGCTACAAGTACCTGGCCAACTTCAGCGCCTCGGATGTCACAGGCGACGTCGAGGCCTTCCCGATCCTGGACACCGGTGCGTTTGCGCCGGTGGCCACCTGGCGTGCCGGGGAGAAGCTGGCGGCCGTCAGCCCGACTGGGCGCAACGTCATCACCAACGACGGGCAATCGGGTATTGCGTTCGACTGGACGATGTTGAATGCGTCGACCAACTACAAGGCTGCGATGACGACCGGCTCGGTGAGCCCGCAGACTGCTGCACAGGCGCAGGCGACGGTCAATTACATGCGGGGCGATCGCAGCCTGGAGGGCGATACGGCCCTGAAGCCGCAGCGCCGGCGGCCGGACACCAACATCCTTGGGCCGATCGTCAGCGCGGCGCCGTGGATCCAGGACAGGCCGGTGGCCCGCTATGCGGCCGGCAACTATCCTGGTTACCGTGAGTTCGCGATCGCGCCCGAGCAGGCCGAACGCAAGAAGCTGCTCTGGGCAGCGTCCGATGACGGCATGGTGCACGCCTATGAGGCGCCGCCTGAGTCGAAGACGAGCAAGCAAACCGGTGCCGCGGTGTTCTCGTATGCGCCAGGCGCGCTGGCGCAGCGCTTCTACGCGACAGGGCAGCAAGGATTTGGCGTCACCGCGTACGTCGACGGCACACCGTTCAGTGCCGACGTCAGCATCGCCGACACCTGGCACACCTACCTCTTCGGCGCGCTCGGGCGCGGTGGTCGCGGCATCTACGCGCTGGATGCCACGACACCGTCCAAGCTGACGCAAGGCAATGCGTCCAGCGTGTTCAAGTGGGAGTTCACGGCCGACGACGACGCCGACCTGGGCTATGTGCTCAGCGACATCTCGATCGAGCCGGGCACCAACCAGCCGGCGCCAGTCGCGAAGCTGAACAACGGCAAGTACGGCCTGATCCTCGGTAACGGATATCGCTCACAGGGCGGGCACGCTGCGCTGTTCGTGGTGCCGGCGGACGGCCCCAGCGGGGGAAGCTGGGCGGGCCGATTCACGAAGATCGTTGCAGATGCCACGAGCACGGACAACGGCCTGTCGACCGCCACCTGGGTGGATCTGGATAACAACGGCACGGCCGACGTCGTCTACGCCGGCGACCTGAAGGGCAACCTGTGGAAGTTCGACATCTCGTCGAAAAATCCGGCGGACTGGCATGTGGCGTTCACCGACACGAGCGGCGTCGCGCAGCCTTTGTATACAGCTCGCAGCCCTAGCACTGGCAGCCCTGTGCTACCAATCACCGGCGCGCCGCAGTTCACCTTTCCTCCGATGGGCGGCGTGATGGTGGCCTTTGCCACCGGGCTTGCGAACACCGGCGCAGAGTACCCGCGCGCTGGCGTCACGCAGCGTGTCTTCGGCATCTGGGATCGCCCTGCGTTCGCTGCCCGTACGCGGGCTTTGCCAAGCGGTGTCGGCACGCTGGTGCAGCGCAAGCTCACCCGAGCGAGCACTGGCGTCGTGACGGTGGTAGTCGGCGCGACCGTGGACTATACGGCCACCACGGATGCCAAGGACGGTTGGTACATTGACCTTCCGGGATCCTCCGAGATGGTGGTCTCGAACCTTGAATACCGGTTGAACAACATCCTGATGACCTCGATCCGCCCGCCCTCTGACAAGACCGTTGTCAGTTGCAGCGACGAGTCACTGGCCACGCTATTCATCTTCGACCCGGTCACCGGCCTACCCAATAGCAATGTGCTCGGCCCGCCAACCACAACCATCGACCCCGGTACCGGTCTCCCTACCATCACCAACACGATCGGCATCGCGGTGGATGACCAGAAGCTGCGCTTCGCCAACGACCGTACGCCTGCGCCGAGTTTGACCCCGTCGTGTACGAAGGGAGAGGCAGGTTGCACCTGCGTAGCCGACAAGGATGGCAAGGATGTGTGCACGAAGCCGCCGATATGCCCGGACGGTTCGGGCAGCTTGCGCGCCATCGGTCGCGACACGAACACCAACTTGTGCTTCTCTCAGTCGAACGCCCGTATTCAGTGGCGTGAGGTTCCAGGCCTGCGCACCACCACCACCAAATAGGATGACTTCGAACATGAAGCTTGACATCCATAGCAGGGCGCATCGCGCGAGCGGCTTCACGCTCATCGAGGTGATGATCGTCGTGGCCATCATCACGGTTCTGGCCGCCATCGCATACCCTTCTTATGGCGAGAGTGTCGCGAAGGGCCGTCGCACGCAGGTGACGACACAGATGCTGGCCGCACAACAGTTCATGGAGCGCTGGTACAGCGAGAACTACGACTACTCGAAGAACACGGCAGGCCTGATGGTGACGGACGCTACGCAGTTTCCGGCGCGCTTCGAAAAGGTACCAGCAGATGGCACGCAGTACTACAAGCTGTCGTTTGTGAGCATTGCGACCAACGCGTACACGCTGCAGGCAGTGCCAGTGGGATCGATGGTCGGCGACAGATGCGGCACCTTCACGTTGGACAGTGCCGGCAAAAAAGGCGTCAAGGGGGGCACAGGCGACGTCGCAAGCTGCTGGCGCTGAGCATGGTTCCAGGGGGTTGGCGCCAGGCATCCCCTGGGGCGCTTCTGCTGCCGGTATGGGTGGTGGCGGCACTGTTGATGCATGCCGCTGTGTTGCACATTTGGAGTGGCCAGGCTCCGGTGTTCATTCGCAGTGATCGAAACGCGCCGATGCTGGTACGTGTCACTTCCCCCAAGCCGATTCCTGACCGCGCCTTTGCGCCAGTGGGGCTACCTCCGCTCCAAACTGACAGCCGGCCGGCCAAGACCCGCCCGGTGACAGGGGGGGGGGCGGCAACGCCGCCGACCGCTTCGGGCATCGCAGGCGCATCGACCGAGTCTCCGCGCGGCTATGACGTTCCACCGGTGCCGGAGCACGGCTGGAACGTGTCGCTCCAGGCCATCGATCCATCGGTAGATTTCGACACCGTTGCCATCGTCGAACTGGAAGTGTCGGCTCAGGGCCTCATCCGGCGCTGGCGAGTCGTCGAGTCAAATGCGACGATGGAGACGACGGAGCCCCTGCTGCTCGGCGTCGAAACGACCCTGATGTTGCCGGCCATGCGCGACGGGGAGCCCGTGGATGCCATCGTCCGGTACGAGTTACGGTTCTTGAGGGTTCCGTCCAATTGACGACACGTACAGACACGGTTCTTTGCCCCGCGCCCCCATGGGAGGATCATCTATCATGCGCTTTCACGGGCGCTGTTCACGCGGCCTGATCCTACGACCAGCGCATGTCCACCATCCCCCTTTCTTCTCTCTCATCGCCGTTTTCGCCTGCGCATACCGGCAACCTGATCGAACTGCGCAGCGTGACCTGCGGTTACGGCGACCGTGTCATTCTTGAGAACGTCAATCTCAATGTGCCGCGAGGCAAGGTTCTGGCCCTCATGGGCACCTCCGGCGGCGGCAAGACCACTGTCCTTCGTCTTATTGGTCGACAACTGCAACCGATGAGCGGGCAGGTGCTGCTTGAGGGTGTCGACATGGCAACGCTGGATGCCCAAGGCCTCTACGCCGCGCGCCGCCGCATGGGCATGTTGTTCCAGTTCGGGGCCTTGTTCACCGACCTTTCGGTATTCGAGAACGTGGCGTTTCCATTGCGCGAGCACACCAACTTGTCCGAAGCAATGATTCGGGACCTGGTGCTGATGAAACTCAACGCTGTCGGTCTACGGGGCGCGCGCGATCTGTTGCCGTCCCAGGTGTCAGGCGGCATGGCGCGGCGTGTTGCTTTGGCAAGAGCCATCGCGCTCGACCCCGACTTGATCATGTACGACGAACCTTTCGCCGGGCTAGACCCGATCTCGATGAGCGTGGCAGCCACGCTGATCAAGGACTTGAACAGCGCGCTCGGGCTGACCAGCATCGTTGTGTCGCACGACGTGGATGAGACCTTCCTTATTGCCGATCACGTGGTGTTCGTGGCCAACGGTCGCATTGCCGCGCAGGGCACTCCCGCCGAAATGCGTGCGAGCGAGGACCCGCTGGTGCGGCAGTTCGTCGGTGGTCTTGCTGACGGCCCCGTTCGCTTCCACTACCCCGCGGTGCCGGTGGCTGAAGATTTCGGCGTGGGGGCTTCGCGATGAATTGGCTCAACCCGGCAGCGGTCGGTTTGTCCGTACGAAGTGCCCTCGCCGATGTTGGTGAGGGTACGCGCTTGTTCTTTCGGCTCGTTGCTTTGGTTGGCGCCACCTTTGGGCGCATGCGGTTGGTGATCGACCAGCTGTTCTTCATCGGCAATCGGTCGTTGTCGATCATCACGGTGTCAGGGCTCTTCGTCGGCTTCGTTTTGGCGCTGCAGGGCTACTACACCCTGCAGCGGTATGGATCAGCCGAGGCAGTCGGTTTGTTGGTGGCCTTGTCGCTGGTGCGTGAACTAGGCCCCGTGGTCACGGCGCTTCTGTTTGCCGGCCGGGCCGGCACCTCGCTGACTGCTGAAATCGGCTTGATGAAAGCCGGTGAGCAGTTGGCCGCGATGGAGATGATGGCGGTTGACCCGGTCAAGCGTGTTCTTGCGCCGCGTTTCTGGGCAGGTGTGATTGCGATGCCGCTGCTTGCCGCGGTGTTCAGCGCCGTCGGCATACTCGGCGGTTGGCTCGTGGCGGTGCCCCTGATCGGCATCGATGCCGGCAGTTTCTGGTCGCAGATGCAGGGTGGTGTTGGGGTTTGGGCCGATGTGGGCAATGGCGTGATCAAGAGCGTCG
>Ga0075370_10001143_pt1 | contig 11139 bp, 15 predicted proteins | sample EndMethybrTD3035_FD_71398 | JGI IMG/M metagenome (GOLD analysis project Ga0075370, IMG submission 71398) | Populus endosphere microbial communities from Tennessee, USA - Endosphere MetaG P. TD hybrid TD303-5 | ecosystem: Host-associated > Plants > Roots > Endosphere | place: USA: Tennessee... | reverse complement strand
GCTGGAAGCTGCCGACGAGCTCGCCGCCTGGGCGACCGCCGCGATCAGTGCGCTGCTCGACGCGGCCGAGGATCCCGACACGCTGCAGGCGCTCGCGACCACCGAGACCGCGCCGCCGCCTTTCACGGCCCCCGAGGTCGCGCATCTCGGGCCCGTGCCGCAGCGGATGCGCCTGGCGACGCAGCAGGACGACGACGAAGTGCTGCTGCTCGTCACCGCCGCGCTGCAGCTGCTCAACCAATGAAGGAGTGCGAGAACCATGCAGACCGTGACACCTGTGCTCGCGGTGCGCGAGAGCGCCTGGGCCGAGGTCGTGGTGTCCAGCGCGTGGGGCAGCGCCGGCACCGTGTTCGAGAACACGACCGACTCGACATTCGTGACGCTACGCAACATCGGCGAGTGGCCGCTCGAGTACCAAGTCGACGCCGGTGCCTGGACCATTCTGGAACCGCGCATCGCGGTCCATTTCGACGACGTGAGCCTCGCGACGACGACGTTCCGGCTGCGCAAGGGTGTGTTGAACTTCCCCAGCGCGGCGCGCTTCGAGATCGACAGCCTGACCGGCGATTACACCGTCGACGACCGCCCGGTAACTCTGGGCGGCACCGGAGAGCCAGGCGGTTCCGTGGCGTTCGGTGACCTGACCGATGCCTCGACGGTTGACATGACATTGGTGAACGTGCCGCTGGCAAATGCGCTGGCTGCCCTGATCCCATTGAGCATCCAGCCCGTGCCGCTGGTCGACGGCTCGTCGATCAGCACCGATGCAAGTTACGCCTGCAATTTCACGGTCGAACTGACGGGTGACGCCCACGTGCTGGAGAACCCTTCAGGGCTGCGTGACGGCCAGACGTACACATGGCGCATCACCAACGGCGGTGACTGGACCATGACATTCGGCTCGATGTTCAAGTGGGATGGCGGCACGCCGCCCGATATTTCGTTAGGGGCTGGCAAGCGCGATCTGGTTTGCTCCATCTACTACCAGGACATCAATGAGTTGCATAGCGCCATCGGGAAGGACAAGCGATGAGCCTTGGACCGCAGCTGCTATGTCCGGCACCTTCGTCACCCGCGCCGCCACCGCCGCCATTGCCCTTTGCCGTCCCGATCGTCGACACCTTCACGGCCAGCAACGGCACCGATCCCACCTCGCGTGACATCGACTCGTATGCGGGTATCGATGCCCTGAAGCGCTGGGCGGCGAATTACCAGCCTGGGCAGATCCAGTCGAACATGCTGGTCGGCGGCGGCGCCTGGGTGGCAGACAGCATCCAAGTGGTCAACATCGAGTTGAATACGGGGGCTATCCGCTACCCGTTGCCCGCCACGTGGTTCTTGCTTATCGACGGCCTGACGTTGGCTGCGGGGGCCTATGCCAACGACACTGTGGCGCCATCCTTCTACTTGAATTTGGACGGCATCAACGGGCGGATCCAGTGGAACTCCTATCGCTCGTCGTCGGGTGGTTCAGGCATCCGTTCGTTTTGGGATCTCACGGATGGTTTCGGAACCCACTACTACTCCTACGACAACCCAGCCTGGGATCCGTACTACACGATCGCCGGCCTAGGCCCGCACAAATTTGGCGTGTTCATTGGCCAGACCAAAGCCTCGTTGATCCTCAACGGCGCCGTGATCGCGGAGTCACCCGATGGCGTTGGCGTCTTCTACGACTTCAACCGGCTGGTGATCGAAGTCGACGGCAGCCTCACGGCTGACACCACGTTGAACAGGATCGCCATCTATGGGCCAGACGATGTTGCCGACTTGGCGGCCGCCGTTGCATTGACCACCTGAAGGAGGATCGAGAATCATGCAAAGCGTGACGCCTGTACTCGCGGTGCGCGAAAGCGACTGGGTCGAGGTCGCGGTGACGGATACGTGGGGCGGCGCTGGGTCAGCGCTCGACAACACGGCGAACTCGACCTCCGTCATGCTGCGCAACATCGGCGCGTTTGCGTTCGAGTATCGCGTTGACTCCGGCGATTGGACGCGCCTTGAGGTGCACACTTCGGTCAATTTCGATGTGAGCCTGGCTAGCGCGACGATCCGCCTGCGCAAGGCGGAATTTGGAGACGACGGCCTCGCGCGGTTCGAAATCGAGAGCTTGACTGGCCAGTTTGTCGTCAGCAACGATCATCCGGTCAGCGGCCCAGGCGGTGCCACGGCCTTCACGCAGTTGACAGATGCACCGGCAACGATTGCCCCGCATGAGATTTTGGCGGGTAGTCCAGAGGGGTCAGGGGTTGTGTTTGTTGGCGGGCTATCCGCCTACTGCTCGCAGTTGGGTTCGCCCGGCATCGAGATTTCCAGCCAGACGAGCCCGAGTCCAAATGACGCGGGTGTAGGGCTTTCCCTTGTCGCCGCGACGGAAGGTAACAACCCAAGGGCACTTGCGTTTTCATGGGCTTCCAACTACGGGGCGCGCGCCGATGGAGCCGGTGTGGCGGGCATGGGTGTAACGGTCACCTTACCCTCTGAGGAAGGTGCGCCGGTCAACAACACCCAAATCAATTTGCTTGCAGATCAGGACGGCGCCCACTTGCAACTGCAGGGCGACGGCCCGTTCCTCATGGACGGGTTTGATGTTGTTGCATCCGACACCAGCGCCCGTCTGACCGTCAATGCCGTCGAGTACAGCGTCGCCAAGGCCGTGAAGGTCAAGATCGGCGGCGCGACCTACTTCTGGCCGTTGTTCGGCCCGGTGGCTCCGTAGCCCACCTTCACGCCCTGCGGGCTCGCGGTCGCGTTGCCGATTCGTCCGCTGGTGGGCAGCAGGACGGCGTCCTCCTGCTGATCGCCGCGGCCCTTCACCTCATTCATCCAAACGCCCATGACTGACAAACTGTCTCAACTCGCCGAGGGAGTGTTCTCCTCGGTGACAGGCTACGTCAGCCGGGCGCTCGAGCCGATCGCGCGGCGGCTGCATGAACTGGAGTCGCGCGAGCCGAAGGACGGCAAAGACGGGAAGGACGGGAAGGACGGACAGAGCGTCGACGCGATCACGCTCGCCCACGAGGTCGTCAAGGCTGCCGAGGTCATCGCGCAATCCATGCCGGCGCCCAAGCTGGAGCCGGCCGATGTCACGCCGTTGATCGAAGCGGAGGTCGAACGCGCCGTCGCCGCGCTGCCGCCGCCGAAGGATGGCAAGCCTGGTGCCGATGCCGACGTCGAGGTCATCATCCAGACGCTGCGCGAGACGATCCAGATCGAGGTCAAGAGCGCCGTCGCCGCGTTGCCGAAACCCGCTGACGGCAAAGACGCCGACGTCGCCGCAATCACCCGCGCGGCGATCGAGGCCGTGCTGGCCGAACTGCCGCCGCCCAAGGACGGCAAGGACGCTGACCCCGAGCAGATCCGCCTCGAGGTGCAGCGTGCAGTCGACGCGCTGCCCAAGCCACGCGACGGCAAGGATGGCAAAGACGGCATCGATGGCGCGCCGGGCAAGGGCATCGACGGGCGCGACGGCGAGCCAGGTCGGGACGCGCTGCAGATCGAGCCGCTGGACCATCTGGACATCGAGCGCAGTTACCCGCGTGGCACCTGGGCATTCCACGCCGGCGGCATGGTCCGCTCGTTCCGCACGACGACACCCGGCGAGGTCAACGAGACCCATGGCTGGCACGTCGCCATGAACGGCCTGGCCGAAGAAGAGATCGAGATTGGCAGCGACGGCCGCACGATCGGATTCGCGCGGCGCTACACGAACGGTACGGTCCTGGTGAAGGCGCTCAAGTTCGCGGTCGTCCTCGATCGTGGCGTCTTCCTGTACGAGAAGGAATACGAGCGCGGCGACGGCGTCACCTGGGGCGGTTCGTTCTGGATTGCGCAGAAGGACGGCCTGGTCGGCGTTGCGCCCAGCGGGGCCGACACCGGCTGGCGCCTGAGTGTCAAGAAGGGGCAGAACGGCAAGGACGGCGTCGCGCCGCCACCGTTGCCCGTCACCGTCAAGCTGTGAACCTGGTCGCGCTGAAGGCCATCCCGAGCTCGGTGGCGATGATCGACGCCGGCCAGGCGTTCAGGGTCAACGACCCGGAGCACGCGCAGCAACTGCTCCTGTCCGGGCACGCGCGGCTCCAAGACGCACCGGTCGAGTGGGACGGCATCCAGTGGCCGGGCGCGACGGTCGTGATCCTGGCCAGCGGCGAGAGCCTGACGCCCCTGCAGTGCCAGCAGGTGCTGCGCTGGCGCAAAAGTGCAGGTGCAGCAGCACGCCGGTGCATCGTCGTCAACACGACGTTCCGGCGCGCGCCGTGGGCTGATGTGCTGTACGCGTGCGACGCGCCGTGGTGGCGCAAGTACCACGCGGAGGTGGATGAGACCTTCTGGGGCGAGCGCTGGACGCAGGACAAGGAAGCGACGCGCGAGTTCGGCGTGCGCTGGATCGAAAGCCGCCGCGCGCCGGGCCTGGGCAAGACACCGGGCCTGATCCATCAGGGCGGCAACGGCGGCTACCAGGCGATCAACCTCGCGTATCAAGCCGGCGCCTCGAAGATCGTGCTGCTCGGCTTCGACATGCACGGCACGCACTGGCACGGCCGCTACGACAACGGGCTGCCGAACACGTCGCCGCATCTGTTCAAGACGTGGATCGAGGGTTTCTCGGCACTCGCCGGCGATCTCGAGCGCATGGGGGTCGACGTCGTGAACTGCACGCCGGGCAGTGCGCTGCAGTGCTTTGTGATGGCAAGTCTTACCGAAACGATTGAAGGAACCACAACATGAGCGGAACCCCGTTGATTGCGATGACACTGGTCGACGACATCGCTGTTGCCGTCACCTCTGCCTATGGCGGTCCCGGCGCACTGGTCGAAAACACGAGGAACAGCACCTCCGTTCGGCTGATCAATACCGGCAGCGAACCCATCGAGTACAGGGTCGACACGGGCCCGTGGCTCGGCCTGGAGGTGCGCACACAAATTCCGCTCGCGATCAATCTGGCAAGCACACAACTGCGCCTGCGGATGTCCCAGTTCGCACGCGCGGGTTCCGCGCAGCTTGCCATCACGAGCTTGACGGGCACCTACGCGGCAGGCGACGACACGGTGGATCTGGGACGTGAGGGTGAACCGCCCCCGCCGGGTTTTGCCAACCCGATGACCACCCTCAACGATCTGATTTGCGGTGGAGAGGCGGGCGAACCCACACGGTTGTCGCCCCCGGAAGCCAAGGGGTCGTACACGCTCAAATGCGTGGACGGTGTGATGTCGTGGGTGCCCGATGAAAAGTTGGGCGACGTGATGCCCGTGACATTGGCGGCCGGCGCTTGACCGAAAGGAACATGTTCGCGGTCAACACCATCCGGCAGGAGCCGCACTACCGCCGCGCCGCGTTCGACACAGGCCTGCAGAAGCTCGGCTACACGATGGTGCCGGTCGGTGCGCGCCCGAAGGGTCGCCACGATCTGCTGCTGGTCTGGAATCTGAACCCGCCGAATGAGGGGCATGCGATCGACTGGGAGGGCGCCGGCGGCAGCGTGCTGGTCTGCGAGAACGGCTACCTCGGCAAGGATGCGAACGGCCACCAGCTGTACGCGATCAGCGTGCACGGCCACAACGGCAGCGGCTGGTTCCCGGTCGGCAGCGAAGATCGATTCGCGCGGCTCGGCATCGAGCTCAAGCCGTGGCGCGCCGACGCAGGCTACATCCTGGTGTGCGGCCAGCGCGGCATCGGCTCGCGTCAGATGGCCAGCCCGCCGGGCTGGGAAGACCGGGTCGCGAAGTCGCTGAAGGGCATGGGGCAGAGCGACCTCAAGCTGCGCCGGCATCCCGGGCGCTACACGCCGGAGACGACGCTCGAGCAGGATCTGGCCGGCGCGCGGCTGTGCCTGATCTGGAGCTCGTCGTCGGGCGTGACGGCGCTGACACAGGGTGTCCCGGTCGTGTACTGCGCGCCGCACTGGATCTGCGCCGGCGCGGCGACGCGCGGGCTCGAAACACTCTCGACGCTGTGCGCGTCGGACGAGTCGCGTAGCACCGCGATGCGCCGGATGGCCTACGGCCAATGGACCGTCGCCGAGATCGAGGCCGGCGAGCCGTTCAAGGCGATCCTGGCCGAGCTGGAGCACGCGACATGGCAGTGACCGCCTACCCGGTGTCCGGCAAGCGCAAGTCGCTGGACCTGTGCCTCGCGTTTGCGCGTTCGTGCGGCGGCCAGATCGCCGGCGCCTACCGCGAGGGCACCGCGTTCTTCTACGGCGTCGACGCGTCGAACCTGGACCTGTACCGCCAGGCGCGCGCTTCCGGCGATTACCTGTACTGCGACAACTCGGTGTTCGACAGCGCACGGCAGGAGCAGTTTCGGATCGCGCGCAACCGGCTGCAGCACGACGGTCGCGGCACGTCCGATGGCCGGCGCTTCGATGCGCTGGGCATCACGATCAAGGATTGGGCGACGCGCGGCGCGCACATCGTGGTCTGCCCGCAGTCGGACTTTTTCATGGCCGAGATCGTCGGCTACGAAGGCAACTGGCTCGCCTACGCGCGCGCACGGCTCGCGCTGGTGACCGACCGGCCGCTGCGCATCCGGCCATGGAACCGCGACAAGGCGGCGCTGAGCGCGACGCTGAAAGACGACCTGGTCGGCGCGCACGCGCTGGTGACCTGGTCATCGGCGGCCGCGGTGACCGCGCTGCTCGAAGGCATCCCGGTGGTCGTGATGAGCACCGAATGCGTGGCGGTGCCGATGAGCGGCACGCTCGAACAGATCGAAACCCTGCCGCGGCCCGACGGGCGGCGCAACTGGGCAGGCGTCTTGGCGGACAACGAGTGGACGCGGCAGGAGATCGCCGACGGCACCGCATGGGCATCACTTCAAGGAACGCACCAATGACCAAAGGCTGGTTTCGCACGAAAGGTCGCGACGGCGACCGCACGCTCGACGAGCAGATGATCGGCCTGGAGCCGCTGAGCACGGAAATCCGCGGCAAGCGCGTGCTCGACTTCGGCTGCGCCGAGGGGTTGATCGGCATGGAGCTGATCAACCGCGGCGCCACCGGTGTCACCGGCATCGACTCGGTCGAGGACCACATCAAGGTCGGCAAGGCGATCGCGACCGACGAAGGCATCGACATCCGGCTGGTGGTCGGTAACCTGAACGATTACCCGGTCGAGACGCTCGAGCCGGTCGACGTGGTCCTGCTGCTGGCGATCCTGCACAAGCTGCGCAATCCGAGCGCGTTCGCGGCGCGCGCGGCGGCACTCGCGAAAGAGCAGGTCGTGGTCCGTCTGCCGCCGAGCGGCGCGGTGATCCGCGACGAGCGCAGCGGCTTCGTCCCGCAGGACATCGGCGCGGTGCTGGCGACAGCCGGTTTCGCGCTGACGGCCGAGATGCGCGGCACGAACGACGAGTGGATCGGCTACTACCGCCGGCCGAGCGCGCCGGTGGTCGTCGACGCGCCGCCGAAGGTCGAGCCACCGGCCGAGCCGCCGCCGATTGTCGAACCCGTTGCCGAGCCGCCGGCCGAGCCCGTGGCGGTCGCCGAGGTGCCGATCGAGGCGCCGGCCGAGGCTGCGGTCATGACGACGGCGCAGACCGAGACTGCGCCCGAGCCTGCCACATCGACCGATGCCCCGATCGAGGAGGCTGACGAGAAGGCCGACGAAGTGAGTCCGATGACGACCGAGACGGCACCGGGCCGACGCCGGGGAAAGCGCACCGGTGAATGAACTGATCCCGATGTACCGCGAGATGGCGGCGCGCGGGTTCAACCTGCACGGCCTGTCCATCGTGCAGTACGCCGATCAGATCGGGTTGCTGGTCATCGAGACCGGGGCGCGCACGCTGCTCGACTTCGGCTGCGGGCGCGGTGATGCGTACGAGGAGCCGCACGAGATTCATCGCAAGTGGGGCGTCGACAAGCCGTTCCTGTATGACCCGGCGTTCCCGACGCACGACGTGTTGCCACCCGACGGCGTCTCCTTCGACGGCGTGATCTGCAGCGATGTGCTCGAGCACGTGCCGCAGCGTGACGTCGTCGCCCTGGTGCACCAGCTATTCGAGCTGAGCCACGGATTCGTCTGGGCATCGGTCTGCTGCCGAAGCGCAAAAAAAGTGTTCCCTGATGGCCGCAACCTGCACGTGACGATCAAGCCGATCGATTGGTGGCGGCGTGTGTTCGTCGAGTGCGCCGGCGCGCGCAAGGCCGACTGGCACTTGGTCGAGACGCCGTAGGAGCGGCCGTGGGAATTGGGGACTGGGTCATGTGCACGGCCCAGGTGAAAGAGCTGTACGCCTCCACCGGCAAGCGCGTGATGGTCGTCGATCGGCACGGCCGGCACCAGTGGCACGAGGTCTTCGAGAACAACCCGAAAATCCTGCGCGCCGGCGAACCGGTGCGCAACATCGTGCGCCTGATCAACGCGAGCGGCTCGCGTCCATACATCCAGGGCAAGACGCCGACGCAGTGGCACTGGCGGCGCTGGAACATCACGCCCGGCGAGCTCTTCTTCACGTTCAAGGAACTCGACTTCGGGCGGCCGTACGCCGGTTGCATCCTGATCGAGCCGAACACCAAGGTCGACGGCTCGAACAAGGCATGGATCTGGGAGCGCTGGCAGGAGCTCGTCGATCGCGGCGGGGAGTTCGTGCAGGTCGGTGCGCCAGGTTCGCGGCGGCTCGACGGCGTGCGCTTCATCGAGACCGCACGGTTTCGCGATGCGTGCGCTGTGCTCGCGCAGTGCCGCGCGTTCGTCGGTCCCGAAGGCGGCCTTCACCATGCTGCGGCCGCGCTCGGCAGGCCGGCGGTTGTTCTTTTTTCCGAGTTCATCGGTCCCGAGTTCACCGGCTATCCGACCCACCGCAACCTGCGGCACGCCGGCGAATCGTGTGGCTCGCGCATTCCGTGCGCAAGTTGCCGCGCGTCGATGGAAGCGATCACGGTGACCGAGGTCGCCAAACACCTGCAGGAGATCCTCGCGTGAAGTTCGTCGACGGCTGGTACTTCCCCGATGGCGAGAGCCATCTGCCGCAGTGGATAGCGAATCCCAAGGTCCGCATGCACCTCAACGGCCGCGCTGCGTACCAGGGCCAGAAGCAGGTCGCGGCGATGGAACTGTGCAAGCAGCACCGCACCGCCGTGGACGTAGGCGCCCACGTGGGGCTGTGGAGCTTCAACCTCGCACGTGCTTTCAACCATGTGCACGCCTTCGAGCCCGTGCAGGCTCACCGCGAGTGCTTCGAGACGAACACCGCCGAGCTCGGCAACATCACGCTCTACGCCTGCGCTCTCGGCGATCGCGCCGGGCGCGTGAAGATCCGCACCGAGCCGACGAGCAGCGGAGACTCGCGCGTCGATGGCGTCGGCGACATTCCGATGCACACGCTGGACCGCATGCAGCTGGAGAACGTCGATCTCGTCAAGATCGACTGCGAGGGCTTCGAGTTGTTCGTGCTGCGCGGCGCCGAGGAACTGCTGGCGCGCCAGAAGCCGGTCGTCGTCGTCGAGCAGAAGCCTGGGCACGCGCAGAAGTTCGGGCTCGGCGAGCGCGACGCGGTGGCCTACCTCGAGTCGCTGGGCTACCGCTGCGCGAAGGAGATGGCCGGCGACTTCTTCATGGTGCCGGCGTGATGCGCGTCTACGTCGGCTATGACCCGCGCGAAGAGCCGGCCGTCGACGTAGCGTGCCGCACGCTGAAGAAGGTGAGCGGCATCACGGCGGAACTGCTGCGATCGGACCGGCTCGCCGACGCTGGCTTGCTGTGGCGCATCACCGATCACCGCGGCGGCCAGGCGTACGACCTGATCAGCAACGCACCGAAATCAACCGCGTTCGCCGCGAGCCGTTTCCTGACGCCGATCCTCTGTCAAAGCGGCTGGGCGTTGTTCACGGACTGCGACGTCGTGTTCCTGCGCGACCCGCGCGAGATGGTCAACGAGATCGAATTCGGCAAGGCCGTGTACGTCGTGCAGCACGACTACACGCCGGCGTCGCACTGGAAGATGGACAGCCAGGTCCAGACGCACTACGCCAGAAAAAACTGGTCCTCGGTCATGTTGTTCGATTGTGGGCACCCAGCGAATCGCCGGCTCTCGCTGCACGACATCAACACGCGGCCTGGTCGCGATCTCCATGGCTTGTACTGGGTCAACGATGCCGAGATCGGCGCCCTCGATCCCGCCTGGAACTGGCTGGTCGGCGAGCAGCCGCGACCCGAGCGGCTTGGCATCGCACACATGACCCTGGGCGGACCCTGGATCGAAGGCTGGAAGGGCGGCGAGTTCGACGCCGAGTGGTTCGCTGCGCGCGACGCATGAAGGAACACCCGTGAAGATCATCACCCCCGCAAGCGCCGAACCCATCTCGATGGAAATGGCGCGCAAGCAATGCCGGGTCGACCCCGAAGGCAGCCCACCGACGCACGAGGACGACGAGTTGATCGCCGTCTTTCTGACCGCGGCGCGCGAGTGGTGCGAAGACGAGCTCGGGATGAACATCGCGCCGGCCATCGCCGAAACCTCGTTCGACGACTTCCCCGGGACGACCACGATCACGAACTCGGTCGGTACAACGGCCACGTCGCCCGGCGTGCTGGCACTCGAGTCGGGCCCAGTGCTCGGCATCCTCTCGATCAAGTACCTCGATACCGACGGCCTCGAGCAGGAGGTCGACTGGACGACGTACTACCTCGACACCGATGACCAAGTCGCGGTCGTGCGCCTGTTCACCGGCGACGAAGACGACGAACCCTGGCCGACGAGCAACGGCACGCCGAACAACGTCAAGGTGCGCTACTCGATCGGCTATTCGCTGCCGACCGACAGCCCGCAGGATGCGCCACTGCCGGCGCGGATCAAGGCGGCGATCCTGCTGGTGCTCGGGCACCTGTACCAGAACCGCTCGAACACGGTCGAGAAGAACCTGGCCGAGATCCCGCTCGGCGCCGCCGCATTGCTCAGCCCGCTGAAGCTGCGCAAGGGATTCGCATGACCACGGCCAACGACCTGAACCAGCGCATTCGCGTCGATGTGCGGGTGAAGGCGGACAACACGCGCGGCGAGCTGACCTACACGTACGTGCCGTGGCCACTGGTGCCCGGCGGCAAGCTGTGGGCGCAGGTGACGCCGCTGCGCGGCCGTGAGTTCTTCGCCGCGGCGCAGGCGCAGAGCGAGGTCACGACGCGCTTCCGGGTCCGCTAC